>Ga0068859_100000744_pt1 | contig 32833 bp, 37 predicted proteins | sample KBSSwiS22_FD_66585 | JGI IMG/M metagenome (GOLD analysis project Ga0068859, IMG submission 66585) | Switchgrass rhizosphere microbial communities from Kellogg Biological Station, Michigan, USA - KBS Switchgrass S2-2 | ecosystem: Host-associated > Plants > Roots > Rhizosphere > Soil ...
CAAGGGCTCGCGGCCGACGTTCTTCGCCCGCATGACAAGTTGCAGGCCCCCGCCGTCGAGGCGCCACTCGATCTCGAGTTCGGCTTGCGAGGGCCATCGTCGGCCGAAGTCGCCCGCCGCCAGCTCGCCCCGCAGCCGATCCGGCCGGGGCTGCGAAAACTGGAAGGCCTCATCGAGGATCAGGCCATGCATGGCGTAGCGCCGGGCGCCCGGCGCCTTGCCGCCCCAGTTCATGGGCAGGCGGACGGGCCGGCCGTCCACCACCGCCGCGATGGCGCGCTCGCCGGGCAGAGCATGTCCGGTGATGCGATTGGCGTAAGGGGCGAGCAGGGCCCCGCCGAAGCTGAAGGCCCCGTTCCCGAACGCGTCGTCTGGCCCCCCGTCCAACTTCAAGGCGGCCTGTTCCGCAGGAGGCGCGAAAAGAGCGTCGACCATCCGGCCATCGGCCAGCCGCAACCGCGCCTGGAGCAGCATCATGCCGCGTCCCGGCAGGACCTGCGCCGCGACGAAGGCGGGCCCTTCTGGCGGCGGATGCTGTGCGGTCAGGGAAATCACCGGCGCGCCTCCGATGAGGAGCGGCTTGCCCATCGGTTCAGCGGATCTCGTTGGCCAGCTCGAAGGCGCGCAGACGGTTGGCGTCGTGGCGTTGGCGCTCGGCCCCCGCGCCCTCGTATTCCGACGGCGGCACGACAGGGACCGTCAGGCACACGCTCTGCGTGGGCAGGACCTCGCGCCAGTCGGCGATGAGCTGCTTGTAGGAACGCCCGACGGGGCGGATGTCGCGGTTGAGGTCGTAGAGGCCGACGGGGTGTACCCGCCCGTTGTTCTCGCGGAGGCCGGTGTCCCAATCGATCTGGTCGGTCAGCGAGTACCAGGTGAAGCCTACGGTGGGCACGCCGGCGTTGCGCACACGCAGCACGTTGGCCCATTCCTTCCACAGCCAGTTGACCGCCTCGTCGCCGTTGGGGCCTTCGGCGATGTTGGTTTCGGTGTGCATCACCGGAAGCCGATAGCGGCCGTAGTACTGCCGGGTGATCTCGGAGTAGCCGAAGATCTCGCCCGAGGCGCGCGTCATGCCGTCGGCGCTGACCCGGTGCTCGTTGGTCCAGTAGTAGTCGTTGCCGAGGATGCAGTGGTGGTGCAGGGCGTTGCCCAGGAAGAAATGGTACTCCTCACGCGTCATGCCATTGTCCATCAGGTACTCGTACATCTCCGAATCCACCCGGTGGCCGTAGTTCAGGTCCAACGACAGGAACCGCCTGGCGTTCTCGATCTCCGCCGGCTTGATCGCGGCCGGGTTCTCGGCATGGAAATATTCGGAAGACTCGCTCTGGATGAAGATAGCGTCCGGCCTGATCTTGAGGATTTCCTGCATCGCCCGGACGTTGGCCTTGACGATGTGCTTCAGGGCCGTGACGAAGGTGAGGTCGGTCGTTCCCTGCTCGTTCCACCAGCCGTACTTGGCCGAGAACTGGGCGCAGATGAACATCTCGTTGACCGGGGTATAGAGTTGCACCCAGGGAAAGCGCCTTGCGAAGGCGGCGCTGTAGTGCGCGAAAATCTCAGGGAAATCCGGATTTTGGAAGTCGCCGATCCAATCCGGCACCCCGAAATGGCAGAGGTCCACGATGGGGATCGTATCGCGCCGCCGGAGATCGGCGAAAGTGACGTCGGCGAACTCCCAGTCGTACTTTTCGGCCCCCAGCAGGCTGGTGTGCAGGGGCGGGCCGTATCGCAGGAAGCGCAGCCCGAGCTCCTCGACGAGATCGAAATCCTTGCGCCAATGGCGGTAGTGGCCGCACGACTCCATCTGGTCGATGCGCAGCCTGCCGCCCTGGATTTTGGGAATGCTGTTCTCGATTCCCGTGGCGAACATGAAAGCGGAGATGGCGCGTCCTCCGGTTAAGCCGCGCTGAAGAGCGCCCTTCGCCTAAACTCCGGGCCTCCGCTTGAGGTTCAACCGGATTGAGGTCGGAGGCGCTATTCCGCCGCCTGGGCCAGCGGCTCGGACGTGACCTTGCGGCAGCGGGAAAGCAGCGCCAGGTGATCGGAGCCGTCGGAGACGTTGCGCACCCAGGCCTTGTCGCCATGCACGGCGACCACTTCGAAGTGCGGGAACAGGTTCGGTCCGGTCCGCACCAGATCGCCGGTGCGGATCTCCTCCTCGTGTTCCCGCTCGTGGCGGATCTGGAACACGTCCGAGTAGCTGGACAGGGTCATAGCGGAGAACCTTCCCGAATCTCACGATCAGGATACTGGCGCCGAACGTGTGAATGGAATCGGAACGCGGCCGTCAGGTTGTCGCAGCCTTCGTCGGGGCGCATCGCTGAACCCGGCGCGGCGGTGGGGGGTTTAGGTTCAGCATCACCGGTATCGCCAGGGGACCTGCGTATGGGCGACAAACCGCTGCGTAGCCAGCGCAGCTACGGCAAGCTCGACCGCGACGGCTTCATCCACAGGAGCTGGATCAAAGGCACAGGCCTGCCCGACCACGTGTTCGACGGACGCCCGATCATCGGTGTCTGCAACACCTGGAGCGAGCTGGTCACCTGCCAGGTCCACCTGCGCGAACTGGCGGAGTTCGTGAAGCGCGGGGTTTGGGAAGCCGGCGGCGTCCCGATCGAGTTCCCGGCCATGTCCTTGCCCGAGACGCAGATGCGTCCGACGGCCATGCTGTTCCGCAATCTGCTGGCCATGGAGGTGGAGGAGTCGATCCGCGCCAACCCCATAGACGGGGTCGTGCTGTTGGGCGGCTGCGACAAGACCACGCCGGGCCAGCTGATGGGCGCCGCCAGCGTCGACCTGCCGACCATCGTGCTTTCGTCCGGCCCGCAGCTCAACGGCAAGTGGCGCGGCAGGGACATCGGGTCGGGGACCGACGTCTGGCGCTTCTCGGAGATGGTCCGCGCCGGCGAGATGAGCCTGGCCGAATTCATCAGCGCCGAAGCGGGCATGAGCCGCTCCAACGGCGTCTGCAACACCATGGGCACGGCCTCGACGATGTCCTGCCTTGTGGAGGCGATGGGCGTCTGCCTGCCGATGAACGGGGCGCTGCCCGGCGCGGATTCTCGCCGCAAGGCGCTGGCGCACCTGACCGGAAACCGCATCGTCGAGCTCGTGAAGCGCGACGTCCGCCTCTCGGACATCCTGACGCGCGAAGCCTTCGAGAATGCGATCCTGATGCATGCGGCCTGCGGCGGCTCGACCAACGCGGTGGTGCACCTGCTGGCGCTGGCGGGCCGGGTCGGAGTGTCGCTTGCGCTCGATGATTTCGACGCGCTCAGCCGCGAGATCCCGCTGCTGGTGAACCTGATGCCCTCGGGCAAGTACCTGATGGAGGACTTCTGCTACGCCGGCGGCGTGCCCGCGGTGATGAACGAGCTCGGCGGCCTGCTGCGGCGAGGCGCCATGACCGTGTCCGGCCGCACCGTGGGCGAGATCGCCGATGAAGCCCAGGTCTGGCGGCGCGAGGTCATCGGAACCCTGGATGCGCCTGTGGGGCCTTCGTCCGGGGTGTGGGTGCTGCGGGGCAACCTGTGTCCGGACGGGGCGATCATCAAGCCCAGCGCGGCCACGCCGGAACTCCTGACGCACCGCGGCCGGGCCGTGGTGTTCGAGAGCATCGAGGACTACCACGCGCGGATCGACGATCCGGGGCTGGAGGTCGACGCCAGCTCTATCCTCGTCCTGAAGGGCTGCGGGCCCAAGGGCTATCCCGGCATGCCCGAGGTCGGGAACATGGCGCTGCCGCCCAAGCTGCTGAGGCAGGGGGTGCGGGACATGGTGCGGATATCGGACGCGCGGATGAGCGGCACGGCCTATGGCACGGTCGTGCTCCACGTCGCCCCCGAGGCCGAGGCTGGCGGCCCGCTCGCCCTGGTGGAGACCGGCGACGAGATCGTCCTCGACGGCCCGGGCCGCAGGCTGGACCTGCAGGTGGACGCAGCCGAACTGGACCGTCGCCGCCGGGCCTGGGAGGCGAGACGGGAGCCCTCGAAGTTCACCCGCGGCTGGTACCGACTCTACATCGACACCGTGATGCAGGCAGACAAAGGCGTCGATCTGGATTTCCTGGTCGGCAAGTCCAGCGCGGACGTGACGCGGGAGTCCCATTGATGGGGCCGGCCGCGCTGATCGCCTGCGACTGGGGCACCACCAACCTGCGCGCCTGGAGCCTGGACCAGGAAGGCGGCGTGGTGGCGCACAAGGAGTTCGACCTCGGCGTCTCAAAGCTCCGCCCCGGAGAGGCGCAGCGCAGGTTCGAGGACGAGGTGCGGCCGGCGATGGGCGGCGAGCGCCTGCCGGCGATCCTCTGCGGGATGATCGGTTCGAACCTGGGCTGGACGACGGCGCCCTACGTGGATTGTCCCGCAAGCCTCGGCGACCTGGCGGACCGGCTCGTCGAGCCGACGCCCGGCGTGCGGATCGTCGCCGGCGTTCGGGGCGAGGGACTGGCGGGAGCCGGCGATGTCATGCGTGGCGAAGAGACCCAGCTTTTCGGCTGGCTCGCGCAGCACCCGGAGCTGGCCGGCGGGCGGCGGCTGGTCTGCCATCCCGGCACGCACGCCAAGTGGATGGTGGTGGAGGAGAGGCGGCTGATCCGGTTCCTGACCGCCATGACCGGAGAGCTGTACGCCCTCCTGACCCGGCATAGCGTGCTGAAGAGCGAGGCGGCGGCGGACGACCCGTCGGCTTTCGCCGAGGGTCTCGCAGCGGCGGGAGATGGAGACGGGTTGGCGGTCCGCCTGTTCACCGCCCGGGCGCGCGTGGTGGGGCGGGGCAAGCCCGCCGAGACCACGCCATCCTACCTTTCAGGGCTGCTGATCGGCGCCGAGGTCGCGAGCGCTCCTCGGCTCTTGGGCGTCGACCCGGGGGCGCCCGTGGCGCTGCTCGGCGACGCCGGCCTCTGCTCGCGCTACCAACAGGCCCTCGCCGCGCGCGGGGTCGAGACGGAAACCTTCGATGGCGAGGCGGCGGCGATCGCTGGCCTGGTCGCCCTGCACGGAGCCAGGCCATGACGATAAGTCTCGACGCGGCGCTGCAGGAATGCCCGGTGGTGGCCATCGTCCGCGGCCTGCGTCCCGACGAAGCGCTCGACCATGCCGAGGCCCTGTGGCGGGCCGGCGTGCGCGGCGTGGAGGTTCCGCTCAATTCTCCGGACCCGCTGGACAGCATCCGCATGCTCGCCGAAGCCTTCGGAGATCGCATGGCAGTCGGGGCGGGCACGGTGCTGACGCCCGAGCGCGTGGAGGCCGTGGCCGCAGCCGGCGGCCGCATCATCGTCTCGCCCAACACCGACGCGCGCGTCATTCGCCGGGCGGTGGAGCTGCGCCTGGATCCCGCGCCGGGTTTCGCCACGGCGACCGAGGCCTTCCAGGCGATCGAGGCGGGCGCCCGGCACCTGAAGCTTTTCCCCGCCGTCACCTATGGGCCCGCGCACCTGAAGCAACTCGCCGCCGTGCTGCCGCGCGAGGCCGTGGTGTGGGCGGTGGGCGGCGTGGGCGCGGTAGAAGCGGCGGACTGGTGGGCGGCCGGCGCGCGGGCGTTCGGCGTCGGCGGCGAAATCTACCGCCCGGGCCAGTCGCCTGCGCAGACTGTGGAAAAGGCCGGCCGGATGGTGGCGGCCGTGCGCGCGCTCGGTTGAACCAAGCCGCCGTCCGCCGGTTCTTCAGACGCCGACGGAGGTTTTCCTGCCATGCGCAATCTCGCAAAGTTCTCCATCTCTGTGCGGGACGAGGATTTCGTCCTGCACCTTCAGGACGACGCCGGGGAGTCGATGGACTTCTCGGCCTCGCCGGATCAGCTCGACGCCATCATCGATGCCCTGGACCAGCTCTTGTCGGACGACGAAGAGGACATCTTCGGGCTGGATGACGACGCGCCCACCTATCAGAAGCCGCTGGGCTGAGCGTCGTTCAGCGCACGCGCCGGCGCTTGGGCCGGCTGGGGGCGGCGCCTTCGACCAGCGCTTCGGCATCGGCGGCGAAGGTCGACTCGATGGCGGCGTAGCGGGCGATCGCGTCGTCGAGCGAGGGCATGATCTGGCCGCGCTCGGTGGCGAGCGCGACGAAGGCCGGCCGCCGGGCGCTCCATCCGAACTCGCCGTGACGGCGGTCGCGGACCAGCTCCGGATCTAGGCCCAGCGCGAGCGCGAGCTTGCGGGCGAACTCGGCCCAGGACACCTGGCCAACATTCGCGAGATGGCGGATGCCGGTCTCGCCGTCCAGCAGCAGATCGAGCGAAGCCTCGACCAGGTCCGGCACATAGGTGGGCGAGACGAACAGGTCGGCGGCGGCCTCGAACGGCCGCCCGGCGGAAAGGCTGCGTCGGACGTGGGCGGCGAAGTTGTAGGGGTCGTAGGGGCTGAAGAAGGCTGCGGTGCGGATCATGAGGGCCGGGCCGTCGACGGCGAGCACCGCACGTTCGGATTCGGCCTTGCTGCGGCCGTAGGCGTTCAGCGGCGCCGGCCTGTCGCTCTCGACATAGGGTCTCGAAAGCCGGCCGTCGAACACCAGGTCGCTGGAGAAGCCGACGATCGGCAGGCCGCGCTCGGCGCAGGCGCGCGCCAGGCGTCCGGGGCCGTCGGCGTTGGCGGCCAGACAGGCCGCGGCGTCGCGCTCAGCCTCGTCAACCCGCACCCAGCCGGCGGCGTTGATCACGGCCCAGGGCTGCAGGCGGTCGAGCGCGGCGGCCGCTGAAGCCTCGGAACAGAGGTCGAGCTCGGAGCGGGCCGTCAGCTTATAGCCCATGCCCCGCCATTCGCAGGCGCGCGCCAGCGCCTTGCCCAGGGTTCCGGTGGCGCCGACGATCAGCAACGGCGCCCCGCCGGCCGGCGCCGGCGCCCACTCCCGGCGCGGTTCCGGCGTCTCGACGGTGCGGAACACCGGCAGGAACTGCAGGCGGATGTCGCGCCGCCACCAGCCGGGTCCCTCGGTGCCCGGATGCGACGGCCCTTCGCCGGTCCCGATCCGCTTGAGCTCAGCCGCCACAGCGGTCGGGCGCGGCGTTCCGCTGCGCACGTCGAAGGCGCCCGCCTCGTAGTGGCCGAGATTGCGGGTGAGCAGGCTATTCCAGTCGTAGGTCCCGAGCAGGGCCCAGGCGGTCACGGCGCAGACCTCGGTTCCCCGCGCGCGCAGCCGAAACGCGGTGTCCCACGCCTCGCGCACCCAGCGCACCTGCTCTTCGCGGGTGCAGCCGTTGTGGCTCTCCGTCACGGCGAGGGGCAGGCGGTAGCGCGTCCAGGCCTCTTCCAACGCGCCTTCCAGGCCGCCGGGGGCGGGCAGCAACACGCGCACCGCCTCCACGTCGGCGAAGGCCATGAAGGCGTTTCCGCCCACGCGATGCGCGGGATAACGCTCGGTCCGGTGATCGAGGAACCGGTCGCTCGTCAGGTAGTGGTTCACACCGACGACGTCCGGAGGGCAGGGCGCGTCGACCAGGGCGCGCAGGCGCTCGGCTAGGCCGAAGGCGTCCAGCCTCGACCACAAGGGGTGCTCGGCGTCGACCCGCCCGCAAAGCAGGTCCCAGGTCATCCAGCGGCGGGTGTTGTCGAAGTCCGCCTGATGCGCCAAGGCCGCGGTTGCATAGCTGCGGCCCAGGTCCTCGGTCTGCACAAGCCGGGCCTTCGGGTTCACGCGGCGGATCTCCACCATGGCCCGCCGCGTCGCCTCGATCTGGTTGACCAGCGCGAGCCAGAACATCCGCTCGTCGGTCAGGTGGGGGTGCCAATGGCCGTAGAGGGCGGAGAAGCGCGCCGTCGTCAGCGGCTCGTTCACCGGCGTCCACTCGTCCACCCACGGATAGCGCTCGGCCGCGGCCTGGGCGTAGCGGGCGAACAGGGCCGGGAAGGCGTCGTCGACCAGGCTGGTGTAGCGAGGACAGCCGCCGTGGTGCAGCAGCCCGACGATCGGGCGCATGCCCAGCTCCCGGATACGCCGGAGCCGCAAGTCGGTCCATTCCCAGTCGAACCGGTCGGGGTCGGCGGGCGAGACGCGCTCCCATAGCACCGGATACCGAAGCGCCTTGAGCCCGAGTTCGGCGAACCGGTCCAGATCCTCGATACGATGCTCGTGGCCTGAGCGGACCGTCTGGTCGTGATAGGTGTCGCCTAGGCGATTCACGGTGCATTCGTGACCGCCCCACAGCTCAAGCGCCATCATCCACCCTGGCTCTCCCGTGGCTCCCGTCTCCCTAAGCCGCAGCCGTGGTGAATCGTTCCGGCCGCCGTGCTGCAGCGCGGCGAACACATGGAACCTGGGTCACAAGCGAGGTATTAAGGCCGCATGGATCGGGGAACGAAATCCGCCGTGCTGGTGACCGGCGGGGCTGGCTACATCGGCTCGCATACCGCCAAGGCGCTGCACGAACGGGGACATCTTCCGATCGTCTATGACAGCCTGAGCTCGGGCTTTCGCGAGGCCGTGCGCTGGGGGCCGTTGATCGAAGGCGACATCCGCGACGGCCGCGCCCTGCGCGAGGTCATGGCCGCCCATGACGTGCGGGCGGTGATCCACTTTGCGGGCCTGATCGAAGTCGGCCGCTCGGTGGTCAAGCCGGACCTCTTCTGGGAGCACAACGTCGGCGGCACGGTTTCTCTGCTGAGCGCCATGCGCGACCAGGGCGTCGGGAGGCTAGTATTCTCCTCCAGCGCGGCGGTGTACGGCCAGGGCGGCCGCGGCCCGTTGGAGACGATCCCGGAGAGCGCGCCCAAGGCGCCGGCCAGCCCTTACGGCGACACCAAACTGGCCTGCGAATGGATGATCGAGAGCCAGTGCCGCGCCTACGGGCTGAGCGCCGTGGCACTGCGTTACTTCAACGCCGCCGGGGCGGACGCGTCGGGCCAGATCGGCGAGGCGCACGAGCCTGAGACCCATCTGATCCCGCTCGCCATCGCCGCCGCGCTCGGGGACGGCAAGCCGCTTACCGTGTTCGGCGACGATTTCGACACCCCTGACGGCACCTGCCTGCGCGATTACATCCACGTCGCCGACTTGGCCGAGGCCCATGTGCTGGCGATCGAGGCGGACCTCGCGGAAGGGGCGTTTGAGCCCGCCAATGTCGGGACGGGAAAAGGCGCATCCGTCTTCGAGGTGGTCGAGGCGGTGGGACGCGCGGTCGGGCGTCCCGTTCCGCACAGCGTGGGCGAACGCCGAGCCGGCGATCCTCCCAGCCTGGTGGCCGATCCGGCCAGAGCCCGCGAGTTGCTGGGTTGGAGCGCGCAACGCTCCGAATTGGACCAGATCGTCGCCGACTCCCTGCGTTGGGAGCGGCAACCCGCCTATGGTTCAGGTGTTCGCGGTCCGGCCGGCCGGAGGAGACCGCAGGTCATCGCAGGCTAGTCTCAAGCGCGGAAGAGAAACGCTCTTCTGTCGATTAGCTGACATAAGCGGTGACTTGAATAGATTTGGTGTCACCTTTCTAACAATTGATTGGTCGGCTGGCGTCGTATGAAGTCGCCGGGGCTATGGAACCTTTCGGGTTGCTGAGGGTTTTCTCTGCGGGCTTCGTGTGTCGATTTTCACAAAGGAATGCGGCTTTGAACACTCAGTGGTTTCCGAGCGCCGATAGCGCTGCGCTGTCGCCATCTGAGGTCGGGCCGCTTTGCCGTGGTCGCCAGACCGTCATCTGCTTTTCCCATCTGCGTTGGGATTTCGTCTTCCAGCGTCCGCAACATCTGATGACCCGCGTGGCCAAGGGCCGCCGCGTGATCTTCTGGGAGGAGCCTGTCTTCCAGGCCGACGCCCAGGTCCCCAGACTGAAGACCCGCACCTGCCCCGAGAGCCGCGTGCTGGTGGCGACGCCGGTGCTGCCGGAGGGTCTGTCGCCGGAAGCCCAGGAGGTCGAGCTGCGGGGCCTGCTCGACGGGGTGGTCGAGGGTTTGGAGGGCGACCTGCTGCGTTGGTACTATACCCCGATGATGCTGGGGTTCTCGCGGCATCTGCAGGCGTGCTGCACCATCTACGACTGCATGGACGAGCTGGCGAACTTCAAGTTCGCTCCGCCGGCGCTGACCCTGCTCGAACGCGAGCTGATGGAGATGGCCGACGTCGTCTTCACCGGCGGCTATTCGTTGTGGGAAGCGAAGCGCGAGCGGCATCCGAACATCCATCCGTTCCCCTCCAGCGTGGATCGCAAGCACTTCGCCCGCGCCCGCACCCTGCGTGAAGAACCCGCCGATCAGGCGTCCATCCCCTGGCCGCGGCTCGGCTTCTACGGGGTGGTCGACGAGCGGATGGACCTGGATCTGCTGGCCAAGCTGGCGGACGCCCGGCCGGAGTGGAACATCGTGATCGTCGGGCCGGTCGTGAAGATCGACCCCGCCGCTCTGCCTCAGCGGTCGAACATCCACTACCTCGGCGGCAAGAGTTACGAGGAGCTTCCGCGGTACCTGGCGGGCTGGAACGTCGCCCTGATGCCGTTCGCCATCAACGAAAGCACGCGGTTCATCTCGCCAACCAAGACGCCGGAATATCTGGCCGGCGGGCGCCCGGTGGTCTCCACGCCTATTGTCGACGTGGTCCGCCACTATGGCGAGTTGGAGGCGGTTCAGGTGGCGCGGACCGCGGACGAATTCATCGCCGCTTGTGATCAGGCGTTGGCGCTTTCGCGGACTCCCGGGCGGTGGCTGAAGGAGGTCGACGCGGCCCTTTCCGCCCTGTCCTGGGACGAGACCTTCGCGCGGATGAACCAGGAAATCGCCCGCGCCGCCGGCGAGCGCGCCCAAGCCGCCACTGACGCGGGTCTGGATGCAATCGCCGCGCCTTCGGTGCGGCCCTCCTCCCGCAACAAGCCGTTCGACTACCTCATCGTCGGCGCGGGCTTCGCGGGCTCTGTGCTGGCCGAACGCCTGAGCACCCAGCTTGGCAAGCGCGTGCTGCTGGTGGACCGTCGTCCGCACATCGGCGGCAACGCCTATGACGAGAAGGACGCGGCCGGCGTGCTCATGCACCGCTATGGTCCGCACATCTTCCATACGAACTCGGACGAGGTGGCCAACTACCTGTCGCACTTCACCCGCTGGCGTCCTTACGAGCACCGGGTGCTGGCTTCGGTGAAGCAGGGCCTCCTGGTGCCCATGCCGATCAACCGCACCACGCTCAACCTGCTCCATGGCCTCGACCTGCAGACCGATGAGGAGGCGGCCGCCTATCTGGCCAGCCGCGCCGAGCCGGTGGAGAAAATCACGACCTCCAGGGACGTGGTCGTCAGCGCCGTCGGCCGAGAGCTCTACGAGACCTTCTTCCAGGGCTATACGCGCAAGCAGTGGGGGATGGACCCCTCGGAGCTCGACAAGTCGGTCACCGCGCGGGTTCCGACCCGCACCAACACCGACGACCGCTACTTCACCGACAAGTTCCAGAACATGCCGGCCGACGGCTATACGCGCATGTTCGAGAACATGCTGGACCAGGCCGGTATCGAGCTGGAGCTGGGCGTCGACTACGAGGACGTCCGCGGCGAGGCCGTCTACGACCGGGTGATCTTCACCGGCCCGATCGACGAATACTTCGACCACCGCTACGGCAAGCTGCCGTACCGCAGCCTGAGGTTCCGCCACAAGACCCTGCAACAGGCCTGGGCGCAGCCCGTCGGTACGGTGAATTATCCGGCTGAATCGACGCCCTACACCCGGATCAGCGAATACAAGCACATGACCGGGCAGCAGATCGGCTGCACCACCGTGACTTACGAATACCCCAGCGCCGAGGGCGATCCGTACTATCCGATCCCCCGGCCGGAGAACCAGGCGTTGTACAAGAGATACGAGGCTTTGGCGCTTGAGACTCCAAACGTCCACTTCGTGGGTCGGCTGGCCACCTATCGCTACTACAACATGGACCAGGTGGTGGGGCAGGCGTTGGCGACCTTCCGCCGTATCGCCGAACGGGAAGGCCGCGCGACGATCGCCGCGCAAAGCGCCGGCCGGGCGATCGCCGCCGACTGAGTGCGCGAAGCGTCCAGGTTGCGCATCGCCGTTTCGCAGCCTGTGATTTCCCTAACGCCGCTTAACTATGTTATGCGCGCCTGCGGACTATCTCGTGGGACAGGCATCCATGCACGATTTCGCGCCTGACGCGGCCGGGGCTTTCGCAGAGGACCTGATGCAGGTCCTCTGCGCCTATGAGCTCGAACTGGAGGCCCTGGCGTCAAATCTGCCCGGGGTGGAGGCGCTACGCGCTGCGATTGGCGTGGCTCTTGCGGAAGCCGGTCGGTGTGTCCTGAAGCGGGACGCCGGAGGTCCGATCGGGGAGACGCGGCACTAGGCCGTGTAAGGGGCAAGAGATGAACCAAAAGTCTGAGATCATCGCCGATCCCGTCGACGTCGCAGTCGGCGCGCGCATTCGGCTGCTGCGCAAGTTGCGCGGGCTTTCGCAGCAGGCTCTGGCGGAAGCCGCCGGGGTCACGTTCCAGCAGATCCAGAAGTACGAGCGTGGCGCCAACCGCGTCAGCGCGTCCATGCTGTCGCGCATCGCCGCCGCCCTGGATACGCCGGTGGGCGAGGTGTTCGGCGAGACCAGCCAGACGAGCGGCGCCATCGACGAGGTGGCCGCGCTGTTGGCCGAGCCCGGCGCGCTCGAGCTGCTGCGGGCCTACGTCACCCTGCCGCGGGGACCTGCGCGCGCGGCGCTGGTCGATTTTGTCCGCGCCTTGCACATGCCCGCGGACGCCTGACCAGGGCGGAACTCCCTTCCGATCTCGGATGTTGCCTCCCGCAACGGCCGTTTGACGGCGTGGAACGGGAGATTTGTGCAATGGCCTCGGATTACGCCCGCAGCCCCGTCTACGCTGAGCCCGCGGCCCGCGAACGCAGCGTCGGCGAGCACATCTTCATCTGGATCGCCTGGGCCCTGGCCGCCGCCTTCTGGGGCGCCAGCCTGACCACCTTCGCCGAAATCCTGAAGGCCGTCGCGCAACCCAGCCCCGGCCCCATGGGCGGGGTCGACGCCGGCGGCGTCGGCTTTCTTCTGATGGACGTGGTCGGCGGCATGATCCTGCTGGGCCTGGCGCTGGCCGCCGGCTCCTGGCTGGTCGCCAGACGCAACCGTCGTCTCGACCCGCTGACGGACGCCGGGACCGCCTCGTTATACGACGAGATGGAGAGCCAGGGCGATCACGACGCCATGGCCTCGGGCGCGCCGGAAGAGGTGCGTGGACGGCCCAATTTTCCCTGAAACCGCCCTGAAGGCCCCGAAAGGCGTTCGTCGCTGTGGCGCGCGACGCGAGAGGCCCCTAGGATACCCCTCAGCGACTCAGCCCTAGCGTGCGCGACGGGGCAGGCGCCAGACCTTCCACAGCTGGGGGAATACTATGGCTGATACGAAGAAAACCAACGCCCTGCAAAAACCGCTTACGCCGTCGTCCGAGCTTTCCGCCGTCGTCGGAGCTGGACAACTTTCGCGCGGCGAAGTGGTTTCCAAGATTTGGGACTACATCAAGAAGAATAACCTGCAGAATCCGCAGAACAAGCGTGAGATTCTGGCCGACGCGAAGCTCAAGCCTGTGTTCGGCGGCAAGGACAAGGTGTCGATGTTCGAAATGAACAAGCATCTCGCCCAACATTTGAAGTAGATCTTATCGCCGTCGCTCTCGAGCGCGGTGAAGTCTGTTCGGCAAGGCCCCGCTTGGTTCGTTCCAGGCGGGGCTTTTCCATGCGCGGCGATGCGCGTCAGGTGGTCGCATGAGTCTCTGGCTTAGGTTGACCTTAAGGCTTTCCGCCCAAATCTTGCCGCTCCTGGGCGGGATTGACGACCAAGTCGGGGAGTCTCCGGGATGCAGACACGATTGGCGCGACGTGAGTTATTGCTTGGCGCAGGCGCGGCGACGGCCGTGATCGCTGCGCCGGCGGTGCTGCGGGCTCAGACCTTGCCCGGCGTCCGGCGCGCCATGCTGCGCAACCTCCACACCGGTGAGGCCCTCAACGAGGTCTACTGGGCCAATGGCCGCTATGTGCCGGGCGCCCTGGCGGAGGCCATGCGAGTGATGCGCGACTGGCGTAACGACCAGGAGCACCCGATGGATCCCCGCCTGTTCGACGCGCTCCACGCGATCAATCAGCGCCTCGAGACCAACCAGCCCTTTCAGCTCATCTCCGGCTACAGGTCGCCGCAAACCAACGCCCGGCTGCATGCCCGCTCCTCCGGCGTGGCCCAGCACAGCCAGCACACGGTCGGCAAGGCGAGCGACGTGCGGGTGCAGGGCGTGGATCTTCGCAACCTGCGCAAGGCCGCGCTGGACGTCGGCGCAGGCGGCGTCGGCTACTATCCCGTATCGAACTTCGTCCACGTGGACGTGGCGCGCGTGCGCCAGTGGGTCGGGGTCTAACTAGGTTTTCCGTCGCGGTCGCGACGACGTGGATCATCCCGCAGGCTGAGCGTTCCCAGCGTCGGAAGGCGTTGCGGAGCTCCGGGCCGACGGGGCCGCGGCGGTCGCATCCTCCTTGGTCGTCATGCCGACGGCGGCGGCGTCTTCCTGAATCTGCAGGTCCGGGGCGATCTTGGGGATCGCGGCGGCTTTCGGCGGCGCAGGCGGCGGCAAGGGCGTGAGCGGCGGCGGCGGCGCGGTGGTGATCTGCATCGCAGCAGTGGCGTTGGCCGTTTCGTCGCGCCCCTGGCTGCGGCCGATCAACAAGCCCACCAAAACCGCCAGCACCAGAGCGCCAACCAGCAACAGGGCGCGGGCCAGATTGTTCATCGAGGGGACCCCTTAAGCCTGAGGTCCCTCCAGGACCCCGATTCGCTGCAACAGCAGGCTGTCCCAATTATAGGCGTCGGCGCGGAAATTCATCGTCCCATCCGGCGCGGCGAAGGCGGTCCAGTAAAAGATGAAGACCGGCGTGGCTTCGCTCATGCGGGCGCGGACGGTGTCGCCCTTGTCGATGGCCGCGGCGATGGCGTCCGGCGGCCACTCGGGCGAGCCCGCCAGCAGCGCCTCGGCCAGTTCCCGCGGCTTCTCCAGCCGCACGCATCCGTGGCTTTCCTGACGGGTGAAACGCGAGAAGGTGCTCTGCGTCGGCGTGTCGTGCAGATAGACGCCGTAGGGATTGTCGAAATCGAACTTGTATCGGCCCAGCGCGCTCTTGGGCCCGGGCTTCTGCTGCAGGCGCTGGCCCCCGCCTTCGGTCTTGATCACCGCGAAGGCGTTGCGGGCGAGGTAGCCGGGCTTGGCCTTCTCCTTCGGCCAGAGTTCCTTCTCGGCGATGGAGGTGGGCACGTTCCACGGGGGGTTCAGCACCACCGAGTGGATGCTGGAGAACAGCATCGGCGTCTCGTCGCCCACCCGGCCTGAGACCGCCTTCATCGAAAGCACGGGACGGTCGTCGCGGAACAGGGTCACCACCGCGGCGCCGGAGTTCACCTGCAGGCGCGTGGCGGGCATCTGCGGCGGAAGCCAGCGCCAGCGCTCCAGGTTGGCGATGATCTGCAGGATGCGCTGGCCCACCGGCTGGTTGAGGGCGGTAATGGTTTCCGGCGTGACGACTCCATCGGGCTTCAGTCCATAGCGCCGCTGGGCGCGGGCGACGGCCTGCTGCAAGTCGGCGTCGAAGCCGCGGCCGCGGCGGTCCACCATCGGATCCTCGACGGCCAGTCGCGTCCGGAGCGCTACGCTGCGCGCGCTCTGGTCGCCAAGGCCGAAGGCGGGGCCGGGGGGCAGGGTCTTCCAGCCGCCCTTGGCGGCGATGGCCCGGTAGGTCGCAAGGCCGCGCCGAAGCGCGTTGTAGCCGGCGTAAGGCGGCGGCAGACTGTCCAGCCATTCCTGCAGGCGATCGGTCGTCACCGCTGCGGCGTAGTCGGCCCGGGGGTCGTAGGGCGCCGGACGGACGCCCCATTGGCGCAGGAAATCGGCCGGCGCGAGGCGCCCGACGTGGATCTCCCGGGCGTAGCGCAGGATCGCCGTGGCCAGCTCCTGCGGATCGGCGTCGGGCGCAAGGGTGCGGCGCGTCAGGCCGTGCGTCTCGGCGGCGTCGAGGGTTCGCGCCGCCGTCTCCGCCTGGGCGCGACTGAGCGGCGGCAGGGGCATCGGCGGGGGTGGCGGCGTGGCCGGCGCCGGCGGCAGATCCAGCAACGGCGTCTGGCCCAGCGCGGGCCCGGCGAAGGCCACGGCGGGCAGGGCGGCCAGGAGGTGGCGACGGCTGATCGGGGGCGAGGCGGGGAGGGCGGGCATCAAAAGCTTCACGCCAGGAGAATGCGCCAATCGTGAGTCCAGCCACAGAAAAATCGCGTGGCTCCGTCCGGCGCCGCCTGGCCTCAGAGCCGTGTCAGCCCGTCGGCCGCAAGACGCTCGACGTTGTCGGCCCATTCCGCCGGGTTGCGGCCCTCGGCCCCCAGGGTCACCGCGCCCACGCCAAGTTCGGCGTACCGGCCGATTCGCTCCCGGATGAGGTCCGGCTCGTAGCCGACGCCGGGCGCGTCCAGGTCCCAGACGGCGATCTGCGGCGGGGCCTTTCGGCCGATCGCGTCGCAGGCCGCGCGCAGGTGGTCGAGGGCCGGAGCCAGGTCCTGCGGCCCCTCCATGCTGGCGGTCCGCGACTTGGCGGCGATGACGGGCGGGGTCCGGAATGGATACCACCCGTCTCCCAACTCGGCGGCCCGGCGGATCGCGCGGCGTGAGTTCCCGCCGATCATCAGGGGTGGATGAGGGCGCTGGAGCGGCCGGGGCTGAATGCGCGCGTCACGCGCCTGGTAGCCGCTGCCCTGGAAGGCGAACTCGTCCGCGCCCCAGGCGACCTTCAGCGCCCGGATGTATTCGTCGGTGCGCTCGTTGCGGCGCTCGAAATCGACGCCGAGCGCATGGAACTCGCCTTTGAGGTAGCCCGCGCCTACGCCCAGCTCCAGGCGGCCCTTCGAAAGCACGTCGAGGCTGGCCGCGGCTCGCGCCGTCAGGAACGGGTTGCGGTATGGCAGGATCAGAACGGCCGTCTGCAAACGCAGCCGCGAGGTCGCGGCGGCCACGAACGACAGGCACACGAACGGGTCCAGCGCATGGTGGCCGCCCTCGTCCAGCCAGCGGCCCGGCGGGGCCGGATGATCACTTTCCGCCACCGCGTTGAAGCCGAGGCGCTCGGCCAGCGCGCCGATCGCCGCCAGCGCTTCAGGCGAGTGGAAGGCGCCTTCGCAGCTTCCTCGCTGAAGGGGCAGGGCTAGGTTGAGCTTCAAGCGGCTGGACCTCTATCCCGGGGGGAAGAATCTCGTTGCGTGGCCGCAGTCGTTCGCATACACCCGCGCTCCGCAACGCTCTGGCGAAGCGCGGGTGTATAGCTCAGTTGGTAGAGCAGCTGACTCTTAATCAGCGGGTCGTAGGTTCGAATCCTACTACACCCACCACTCTTCTCAAATAAATCGACGCGCGGAGCCCGGACGCTGCGAATGGGCGGCTCCGGCTTGCGGCCATGCCGTTCTCGGTGCAAATCACCGCGCAAGACAACACAGCATGGGAGGCGAGTGGAATGCCGGCGGTTAAGCGAGTGCTCGTGGTGGGGGCCGGCGTGTGCGGCACCGTGCTGGCGATCGCCCTGAAGCAGCAGGGCGTCGAGGTCGATATTCTCGAGCTCTACGACGAGGTGCTGGGGGTCGGCGTCGAGTTCTCCGGCAACACCATGCGCGCGCTCGAGCAGATCGGACTGATCGACGATTTCATCGCCGAGGGCCAGCCGTACAGCCGGATGAACGTCCATGACTCCGCCGGCAACCTCCTCATCGGCTACGATTTTTCCCGGGCGGCGAGCCCGCAGTATCCCGCCTGCGTCGCGATCCTCCGACCGAAATTCGCCGGCGCGACGCGCCGCCGGGCCGCGCAGCTCGGCATCCCTCTCCGCATCGGCATGACGGTGACGGAGTTGGTCAACGAGCCGGATGGCGTCCGGGTGACGCTGAACGACGGCTCGCAGGATCGTTACGACGTGGTGGTCGCGGCCGACGGCGCGATGTCGGATATGCGGACCCTGCTGCATGGCGACCGCTTCCGCCACAAGCCTTTGGGACAGACCGTCCTGCGTTGCTACTTGCCTCGCCTTCCCGAGATCAAGGACGAACTCAATGCGTACGGGGGCCGGAACGTGGTCACCCTGGTGCCGCTTAGCCGGGATTCCATGTACTTCCCGTTGAGCATCCCAATGGACCCTGAACGCCGCTTCGAGGAGCACGAGCTGGTGCCGACGGTCCTGAATGAGCTTGAGGAGTTCACCGCGCCCATCTTCGACCTGCTGCGGCCGTCCATCAGCAAGGAGAGCTACATCGTCGCGCGCCCGATCACCGAGCTGCTCCTCCCCGCCCCTTGGAACGTCGGCCGGACGATGCTGATCGGAGACGCCGCCCACGGGTTCGCGCCGCACCTGGGCAACGGCGCCGGCATGGCGATCGAGGACGCCGCCGTGCTCGCCGAGGTGCTCGTCAAGCACGATGATGTGGAGAGCGCCTTCGCCGAGTTCATGCAACGCCGGTTCGACCGGGTGCACATGGTGTGGAAGAACGCCAACCAGATTTGCCGCTGGGAAGTCGAAGGGGTGGATCCGAAGCTGCGCTCAAAGCTCCAGCGCGACAGCATCGAGACTCTAAACGCGACGCCCATATGATTCCCGCTTAAACGGCCGTTAGCCAGGGCCGGATATTCTCCGAGCATGAAAAATGCTCGGAGACCGTCGCTGCTGAAGCGCGTCGCGGCCCTCGCCGCGGCCCTGTTCGCCGCGCCCGCCCTGGCCTCGGCCATGCCCGCCACGGGTCCGGATCTCGCAGCCTGGCTGGCCCAGACCACCGACATACCGGCGTCCGAGGTCGTCATCGCAGGCCCCGAAAACGTCTACAGCCTCGAACCGCTCGGCCCCCGGCTGCCGACGGGCGAGGTGATCGCCCTGGTGCGAACCGAGGCCGTGGCCCCCGAGTGGAGCGCGACCCATCGCTTCAAGTCGTGGGACGCCCATATCCTGTTCGACTGCCCCGGCGGCCGCCTGCGGGTGATGCGAAGCGCCTCCTACTCTGAGAACAACCGCAAAGGTCAGGCCTCGCCCGAGACGTCCGACGCCGCCTGGCTGTCGCCCGCGCCGAGCGAGCCTAGCGCCAGACTGCTTGTCGCGGCTTGCGACGCGGCCTTCGCCGGACCGCTGAGCCGGCGGACCGTGGCCGCCGTATCTCATCCCGCGCCCCAGCCGGCGCCTGCGGCACCATTGCTCGCAGCCGCTGCGCCGGTCGCGGCGGCGGTGGTGGAGGCCAAGGCTCCCGCTGAGGGGAGGTCCCGAGGAGAGCCGGCGTCCGCGACAGGATCATTTGCGGTGCAGCTTGCCTACGGACCTCAGGAACGGGGGGCGCAACGCGCGTTGAACAAGGCGCGGGTCACGCTAGGTTCCGACGTCGAGGGATTCCCCTCGGTGGTGGCGTCCAGCCGCGCGGGACGAAAGCTCCGGTTTACGGCCATGATCGGCGGCTTCCCGAGCCTCGCGGCGGCTGCGGCCGCCTGCGAGCGCGTAATTCACGCGGGGCGGCCGTGCTTCACGCGACGCGCCACCGCCTCGGTCGTGGCGGCCCTGGCGCAACCGCCGCCGCCCGCCATCGACGCCAAGGCGCTACGTCTCCAGTACGCCATTCAAGTCGCTCGCGGTCCGTTCCAGGATGGCGCCCGGCGGGCGCTGGCGAACGCGCGCGCCGTCCTGGGCTCCAAGGCGGAGCGCTTGAGCAGCGCGACGGAACTGTCCCGCATCGGCCCCAAGCGCCGATACGCCGCGGTGCTAAGCGGCTTCGCTAGCCCGGCCGAAGCCGAAGACGCATGCCGTGCGCTGGCCGCGGCGGGTAAGGGTTGCCTCACTCGCACGACGTCTGCACCGTCGCCTTCGTCGTCGCGCCGAAGGGCGACATAGGCCTCGACAAGCGCGCCAGGCGGCGCAGGGTTCGTTCTTGGGCCGGAGGGATGGGGCGTCTGTGAGTCCGGTGAATTTCGCCTACCTCGAAGGTTTCCTGAACGGCGACCAGGCTGTGATCGTGGAGGTCTTGAAGCTCTTCCGCCAGCAGGGCGACGACTGGCGCCGGGCGCTGGCGGCGGACAATCCCGATTGGCGCAAGGTCGCCCACGCCATCAAGGGAGCCGCCCGAGGCGTGGGAGCCGCGGCGCTTGGCGACGCCTGCGAGACGGCGGAGTTTGGCCGGCCGGAAGATTTGCCGCCCGTGCACGTCCAGCTGGACGCGGCGTTGTCAGCCATCGCTGACTATCTCAATAAAGTCAATTAAACCATCTAACTAGCCGAAAATCCCAATCCCTTGATCGAGCAGCCCCTAGCGGCGCAGCGCGTCCCAACGCTCCAGTTCATGGGCGATGCAACGCTCGATCAGCAGTCGCCAGACGGGCTCGGCGATGGCCTCGGAAAGGCCGGCTTGGCGCGCGGCCGCCTTCACGTATGAGATCACTTCTTCGATGCGCGCCGGATCGCGTACGGCGTCCCGGTTGGGCTTGATGCGCGCCGCGGCGTCCATGTAGCGCTGGCGCTCCGCCAACAGCGTCACCAGCGCACGGTCCAACGCATCGACGCCTTGCCGCACCTCGGTCATGGTGCGGCAAGCCTCCGGCGCCAGGCGCTCGTCAATGGTCAGCTTCATGGCCCCGTAATGGTCAGATGCCGGCGCCGTTGTCGATGGCCCGCAGGGCCTGTTCGTGCGCCTCCGCCTCGGCGGCGATCCAGGCGACGAAGGCCTTCACTTGCGGCAGCCGCCCCTTGGCTTTTGAGTGGACGAGATAATAGGCGAAATCGACGGCGGTGGCGATCTGCAGCGGGGCCGCCAGGCGGCCCGCTTCCAGGTCAGCCTGGGCGAGCGTGCGCTTGGCGAGCGCCACGCCGCGGCCGTTGACAGCCGCTTCGATCACCAGGCTCGACTGGTTGAAGCGCGGTCCCCGCATGCCGTCCACGTCGCGGACGCCGCGGGCGGCCAGCCACATCGACCAATCGGGGCAGCTGTCGTCCAGGTCCGGCGAGCCGTCGTGCAGCAGAATGTGGTTGGTGAGGTCGCCAGGCGAGTCCAGGGGCTGTTGGGCCAGCAGCTCGGGGCTGATGACCGGGATCACGGTCTCGCTCATCAGGCGGCGCACCTCCAGGCCGGGATAGCGGCCCGAGCCGTAGCGGATGGCCACGTCCACCTCGCCGGCGGTCAGGTCCACCAGCTCGATTCCGGCGGTGAGCCAAACGTCCACCTGGGGGTGCGCCTGTTCGAAGGCGCCCAGGCGCGGCACGAGCCATTTGGCGGCGAAGGAGGGCGGGGCGGTGAGCGTCAGCCGTCGCCCGTCCACCGCCGCGGTGAGCAGGCCGGCCGCCTCGGCCAGACGGTCGAAGGCCTCGCGCAGGGCGGGAAGCGCCGTCTGGGCCGCGTCGGTCAGCAACAGTCCCTTGGGCGTGCGCTTGAAGAGGGCGGCGCCGACATAGTCCTCGAGGTTCTGGATCTGCTGGCTGACGGCGCCGGGGGTGACCGACAGCTCTTCAGCGGCGCGGCTGAAGTTCAGGTGGCGTGCGGCGGCTTCGAACGCCTTGAGCGCATTGAGCGGGGGCAGGCGGCGGCGCTCCGCGTTCCTTTCCATAGATTTCCTGATTACCCCGGCAGAAGTCCTTGGCTTGCGAGTTGGCCCCTTCGGACACTATTTGCAAGCCTTCGACCGGTGTATCAGCCTTTTCGCTGGCCGATCCTATGCGGGACGGGCTATGCGGCTCGTCCCGATTTACGTTGAGCAACGCTGTTAGAGAACCTTAACGCGAATGAGTGGACAGGACGACAGGTCGAAGCGGCGGCGAACGCTGGTGGCGCTGAACGGCGCCCGGCGGGCCGTGGGCGAGATCTGGCTGGTCGGCGCGGGTCCAGGCGACCCGGAGCTTCTGACGCTGAAGGCGCTCAAGGCGTTGCAGCGGGCCGAGGTGGTGGTTCACGACGGGCTGGTGCCGGCGGAAATCCTCGACCTCGCGCCTTCGGCGGCGCGGCGCATCAGCGTGGCCAAACGCAAGTCGCGCCACACCTACAGCCAGGACGAGATCAACCGCCTGCTGGTCGCCCTGGCGCTGGAGGGCCTGAGGGTCGTTCGCCTGAAGGGGGGCGATCCGTTCATCTTCGGCCGCGGCGGCGAGGAACTGGAGGCGGCGCGCGCAGCCGGCGTTCCCTGCCATGTGATTCCGGGCGTCACCGCAGCCCTGGCGGCCGGCGCGCCGCTCACCCACCGGGGCGCGGCCCAGGCGGTCACCTTCGTCACCGGCCATGCGGCCAAGGGGGGCGAGCCCGACCTCGACTGGGCGGCCCTGGCGAAGCCCAACCAGACGGTCGTGGTCTACATGGGCCTTTCCATGGCGGCGCCGATCGCCGCACGCCTGATGGCGGCCGGACGGGACGGAGCCACGCCGGCGCTGATCGTCGAGAACGCGTCTCGCGCCGACGAGCGGCGCATCGTCACCACACTTTCGGGTTTAGCCGGGGCCGCCGCCGCGTTGCGCGGACCGGCCCTGCTGATCCTTGGCGAGGCCATGGCCTTCGCCCAGGCCGGCGCCGGCGACCTGGCCCAAGACATCATCAGGGAGGCGCGGGCATGAGGGCGCTTACGGGCAGCCGCCTCGCCGACGGCGAGGCCGTGTTCTGGAACGCCGGCCGCTGGGTCGAACGCTTCGCTCAGGCGGAGCTCTTCGACGATGTCGCTGCGGCCGAAGCCGCGGAAGCCGACGCCAAGGCGCAACTCACCATCGTGGTCGATCCCTATCTGATCGACGTCGTGGAGAGCGGCGAAGGCTGGGTCCCCTTGAGCTATCGCGAGCGCGTCCGCGCGCTTGGCCCCACCAACCACCCCCAGCACGGCAAGCAGGCGGAAGGCGGCGCCGACATCGAGGCGCTGGCCCAGGCCTCCGGCGCGGCCCGCTCCACCGGCCGCCTCAGTCTGATCAAGCGGAAGTAGGCGCATGTATCGTTACGACGCCATCGACAAGGACTTCGTCGCCGACCGGGCGGCGGAATTCCGCGAGCAGGTCGCCCGCCGCATGGCGGGAGAGATCACCGAGGACCAGTTCAAGCCGATCCGGCTCATGAACGGCCTCTATCTGCAGCTGCACGCCTACATGCTGCGGATCGCCATCCCCTACGGCACGCTGAATTCGGCCAAGCTTCGCCGGTTGGCGCACATCGCGCGGACCTACGACAAGGGCTACGGCCACTTCACCACCCGCACCAACCTGCAGCTTCACTGGATCAAGCTGAAGGACGCGCCCCAGATCCTGGACGAGCTGGCCGAGGTGGGCATGCACGCCATGCAGACCTCAGGGAACTGCATCCGCAACGTCACCGCCGATCCCTACGCCGGCGCCGCCGCCGACGAGCTGGACGATCCGCGAGTCTGGGCCGAGTTGATCCGCCAGTGGTCGACCGTGCACCCGGAGTTCAGCTTCCTGCCGCGGAAGTTCAAGATCGCCGTGACCGCCGCCGCCAAGGACCGCACGGCGCTGCGCATCTACGACATCGGCCTGCATCTGCGTCACGGCCGCGAGGGCGAGCCGGGCTTCGAGGTGCGCGTCGGAGGGGGGCTGGGACGCACCCCGCACCTGTCGCCGACGATCCGCGAGTTCCTGCCGGCGCGACATCTGCTGTCGTATCTGGAGGCGATCCTTAGGGTCTACAATCGCCATGGACGGCGCGACAACATCTGGAAGGCGCGCATCAAAATCCTGGTGGCGTCGCTCGGCGCCGAGGAATTCGCCCGCCAGGTCGAGGAAGAGTGGGCCAAGTCGAACCCCGCGCGGATCGACGCGCCGGAGGCCGAGGTTGCACGCATCCGCGCAAGCTTCGCCGCGCAGCTGGAGACCCTGCCGCCGCGGTCCGAGGCGGTCGAGGCGCTGATGGCGGCGGACCCGTCCTTCGCCCGCTTCGTCAAGCACAACACCCACCCGCACAAGCAGCCGGGCTACGCCATCGTCGATGTGTCCTTGAAGGTTCCAGGTCAGACGCCTGGCGACATGACCGACGTGCAGATGGAGACCGCGGCGGACCTTGCCGAGCGCTATTCGCAGGACGAGATCCGGGTGAACTACACCCAGAACCTGATCCTTCCGCACGTGAAGCTCGACGATCTGCCGGAGGTCTGGCGGGCGCTGGACGCGGCGGGCCTGGCGACGCCGAATATCGACCTGGTCAGCGACATCATCGCCTGCCCGGGGCTGGACTACTGCGCCCTGGCCAACGCCCGCGCGATCCCGGTGGCCCAGCACATCGCCGAACGCTTCGCCGACCCGGCGCGCGCCGAGGCGGTGGGTGAGCTGAAGATCAAGATTTCCGGCTGCATCAACGCCTGCGGCCACCACCATGTGGGCCACATCGGCATCCTGGGCGTCGATAAGAAGGGCGAGGAGTTCTACCAGATCACCCTGGGCGGGTCGGGCGAGGACGACGCCGCGCTCGGGTCCATGCTGGGTCCGGCCTTGCCGGCGAACAAGGTCGCAGAGGCCGTCGAACAGATGGTCGAGGTCTACCTGCGCCAGCGCAAGGAGGGCGAGCGCTTCCTCGACACCTTCCGCCGCACCGGCGTCGCGCCGTTCAAGGAGGCCGTCTATGCCGACGCTCATTAAGGCCCAAGGCGGCGGCATGGTGCTGGCCAACGACGCCTTCACCCACGTGGCGGACGACCAGGATCTGCCGCCTGGCGACGTGATCATCTCGCTGGCGCGCTTCCAGGCGGAAGGCGACCGGTTGCTGTCGCAGGGCCGCTCGGTGGGCGTTCGCCTCGAGGCCGGCGAGGAAGTCGAGGCCCTGGCCTACGACTTGCCGCGGATATCTGTGGTGGCGCTGGCCTTCCCGAAGTTCCGCGACGGGCGGCAATACTCCAACGCCCGCCTGCTGCGGGAGCGGTACGCCTACAAGGGCGAAGTCCGCGCCGTGGGCGAGGTGCTGCGCGAGCAGGCGCAGCACATGCTTCGCTGCGGCATCGACGCCTTCGAGCCGGCTGACGGCTCCGCCCCGGCCCATTGGGAGCACGCCACGCGCCGGTTCCGCCATGTCTATCAGCGCGCCGCCGACGACCGCGAACCGGCCTTCGCGGAACGAGGAGTGTGACGATGCCCTTCGACACCTTGGAGCGGTCCCCGAACCTGGCGGCCCGGCTGGACGCCGAACTGCGCCACGCCCACCCCCGCACGATCCTGGAGGCGGCGCTGGAGACGTTCGGCGACCGTTTGGCCCTGGTCTCTTCCTTCGGCGCCGAATCGGCCGTGCTGCTGGACCTGGCGGCGCGGGTGAACCCGGACATCCCGGTGCTGTTCCTCGACACCGGCATGCTGTTCGGCCAGACCCTGGATTACCGTAAGGCTCTGGCCCAGAAGCTGGGCCTGACCGACGTGCGCGACTTGCGACCCCACTTCCAGGACCTGGCGGTGGCGGACCCCGAGGCGAAGCTTTGGCAGACCGACACCGACGCCTGCTGCCAGGTGCGCAAGGTGGTTCCCCTGGAACGGGCCCTGGACGGCTTCGACGCCTGGGTCACCGGGCGCAAGCGTTTCCACGGCGGCGATCGCGCCAGCCTGCCCGTCGTCGAACAGGCCGATCGGCATGTGAAGTTCAACCCCCTGGCCAACTGGACCAAGGCGGACCTTGAGGCCTATGCCGCCGAGCATGACCTTCCGGCCCACCCCTTGGTGGCCCAGGGTTTCCCCTCCATCGGCTGCTGGCCCTGCACCCAGCCTGCGGAGGAGGGGCAAGACGTCCGCGCCGGCCGATGGGCGGGATCTCGGAAGACCGAGTGCGGAATCCACGTCGCCCGTGCGCCGGGCGCCGTCGCCAACCCCGGCGGCGACATCTGACAATCGCATAGGCGAAGGACGACCTGACCATGACTGACGCCACCGTGGCGGAGAAGCCCGCGCCCAAGGCCAGTGGCGCCTTCTTCGTCGAGACCGTGACCTGGGTGCAGCATTGGACCGACACCCTGTTCTCCTTCCGCACCACCCGTGATCCCGGTCTGCGCTTCACCAGCGGCCAGTTCGTGATGGTCGGGCTGACGACCGAGGAGGGAAAGCCGCTGGTGCGCGCCTATTCCATCGCCAGCCCCGCCTGGCACGAGGAGCTGGAGTTCTATTCCATCAAGGTGCCGGACGGCCCGCTGACCTCGCGCCTGCAGAAGATCCAGGTGGGAGACCAGGTGCTGATCGGCCGCAAGCCCACCGGCACCCTGGTCATGGACGGCCTGCGCCCCGGCAAGCGGCTGTACATGCTAGGCACCGGCACGGGTTTGGCGCCCTGGCTGTCGCTGGCGCGCGATCCTGAGGTGTACGAGCGGTTCGAGGAGGTGATCGTCACGCACACGGTCCGCGAAGTCGGCGACCTCAACTACCGGGATCTCTTCGAGCAGGAGCTGCCGAACGACGAGTACCTGGGCGAAATGGTCGCGCCCAAGCTCAAGTACTACCCGACGGTGACGCGCGAGCCCTTTAAGACCCAGGGCCGGATCACCAACCTGATCGCATCGGGACAGATCTTCCGCGATCTCGGCCTGCCGCCGCTCAATCCGGCGGAGGACCGCCTGATGCTGTGCGGCGGTCCCTCGGTGCTGGCCGATCTGAAGGTGCAGCTCGAAGGCATGGGCTTCGAGGAAGGCTCCATCTCGAGCCCGGGGGACTACGTCCTGGAGAAGGCGTTCGTCGAGACCTGAGCCGCGCCGCCGATCACCTCGGCGGGCAGCCCTTGAAGTTGCCGACCTTGATGGCGCTGAGGTTGGCCAGGTTCAGGCTTTTGAGCGGGTTCATCGAAGACGCCGAGAAGCCGGTGAACAGGTCGATGCGCTTGCCCTTGATCGCGCCGCCCACGTCGGAGGCGTACCAGTAGCCGTCGTGGGCGCTGCCGTCGGGCATCCGCAGGCCGGCGGTCTCCTTGATGAACAGGATGGAGCCGCGCGGGATAAGGGTGCGATCCACGGCCACGGTGCGCATGGCGACGACCTTGCATCCCAGGCTGTCCAACGCGCCCACGCCCTTCGCGCCAGCGTGATAGAGGGTGGCCTTGACGTTCCATCCGGGCGCGCCAGGCAGGCCGCCGGTGACGACCGACATCAGGACGTCGCCAATGGGGTCGGGGGAAGCGGCCTTTGCTTGGGTTGCGAGCGCTACAGCCGAAAGTACGGCCAGGGCGGCGAGGCGGCGTCGCATGACGGCGTCTCCTTCGTCGTTGGGCTGGTCGGCGACGAGTCTTACCCACCCCTTTCCGGAGGGGCAACCCCCGTGCGACCAAATGAGGCTGGTGTTCCTAGGCGAGCACCATTGAAAATGCAGTTATTCCGCAGGCTTATCGAAAGCTTAAGGCCCGGCCGCCCAGGTGAGCGCGCTCGACCGAGCGCGGATACTCCACGGGTTCCTTAAGGACGATTGGCGCGGTGATTCCCGCGCCGCGCATCTTCATACCTCGCTTTGCGCGAGTGGAGACGATCCTGGCGAAATTGAGGAGAACATGAGGGCGCCTTGCGTCCTCGTCGGTCGTGCGCAACACCGGGGCATGATGCGCGTCCTCGCCCTGCGCCTGGCTGTTTTGACGGCGCTTGTCCCGGCTCCAGCCTTGGCCTGGGGCGCGGCCGGGCATCGGATGATCGGTTGGACGGCCGTGCGGGCGCTGCCGGCGGAGCTGCCCGCCTTCCTTCGCACGCCCCAGGCGGCGGCCGACGTCGCCGAGCTTTCGCGCGAGCCGGACCGCTCTCGAGGTGCGGGGAAGACGCACGACGCCGACCGCGATCCGGCGCATCACGTCGACCTTGACGGCGGGGAAGGCGGGCTTTCCCTCACCGCCCTGCCGCCGACCCGCGAAGACTACGACACGGCGCTGCGGGCGCAGGGGACCACAAGCTGGAAGGTCGGCTATCTGCCCTACGCCATCGTCGATCGTTGGCAGCAGCTGAGGCTCGACTTCGCCTATTGGCGCGCGCTTGACGCGGCCGAGCGCAATCCCGCTTGGGCGGGGCGCCGCGCCTGGTTCGTCGCCGACCGCAAGCGGCGCGAGGGTCTGATCCTGCACACGCTGGGCGAACTTTCCCACTTCGTGGGAGACGGCGGCCAGCCGCTGCATGTGACCGTCCACTACAACGGCTGGGGTAACTATCCCAATCCGGCGGGCTATACCCAGGCGCGGATACATGGACCGTTCGAAGGCGCCTTGGTCTACACCTTCGTCCAGCCCAAGAACGTGGCCGCCAGGATGACGCCGCCCGCGCCCTGCGATTGCGCGGTGGAGGTCCGCGTCGGGGCCTATCTGGCTGAGAGCAACCGGCGGGTCGTCCCGCTTTACGAACTGGAGAAGGCCGGCGGGCTGGAGGGCGGAGACCTTCGCGGCGCGCGTTTCGCGGCCGTCCAGCTTGCGCGGAGCGCGTCGGAGCTGCGCGACCTCATCCTGATGGCCTGGCGCGACAGCCCTCGCGAAATGATCGGCTGGAAGCCGGTCCTCACCGCCGACATCCTCAGCGGGCGGGTGGACCCCTACGACGCGCTGTATACGGTGGACTGATGAGTACGCCGCAGTTCGGCCGCCCCGAGGCGGGACGGGACTATCCCGATCGCCCCGCGGCGTTCGCCCTCGTGGCCCACCAGGGCCGCATCGCTTGCGTCCGGGTCGAGCTGGGCGGCGGCCGTGTCCGCCTCGATCTGCCGGGCGGCGGCATCGACCCGGGAGAGACCGCGGTCCGCGCGGCGGCGCGCGAGTGCGCCGAGGAGGCCGGCCTCAAGGTGAAGGTGGAGGGTGAGGCCCTGGTCGGCGCCGACCATTACTTCATCAATGACGAGGGCCGGGCCAACAACACCCGCGGCGTCTTTTTCCGCGCCGAACTGATCGCGGTCGAACCTGGATTGAAGAGCGAGCCCGACCACAGTCTGGTCTGGCTCACGCCGCACGAGGCGCTTCTGGCTCTCGACCGGGATTCCCATGTGTGGGCGCTGATCGTCTGGCTGCGTGGTCGAGTGGAGAACTAGGCGCGCTGCCTCGCGGATTTTGAATTTGTATCCGCCTGCTTGCGGGATCGGCGGATCGCCGAGCGCTGGGCCCGGTTGGCGCGTGCCTCCGCCCGCTTCACCACGTCGGGCCGATGCTGCTCGCACTGCTCCAGGATATCCTCCAGCTCCTTGTCGGACAGATGTTCGATGCCGATGAACTCGTTCTTCGCCCGGGTGACCCGGATCAGCTCGTCGAGCTTGGCCTGCAAGGCGGCGTTGTCGCGATTCTGGGTGTTCTGGATCAGGAACACCATCAGGAAGGTCACGATCGTCGTGCCGGTGTTGATGATCAGCTGCCAAGTGTCGGAATAGCGGAACACCGGGCCTGTCGCCGCCCAGACGACGACCACGGCGCAACAGGTGAGGAAAACGGCTGGGCGGCCCGTCCAGCGGGAGACCGCGCTGGCGATTTTGGCGAAGGCTTCGCTGAAGGTCATTGGAACCGGCCCATCATTCCTTGGTTTGCGCGACCTCGGCTGAACGGCTAGTTCCAGGTCCTGTTCCGGGAGGGCACATGGCCGAGGCTCAAGCGTCCGCTCAACTCATCGACGGCAAGATCTACGCCGAGCGCCTGCGGGCGAGCGTGGCCGATCAGGTGGCCGAGCTCCGCCGCGCTCACGGCTTGCAGCCGGGGCTGGCGGTGGTGCTGGTGGGTGAGGATCCGGCCAGCCAGATCTACGTCCGTTCGAAGGGCGAGCATTCGCTGGCCGCCGGCATGCATTCGGTGACGCACCGCCTGCCGGCCGACACCGCCCAGGACGAACTGATCCGGCTGATCGCGGACCTCAACGCCGACCCTCTGATCCACGGCATCCTGGTGCAGTTGCCGCTTCCCAAGCACCTGGACGAGAAGGCCGTGCTCGCCGCCATCAGTCCCGACAAGGATGTGGACGGCCTGCACGTGGTCAATGCCGGCCGCCTGGCGAGCGGCCTGCCGGGGCTTTATCCCTGCACGCCGCTGGGATGCATGCTGCTGCTGCGCGAGACGATGGGAAACCTGTCGGGAAAGCGCGCGGTGGTGGTGGGCCGCTCGGTGCTGGTGGGCCGCCCGATCGCCCAGCTTCTGCTGCAGGCCGACTGCACCGTGACCATCGCCCATTCTAGGACGGAGGACCTACCGGCGGTATGCCGCGAAGCGGATATCCTGGTCGCGGCGGTGGGCCGGCCGCGGATGATCCGGGGCGACTGGATCAAGCCGGGAGCGGCGGTCATCGACGTGGGCATCAACCGCGTGCCGTTCGACGATCCGGAGAAGGCGGCCGCCGGCAAGACCAAGGTGGTGGGCGATGTTCACTTCAAGGAGGCCAGTCAGGTGGCGGGCTGGATCACGCCTGTTCCGGGCGGCGTCGGCCTGATGACTGTCGCGGTGCTTCTGCAAAACACCGTCACCGCGGCCAGACGAATGGCCGGGCTGGAATAAGCTCCCCAGCTTACGCTCGAGGGCTTGCGCTCGCCTCGACCCAGGCCATGAGGTCGCCCAGCACCTGCGCCAGCGCCTTGTCGTAGGCCGCCACGATAGCGTGGATGCGATTGTCGGCGGCCGGGACCTGCGCCTCGAAAATGCGCTCTGCAGCGTCGCCGGCCTGGGCCTGGCGGATGACGACGGCGCGAAGGCGGACGACCACGGTCGGCGCCCCATCCTTGTCGGCGTAACGGGTCTCGAAGTTCCGCATGTCGAGGCGCAGGGCGTAGTCCGCCCGCCCGGGCTCGCCCCGCGCGATGAGGCGCACGCGGTTGGAGGCGTCGAACGCCCGCGCCACGGCGGCGTCGAACAGAACTTCGGCCGGCCCCACCCACCGCGCCTGGGCGATATAGGCGGCCTGGGCGCCGGTCACGGTCAGGATGCGGTCGCCCGCGGCCTCGCGCTGGAACACCCCGCCCGCGCGATAGACGCCCACCCGCGCGCCGCCGGCGGGCGTCGTCTGGGTCGCCGCCACGGGGGTGGCGCCAAAGCTGTAGAGCGGCGAGGGCTTCTGTTTCGGCAGCAGCGAGACGCAGCCCGCGAGCGAAGCGGCCAGGGCGACGGCGGCCGCCAGGCGGAGCAGGGCGGAGGGGCGAGAGGTCATGGCTTCACCTTGATTTCCTGGCCCGCGGGCTTGCCGAGCACGCTCGGCGGGCTGGACTGGATCTCGTTGACCAGCCGCGAAAGCGACTGGGCGGCGCTCTGCAGCTCGATCACCGCCGAGGTGATCTGGGGCAGGCCGTTGGTGGCGAAGTCCGAGGTCGGCCCTTGGAGCTTGTCGATCATCGACTGGGCCGAGCTGGCGGCCGACTTCGCGGACTCGGCGGCCTCGGCGACGTTCTTCAAGGCGCGCTTGCCGTCGCCATTCAGCATGGCGTTGGCGTTGGCGGTGAGGCTCGTGGCCTGCTGGGCGAGGGCGTCGATGTCCTGGATCGCCTTCTGGGCATCGGCGATCACCGCCTTGCGCCGGCGAAGCTCGGCCGTCACCGCCTGAGTGTCTGAGACCGCCGCCGAGAAGGTCTTGATGTTCTGGTCGGAGAGGACCCGGTTCACGCGGTCCAGCGCCTCGATCGTCCGGGTCAGCACAGTACCGCCGCCCTCCAGCAGGTCGGAGAGCGCGCTGCGCTGGCTGCGGATCACAGGGATCTGGTCGTGCGGCACGGTGTCCTTGAGCAGGGGCTTTGCGGGCGTGCCGGCTGTGATCTGAACATAGTTGACCCCGGTGATCCCCTGCGGCTCCAGGGTGGCGTAGGAGTCCAGGCGGATCGGCACGTCGGAGGTGATCCGAGCCCGGGCGATCACGCGCGCCGGGTTGGTGCGATCGAGCGCGATCTTGGTCACCTCGCCGACCTTGATGCCGTTGAAGTGCACCTCGCCACCCTGGCTCAGGCCGCGAACCGGTCCGTTGAACAGGATGTCGTAGGTGTCGTAGTCGCGCGTGAGCTGCATCTTGGCCAGCCAGACGACGAACACCACCAATCCGACGAAGAGGAGCAGGGAGGAGAGGCCCACAAGGGCGTAGTTGGCGTTCTTTTCCATCAGCTCCTGGCCCTCGCCGCCGCGGCCGCCCGGCCTCTCGGCCCGGTGAAATATTGCCGGATCCAGGGGTGATCCGAGGTTTCGAGGGTCGCCACAGGCGCCACCGCCACGATCTTCTTGTCCGCCAGGACCGCCACCCGATCGGTGATCTCGTACAGTGTGTCGAGGTCGTGGGTGATCATGAAGATGGTCAGGTGAAGACTGTCCGACAACTCTTTGATTAGCTTGTCGAAGGCCGCCGCGCCGATCGGGTCCAGGCCGGCCGTCGGCTCGTCGAGGAACAGGAGCTCGGGATCGAGCGCCAGCGCCCGGGCCAGGCCCGCCCGCTTGCGCATCCCGCCGGAAAGTTCAGCGGGCTTTAGGTTGGCGGCCTCTGGCGGCAGGCCGGCGAGCGCAATCTTCAACTCAGCCAGCTCGTTGACCTGCTTTCGCGGCAGGCGCGTGTGCTCGAAGAAGGGCGCGGCCACGTTCTCGCGGACGGTGAGGTTGGAAAACAGGGCGCCCTGCTGGAAGAGCACGCCCCACCTTCTGTTCACAGCGTTCCAGCGCCGTTCGTTCGCCCGCTGCAGGTCGACGCCGAAGATGCGAATCTCGCCGCCTTGCGGTTGGCGCAGGCCGATCACGCTGTTCAGCAGCACCGACTTGCCGGCGCCTGAACCGCCGACCACGCCCAGGATCTCGCCGCGGTTGACGGTCAGGTCGATGTGGTCGTGCACGATATGGTCGCCGAAGGCGTTCACCAAGCCGCGCACTTGGATGGGGGGGCCGTCCGCGTCGAGCAGATCATCGTCCTGTTGCGTGTCGGCCAAGCTCAAAGGTCGGCCTCCATGTAGATCAGGGCGAAGGCGGCATCGATCATGATGATGGCGAAGATGGCGTGGACC
>Ga0068859_100000747_pt1 | contig 32789 bp, 37 predicted proteins | sample KBSSwiS22_FD_66585 | JGI IMG/M metagenome (GOLD analysis project Ga0068859, IMG submission 66585) | Switchgrass rhizosphere microbial communities from Kellogg Biological Station, Michigan, USA - KBS Switchgrass S2-2 | ecosystem: Host-associated > Plants > Roots > Rhizosphere > Soil ...
AGGCTCGATCGTGGTCGGCAAGGTGCTGGAGAACGCCTCGGCGACCTTCGGCTTCAACGCCCAGACGGAAGAGTACGTCGACCTGGTGCAGGCCGGCGTCATCGACCCGGCCAAGGTGGTCCGCACGGCCCTTCAGGACGCGGCCTCGGTCGCCGGCCTGATGATCACGACCGAAGCGGCCATCGTCGAAGCGCCGAAGAAGTCCGCGCCTCCGGCCCCGGGCGGCATGCCCGGCGGCATGGGCGACATGGACTTCTAAGACCTGTCGATACGACCGAAACAGGGGGGCGGGGCCGCAAGGCTCCGCCCCTTTTTCGTGACGGCTACTGCGGCTTCACCACCATGTGGCCGATCCAGCTCACCGCCCCGGTGATGACCGCCGCCAGGACGCCCGGCAGCAGGCCATGGACCGCAAAGCCGTGCAGCATCACCGACACCAGGCCGATCATGGCGGCGTTCACCACCAGCAGGAACAGCCCAAGCGTCAGCAGGGTGAGCGGCAGGGTCAGCACGAACACCACCGGCCGGACGAAGGCGTTGACGAGGCCCAGCAGCACAGCCGCGGCGATCAGACTGCCGAGGCTGGCGAAGGAGACGCCAGGGACGATCTGGGCGGCGAGCCACAGGCCGATGGCGGCGAAGATGGCGCGCACGATGAATCTTGCGAGCATGGCGACCTCCGACGGATACAGGCGGCGGCGGCGTTAATACCGAAAGCCCAAGGGACGCAATTTGGCCGCCGAGAGCGCCCTAACCTCCGCCATTAACCGGGGACGCCCCTCGATGCGCAAGCTCCTCCTCGTCGCGGCCCTCGCCTCGCTCGCCGCGCCGACCCTGGCGCAGGAGGGGCCGATCCTGCTGCCGGACCGCCGGCCGCCGCCGGGGGCCACGCCGCACGAGCGCCCCGGCCGCCATCTTTTCATCAGCCCATCCGGCGAGCCGTTCCGCCAGCGTGACGGGCTGGCCGCCTGGTTCGCCCAGGCCGACGCCGACCACGACGGCGCGATTACAGGCGAGGAGTTCCGCCGCGACGCCGAGCGCGCCTTCAAGCTCTACGACGTCAACGGGGACGGGTTGGTCGACGGCTTCGAGATCCAGGCCTACGAGCGCGAGCGCGTGCCCGAACTGGGCGATGTGATGCTGAGCCGGCTGACGTTTGAGGAGGGCCGCCGCGGCCGCCGTCGCGAGCGCCGCCCGCAGGAGATGGAAGACCGCCGCCTGTTCGAGCCCGCGGGCCCGCTCGGCGCCGCCCGCTTCTCGCTGGTCAACGAGCCCGAACCGCTGCTGGCGGCCGACCTCGACGTCACCGGCAAGGTCACCTTGGCCGAATGGATGCGCGCCACCGACCGCCGCTTCGCCGTGCTCGACAAAGCCAAGGCCGGCAGGTTGACGCTGGAGGGCCTGCGGCCGCCCGTTCAAAAGAAATAGGCGCTACTCGGCCGCGGCCAGGTCGACGACCGGCAGGGCCTGCGACAGTCGCCCGCCGACGCGGATGGGCTCGATGCGGCGGGCGAGCCCTGTGGCCGGATCGGTCTCGACGAAAACGCCGCAGACCGTGGCCGGGCCGCTGGCCGGCTTGTACCGACCTCCGGCGATGCGGGTGGTGAAGCGCCGGAGCGGCTCTTCCTTGTCGTTGCCGATGACGCTGTCGTAGTCGCAGCAGCCGCCGGCATCGGTCTGGTAGGCGGAGCCGCCCGGCAGGATCTGGGCGTCGGCCGTGGGCACGTGGGTGTGGGTGCCCACCACCAAGCTGGCGCGGCCGTCGCAGAAGTGGCCCATGGCCATCTTCTCCGATGTCGCCTCGGCATGCATGTCCACGATCACCGCGTCGGCGGCCACGCCCAGCGGGCAGGCCTCCAGCTCCCGGTCCACCGCGGCGAAGGGATCGTCCAGGCTGTCCATGTGCACCCGGCCCAGCAGGTTCACCACCAGCACCCGCTTGCCGCCTTCGGTCTCGAACAGCTGGGCGCCCCGGCCCGGCGCGTCGGCCAGCTTGGGGTAGTTCAGCGGGCGGATCAGCCGGGGCTCGCGGAGGATGTAGGTCATCGCCTCCTTCTGGTCCCAGGCGTGGTTGCCCAGCGTCAGGCAGTCGGCGCCGGCCTGGAACAGGTCGCGGGCGGTGGCCTCGGTGACGCCGAAGCCGGCGGCGGCGTTTTCTGCGTTGACCACGACGAACTCCAGCCCCAGCCGGCGGCGCAAGCCCGGCAGGTGCTCGGCCAGGCCCTCGCGGCCCGACCGCCCGATCACGTCTCCGAAGAATGCCAGTCGCATCAATCGTCCTTACCCGACCTCGATGTACTCCGTCTCGGTCAGTATGGCGTCCAGCCGCTGGTCATGGGGCTCCAGCGGCAATTCGCTCACCTCCTGACCGGAGAAGGCCAGGCCGATGACGAAAACCGGCGCCCGCGCCCGAAGGTTCGCCAAGGTGCGATCATAGTGGCCCCCGCCCTGTCCGAGCCGGCCGCCCCTGCGGTCGAAGCCCAGGACGGGCGCAATCACCAGCTCGGGCGTCATCGCCGGCATGACCGGCTGCGGGGCGGGAACGCCGAAGGCGTCAGGCTCCAGCGGCATGCGGTCGCTCCAGAGCCGGAACTGCAGCGGCCCGTCGCGGTCGACCGCGACCGGAAGGGTCGGCGCGGCGCCGTTCATGCCGAGCGGGCGGAACAGCGGCGCCGGATCGATCTCGGAACCTCGCGGATGGTACAGCGCATAGACCCGGTAGCGCGGCAGGCGGTCCAGCGGCAGCCACATCGCCGCCTGCGCCCCGGCCTCCGGATTCTCGGCCGCCAGCGTCCGGCGCAGAGCGCGCAGCCGGGTCCGGAGCGCGGGCTTGTCGAATAGGTCGCTCACGCCTGGCTTTGTAGGGCGAAGGTGGCGGCGCCGCGAGAGCCGTGAAGGTCAGTTCATCCCCTCGACCTGGATTGACCAGGTGGGCGCCGTTTGCCCGAGACCACGGTCCCGGACAGGGACAGCTCCCTTTGAGAGAATTAAGGTCGCTGGGATATGTTCGCCTTCGACGCGAGCCGCAGCTGACCCGCCGGATGCGCAACGTAGTGACCCGCGGGCCGCTTCTCAAGGCGCCGATCAGGCGGCGCCCGCGAGCTTTTCGATTCGGCTGGCGGCCTGCTCCAGGGCGCTGACGGCGCGGGCCTGGGCGCCCGACAGGCCCGACTGCATCCGGCTGAGATCGTCCTGCGCCTGGGCGAGCCTGGCCTTCACCTCGCTGAGCTCGTCGGCCAGCAGCAGGGCGCCCATCAGGAACAGGCGGGTGTCGCCGAGCTGGCCGAGGTCTTGGGCGACCTGCCGAACCTGGGCGTCGAAGACCTTGGCCAGCGAGCGCAGGTGGGCTTCCTGCCCGTCTTCGCAGCCGACGGGATAGGGCCGGCCGTTCACCTCAAGGGTCACCTGGGCCATTAGCGGTCGCCCTCCTCTATCTCGCCGGCGAGCGCCGAGCGGATTTCATGGATCGCGCGGCCCAGCGCCGCGGAGGCTTCTTCGCCGGCCGCCTCCAGCTCGCGCGCCCGCGACTTGGCGCGAACGAACTCGGCCTGCAGCCCCTCGCCGGGCGGCCCCTCGAAGAGATCGCCGTCGCCTTCGCGGCTCCCAAGCCGCGACTCGAGCGCCGCCACCGCCCGTTCCAGGCGACCAGCCGCGGCGTCCAGCCGGCGCTCGTCCGAGGTTTCCGGATCCATGCGCATCCCGCTCTTCAAGCTTCCTGGGTAGTCTATAGCCCCTGAGGCGGTTCCTCCAGAGACACCGCGACCTTGGCTTCCTTGACCCCGGCCCGCGCGCGTGCGAGGGCCGCCGCAGCCCCGCTTCACCTCAGAGATTCAAAGCCCGCAATGCCCGCAGACCTGCGCACCATGGCCGACGCCATCCGCGTCCTGTCGATGGACGCCGTGGAACAGGCCAACTCCGGCCACCCCGGCATGCCGATGGGCATGGCCGACGTCGCCACGGTGCTGTGGACGCGGTTCCTGAAATACGACGCCAGCCGTCCCGAGTGGGCCGACCGCGACCGCTTCGTGCTCTCGGCCGGCCACGGCTCGATGCTGCTCTATTCGCTGCTGCACCTGTCCGGCTTCAAGGCCATGACGATGGACGAGGTGAAGGCTTTCCGCCAGCTCGGCTCCAAGACGCCGGGCCACCCCGAATACGGCCATACGCCCGGCGTCGAGACCACCACCGGTCCGCTGGGCCAGGGGCTGGCGACGGCCGTCGGCATGGCCATCGCCGAACGCCACCTCGCCGCGCGCTTCGGCCCGGACCTGGTCGACCACCGCACCTGGGTGGTGGCCGGCGACGGCTGCCTGATGGAGGGCGTGAGCCACGAGGCGATCAGCCTGGCCGGCCGGCTCAAGCTCTCGCGCCTGACCGTGCTGTGGGACGACAACGACATCACCATCGACGGCCACGTGGGCCTGTCCGACACCACCGACCAGCTTGCCCGCTTCAAGGCCGCCGGCTGGGCGGTCAAGCGGATCGACGGCCACGACTATGTACAGATCCGCCGGGCCCTCGCGTGGGCGACCAAGCAGGCGAAGCCCAGCCTGATCGCCTGCAAGACCGTCATCGGCAAGGGCTCGCCGGGCTTCGAAGGCACTCACGACGTGCACGGCAAGGCGCTGGGCAAGGACGAAGTCGCCGCCACGCGGAAGAACCTCGGCTGGCCGCACGAGGCCTTCGTGGTCCCCGACGAGGTCTATCGCCCCTGGCGCGCTGCGGGTCGCCGCGGCGCGAAGCTGCGTCGGGCGTGGGAGGGGCGGCTCGCCGCGTCGGGCGCTCGCGCCGAGTTCGACCGGGCCATGGCCGGCGACCTCCCCAAGCGCGCCTTCGAGCGGCTGGACTCCTTCATCGCCGAGGCCGAGGCGTCGAAGCCGGCCGCCGCCACCCGCCAGCACTCCGGCGCGGTGCTGGAGCGGATCTTCGGCGAGATTCCGGACCTGGTGGGCGGCTCGGCCGACCTGACCGGCTCCAACAACACCTTCGTCAAGAACACCCAGGCCCTGGACGCACCCGACTACGCGGGCCGCTACGTGAACTATGGCGTGCGGGAGTTAGGCATGACCGCGGCCATGAACGGCATGGCCCTGCACGGCGGCGTGATCCCCTATGGCGGGACCTTCCTGGTGTTCTCCGACTACGCCCGGCCGGCGATCCGCCTGGCCGCCCTGATGGGCGTGCGGATGATCCTGGTGGGCACCCACGATTCCATCGGCCTGGGCGAAGACGGCCCGACCCACCAGCCGGTGGAGCACCTGGCCTCGCTTCGCGCCATGCCCAACCTGAACGTCTTCCGGCCCGCCGATGCGGTGGAGACCGCCGAGTGCTGGAAATTGGCGCTGGACGCCAAGGCCACGCCCTCTGTGCTGGCGCTTTCGCGTCAGAAGGTCCCGGCGGTGCGCCTGGTCGAAGCGGGCGAGAACCTGAGCGCGCGGGGCGCCTACCAGCTCGCCGGCGCCGGCCATCCCGCCGAGGTGACGCTCTTCGCCAGCGGCTCGGAAGTCTCGGTCGCGCTCGACGCGCGCGAGCGGCTGGAGGCGCAGGGCGTCGGCGCGCGGGTGGTCTCGGTGCCCAGCTTCGAGCTCTTCGAACGGCAGCCGGCGGACTACCAGGCCGCGGTGATCGGCGAGACCGAGGTGCGCGTGGCCGTGGAAGCCGGCGTGCGCCAGGGATGGGACCGATTCATCGGCGAGGCCGGCGTCTTCGTCGGCATGAGGGGCTTCGGCGCCAGCGCCCCCGACAAGACGCTGTATGGGCACTTCGGCATCACCGGCGAGGCGGTCGCCGCCGCGGCCAAGGCGAAGCTCTGAAGCCAGCCGCCCTGCGCGGGGGCTGACGCCGGCGGCGGCCCGCCCAGGAGCCAAACGCCAGCACAGGGGTTGACTTCCCAACCCCCGCCCGAAAAAACGCGTCGCAAAACAAGCGCTAGGCTCCCCCCTCGCGCCGTCAAGGAGATCCGCCTCATGCCCGTTCGCGTCGCCATCAACGGTTTCGGTCGCATCGGCCGCCTGGTCCTGCGTTCGATCGTCGAGCATGCGCGGCGTGACATCGAGGTCGTGGCCATCAACGACCTGGGGCCGGTGGAGACCAACGCCCACCTGCTGCGCTACGACAGCGTCCACGGCCGCTTCCCCGGGACCGTTTCGGTGGACGGCGACTACATCGACGTCGGTCTGGGCAAGATCAAGGTCACCGCCGTCCGCAACCCGGCCGAGCTTCCGCACAAGGACCTGGGTGTGGACATCGCCCTGGAGTGCACCGGCCTCTTCACCTCGAAGGACAAGGCCAAGGCGCACCTGGAGGCGGGCGCCAAGCGCGTGCTGGTTTCCGCGCCATGCGACGACGCCGACAAGACCATCGTCTACGGCGTGAACCACGACACGCTGACCAAGGACGACCTGATCGTCTCCAACGCCTCGTGCACCACCAACTGCCTCGCCCCCATCGCCAAGGTCATGCAGGACCTTTGCGGCATCGAGCGCGGCTACATGACCACCATCCATTCCTACACGGGCGACCAGCCGACGCTGGACACCATGCACAAGGATCTCTACCGCGCCCGCGCCGCGGCCCTGTCCATGATCCCGACCTCCACGGGCGCGGCCAAGGCGGTGGGCCTGGTCCTCCCTGAGCTGAAGGGCAAGCTGGACGGCTCCTCGATCCGGGTGCCGACGCCCAACGTCTCGGTGGTGGACCTCAAGTTCGTACCGGGCCGCAGCGTCACCAAGGACGAGATCAACGCCGCCCTGACCCAGGCGGCGCAGGCCGGTCCCCTCAAGGGCGTTCTGGCCGTCTCCAACGACCCGCTGGTGTCGACCGACTTCAACCATGTCGCGGCGTCTTCGACCGCGGCGCTGCCCCAGACCCAGGTGATCGAGGGCCAGCTGGCCCGCGTGCTGTCCTGGTACGACAACGAGTGGGGCTTCTCGACCCGCATGAGCGACACCGCGCTTGCGCTCGCCAAGCTGATCTGAGCCACGGCGCATGAGCTTCAGGACTCTGGACCACGCGGACCTTCAGGGCCGGCGCGCCCTGGTCCGCGTGGACTTCAACGTGCCGATGGCCGAGGGCCGGGTGTCGGACGATACGCGGCTGAAGGCGGCGCTGCCGACCATCGACAAGCTGCGCGCGGGCGGAGCCAAGGTGATCCTGCTGGCCCACTTCGACCGGCCCAAGGGCAAGCGCGTGCCGGAGATGAGCCTGAACCCGGTGGCCGGTCCGCTGGCCAAGCTGCTGGGCGAGCCGGTGGCCTTCGCCGACGATTGCGTCGGCCCCGCCGCCAAGGCCGCCATCGACGCCCTGAAACCCGGCCAGGTGCTGTTGCTGGAGAACGTCCGCTTCCACGCCGGCGAGGAGAAGAACGATCCGGAGTTCGCTCGCGCCCTGGCGGCGGACGGCGACCTCTACGTCAACGACGCCTTCTCGGCCGCGCACCGGGCGCACGCCTCCACCGAGGGCCTGGCGCGCCTGCTGCCGGCCTATGCGGGCGAGCAGATGCGCCGTGAGCTGCAGGCGCTGGACGCCGCGCTCGGCCGTCCCAAGCGGCCGGTGCTGGGGATCGTCGGCGGCTCCAAAGTCTCCACCAAGCTCGACCTGCTGAACAACCTGGTGACCAAGCTGGACCGCCTGGCGATCGGCGGCGGCATGGCCAACACCTTCCTGGCCGCCCAGGGGACCTTCGTCGGGGCTTCGCTCTGCGAGCACGACCTGGCCGATACCGCGCGCGAGATCATCGCCGCCGCAAAGACCGCCGGATGCGAACTTCTTCTGCCGATTGATGTGGTTACGGCGGAAAAGGTGGAACCGAACGCAAGCTCGGCAGTTCGTAGCCTGGGGGACATCGGACCCGCCGAGCGCATCCTCGACGCCGGCCCGAAGACCCTGGCGAGGCTGAAGGAGGCGATGGACGCCTCGGCCACCCTCGTCTGGAACGGGCCGCTCGGGGTGTTCGAGATCCCCCCGTTCGACAAGGCCACGGTAGAGGCTGCGCGCCACGCGGCGGGCCTCGCCAGACGCGGGAAGCTGGTGGCTGTGGCCGGCGGGGGTGATACGGTGGCCGCCCTGAACGCCGCCGACGTGACGGGCGACTTCACCTTCGTCTCCACGGCCGGCGGAGCGTTCTTGGAGTGGATGGAAGGCAAGACGCTGCCCGGCGTGGCGGCGCTGGAAGGATCGATGGGGCAAGGAAACTAGGCCATGGCGCGCATCACGCTTCGACAGCTTCTCGATCACGCCGCCGAGAACGGCTACGGCGTCCCGGCCTTCAACATCAACAACATGGAGCAGGGCCTCGCCATCCTCGAGGCCGCCGACGCGACCGACTCGCCGGTGATCATCCAGGCCAGCCGCGGCGCGCGCTCCTACGCCAACGACATCGTGCTGAAGCACCTGATCGACGCCCTGGCCGAGATGTACCCGCACATCCCGATCTGCATGCACCAGGACCACGGGAACAACGAGGCGACCTGCGCCACCGCCATCCAGTACGGCTTCACCAGCGTGATGATGGACGGCTCGCTGAAGGCCGACGCCAAGACGCCCGCCGACTATGACTACAACGTCCGGGTCACCCGCAACGTGGTCGAGATGGCCCACTGGGTCGGCGCCTCGGTCGAGGGCGAGCTCGGCGTGCTGGGCAGCCTCGAGACCGGCATGGGCGAGAAGGAGGACGGCCACGGCTTCGAGGGCAAGCTGGGCCACGACCAGTTGCTGACCGACCCCGCCCAGGCGGTGGACTTCGTCAAGGCCACCGAGGTGGACGCTCTGGCCATAGCCATGGGCACCAGCCACGGCGCCTACAAGTTCACGCGCAAGCCGGACGGCGCGGTGCTGGCGATGAGCGTGATCGAGGAGATCCACCAGCGGCTGCCCAACACCCACCTGGTGATGCACGGCTCCTCCTCCGTGCCGCAGGAGCTGCAGGACGTCATCAACAAGTACGGCGGCGAGATGCCCCAGACCTGGGGCGTGCCGGTCGAGGAGATCCAGCGCGGCATCAAGCATGGCGTGCGCAAGATCAACATCGACACCGACAACCGGATGGCCATGACCGGCGCCATCCGCAAGGTGTTCGCCGAAAATCCGGGCGAGTTCGACCCGCGCAAGTACCTGAAGCCCGCCATGGAGGCGATGCGCGCGGTCTGCAAGCAGCGATTCGAAGAGTTCGGGACCGCCGGCTGGGCTTCGAAGATCAAGCCCTTGCCGCTGTCGGCCATGGCCAAGCGCTATGCGGCGGGCGAGCTGGCTCCCAAGATCGGCCTCACCCGCCAAGCGGCCGAATAGCCCTCCCGGTTCCGGGAAACCCTGGCCCTTCCCCTCGCCGATCCCCATATCTTCGGGACGAGAAAAGGAGGGGCGTAGGGTGTTGTCCTCCAGCTATTGCGACGTCTTCGCGCTGCGGCTCGACCGTGAGCAGGCGGAAGAAATTCTTCCGGGCGACCGTGTGCGCACCGGCGAAAACGAGTTCCCTCAATTCGATGTGGTGGCCATCCACGGCGACAAGGCGTGGGTGCGTGACCCCGCCCTCGGCGGCGACCATATCGTTCCGCTCTCGCGCTGCCGACGCGCGTAAAGGCGGTTGATCGCAGGCAAGCCGCGGAGAGGCCGGCGGAATTTGCTGGAACCGCGCTCTCCTGTGGGTGATTGTCCGCAGCCATGCGCAAGCACGCCATTGTCCTTGGGCTGACCTTTCTCGGCCTCGCCATCTTCGCGGTCTTCGCCGGCTGGGCCTTTTTCGAAGGGTCGCGCCTGGGGGGCGGCTGGCGCAGCCTGGGTCCGATCTGGCCGTATGTCGTCGGCGGCTGCCTGGTCGTGGCGGCGCTCGCGGGCCTGCTCATGTGGCTGGCCTTCTACTCGGCCAACCACGGCTACGACGACCGCATCGACCCCGAGGGTCATTAAACGCTGGAGCGAGGGCCGGCTAAGCCGGCTGGGCGCAAGGCTCCAGGGGATCGTAAGGCGTGCTATGAGCGCCCATGGCTCCACCGCTTTGTCGCCTCTACCTGATCACGCCGCCCAGGCTCGACGACCTGGCGGGCTTCGGCCATGCGCTGGCGCAAGCGCTGGATGCGGATGACGTCGGCGCCCTGCAGATCCGCCTGAAGGACGCCCCGGACGAGGTTGTGTGCGCCGCCGTGGACGCGCTCTCGCCCATCGCCCAGGCGCGCGGCGTCGCGGTGATCCTCAACGACCGGCCGGACCTGGCGGCGAAGCTGGGTTGCGACGGCGTCCACGTGGGCCAGGAGGACGCAAACTACGCCGAGGCGCGCCGGCTGGTGGGCCCGGACCGCATCGTCGGCGTCACCTGCCACGACAGTCGGCACCTGGCGATGGAGGCGGCCGAGGCCGGCGCGGACTATGTGGCCTTCGGCGCCTTCTTCCCCACCGCCACCAAGACGCCCAAGGCCCGCGCCGAGCTGGAGATCCTGACCATCTGGCAGGAGATCATGGAGGTTCCCTGCGTGGCGATCGGCGGCATCACCGTCGACAACGCGCGCGAGGTGGCGCGGGCCGGCGCGGACTTCGTGGCCGTATGCGCCGGCGTTTGGTCCCACGCCGACGGTCCGGCCGCGGCGGTGAAGGCGCTCAACGCCGAGATTGCCGTCGGCGCCGCGGAGCGCATCTAAGCCGGCGCGCGCGGGAACGGCGCCGCGCCCTCGGGCGGCTCCAACCAGTCGGGCTTGAAGTCGGTCCAGACCATCCTGCTGGGAGGCGGTGGAAAGGCCTTGTCGGCGAAGCAGCCGGACGCGACGGTGACAATTCCTGGCCGGCTGGTGGTCGTCCAGCTGAGCGTCGTCCCGCAATCCCGGCAGTAGCTGTGTTCCACCACCGCGCCGCTGTCGGCGGTGCGGACGTAGCGGCCCGGCTCACCGGCTTCCTCGACGATCTGGTTCTGGAGAAAGAAGGCCTGGACGCCGAACGCCGCGCCGGTGCGCCGCTGGCAGGCCTGGCAGGCGCAGCTGGAGACGAGCTGCGGGGCGCCTTGCACCTTCAGGCCGACGGCGCCGCAACTGCATGTCGCCTCGTGCACGTCCATCTCCGCCTCCGCTGTTTCGCAGGAAAACTGGCGACGCCGACCACGTCACGCAAGCCGCCGCCTTGCCTAAGGTGCAGCCGACCCATAGTTATCGCCGCCCATGATCAGCCAGTCCGCCCTTCTGAAGGTGATGAGCGAGGCCGCGCGCAAGGCCGCGCGGGGGCTCAACCGTGATTTCGGCGAGCTCGCCGAGCTGCAGGTGGCGAAGAAGGCGCCGGCCGACTTCGTCTCTGCGGCCGACCTGCGCGCCGAGCAGGTCATATTCGAGGTGCTGAGCAAGGCCAGGCCCGGGTACAGTTTCCTGGGCGAAGAGCGGGGCCTGATCGAGGGCACCGACAAGACCCACACCTGGATCGTCGACCCGCTCGACGGCACCACCAACTTCCTGCACGCCATCCCGCACTTCGCCATCAACATCGCCCTGGAGCGTGAGGGTGTGGTGGTCGCCGGCGTCACCTACAACCCGGTCAGCAACGAGCTGTTCTGGGCCGAGAAGGGCAAGGGCTGCTTCGTCAACGACAGGCGCCTGCGGGTGGCGGCCCGCACCCGGATGGACGAGACGCTGATCGCCACCGGCATTCCGTTCCTGGGCCACGGCCAGCACGGCCGCTTCCTCAAGGAGCTGCACCAGGTGACCCAGCGGGTGGCCGGCGTACGCCGCTTCGGCTCGGCGGCCCTCGATCTCGCCTGGGTCGCCGCCGGCCGCTACGACGGCTACTGGGAGCGCGACCTGAAGCCTTGGGACCTGGCGGCGGGCCTGCTGATGGTTTTGGAGGCGGGCGGCAAGGTCACCGACGCCGACGGCGGCGAAACGCCTCTGGCCTCGGGATCGGTGTGCGCGGGCAATCTGGAGATCCACCCCCTGCTGCTCGACCGGCTGCGGGCGGCGCAGTGAGAGCTGAGAGAGCCTAAGCCGCCTCGCCGAACTGCAGCGAAGCCAGCCGCGCATAGAGGCCGTTCCGCGCCACCAGGTCGTGGTGCGCGCCTTGCTCGACCACCCGGCCTTCGTCCATCACCACGATGCGGTCGGCCTTGAGCACCGTCGCCAGGCGGTGGGCGATGACCAGCGTAGTGCGTCCGCGCATGGCCTCGTCGAGCGCCGCCTGGACCAGGCGCTCGTTCTCGGCGTCGAGCGCGCTGGTGGCCTCGTCGAGCAGCAGGACGGGCGCGTCGCGGACCAAGGCTCGCGCGATGGCCAGGCGCTGACGCTGCCCGCCCGACAGCCCACGCGCCCGCTCGCCGACGGGGCTGTCCGCCCCCTGCGGCAGGGCGGCGAGGAAGCCCTCGGCCTGGGCCGCACGGATGGCGGCTCGCACCGCATCGGGGGAGGCGTCGAGACGGCCGAAGCGGACGTTCTCCGCCGCCGAGCCGGAGAACAGGGCCGAGTCCTGGGCCACCAGGGCCGTGCGGCTGCGTAGCTCAGCGAGATCAGCCTGGCGCAGGTCCACGCCGTCGAAGACGATGCGGCCGGCCTGCGGATCATAGAAGCGCAGCAGCAGGCGGAAGACCGTGCTCTTGCCCGCGCCCGAGGGGCCGACCAGCGCCACCCGCTCGCCCGGCCGCACCGTCAGCGAGAATTGCCGAAGCGCCGGCAATTCCGGCCGGCCGGGATAGGCGAAGGTGACGTCCTGGAAGGCGATTTCGCCGCGGGCCGGCGTCGGCAGCGGCCGGGGCTCGGCGGGCGAGGCGACGGTGGGGCGCGCGTCCAGCAACTCGCCGATCCGCTCCATGGCGCCCGCGGCCTTCTGCACGTCGCCCCAGGTCTCGCCCAGCGCCCCGACCGAGCCCGCGGCCAGCACCGCCAGTATGGCGAACTGGACGAGCGCGCCGCCGCTCAGGTGGCCGGTGAGGCTCTGCCGCACGCCGAACCAGAAGATCAGCACGACGCCGCCGAACACCACGCCGATGACCAGCGCGGTCATCAGAGCCCGCGCCCGCATGCGCTTGAGCGAGGTGCGGAAGGAGGCCTCCACCGCCTCGCCGAAACGGCTGGCGGCCGCCCGTTCGCGGCCGAACGCCTGCACCGTCTCCAGCGCGTCCAGGCTCTCGCCCGCGTGGCCCACGGCTTGGGCGAACAGGTCCTGGGTGAAGGCCGTCAGCCGCCGCACGCGGCGCCCGAACAGGAACAAGGGCGCCAGCACCACCGGGATCAGCAGCAGCACCAGCCCGGTGAGATGAGGGCTCACCACCACCATCAGGGCGATGGCCCCAACCAGCATCAGCAGGTTGCGCAGCGCCACCGAGACCGAGGAGCCGACCAGGGTCTCTACGATCTGGATGTCGGCGGTGAGCCGCGAGAGCACCTCGCCGGTGCGGACGCTCAGGAAGAACAGCGGGTCGAGGGTCAGCACATGGCGGTAGACGGCCTTGCGCAGGTCGGCGACCACCCGCTCGCCCAGCTTGGTGATGAAGAAGTAGCGTCCGGCGGTGGCGACCGCGAGCGTCAGCGCCACCGCGCCGATCAGCACGAACCAGCGGTTCACCGAGCCCGGGTCGGAATGCGCCGTCGCGGCCCCCCCCAGGTGATCCACCAGCAGCCGCACCGCCCCGGAGATGCCGAGCGTCGCGCTGGTCGAGATCAGCAGGAAGAAGACCGACAGGGCGGCGTCGTCCAGATGCGCCTGGACGAAGGGGCCAAGGCGGCTCAGCGCGCGGACGTTCCGGCTCTTCTCCCGCCGCCCGGCGGCCTCGGCGAGGCTTTGCGCCAGGGCCTGGCCGTCGCTGGGCCGGCCCTCCGCGCCCGTCGCCTGCGCCGCGGCGGGAGCCGGGTCTGCACTCATACGCGTCGTACCTTGCTTTTGCGCCCGGCTTTCGGTTATACGCCCGGCTTCCTGGCCGGCCGCCTTTGACGAGGCGGCCTTTCCACTTCGGCCGCTCCTTTACCTCAGGCGCCCGCGCGATGAAACAAGACACGCACCCGGACTACCACTTCATCACCGTGGTGATGACCGACGGCACCACCTACAAGACCCGTTCGACCTACGGGCAGGAGGGCGCGACGCTCAACCTGGACATCGACCCGAAGACGCATCCGGCGTGGACGGGCGGCGGCCACCAGCTCATCGACCGCGGCGGCCGGGTCTCGCGCTTCAACGCCAAGTTCGGAGCCTTCACCCGCAAGTAGGGCGGGCGAGAGCCTCGACACGCCAGCGCCGCGGAGCCTGCTCCGCGGCGTTTTCATTTGTCGGAGCTTTGGCTAGCCGGTGATGGCCCCAGCCCCGGCCTCGCCCGTGCGGATGCGGACGGCCTGCTCGAGGTCCAGCACGAACACCTTGCCGTCGCCGATCTTGCCGCTGTTGGCGCTGCGCGCCACCGCGTCGACCACCGCCTGGGCGATGTCGGCCGGCACGGCGATCTCCAGCTTCACCTTCGGCAGCAACTTCACCTCGTACTCGGCGCCCCGGTAGACCTCGGTCTTGCCGCGTTGGCGGCCATAGCCGCGCACCTCGGTTACGGTGAGCCCCGAAGCGCCGGCCTCGGTGACGGCGTCCAGCACCGCGTCCAGCCGGCTGGGCTTGATCACCGCGACGATCATCTTCATGGCGCTCTCCAAACGTCGTTTCTGGTGTGCAAATCCGTCAAGCACACTCGCAGCCTAGGGCGAAGCCGACGCCGGTCCAAGAGCCGAGGATTCAACGGCGCTGGCGCGAGACCGGCGCCGCGCCGGGCGAGGGCGCGAGCACCGGCCGCACCGCGCGGACGCGCGCCCGCACCGGCCGCGCCTTGGGCGCGAAGGTCTGCTTCACCGCCTCCATCAGCAGCAAGCCAGAAAGGCCCGGCCACACGCGCGACCCCACCTGCTCGAAGCCTTCCGCCCAGCGCGCCATCCAGGCCACCGGCGGGACATAGAGGGCGCGGGTCCAGCCGGAGGGCTCCAGCTCGGCCTCCCGCAGCAGCTCGGCGAGCTGGGCGCGGCTATAGGGGCGGCCGTGGCCGAACGGGGTCTTCTCCACGTTCGCCCAGGGGCCGTTGCGCGAGGCCACGACCACGATGGTCCGCCCCGAGGGGGACAGGACCCGCCAGATCTCGCGCAGCAGCGAGACGGCGTCGGGGCTCTCCTCCAGGGCGTGGACGGCGAGGACGCGGTCGAAGAGCGCGTTGGCGAACGGCAGGCGGTCCTCGGCGGTCAGGGTCGCCAGGTTGCGGCCGCTGGCGGGCCAGACCTCCACGCCCTGCTGCGCCGGCATGGCGGCGACGCTGCGACGGGCGCGCTGGCGCAGGTCGGAAAGGAAGGGCGTGGCGTAACCCAGGCCCAGCACATCCAGTCCGTCGGCGCCGGCCCAGGCCTCGGCGACCTTGCGGCCGACCATCACCCGCGCCGAACGGCCGAGGTCGGAGGCGTAGAACTGACGAAGCTCCAGGACGTCCCTTCGCATCAGCTCACCCGTGGACTTCCATAGATCCGCCTCGACGGCGCAAGCTCGCCACCCTACATCCATGCTGCGCCCGGACGCGCCAAGAGGAGAACCTAAGGATGCCGATCACCGTCCGCCAGTTTCCCTGCCTGTCCGACAACTACGGCTTTCTCGTGCGCGACGACGCCACCGGCCTGGTCGCCTGCGTGGACACGCCCGACGCCGGCGCCATCCTCGCCGAACTGGATCGGGCGGGCTGGCGGTTGACGACGATCCTCAACACCCATTGGCATCCCGACCATGCCGGCGGCAACGCCGAGATCAAGGCCGCCACCGGAGCGGAGATCATAGGTCCGGCCGAGGTCCTGCGCATCTCGCCGCTCGACCGCGAGGTGAAGGGCGGCGAGACGGTGATGCTGGGCGAGACGCGGTTCGAGGTGATCGAGGTGGGCGGCCACACCTTGGGACACATCGCCTACCACGACGCCGCCGACGCCGTGGCTTTCGTCGGCGACGCCCTCTTCGCCATGGGCTGCGGCCGGATGTTCGAGGGCGAGCCGGAACAGATGTGGGCCAGCCTGCAGCGGCTGGCGGCCTTGCCCGAGGACACGCGCGTCTACTGCGCCCACGAGTACACCGCTTCCAACGCCCGTTTCGCGATCTCCGTGGACGCCGCGCCCCAGGTGAAGGCCAGGGCCGCCCAGGTGTTCGCCGCCCGCGAGCGGGGAGAACCCACCGTGCCGACCACCATCGGGCTGGAGCGCGCGACCAACCCATTCCTGCGCGCGCCTCAACTCGCCGCCGCCGTCGACGCGGCGGGCGCGCCCGATCATCTGGCCTTCGCCGCGGTGCGCCTGGCCAAGGACCAGTTCAAGGGTTGAGCGCGGGACACTAGTTCCCCGCCGCCGCGGAGACGATGCGTTCCGAGGAGGGGCGGCCGGCCAGGCCCTCGCCCGGCGAGACCGTGATCTGCAAGGCTCCCTGCTTGAACTGGACGCCCGCGCGGCGGCCCTCGCCCAGACGCACCTGCCTGAGCCGGGCCAGGGAGTTGTGGCCGCTGGCGCGCCTGGCGAGACGCACGATCGCCTCGCTGGCCACCATGGCGGCGTCGGCGATCAGGGCCGAGGAGGCGGGACTGGCGTCGGCGTCGAAGGGGACGAGGTGGCGGGCAGCCCGGCTCGCCCGGGCGCTGGCCTGCGCCAGCCGCTCCAACAGCGCCTGCGGCCCGAGCGGCGTCAGGCGGATTGGGGCGCCAGCTCCGGCGAAGGCCGCCGCCGCGCCTTCCGGGCGCTGGTCGGTGAAGACCGTCACCCCGCCCAGGCGCGTCGCGCGCAGCACCGGCTCGCCTAGGTCGTTCTTGTAGATGACGTCGCCGCGCGGGGCGACATGGGGGGCGAGCACCCAAACCTCCAGGCTGTCGTCGAACTTCAGCAGCGCCCGGCCCTGGGTGCGGTCGAGGGTGAAGGCGTCGCCGTCCTCGGAGACGTAGCGGGCGATCGGCGGGGCGGAGAACTGGCGGGATTCCGGGCCGCCATGGTGGAAAAGCCCCTCTCGCAGGCTTTCGGGGCCAGCGGCGAAGGCGGGACCCGCGCAGGCGGCGAGCGCGAGCGCGGCTGCTGCGATCTTCCTACCCTTCGCGCCAAATTCGCCCGACATCACGTTAACCGGGATGCCGCTTGACTAGGGCGCTTTTTGGACCCCGCAAAAACCTCAATGGCCCATGTATTGGCCGCCGTTGAGGCTGATGGTCGAGCCGGTGACATAGCCCGACCGCTCCGAGGCCAGGAAAGACACCGCCTCGGCGATCTCCTCGCCACGGCCCAGCCTCCCGACGGGGATTTGGCTGATGATCTGCTCGAGCACCTTCTCCGGCACGGCGTGGACCATCTCGGTGTCGATGTACCCGGGCGCGACGGCGTTCACCGTCACGCCCTTCCTGGCGTTCTCCAGGGCGAGCGCCTTGGTGAAGCCGATCATCCCGGCCTTGGCGGCGGAATAGTTGGTCTGGCCGGCTTGGCCCTTCTGACCGTTGATCGACGAGATGTTGATGATCCGCCCGAAGCCGCGCTCCCGCATGCCCTCGATCACCTGACGGGTCATGTTGAAGACGCTGTCCATGTTGACGCGGATGACGTCGCTCCACTGTTCGGGGCTCATCTTGTGGAAGAAGCCGTCGCGGGTGATGCCGGCGTTGTTGACCAGGACGTCGATGGGGCCGAGTTCCGCCTCCACCAGCTTCGTGGCCCGGGCGCAATCGTCGAAGAGGCCGACGTTGCCCTTGACCACCATGACGCCGAATTCTTTCGCGCAGTCCTGCGCGGCCGCGTCGTTGCCGGAATAGCCGGCCGCGACCTTGAGCCCGTCGTCGCAGAGCCGCTGGACGATGGCGCGGCCGATCCCCCGTGTTCCGCCCGTGACAAACGCTACCCTCGCCATGCCGTCCTCCCTTGTGCGCCCGCGGTTCGCCGACGGCGCCACATGTCTTGGACGCGGATTGCAACGTCCATCCTACGCCAGGCAGTTCAGGACGTCGCCGTCGGGCGCCTAAGCTCAGGCCACATCCTAGAATGGATTTGGTCAAGAAGCGGGCGCCAAGATCGGCCGTCCGGCGAAACGCTTGCGGCAGGCGCGACCAAAATCTCCGGCCCGGCGCATCCCACCCCGGCTGAACCGGCCGACCGCCTAGGGGCGAGCGCGCAAGCCGGCAAGCCGCAAACGCGCGCCACATCAGAGATTTGCACTTCTCATCGCATCCGCGATACTGCGCCGCGGAATGGCCGCCGAAGCGCAGGCCCGACAAGGATTTGGGATGGCGAACACTCAGGAGACCGGCGAGCCAAAGAGCGAGCGGGTGGTGATCAAGAAATACGCCAACCGGCGTCTCTACAACACGGCCTCGTCGAGCTACGTCACGCTGGAGCACCTCGCCGAAATGGTGAAGCGGGGCGTCGATTTCGTCGTCTACGACGCCAAGACCAACGAGGACATCACCCGCACGGTGCTCACCCAGATCATCTTCGAGGAGGAGAGCACGGGGAAATCCCTGCTGCCGATCCAGTTCCTCCGCCAGCTGATCGGCTTCTACGGCAACTCCATGCAGGCGTTTCTGCCCAGCTATCTGGAGCTGTCGCTGGCGACCTTCGCCCAACAGCAGGAGCAGTTCCGAAGCCGCCTGGCCACGCTCGGCCAAGGCTCCGGCATGGTCGGCGGCATGGGCCCGTACGACGAGCAGATCCGCCAGAACCTGGCCCTGTTCGACCGGGCGATGAAGATGTTCTCGCCGTTCGCCTTCGCCCCGGCGGCGGAGCCCCAGGCCGCCAGCGCCGCCCCGCCGCCGCAGAGCCGAGCGCCGGCCCAGGACGACGCCCTGGCGGACCTACGTCGCCGCATGGAGGAGATGCAGGCGCAGATCGAGAAGCTCGCCTCGAAGCCCTGACGGCGCCAAGGCGTTCTTAACCGTACGCACCCTAGAGTCTCCGTCGCGATGAGTCTGATCGATCCCATCCGCCGGGCCGTCCGGCTGCGCCGCGCGGCCCGAGCGGCGTCTGAGCGCGCCGAGGAGGCCGCCACCGTAGCCGGCCTGCCGGCGACCATCGAGCCCGTGCGGGCCGCCCCCGCGCCAGAGCCCGCCGCGCCGCCGGCCGCTGCGGCCTTTGACGCGCAGTTGATCGGTCAGGCCGGCGAAAAGCGCGGCCTCCGCGCGCCCGGCCTCGTGGATGCGGCCTCGCAGAGCTATAACCGCGCCGAATGGTCCGGCTCGAAGGACCGGCGCGCGCGCAAGGGCCGGTTCGCCAAAACCGCAATCTGACCGCCCGGTGGGGATCGTGACTCCGGCCTGGCGCGATTCTTGCGAGCCCGTCGGCATGACCCGGCTCATCCGCGCTCTCGACATCGCCCTCGTCGCCCTGATCCTGACCGCCCTCACCTGAGGCCGGCGCCCGGCGCTTAAGCCTCCTCGATCCGGCCCGGGTCCCGCGTGCGCGCCTGCAGCCACATGACGCCCGCAAGGTCGGAAAGGCCGGCCCACAGCCGCCCGAGGTTCGTGTATTTGGAGCGTCCGGTCTGGCGGTGACGATGGCCGACCGGCCGGAACGCCACCTCGTAGCCTTCGCGCCGCATCAGCGCCGGCAGGTAGCGATGCAGGTGGTCGAAATAGGGCGCGCGCAGGAAGGCCTCGCGCCGGAACGCCTTGAGCCCGCAGCCCGTGTCGTCGGCTTCATCGCGGAGCAGGCGCTTGCGAAGGCCGTTGGCGAGGCGGGAAGCCACCTTCTTGGCCTGGCTGTCGCGACGCTGCACGCGCTCGCCGCCGATCAGGGCGAGGTTGGGCGGCCCCTCCAGCAGCGCCTGGGCGAGCGCCGGCGCGTCGGCCGGATCATTTTGCCCATCCCCGTCGAGGGTCACGATGATCTCGCCCCGGGCGGCCATCACGCCGGTGCGGATGGCGCGGCTCTGGCCGGCGTTCCGGGCGTGGCGCAGCAGGCGGAGCTGCGGAATCTCGGCCTTCAGGGCGTGCAGCGCCGCGTAGGTGCCGTCACGGCTGGCGTCGTCGACGAAGATCAGCTCGAAGGCGCGGCCTGCGAACGCCGTCGCCGTCTCACGCGCCAGCGGCGGCGCGGCGCCCTCTTCGTCGAAGACGGGAATCACCACTGAGATCAGGGGCGTGTCGGCCATGCCCCTCCCATAGCGGAAAAGGCCACGCAGGAAAGGATCGTGCTATCAGGCCAACCATGAGGCTCGAAGGGCTCATCGCACGCGCCAGCGGCGGCTGGCGCGGACCGGCGCTGGCCGCCCTGATCGCGGGCCTGGCCGCCCTGCCCGGCCTGCTCGCCGTGCCGCCGCTGGACCGCGACGAGGCGCGCTTCGCACAGGCTACGGCGCAGATGCTGGAGACCCGCGACTTCGTGGTGATCCGCTACCAGGACGAGCCGCGGTTCAAGAAGCCGGTGGGCATCCACTGGCTGCAGGCCGCCTCGGTGGCGGCGCTTTCCGACGCCGAGGCCCGGCAGATCTGGGCCTACCGCATCCCTTCCCTGCTGGGCGCGATGCTGGCGGCGGCGGCCTGCGCCTGGGGCGCGGCGGCCTTCTTCAGCGCGGAGGCGGCGCTGTTCGCGGGCGCCCTTCTGGGCGGAAGCCTGCTGCTCTCCACGGAGGGCATGATCGCCAAGACCGACGCGGTGCTGTGCGCGGCGACTACGCTGGCGATGGCGGCGCTGGCGCGCCTCTACGCCGCGGCCCGCGACGGCCCGGCGGCGCCGCGTAGCGCGGTCTGGCTGTTCTGGGCGGCCCTGGCGACGACCATACTGGTGAAAGGACCCGTCGGTCCGCTCGTGGCGGCGCTGGCGCTGACGCTGCTGGCGATCCTCGACCGCCGGCCGGCCTGGCTGCTGAAGCTCCGCTGGTGGTGGGGGCTGGTCATCGTCGCGGCGGTGGTGGGACCCTGGGCGGGCGCCGTCACCGTCAGCACCGACGGGGCGTTCTGGAGCGCGGCGATCGGCGGCGACCTGGCCTCCAAGCTCGCCGGCGGGCAGGAGTCGCACGGCGCGCCTCCGGGTTATCATGTGCTGCTCGCGCCGCTGCTGACCTTTCCCATGACCCTGATGCTGCCCGCCGCGGCGGTCGCCGCTTGGCGGGGCCGCAACGAGCCTGGCGTCAGATTCGCGCTCGCCTGGCTGCTGCCGGCCTGGGCGGTCTTCGAGGTCATGCCCACCAAGCTGCCGCACTACACGCTGCCGCTGTACGGCGCCCTCGCCTGGCTGGCGGCGGCCGGGCTCTCCCGCCCGATCGGCCGGGCCTCGCGCTGGACGGGGGCGGCCTTGAGCGGCCTCGTCGGCCTTTTGCTCGCCGGCGTCGTCCTCTACCTGGCGAGGCGATTTGGCGACGCCAGCGACATCCCCTACGCCGGCCTCGCGGCCCTGGCGCTGGCGGGCGCGGGCGTCGCCGGAGGCTGGCTGCTGGTCCGCGACCGGCCGCGCCATGCGCTGGTCGCGGGGCTGGGCCTGGCGATCCTCGGCCACGCCGTGCTGCTGGCGGCTCTCGCCCCGCGGCTCCTGCCGCTGTGGCTGTCGGCGCGCACCGAAGCGGCGCTGGAGCGGGCCAAGCTGCTGCCCAGGCAAGGCGTCGCCGATGCGCCTGTGGCGGTGGCCGGCTACGCCGAGCCCAGTCTGGTCTTCGCGGTCGGCACCGCCACGGAGTTGGACGACGCCCAGGAGGCCGCCCAGGCCATCGCCGAGAACCGGCCGGCCGTGGTGGAGAGCCGTCAGGAGGCGGCGTTCCAGAGCGCGCTGAAGGCCGCCGGAGCCGTCGCCCTGCCGGTGGCGAGGCTGAAGGGCCTGGACTACTCCAACGGCCAGGCCATGACGCTTACCGTCTACGAAGCGCCCGAGACGGCCAAGCAGAGCCGCTGAGCCGGATCAGTTGAACCGGTCGCCCAGGTAGACGCGGCGGACCTCGGGGTCGTCGACGATCTCGTCGGGACGGCCTTCGAACAGCACCTCGCCAGCGTGGATGATCGAGGCGCGGTCGATGATGTCCAGCGTCTCGCGCACATTGTGGTCGGTGATCAGGATGCCGATGTCGCGCTTCTTGAGGTAGGCGATCACCTCGCGGATGTCGGCGATGGCCAAGGGATCGATGCCTGCGAAGGGCTCGTCCAGCAGCATGAACGAGGGTTCCGAGGCCAGCGCGCGGGCGATCTCCACCCGCCGCCGTTCGCCGCCCGACAGCGACACCGCAGGCGCGTTGCGCAGGTGCTCGATATGCAGCTCCTCGAGCAACTCGGTGACGGTCTCGCGCGCCTTGCGGCGGTCCTTCTGGCGCAGCTCGACGATGGCCATGACGTTATCGGCGACCGTCATGCCGCGGAAAATGGAGGTCTCCTGCGGCAGATAGCCCACGCCCATACGGGCGCGCTGGTACATGGGCTGGGCGGTGATGTCCTCCCCGTCCAGGCTGATCGCGCCATAGTCCGCCGGCACCAGTCCGGTGATCATGTAGAAACAGGTGGTCTTGCCCGCGCCGTTGGGTCCGAGCAGGCCGGCGACTTCTCCCCGGGCCAGATGAAGCGAGACGCCTTTCACCACCGGCCGGCCGCGGAACGACTTGCCGATGTTGTCGACGACCAGCCCTTCGCCGGCCACGCTGGGCGAGGAGGGAAAACGCTCGGGCTTCAAGGGGCTCACCTGCTCCTGGTCAACGCGCGCGGGGCGCGGCCGCGTTGTTCGCCTGCTGTTGCTTCGGATAGAAGACGCCGCGCGGGCGGGCGCTCTTGCCGCGCCCGGAGGCGGCACCGACCATCTGGCCCTGCCCGGTCTCGGTGTTGAACACCATCCTGGTCCCTCGCAGCACGTTGCGGCCCTGGGTCGCCACCACATCGCCCGTGACGGTGAGAGTGCTGTTGGACGCTTCGTAGACCGCGAGGTCGCCATGCACCTTCTGGGTGGGCGTCACATAGTAGACCGAGCCCTCGGCGCGCATGCGCGTGACGTCCCCGCAAGCCCCGGTCTTGCCGGCCGAGGCGCCGCCCTTGGGCGTGAAATCGATGGTCAGCACGTCGGCGCGCAGCCGCGAGGTCTCCTGCAGCGCCTCGGCGTTGCCGCGCCAGATGGAGGTGCAGGCGCCGTTGGTCGTCTCCAGCTCGTCGGCGGTGATGTCCACCGGCGCGTTGGAGCCGTTCGCGAGCTGGGCGGCGGCCGGGCCGGCCAGCAGCGCCGCAGCCATCAGGGAGAGAGAAAGCACCCGCATGCGTCCGCCAGTCCTCATTTCCGGTCCAGGCGGGTGCGAACCCCGCCTTTGAAGATCATCCGCTCGCCTTTGCCGTAAACGGCATAGGACTTCGCGACGATTTCTCCAAGGCTCCCCGACCCCTGAATGGGGCCTGAACCGACCACTTCGCCGGTCTTGGTGTCGAACAGCGAGGCGGCGGTGTCGAAACTCGCCTTGGAGCTCACCAGCTTCACCCCGCCCGAGAGGTCCAGTTTCAGGTCGCGCTCATGGTAGACACCCTGGCGGGCCACCAGGCGCAACGGGTCGGGGCCTTCCTCGTCGAGGATCAGCGCCGGATGGTCGAGGAAGACGCGCTGGTAATCCTTCGGGTCGCGGGTGGCGCTGTCGGCGGTGATGACGAAGGCGCGACCCTTGTCGTCACGGCCCACCAGCCGCGGATTGGCCAGCCGGATCGGGGCCGTCGTCTCCGGCGCCGCGGCGGGCCGCGCGACGATCGCGTTGAAGGCCACCGCGCCGGCCAGCGCCATCAGGATCAGGCCGATGAGGGTCGGCAGCAGCACGCGCGCGACACGGACCAGGCGCGAACGCCGGCGCCAGCGCAGCACCTCGGGACGCCGGTGGCGCGGCGCGGAAACGGCGAGGTCTGCGAGGGCCATCGGCGGCGGCCTCAGGCGTGGGCGAAGATGTCGACGTCCTCCCACCCGGCGCCGTCCAACAGCGCGCGGTGCGGCAGGAAATCGAAACAGGCGCGCGCCAGGCCGGCGCGCCCCTCGCGGACGAGCATCTCGTCCAGCCGGGCGCGGAGCGCATGCAGGTGCAGCACGTCCGAGGCGGCGTAGGCCAGCTGATCCTCCGACAGAGCCGCCGTCCCCCAGTCCGAGCTTTGCTGCGCCTTGGAGAGGTCCACGCCCAAGAGCTCCTTCACCAGGTCCTTCAGGCCGTGCCGATCGGTGTAGGTCCGGGCCAGCTTGGAGGCGATCTTGGTGCAATAGACCGGCGCAGCCACCACCCCAAGATGCCGGTGGAACATGGCGATATCAAAGCGGCCGAAGTGGAAGATCTTGGTCACTTGCGGATCAGCCAGCAGGCGCTTGAGGTTCGGCGCGTCGTAGGTTGCGCGGTCGAGCTGGACGATGTGGGCGTCGCCTCCGCCGTCCGAGAGCTGCACCACGCACAGCGGATCGCGGCCGATCCGCAGGCCCATGGTCTCGGAATCGACGGCCACGGCCCGCGCGCCGGCCAAGGCCGAGGAGGGCAGGTCGCCCTGATGCAGGAAGTTGGTCACTTCGCCCTACGATCCACCATGATTGTCCCCGCTCCGCCTCTACGCGAGCCTGGCGGCCTGGAGAAGAGCCAGCCTACCACACGCAGGTCCGCCAACGCTGATGAGGGCTCCAGGCCTCGACTCATGGCGGGCCGCCTGAGAGACGGGTGGTGCCCAGGAAAGGACTCGAACCTTCACGGCCGTTAAGCCACTGGCACCTGAAGCCAGCGCGTCTACCAATTCCGCCACCTGGGCCCGGTCCGTCGGATCGGGAGGCGGCTACATATGGCGCCGCCTTGCGCCGGTCAACGGGCGGCGACCGCGGGCGCCGCAGCCGATTGCCCGAGCGTGGCGCATCGTCTATCGCCTGCACAAGCGATCGCAGCAACCCAGGCGTCTTCAAGGCCATGCAGAACCTCGTCACGGTCTTCGGCGGATCGGGCTTTATCGGCGTCCAGGCCGTTCGGCGCCTCGCCCGCGCCGGCTGGCGCATACGCGTCGCCGTCCGCAATCCCAACCTAGCCTACCGGATGCGCCTGCAGGGCGACGTCGGCCAGGTGGACCTGGTGCAGGCCAACCTCCGCGACCGTCCCTCGGTCGAGCGCGCCCTGGAGGGCGCCACCGCGGCGCTGAACCTGGTGGGCCTGCTGTACGAGACCGGGCGGCAGGGCTTCGAAGCAATTCACGTGGACGGCGCCCGCAACGTCGCCGAAGCCGCCCGTTCGCTGGGCGTCTCTCGCCTGGTGCAGATGTCGGCGCTGGGGGCGGACGCCGCTTCAGCCTCGCGCTACGCCCGCACCAAGGCCGAGGGCGAGGCGGCGGCGCGGGCTGCGATCGCCGACGCCGTGGTGGTCCGCCCCTCCATCGTCTTCGGGCCCGAGGACCACTTCTTCAACCGCTTCGCCGCCATGGCCGGCATAAGCCCGGTGCTGCCGCTGATCGGCGGGGGCTCGAGCCGCATGCAGCCGGTGTTCGTCGGCGACGTGGCGCGGGCGCTCACCCTGGCGGTCACCGCCCAGGCGGCGGCCGGCCAGACCTATGAGCTGGCGGGGCCGGCGGTGCTCACCTTCCGCGAGCTGATGGAGATGGTGCTGGCCGAGACCGGCCGCCGCCGCCTGCTTCTGCCGTTGCCCTTCGGGATCGCCAAGGTCATGGGCCTCGGCGGCGAGCTGGCGGCCCCGGTGCTGCCGCCGCCGATCACCCGCGACCAGGTCGAGCTGCTGAAGACCGACAATGTGGCCTCGGGCGCATATCCGGGCCTGGAAGCCCTGGGGATCACGCCGACGACCCTGGAAGCGGTGCTTCCGACCTACCTCTACCGCTACCGCAAGGGCGGTCAGTACGCCGACCAGGACGCGCGAGAACTGGCCGGCGGCCGGGTCTGACCCGACGGCGGGCCGACTCAGCCCCAGGTCAGCGCCGCCAGGCCGACGGCGCCGATGAGGATGCGGAACCAGCCGAAGGGCGCGAGGCCGCGACGCGTGAGCACGGCGAGCATGCCCCGGATCACGATCAGGGCCACCACGAACGAGACCCCGAAACCGATCGCCACCAGCCCGATCTCGGATTTGACCGCCAGCAGCTCGTGACGGTTTTTGAAGGCGTCGACGGCGAAGGCGCCCGCCATGGTCGGGATCGCCAGGAAGAAGGTGAACTCGGCGGCGGCGCGCTTCTCCACCCCCATCAGCATGGCGCCGACGATGGTCGCGCCCGAGCGTGACGTTCCCGGGATCATCGCCAGGCACTGGCAGAGGCCGATCCCCAGGGCGGTGAGCAGGGGCAGCTTCATCGGGTCGCTCCGCCGCGCGGGCGGCGCGATACGGTCCACGAACAGCAGGACAATTCCGCCCACGATCAGCGAGATGCATTGCACGGCCGGGCTGTCGAACAGCACCGTCTTGATGAAGTCGTGCAGCAGCATCCCGAGCACCGCCGCGGGTATGAAGGCCACGATGACGCTCAGCGCAAACCGCCGCGCCCCCGGGTCGCTCGGCAGGTGCGTGACCGCCCCCCACAGCTTGGTGAAATAGAGCACGACCACCGCCAGGATGGCGCCGAGCTGGATCAGCACGCAGAAGGTGTCCCAGAAGCCGTCGGGCAGTCCAAGCGCATGCTTGGTGAGCAGCAGCATGCCGGTGGAGGAAACCGGGATGAACTCGGTGACGCCTTCGATGATCCCCAGGACGACCGCATAAATCCAGTCAGACACGGGGGGCTCCGTCAGGCTTGAGGTGAGGCTTTCTACCTGCCCGATTCGCCGTGAAGAAGGGATTTCGACCGCGATGCGCTCAGGCGGCGTCGAAGGCCCTGTGCTCGGCGAGGAAGGCCGCCAGGTCGCCGCCGCGGAACAGCAGGGCGCGCACGCCGACCCGGCGCGCCGCCTCGATGTCGGAGCCCTTGTCCCCCACCAACAGCGAACGCTTCACATCGATGGGAAAGTCCTCGATCGCCCGAAGCAGCATGCCCGGGTTCGGCTTTCGGTCGGGCGGGTCTGGATGGCGGTAGCGGTCGTGCGCCGCGTCCGGGTGATGCGGACAGAAGTAGACGGCGTCGATATGGGCGCCGATCTGCGCCAGGTCCTCGGACATGCGGGCGTGCAGGGCGTGCATGTCGTCCTCGGTGTAGTAGCCGCGCCCGACCCCCGACTGGTTCGTCACCACGATGACCAGCCAGCCCGCCGCATTGGCGGCGGCCACCGCCTCGCGCGCGCCGGGGATCCACCGGAAGTCCGCCCAGCGGTGCACATAGCCCTGGTCGACGTTGAGCACGCCGTCGCGGTCGAGGAACAGAGCGGGACGTGAGGCGGATGCGGCGGACACGCTGGGAATATAGTGGCGTCGCGGACGGAGGCGATTTCTAATCGCATCTCCGCTGCGCGAGACTCCCGTTTGCCCCTGCCGCCGCCCGTCCTCTCCCTGCGCAACCTCGAGGTGGCGTTCGACACGCCGGACGGAACCGCCTCGGCGGTGCGGGGCGTGTCGCTCGACATCGCCCGCGGGGAGACGGTCGGGATCGTCGGCGAGAGCGGGTCAGGCAAGAGCCAGACCTTCATGGCCGCCTTGGGCCTGCTGGCCGACAACGGCCGCGCCGCCGGCCAGGCCCTGTTTCACGGCCAGGACCTCCTGACGATGAGGCGCCCCGCCCTCAACCGGGTCCGCGGCTCGAAGATCACCATGATCTTCCAAGACCCGCTGACCGCGCTCACGCCGCACGTGCGCGTGGGGGAACAGATCGCCGAACCGCTGCGCCAGCACCTCAAGCTTGCGCGGCGCGAGGCGGAAGAGCGCGCGCTGCAGTGGCTGGAGAAGGTGCGGATCGCCGACGCCTCGCGACGGCTGCGCCAGTATCCGCACGAGCTGTCCGGCGGCATGCGCCAGCGGGTGATGATCGCCGCGGCGCTGGCTGTGGGCCCTGAACTGCTGGTGGCCGACGAGCCCACCACCGCCCTCGACGTCACCGTCCAGGCGGAAATCCTCGACCTGATGGCCGAGCTGACGGCGGAAACCGGCGCGGCCCTGGCCCTCATCACCCACGACATGGGGGTGGTGGCGCGCCTGGCCGACCGGGTCTGTGTCATGAAGGACGGGGCCTTCGTCGAGGAAGGGCCCGTCGAGCAAATCTTCCGCGCCCCCGCCAGCGCCTACGCCCGTGCGCTGATCGAGGCCGTGCCGCGTCCGGATCGCGCCGACCGTGGCGGCCGACCGACACGGCCGGCCGTTGCGTCCGACGCCGCGGTGGTCGCCGAGGCGAAGGACATCAAGGTGCTGTTCCCCGTGCGGCAGGGCCTGCTGGCGCCGCTTAGGATGCTGCGCGCCGTGGACGGGGTGAGCCTGGCGGTGCGCCAAGGCGAGACCTTGGGCGTCGTCGGGGAAAGCGGCTCGGGCAAGTCGACCCTGGCGCGGGCGGTGCTCAAGCTCCTGCCGCCGACGGAGGGCTCGGTGACGGTGATGGGACGCGACATCACCGCGATGGAGCGCGCCGCCCTGCGCTCGGCCCGCCGCGACCTGCAGATCGTCTTCCAGGACCCGTTGGCCAGCCTGGATCCGCGGATGACGCTTGGCCAGTCGATCGCCGAGCCGCTCGTCGTGCACCGGCCCGAGCTTCGGCTTGCCGACCGGGAGGCGGAGGTGCGGGCGATGATGGTCCGCGTGGACCTCGATCCGGCGCTGTTGAATCGCTACCCGCACGAGCTGTCCGGCGGCCAGAACCAGCGGGTGGGCATCGCCCGCGCCATGATCCTGAAGCCGAAACTGGCCATTTGCGACGAGGCGGTCTCGGCCCTGGACGTGAGGGTCCGAGCCCAGATCATCGACCTGCTGATCGGGCTGCAGGCCGAGATGGGGCTGGCGATGATCTTCATCAGCCATGACCTCGCGGTGGTGCGCGAGATCAGCCATCGGGTGATGGTTCTCTACATGGGCCGGGTGGTGGAAGCCGCCGAGACCGAGCGGCTCTACGCCGCCCCGCAGCACCCCTACACCAAGGCCCTGCTGTCGGCCGCGCCGATCCCGGACCCCGCGGTGGAACGGCGACGCGAGCGCGTGCGGCTGGAGGGCGAGCCGCCCAGCCCCTTCGATCCGCGCGCCGCCTTGCGCTTCCTCCCCTCGCGCCTGCCGGCGGATCCCAACGCGCCGATCCTGCCGCCCGAGCTTAGGGAAGTGGCGCCGGGCCATCTGGTGGCCGAGTTCGATATCTGAACCCCAAAAGGGCGCTGATCACTGCGCCGACAGGCTCACTTGGCGGCGCCCGCCGTGGAATCCCCCGAGCTGTATTGCAGGACAGGAACGCCCTTCCAGGTGTGGGGGTCGATCGGATAGCTCCAGATCTCCTGGACCGCCAGCCACTTGCCCCCCTTACGACGCAGGCAATCGGTCTGGCGAATATTCATCTTCGCGCTCCGGCCGTCCTTGGTCACGATATCGAGGTCCTGCAGGCTCCAAACGATGCCAAGCACGCCGTCCGTGATCACGCCCGAATGGCGGATCTTTGCGCGTAGAGATTTCAAGCCGCTGAAATCGTCCCGGATGCGCTGGAGGATTTCGGCGCGCCCGCGGCGCACCATCGGCATTGGACCGGCATACATTGTGGCGTCATCATCGTAATACTTGATCGCCTCTTCCGGGTTTTGCGCTTCGTAGAGGCCGTCGGCCCACTTGCGCAGCTCCGCTTCGGCCTGGGCTTTGGGGATCGCCGGACCGGAGAACCAGTCGCTCTCGTGCACGACCGTGGCGCGTTGCTCCGTGACCGGACGGTTGGCGAGGTTCTCGAAGGTCTTGGGGTCGAGCGGGAAGGCGGCGTGGTAGTGGACGATGTCCCAACGCCCGTTCGTCTTGCGCAGCCCGTCGAGCCACACGAAGGTCACGTCGTCCGTGCGGCCGGGGTTCTGAACGACGGAGTGCTGGATGCTGGCCGTGCAGGCGAGGTCGCCGGACCGCATTATGCTCAGCTCGTTGAACGAGTTGTCGATCGACTTGATGCTGGCGAATTGCCACTCCAGCGACTTGCGGATCTCTTCCGGTCCGACCGCATAGCCGGGGGTGAAGACATCAAGGAGCGCCGCGTCGGGCGCGAAGAATCGCGCGGCCTGCTCGTATTTTGTGGCGGCGCCAAACCCCCGCTCGACCCTTTCGATGGCCTTGACCTCGGTGTCGTCCGCGGCGAACGCGGAGACGGCCCCGGCGAAGAGGATAGCGGTCGCCAGCGCGGCCCGCCTGCCGACAAAATTCCTGAGCCGCATCGTTTCGCCTCCCGTCTGTTTTTCCGCCGGACCGTCCAAGCTCGGCGTTGCGGGATTCAATGGATAGCTTCGCCGCCGATGCAAGTGTTCACACGCGCGGCCGCCTCCTGTCGGAGCCCGGCTGGCTTTCGTGAGTCCTAGAGGCGCGCCAGGGCGCGCTTGCCGTCGTGGCCGACGACCTTCAGCGCCACCACTGTCCCAGGTTCGGCCGCGCCCTCGAAGGCGACTTCGGTGAAGTCTTCGGCGCGCGCGACACCCTGCCGTTCGACCAGCCCGGACAGCGTCCGGCCGGACTGGGCCTCCAGGTGACGCGCCAGGGCGGCTTCGCCGGCGTCGCGCAGGCGGGCGGCGCGCGCCTTCACGACAGCCTTGGGAAGCTGGGGCATCCGCGCGGCCGGTGTGCCGGGCCTGGGGCTGAAGGGGAAGACGTGCAGGAAGGCGAGCCCCGCTTCTTCCACCAGGCGCAGCGTGTTCTCGAAAGCCTCGTCCGACTCCGTGGGGAAACCCGCGATGAGGTCGGCGCCGAACGCCGTGTCGGAACGAACGGCGCGCACCTGGGCCACCAGGCGCAGGGCGTCGGCGCGGCTGTGGCGGCGCTTCATCCGCTTCAGGATCAGATCGTCGCCCGCCTGCAGCGACAGGTGCAGATAGGGCATCAGCCTGGGCTCTTCCGCCAAGGCCCGCAGGAGGCCGGCGTCGATCTCGGCCGCGTCGATGGATGACAGGCGCAGCCGCGGAAGCTCGGGGACCAGCTTCAGGATGCGCGCCACCAGCTGCCCGAGCGTCGGCTGGCCGGGCAGGTCGGCGCCCCAGCTGGTCACGTCCACCCCGGTCAGCACCACTTCCTGGAAGCCCTGCGCGGCGAGCCGGCGGACCTGCTCAACCACCTCGCCGGCGGGCGCCGAGCGGGAATTTCCGCGGCCGTAGGGGATGACGCAGAAGGTGCAACGGTGATCGCAGCCGTTCTGCACCTCCACATAGGCGCGGGCGCGATCCTTCAGGCCGTCGACCAGGTGGCCGGCGGTCTCGCGCACGCTCATGATGTCGTTGACCCGCACCCGCGGGCCTTCGGGGGTGGACGGGGCGTAGGCGCCGGCCTGGGACTTTTCGGCGTTGCCCAGCACCAGGTCCACCTCGGCCATGTCGGCGAAGGCCTGCGGATCGATCTGCGCCGCGCAGCCGGTGACGATCAGCCGGGCGCCCGGCCGTTCGCGGCGGGCCTTGCGGATCGCCTGCCGCGCCTGGCGCACCGCCTCGCCGGTCACGGCGCAGGTGTTGAACACCACCGCGTCCGAGAGGCCGTCCTCCGCGGCCCGGGTGCGGATGACCTCGCTCTCATAGGCGTTCAGCCGGCAACCGAAGGTGACGACGTCGACGCCCTCGGGGGAGACGACGTAGGGGGGGAACCCGCTCACGGCAGCTCGCCCGCGAAGTCGACGACGGCGGGCCCGGTCATGATCACATGGCCGTCGTCGCGCCATTCCACGAACAGCTCGCCCCCATCGAGCACCAGGGTGGCGGCGCGGTCGGCGAGGTCGCTCCGGGCGGCGGCGACCAGGGCGGCGCAAGCGCCGGTGCCGCAGGCCTGGGTGAGGCCGGCGCCCCGCTCCCAGACGCGCAGCCGGATGCGGTCGCGCGCCTCCACCTGGGCGAAGCCGACGTTGACGTGTTCCGGGAACAGGGGGTGACGCTCCACCACGGGACCCGCCTCGGTCACCGGCGCCGCGGCGAGGTCGTCGACGAAGAAGGTGACATGGGGATTGCCCATCGAGACGCAGCCCGGCGCCGCGGCGAGCGCCGGATGGTCGTAGAGCCTGACGGCGAGCGCGCGCGTGTCCTGAGCCTCGGCCAGCGGGATCTCACGCCAGTCGAGCCTGGGCTCGCCCATGTCGACGCTGACCAGGCGCTCGCCGGCCCGGCGGGCGACCAGACGCCCCGCCCGCGTCTCGATCACCGCCTCGTCCTTACCGCTGGCCTGCATCAGCAGCCAGCCCACGCAGCGCGTGCCGTTGCCGCAGGCGGAAACCTCCTCGCCGTCGGCGTTCCAGAAGCGCACGCGCGCATCGACGCCATCGGCGGACTCCAGCACGATGAGCTGGTCGCAGCCCACGCCGGAGGACCGGTCGGCGATGGCGCGTACCTCGGCCGGGGTCGGCGCGAACGGCGCGGAACGGGTCTCGACGACGACGAAGTCGTTGCCCAGACCGTTCATCTTCAGGAACGGGCGGCTCATGGCGGCGGAGATATAGGGCGAAACCGCCGCCGAAGCGACGTTCGGCGCCGCAGCCGGATCAGGCCGCCCCCGCCCGACCCCTCGGCAGGTTGTCGTTCTCGGAGGCCATGACGCCGGCGATGGCGTTGATGAGCTGGGCGAAATGAATGGGCTTGGGGACCAGGCCGTCCATGCCCGCCGCGAGATAGGTGGCGGTGAGGGCGGTGGTGGCGTTAGCCGTCACCGCCAGGATCGGCGTGCGCGCGCGGCCCTCCTCCACCTCCAGCTCGCGGATGCGCTTGGCCGCGGCCAGGCCGTCCATCCGGGGCATCTGGATGTCCATCAGGACCAGGTCCCAGGGCGAGTCGGTAAAGGCGGAGATGGCGTCTTCGCCGTTCTCCACCACGTGCAGGTCGACGCCGAGCTGCTCCAGCAGCGTCCGCAGCACCAGCTGGTTGGTG
>Ga0068859_100000754_pt1 | contig 32628 bp, 29 predicted proteins | sample KBSSwiS22_FD_66585 | JGI IMG/M metagenome (GOLD analysis project Ga0068859, IMG submission 66585) | Switchgrass rhizosphere microbial communities from Kellogg Biological Station, Michigan, USA - KBS Switchgrass S2-2 | ecosystem: Host-associated > Plants > Roots > Rhizosphere > Soil ...
TCAGTTTCCATCTTCAGCCGGCTCATGATCTCGCCGTGCATGTCGCGTCCAAAAATTTCGTAACGCGCCTTGCCGCGAGCCTTTGCCTGGTGCATCGCTGTTTCCGCGTCGCGCAGGATGTCTGAAACCTGCTCGGCGTAATCGGAAGCGAGCGCGATGCCGATACTCAAAGTCGTATAGACTTCCTGGCCCAACAAGTTGAACGAAATCGAGAGCGCCTGTTGAATGCGTGTCGCTACTGACGAAGCCTCTTCTTCACCGGAAACGTCGTCGAGCAGCACCGCGAACTCATCACCACCGACGCGCGCCAGCACGTCGTCCTGTCGCATGCACGTCTTGACTCGCTGTGCGATCTGTATCAACAACTGATCCGCACTCGCATTGCCCAGACTATCGTTCACGAGCTTGAAGCGATCGACGTCCAGCAACAACACCGCACAGTTTCGATCCTTGCGTGCGACGCGATGCTTGAGCAGATCGTAGAAACGGGCGCGATTCGGCAACCCGGTCAACGTGTCCTGCGTTAGTTTTTCTTCGGCGCGCTTGCGGTCGCTGATGTCCTGCACCTGGAAGAACAAGCGCTTGGCGCCGCTTTCAGAGTCTTTCAAAAGCGAGACGTGCCACTGCACCCAAACAGAGTGGCCCTGGCCGTGAATGTAGCGCTTCTCCTGCTCGTGACTTTGAATGTAGCCTTCGAGCACGCGTTGAATGTACGTCTGCACGTGCCGTAGATCTTCGGGGTGCGTCAATACCTGGAAGTTCGTGGCGCGCAATTCCGGTTCTGAGTAACCCAGCAGTTTGCATAGTGCTTCGTTTACTTGCAGCCAACTGCCGTCCATTGAAACCACCGCCATCCCGATCGCCGCGTTATCGAAAGTTCCGTGACCATACGCTTTTGGATTGGCCGAAATCGCGAAGGGAATTGAATTCGGCGCGACCGTTGACTCCGATTGCGATTCGGTCGTGTCAGCGGCGCCGATTTGTTTCTGAGTCCGTTCAGCCGAGCGGCGACGCTTCATGCGCTTCTGTTCGTACATAGCCTGGTCGGCCTGTTCGAGCAGTTCTTCAAAACAAGTCATGCGCTCGGGTTCGAGCGTTGCGACACCGATACTTAAGGCGAGTTTGTGACCACGCGTTTCAGACGCGTTGTAGGCTTTGAGGTTTTCGTTGAGTCGTTCGATCGCATCTTCTTTACTGGCGTGGAGATCTGTCACCAGCACTGTAAACTCATCGCCGCCGAGCCTCGCGATGATGTCGGAACTACGGAAACTACGATTGAGGATCGCAGCGGTATTGATCAATGCGTTGTCGCCTTCGTTATGACCAAACTCGTCGTTGATTCGCTTCATGCCGTCGAGGTCGATGAAGAGCAGCAGGAGCGTCTCTTTTTGCCGGCGTGCGAAGTCGAAGTAGGGCGCTGCTTGTTTGAGTAGTCCACGACGATTGAAGAGGCCGGTCAGATCGTCCTTGAGCGAGCTGTTGCGCAGTGTCTCTTCGAGTTTCTTACGTTCGGTGATATCGCGCACAACGTGGACCAGTCCGCCACCGTCAACACTCGAGATCGAGATCTCGAGAGGGAAAGTGCCGCCACTGAGTTTCAAACCCATTGCTTCACCGCGCCACGAACCATCGCGCCACACCGCGGGCATGATCTGTTCTTTGAGACGTTTCAACTCCTCTTCGAAGTAAAACATTTCCCAACTGGCGCCGATCAAACGTTCCGGGTACGTGTAGCCGAAAGTCTTCGCGTATGCGTCGTTAAGATAAATGCAGACGCCGTGGTGATTGATGATGGCCATGCCATCCATCGACGCTTTCATAGCGGCGGCTTGCTGGGCCAGCGAACCTGCGGCTCGCTTGCGTTCGGTGATATCGCGGGCAACGACTGAGGCGCCCGTGATCGCTTTGCCGTCCATGATCGGGCAGATCGTTAGCGAGACGTCGATCGGTGTGCGGCCTTTTTTCAGATGGACCATCTCGTGCTGCGTGACGTTCTCACCGCGCGCCACCTTCTCAAACAGGCCGCTGGCCTCCTGGCCGAGCCGGTTATCGAAAAGCATCGAAATTGGCGAGCCGAGAGCTTCTTTTGAGGTGTAACCATAAATGCCGCGCGCGCCGCGGTTCCAACTCATGATCACGCCTTCGGTAGTGACGCCGATGATTGCGTCGCGCGAAACGTCAACGATGCCTTGCAGGCTGGAAAGTTCGTGATGCACGCTCGTCAGTTGTTCGCGCGTGCCTTTCCAATTCCTCCAAACGACTACGCTAATGAGTATTTGAGCAACAAAAAGGACAGTGACAAAGCCGGTTCCAAAGAAGCTGGGGAAGATGAAGCAGAGTCCGAGCGCGCTGGGAATTACGAATGTTGGAAGGGGCCATAACTGGTTGGCGCGGGAGATGAATGACATGGCGTTATCAACGTTTGAGGGCGTTGCACCCTGCACTCCGCCAAGCCATTCGCGTGCCAGTGTTTGTATTTAGAAACTCCGCGTGATTCTCATTGTTTTCGCGGTCAACTTAACCGAGAACCCGCGGCATTCTGACTACTATCGGTTAATTTGAATGCCGCGGATCTACGCAGATGAACGCGGACCAGATCCGCATGTTGACCCGCTGCGCGAGTCGCTCACCGGAGGCCCACTGGCTAGACTCGAGCAGGATCGTACAGGACTCTCGTGGCTGAACACTGCTCGGATTCGGGCAGTTCGTTTTCTGATAAGAAAATGTCCAGAGTAGGTATAAGCCAGCGGTTACTTTTGACCTCACCAGTGTCAACGATGCGACGCCGCAGAGTTTGAATGATTTGGAGCCCATCTTTACGCGACCCAGTTTTCATCTGGTATAGGGCATTCAGGAAGATTTCAAAGTTGTCGCCGAAATCACCACAATCCATAGTTGTTTCTCCCGACGGTCTAATCACTTTGAGTTTTGCGGCAACGCCATCTTCAGGCGTAAGTGTTCCCGAATATATTCAGTGTTCGTGACGTTGTACTCGATTGCATCCCTGAGCACGGCCTTTTGTGATTCTTGATTTGTTCGTTCAAGTCCCAGGATAGCGGAAGCGAACCTGACGAGAACGCGTCGCTTTTCTTCCTGTCGAGTGTTCATTTGAGGCCTCCGTTTCAATAAACGAGTTCCGCTTCCGCGTCGTGGTCTGGTTTCTTGTATCTATTGATTTCTTGTTGCAGTTGGTCCATCTTCTCCCTCCAGTGCTCCTGGCCCAACAAGTTACTTTCAGCGAGGCAGTGTTGCGCTTTGTCGTAGCATTGCTGAGCGCGCACATAATCTCGATCCAATCGCAGTACGCTGTGGCCGAGGTGAATGTGACATCTCGCTTGAAGTCGACGGCTATTAGTTTTCTCCGCGTGATGGAGTGCTTCTTCGGCCGAAGCAAACGCGAGAATCGCATCGTTCACGTCGTCATCATCCGTCGCCGGTTTTCTTTCACGCGCGGCGGTCATGATGTTCCACTGGTTCTTCTTTGCTTTGCCCATCAACAAGTGATCGTTCTTGCGGCTGCCAAAGAAGTAAGCCAACTCTGTTTCTGCTGTGGCACGTTCAAACTCACCGACGGCTGCATATAAGAAAGCGCGCATGTTATGGACCTTGCCCAAGCCTCGATGGTTTCGCTCCGGATCCTGTAGATAAATCTGTTCAGCCGCTGCCAGGTATTCGAAAGCCTCCAGGCGCAGCTCCAGGATCTTTGCTCGCGAGCCGCCGTTTTTAGAGAGGTCACGTGCTAAAAGAAATTGCACGTCAGCCATGTCTATGTAAGTTCGTGCGATATTGCGGTGCCTGACCCTGCCGCATTCAGAACTGTGGAATATACGAACGGCTTCCCTAAAGATCTCGAGAGCCTTTTCGTATTCTCCCTTTGCCTGACAGAGTTTCCCCTCAAACGATTTTGCATTGCCGAAATCGTCGGTTCCGAGTAAAGCTTTTTGCGCCCGGTGGAGTCGTTGTTGAGCGGTTTCCTTATCGCCAAGAATAAATAACAAAAAGACTTCCAACATTTCGATGGCGCCGCCTCTTTCCGGACGGGCCAGTTTTTCGTTGCGTTTTTTCGCTCTCCGCGCATAGTGAAGCGCCTTAAGGTAAAGCCCTTTGCGCCAGTACGCTCGGGAAAGGTAATAGAGACAAATCACCATCAAGTCGTGATCGCGCTGCGAATGGGCCATCTTCATGGCGTATTTGAAGTGAACGATGGCGTCGTTGTAGTTTTCACTGTGAAGGTTTATGAGACCCTCTGAGACGTCCAGGTGCGCCGACTCTATTGGTAAAAAGAGGTTCCTGGGCAGGCGTCGAAACTCCGCAATAGTAGCCTCCACCCTTGGCGCGTAAGAGAAATCAAAATCAATCCACTGCGCGTACTGACTAAGGAGTATGGCGGCGTTCTTCTGCGTTGGACTTACCAGCAACTCCCGATCATCCCATTCCTCCAATAGCTCTTTGGCATCACGAAATAGCCGTCTCGAGAAAAACCGGATCAATCTCTCGATCAACCGATCGGGTATTTTCTTCGGTCCGACCTGAAGCGCCGAGAACCACGCTTCATTGAACAAGTACTCATCCGCAGACTTTAGCGCAGAAACTGTTTTTGACATCAGTGACGTCAGCGTCTCCTGGTCCACGTTGTTTGCCGCTCGCCATTCCTGATTGAAAATAATTTCCTCAACAAACTCCGCCAGCGAATATCCAACCGACAGTGACTGGCGAAGACGGACTCCGAGTAAGTCAGCAGACAGGCTCTGCAACGCCTCGACGAGCTTCCTGATTTCATCACTCTGCGCAGTCGCCTGATCAACCTCATTTCCCGCTATGCAGCACGTAAGCACGAAATTGCGAATGGAACGTCCGAGCTTCATTTCGTCTATCGCTGCGGTGGCGCTATCGATTTGAGCCTCCTGTTCCTGTTTCTCAGTCGCCGACAAGTTTGCCTTCGTAAAAACGAATTCGGCCAGAAACTCGCGCGTCGTTAAGCCAAGCCTCTCGGCTCCGGTTTCAACGGAAATCTTTCCTTCCGAAAAAAGTCGTTCTACTTCAGCGACTTCATACTCGAACTCCGACTCTGGTGGCAGATCATTGACACCGGCGAGAAAAACGATTGACTCGGAGCGCGAGTCCAAATCGTCAAAGAGAGAGCTATCTCGATAGTCGCGGGTTCGTTTTGCTGACGGGCGAACGACCATCACGTTTAGTCTTGTAGTGGGTCGATCAGTCTGGTTGCTCATTTTTTTTCCTTTTTAGTTCATCAATCACTTCGGGAGTCAACACGCGTCGCGCAGTAGCCATGGCGCGATTAATCTTTACGCTAATGTAGTTTGCTGAAAGGTCTTTGAATCGTTCTTGGATTTCGCGAGGTGGAAGGCCCTCGGCATATCGCAGAAAGAACATCTCCAGGTTATCTGGTGGGATATGAGCCGACAGGAAACTACGGAGCACCTCAATATCGATGGAGGTATAGCGGCCAGAGTCATGCGCTTCTGGGTTTAATATCAGGAGACTTTCCAGGAACTCTTCATGGTTCCATGGGGTGCCGTTTTTGCGCATGAAGTCTATGGCGACGGAATTTGCAGCCCGGAGCACATAGCGCCAGCATTTGAAACACCGAATTTCCTTGGTCTTGCCGTCGGCTATCCGTTCTCCCTTGAGCGACTTTTGGCATTTAGCAAAAGTCCTATCCGCCAAGTCGTCGATTTCGGGATCGTCTTGTCTTAAGCCTGGGGGAATCCCGAGAACGTCACCGATTTCACGCTTTGCCTGCAGGCGAAAAAGCTCAGGCAGTTTTAGACGGAATTCGAAACTGTCATAGAACACTGGATCTGTACTTTCGAAGTACTTGAAGAGTTCTTGTCCTGGTTCGGAGGAAGGGGCATCTGTCATTGGGGTTTCCTCATTTCAATTCGTCTGCGAGCCTGGGGTTATTCGATTGACACGAGATCAGGGAAGACTGCGAGAGACTTCTCCCCTATTTGGAAGTACGAGAATCGTTACTAGATAAAACGTGTGCTATTTCAGCGCGGTATAGGCTAGGGTGAGAGAAAGAGGAGAAGGTTTCTTTCATGGGGCACGCTCCTTTGTGGTTAGCTTTATTCTCGCGCAAAGGCGCTAAAACACCAAGGAATTTGGTGATCTGAGTAAGGATACTCATCCACAGAATAAATCGACTCTATAAATAATCTGTGTAATCTATGGATGGCTTGTTACCCAACCAGCTGCTGAAATGTTTTTGTTGCTTATCTGACTATGGTTAGACATCAATTTTTTCAGGAGTGCTAACCATCTTCCCTGTCACGAATCACCGGTTTCTTGTCATAACAGTAGGACTCCCCGTTCTGTTGGAAAGGATATCGATTCGCGACGCCTCGCAGGACGCACCCTATCGGTCTGCCCAGGGACTCACAAATGCAGTTCCTTACCACAAATAGTTTCAAAGAACGTCTTCACGACTCGTTACAGCGCGCGACCTTGACCTTTCCAACGATACGCGTCCGCAAACATCAGCACGTCTATGACTGTGGTGATGTTGCCGACGCTGTCTACTTCATTGAATCAGGACACGTAAAACTACTGATGCTCTCTCTGGAAGGTAAGGAGTGCCTGCTGGATATCCGGACTGCGGGTGATACGTTCGGTGAATTATGTTTGGCAGAATCAGGTCCTCGTCGTGAAATCGCGATCGCCATGGAAAACACGAAACTGAAGCGTCTGCCTTCCTCCAGGTTTTTCCGGCACTTGAACGAAAACTCACTAATGGAGGGGTTTATCCTGTATCTCGCCGCTCGCGTCGCGGATCAACAACATGTCATCGCCAATTTCATTACCGTGGACAGCGAACATCGTTTAGCCGAAACGTTATTGTCGCTCGCGCACAAACTGGGCCAACCCGATCCATCCAGTACACGTATCGAGTACAAGATTACCCACGAAGAACTGGCGGAAATGGTAGGCACCACACGGCCGCGCATCACTGCTTTCATGCTCGACTTTCGCGCTCGCGGTCTTATCGAAATCACGCCGGAGCATTTTTTGATCGTCAAACAAAAGAAGTTGGCGGACTATCTCCAAAAGCGTCACCTCGAACAACCTCGGATCTCTCGCCGCCCGCAAAGTCTTTCAGAAATTGTCCAATATTGAACAGCAACAAATCGGATGACGGCGTAAGTTGGCTTTCAAGTACTTTCCGATTTAGCCGCGACCTCGCAGCCTCGACGAGAGTGCCTCAACCTGAAATCGATAAGAGAGGACAGAAAGATGAAGAAGGACGACAAGAAGCAAACGGCAAAGGAGTCCCAATTTGAAGAAGTGAATGAAGCTGAAGACCAGGACTTTCAATTTGTTTTGAAAGAACTGATGACTGCCTATCAGCCCATCCTCGAAGAAGAGCTGCGGCGAGCGCAATCGCCGGATGAGTTAGAAAAGGAAGCATTGGACCACCCTCCCAATTGTGACGATGAGTTTGAGTTTGCTAACCGGATCTTTGAGAAGTTCTTTTCCGAAGAAGTATCACTACGGTTGTTACCAGAGGCAATCCGCCGCGAACTTGGACCACCTGAACAATGGCGCTGGTGCTTATTGCACATTCGTTGCTGCTTCGTTTTTGGATGGTTGGCTTGTTGTCCTCGAAATTTCAGACGATTTGTCTACTACCTGTACAAGTACTGGATCTGCGTTCGCCAGGTACTTGGCACACCAGTCAGTACCCCGCACACAGCCGCGGAGCTCGAGGATTTTCAGACACTGGTTCGCGGACTGGCCACAGCCTACAAACCATATTTGACGGACCAATTGGCTGCCGTTGAGTTCACCGCAGGCTTACCTGATGAAGTGATAAGCGGAAAGATCGACTGTTTCGAAGGCGAAGAAGAAGCGTCTGCCGTCTTCGAAAGATTTCTCAACAGTGATATTGCTCCGGCACTTCTGGGCAAGGAAGCTTTTGCGTCACATAGTGCGAACCAGTCTTTCTGGTTCTGTCGTTGCTGGTGTCTTTGCACAATCTATTTTGGTTGTTGCCTGGCACGGGCGAAGTCTAATGTCGAACGACGCCACTGCCTGAAGTTTTATCTGCGCTGCCTACGGAATTGTTTCCGGCCGTTGGTGTGCAACTTGACAGAGCCTGTGGGTTGCGCTGAAGAGAAGGAGGGATTGTTGCCGGGCGCAGTTGCGCTCGAGATCAAAGGAACTGCTTTCGGCGCGTTTTTTCAGCACTATACGCTGGAATGGCGCAAGGTACAGGGACAGGCCTGTGACGATAACACCGGATTTAGTAGCGTTGGCATTGTTTATCCAGGCGGCTTCCCGACCGGTACGATCCCGGTGTTTGGAGGTACGCTTGGTTGGCTCGACACCACCGTGCTTCCCCCAGCTTCTTATGAAATTCGACTTCAGGTCTTTACGTTCAACTCGGAAGTTGCGCAGTGCCGCGAGTGCCGGCAGTTTGCTCTCTTCAAGAAGATGGTGTGGATTGATCGCGTCGCTGATCTTCCTGGGGCTCCAGTAAGAACACCGCCGGGTTGGTTCGACCATCCGGTGGGACCACAGGAGCCGATCGTCAATACGAATCCGGGCGGCGTTATCGTTCCGGTAGGAGATTGTATCAGCGTCGTCGGCACTGCTGTGGTAGGAGATTGCCAGGATCGAAGGATTGCATGTGTGGACCTGCGGGCGGCGATCGGTTGGCAGCCGGGTACGGCCGAGCTTGGGTTTGCTGCCTCCCTTCCTCTCTACGGTATCAACATGCTACTCGCACCGATCTGTTATACCGATCCGGATCCGGTGGTTGAGGCGAAGAAGCGAGCGGCGTGGAATCAGTTGTATGAACGACCGCTGACTGCCCGCTGGGTGCCAACCAACATTCCTCCTTATGACACTCAGTACTGTCTCCAGCGAGCTTGCTTCGACAGCGTGAGACGATTACCAGCGTGCCTGGACCTTGACCATCACTGCCACAGTGGGAAATTCACCCTGCTGCTTGATGCGACTGATACGTTGGGTAATCACTATTACGATACGCAACAAGTTTGGTTTGACAACAAACCGATATATGTCCAGTTCGATGGATTGGAAGGTTTGAAGCCCTGCGAGGATCTATGTCTCAGCAGGTTTGTGCCGCAAGGCGCGCCGTGCGGTATTTGCTGGCCTATGAACATGATGGGCGTCGCTTACGACGAATTCATCGTCCCAACTGATCTGACCTATCCAAGCGATAACTTCGATTTCTACAGTATCTCGATAACGCGGCAGGGTGGACCAACATACAAGGTTCCCATCACTCTGGATTGTGTGACGGTCGGCCCCGATCCACTTCACGGCACTGTGCGGGTTGGAGATCCCGGGAGGCGATGTGAGGAGGAGTTAATAGGTTGTCCAGCTCCGTTGCATCCCCCGAGAATGCCCGGGATATTGTCGATACTTGATCTGCGTGTGTTCGACGCTGTCTGCGCGGCTTCATCGCCATTAAAGCCACCGGCACCGGCCGGGTTCGCGCTGGAACGAGGTCATTGCTGCGCCTATACGTTCCAACTCTATGCACAAGATAAGACATGGAGCGATGGTATCGCCGGTGGTCTTCACCGTGACTGGTCGCTACCCTGGGCTATCACCATTTGTAACAATCTGGATGGGAATGTTGATATACCGCAATGCCGGAACCAGCGATGAGTGGAGTCTTTTGGGCACGGTTTATGCTGGCCGTCCTCGCGACCTGGCGAATTACGCATTTGCTGGCGAACGAGGACGGCCCGGGGGATCTGATTGTGCGGCTGCGCGCGCGATTGGGTAATCAGATATGGGGCCGGCTCATGGACTGTTTCAAGTGTCTTAGTTTGTGGGTCGCACTGCCGGTGGCGTTCTTCGTTTCATGGCGACCAGCGGAGATTCTGTTCACCTGGTTAGCTCTTTCCGGCGCAGCTTGTTTGCTTGAACGTATAGGCCAGGAGCCGGTAGTTATCCAACCCATTACACAATCAGCAGAAGGAGGAACAAACCTTGGGATGTTGCGGTCAGAAACGAGCGAATTTCACGGCTCCTATTTCACAGAGCACGGCTCGGCCAATCACACAGCCGGCACCTGACAGGCAAATTGCTGCTGCGCCGGCTATTGCCCCCACAGCAGCTTATTACTCGGGCTCCCCCGCGATTTCTTTGCACTACGTGGAGAGTTCGCCGATTCGTGTAAAAGGAAATGTGACCGGACGCTATTACGAATTCTCACGCGCCAACCCCGATCAAGCGATAGACGTACGTGATGCTGAAGCCCTGCTTCATACACGTTTCTTTCGTAGAAACCGTTGAGTTGTCAGGCTACGGTAGTTTTGCTGCCAGGACGTCGACCTTCTCGATGACGGGTGGTTGTGCGAGCAAGTCAGACGCCTGCGCCATTAGTGCGGCTGCCACTCTGCCGGTAAGATGTGCCTGGCGTCCGGACTCATCTGGGAACGCGTCGAAGATACCAAATGTTGATTGGCCCATGCGGATTGCGAACCATGCGGTTGTGTCCGGTTCGTCCTGAACTACCGCCAGCCCACTCTTAAGGAAACTCTCAACCTCTGATTCTTTGCCGGGTTTCGCCTCAAGGCGAACGAGCAATGCGACTGTAACCATGTTTTAACTCCAGAAGGGTTGATGGTGCCGGAGGTCGGACTCGAACCGACATGAGCAGTGAAGCTCGCCAGATTTTGAGTCTGGTGCGTATACCAATTTCGCCACTCCGGCTTGAAGGATGCACATAATAAGGCTGTTTCCGATGTAGCGCAACCACGCCTCGCCACCGCTCGGTTTAATCACACCTTAAGACAAAATCAGTTTCCGGCAACGTCTGGTCCATAGGTAAAGCTTTCTGCGGCATGAGTTTACTGGCAACGTAAAAACATGTTTGCCACAGGGCTTGCAAAACATATAAAATGTCTGCGCCAGGTTTTGGCGGGGTTTTACCCAAACCCTTACCTACGAATCTCACGATTTAAAGCTCTACCAACTTAACTTGCCGCCATGCCCTGCCCATTTTCAGGAGAGACCAAATGCCGACAACTGTGTCGCCCCGAATACTGATCGTCGATGACGAAGTTGAAATAACCGAGATCCTCGCCGACCTCCTCAGTCAAGATTACGAGTGTACCCGCGCAGGTTCCGCTGAAGAGGCGCTGTCGCGTCTACAGGAGAGCGTATTCCAGCTCGTGATTAGCGATATCACCATGCCCGGAATGAGCGGGTTGGACATGATTCCTCACGTCAAGGAACTCTCACCGGATACGGTGGTGGTGATGATTAGCGGTATGCAGACTGTCGAGAGCGCCATTGGGGCGTTGCGAGTCGGCGCATTCGATTACCTGATGAAGCCGTTTGATCTGCGGCAAGTCGAAGCTGTGGTCAAACGCGCGCTGGAACATCACGATCTCGTCGTCGCGAAGCAGCGTTATGAAAATCACCTCGAAGAGTTAGTTGAACAACGAACTGCCGAACTCGATCGCGCATTGAATTCTCTCGAAGCCGCTTATCGCTCGACACTGAAGGCGTTGACTGCTGCTCTCGAAACGCGCGATTCGGAAACTCACGGTCACTCGGAGCGCGTGGTAAGTTACAGTTTGCGACTGGGCCGCGAGTATGGATTGAGCAGCGAAGAGATGAAGGCGTTGGAGTTTGGTTCCCTCCTGCACGACATCGGCAAGATCGGTGTGCCTGACTCGATCTTACGTAAGCCGGCGAAGCTCACGGAAGAGGAGTGGGTTCGCATGCGTGAGCATCCGCTGCATGGACAACAGATCCTGCGCGGCATTGAATTTCTACAAGGCGCGTCGCGTGTAGTGGCGCAACATCACGAGAAGTGGGATGGCACTGGTTATCCGCTCGGTCTGCGAAGCGAAGACATCGATATCTGCGCGCGTATCTTCGCGGTAGCGGATGCGTTTGACGCGATCACGAGCGATCGTGTGTATCGTCGCGGCAAGCCGTATGAAGCGGCGTCGCAGGAGCTTGATGACTGGGCCGGCCGGCAGTTTGATCCGAAGGTAGTCGAAGCCTTTCATCGCGTGCCGAAAGAAGATTGGGAAGAATTACATCGCCTGTCGCTGATGCCGAAGCCCGATCAGTTTGACGTGCGGCAAGTGATGCAGATGATGGAAGCGCGGCTCCAGGCAGCGATTAGTTAAGCCACAAAAAAGCACATAAGACACAAAACGATCTACTGAAAGCAGTCTTCCTTTGCGAGTCTTATGTGCCTTTTTGTGGCTAGTTTTGCGTTGGCACGACGTAGCCGCGGCGAGCATGCAGGCTTAGGCCTACGCGGCGTGAGGCGACCTCGATGCGGCGGTATTCACCGGGCGTGGCTTCCGCCAACGGCCGCTTCGGACGATAAGTGACAACGTACTCAGCACCGATCGCGCGCGCCACTTCATTCGCCTGGGCCAACATCTCCTGACTGTTAACCGGCAACATGATTTTCCCGCCTGTCTCTTCAGCGATATTCGTCAGCGCCTGCTCACTCTTTTTCACTTCAGCTTCGTAAGCTTTGCGCACCCGTCGCATCGCCGGATCGAATCTGATACCGATGCCGAACGACGGCGAACGAGTTACACCCGGCGGTAGCGTCGGATCGGTCGCGGCGATCGGATCGGAACTCGGCGGACGCTGGCCGGTCGTGCCTGATGAAGAGCTGTGTTCAATCTTCTGTTGCACGAATTCTGTGTAACTGATGATGTGAACAGTCGCGCGTGCGGCGATTAGTTTGCGGATTGCCTCTTCACGATTGACCTTACTGCCCGGCGTGTCAACACCGTCAGTGATCATCACGACGTGTCGACTTCCTTCCGGTCGCTCCCTCAGTTGCGCACTTGCATTCGCGATTGATTCAGAGATGCGCGATCGTTTCGTGGAGATGAGTTTGTTCTTTAAGGTGCGAAGAACGGTGGCTTTATCGATGGTCCATGGTTGGACCATCTCCGTCGTGTTGCCTGACATTATCACGGCCATCGAAACGCCGTCCTGAAGTTGGGTTACTAATCTCGATGCAACTTGCCGCGTCAGGCTGGTGTTCTTTGACGCGCCTCCGAGGCCGCTCGATTCACCGCCAGTGTCGAGTATGAACAGGACGTTTGCGGGAATGTGGCGGACGCTGCGAAGTTGCTGAGCGACACCGTCTTCGAGCACGAGAATGTCGTCGAGTTCGAGTGTCGGGTCGTAGTGTCCGTATGAGTCGAAGGCGACAACCGGCAGGCGAACTTCTTCAGTAAAGACTTTGACGGAGTCTTCGGGTGTTGGCGATGGTTTCGGTTTGGCGGATTGTTGACTGGGCGTTTGCGCGGCAGCAACGGCGAAAAATGCCGCGATCAGGAGAAGCTCGATTGTGCGTCTCAGCAGGAACATTTTCGGGAATTCGGCAGTTTGGATGCCCGCCAGAATCCTAAGTTGCCTCAATTGTGTCTTTGCGTCCGTCTTAGTGCCTTGGCGTGAAATAGTTTTTCACGCAGAGAACGCAAAGTTTACGCAGAGAACGCAAAGAAAACTCAAATCTCCTTGCGGGCCTGGGCCTGGACGGCTGTGATTGCGATGGCATCGACGATGTCGTTTGCGGTGCAGCCTCGGGAGAGATCGTTGGCAGGCTTGTCGAGGCCCTGCAGGATCGGCCCGATGGCGGTGGCGCCCGCCAATCTTTCCGTCAACTTGTACGCAATGTTTCCCGCCTGTAGATCGGGGAAGATTAAGACGTTCGCGCGGCCGCCGACCGGTGAGCCGGGAGCTTTCGACTCTGCTACGCCGGGAATTAGCGCCGCATCCGCCTGGAGCTCTCCGTCAACCAGTAACTCCGGCGCGCGCGCCCTCAGAGTCCGCGTTGCCTCCACAACTTTATCAATCAACTTGTGTTTCGCGCTTCCTTTGGTTGAGAACGAAAGCAACGCCACGCGCGGCTCCGTCCCCAGCAAAGCTCTGCACGAATCCGCCGCCGCCAACGCGATCTCCGCGAGCTCAACCGCACTCGGCTCGATCACCACGCCGCAATCGGCATAGATCATCGCCCCATCATGACCAAACTCACTATTGCGCAGCGCCATCAGAAAAAAACTGGAGACTAACTTGAATCCCGATCTGACACCGATGCAATGAAGCGCGGCGCGCACAGTATGACTAGTCGTGTTGGTAGCTCCCGCGACCGAGCCATCCGCGAGGCCCGATCGGACCATCAAGTTTCCGTAGTACAAAGGATCGGAAACGAGCGTGCGCGCCTCGTCGGCCATCAACCCCTTTGCGCGACGCAAGTCGTGAAAGAGCGAAACCATTTTGTCGAAATCAGCGGCTCGCTTGTGATCGATGATCGTCACGCCGCCGAGATCGAGCCGGTTGTCTCTCGCGATTGTCCGGATGGTTTCATCGTTTCCCAACACGGTGATACGCGCGATACGACGGCTGGTAGCTTCAGCGGCAGCGACAACTGTGCGCGGATCGTTCCCTTCGGGAAGCACGATGTGTTGCGGCCTTGACGCGGCGCGCTGTCGAATTCGATCGAGGATGTCCATGGGGAACAATGTTGCCACAGATTACACGGATCAGCACGGATCTGTATAATCCGAAGGTATGTCACGATCAGAACTGCGAAGCCGAATGACCAATCTGTTGCTCGTCATTCCCAACATGCTTTTGCTGAGCGCGCGCCTGATGGTCGATCCGCGCGTGCCAGCAAAGGAACGACTGCTGGTCGCGGGCGCGATTGTCTACGCGCTTATGCCGTTCGACTTCATTCCCGACATGCTGCCGTTTGTGGGACAGGTTGACGATGCTTACCTGGTCGCGTTGACGCTGCTGCGCCTGATGACGGTGACTGAGCCGCACGTCGTGCGCGAACACTGGCGCGGTGGGGGTGACGTGGTGGAGCTGATTGGCGCGACAGCAATGCTCGCAGGTCGACTACTGCCGCGCAGAATACGACGCATTCTCACATCGCAAGTCGAAAGTCCGAAAGTCTCGAGTGAACAGAGTCAGTCAACAGCAGTGCCGTTATTGATCGAACGACCTGCGGCAGAATCGAAAACTGTTTAAGCTGCGAGCGACCAGTCGATCACACCCTCGATTGCATTCGCAAGGTTCCAAACCAGACTTTCATTACTCGTCTTCAAAGCCCAGTATCTGATCTGTTCCGGTACGGTCTCGGTACCGGCTTCGTCGAAAGCCACGAGGGCACAATTCAGCGATTTCGAGTGGGTAATTACAAACCACTCACGCGAGAGACGAAAGTCCGGATTCAGCGTCACCAGCCTGATGTTGGGATGGCGCGGCGGTCGCCAGTCGTCCTGACCGAAAAGAAAAACCGACTCCGACACGTCGGCGATGCGCATGTAGCGATCGATGATTGGTTGCAGCGCCGAAAATTTTTCAACTCCCGCGTAAACCCTGCCGGAGCGATTGGTGCGCAGCAGAATCGCGTTCTCGATCATCAGGCAACCATATTCAACTGAAGCTGTAGTTGTATGGCAGATAAAACTTTCACGCTCGACAAAATCGCGACGCGCAAGACTCGCAATTTCACCGAGGTTCTCGATGTGGTCCACACCGGAAAACTGAAGCGCCTGCTCGAAGATCGAAAAGTTTTTCACTGCGGAGGGCCTCCTGCACCGGAGTGACTTTTTAAATCACTATGTCTGCGAGAGAGTTACGAATAGTTCGTTAAAGTGTGCGCAAGCGGACTGATTCAATTTGATCGGAGGGCATTGAGGATCTTTTCGTGAATTCCACCGAAGCCGCCGTTCGACATAATGGCCACCACGTCGCCGGAGCGCAATTCAGGAACGATGTGGGTAACAATCTGATCGGCGTCAGGAAGTGCCAGGGCGGGTTTGCCCTGTTGCGAAATGGCGTCAATTAATGCGCGGGTATCAAGCGCTCGTCCCTTTTCTGTGACCTTCTGACTGTCGAACACAGCGGCGATGACAACGTAGTCGGCCGAAGTGAAGGCGTCGGCGTAGTCGTCCTGAAACACGGCGAGCCGTGACGACCACGAGCGAGGTTCGAAGACGGCGACCAGGCGACGATCCTGGTATCGTGCTCGCAAGGCGCGCAGCGTTTCGCGAACGGCGGTCGGGTGATGCGCAAAATCGTCTATAACTACGACGCCTCGTTCCTCGCCACGCACTTCCGCTCGTCGCTTCACGTTCTTAAAACTCGCGAGCGCGCTCTGTATCTTTTCTTTACTCACGCCCCACGCATCAGCGGCGACGATCACGGCGAGACAGTTGAGAAGATTGAACTCGCCGAGCAGTGGCGTCTGAAATTCGCCCCACGACTGGTTGTCACAAAACACTTCAAAACGTGACATTCCGGTGCTGAAGTCTGAATTCCGCACCTGCCACTTCGCATCCCCCTCGGCGCCGAAGGTTTCGAGGCGCGTGAAAAGTGTTTCACCAAACGATTCGACAACCGCGCGCACATTCGGACTATCCCAACCCGCAATCAACCGCCCGTTCTCGGGAACGAGGTTCATGAAACGACGAAATGCCAGCTTGACCGCGTCGAGATCACGATAGATGTCGGCGTGATCGAATTCGATGTTGTTGACGATCGCGAGTTCAGGCAGGTAGTGCATGAACTTCGGACCTTTGTCGAAGTAAGCAGTGTCGTACTCGTCGGCTTCGATGATGAAGTAGTCGCTTTCAGTGACGCGAAAGCTGCTGCCGAAGTTCTGAGCGACGCCGCCGATGAGGAAACTCGGATCCAGTCCGCCCTGGTCAATGACCCACGCGGCGATGCTCGTGGTGGTCGTCTTGCCGTGTGTGCCGGCTATGGCGAGTGAGTGACGGCCGCGAATGAATTCTTCTTTTACTACTTCCGCCTGCGATCGATAGAGCAGTTTGCGACGGAGTGTTTCTTCAACTTCGGGATTGCCTCGCGGGATGGCATTGCCGACGATGACGCAGTCAGGCGTTGGCGTGAGATTCTCGCGTTTAAATCCGTGGGCGACCGCGATGCCGAGTTGCTGAAGCATCATCGACATCGGTGGGTAGACGTTTTGATCCGATCCGGTCACGTGATGGCCGCGTGCCTGAAGCATTCCCGCCAGTGAAGCCATCGCCGTGCCGCAGATTCCGATTAAGTGATAGTGCATTATTACTTCGGGAGGTCCAGGATCTGTTTTTCTTCTTTCGCGATTCCCAGATCGTGGTCTACCATCAGCCGCACTAACTCGTGAAATCCAACTTTGGGTTCCCACCCGAGTTCTCGGCGAGCTTTAGTCGAGTCACCCTGGAGAAAATCAACCTCACTTGGACGATAATACCAGGGGTCAATCTGCACATATTCTTCCCAGTCCATGTCCAGGTAACTGAAGACCTCCTGCACAAATTCCTTGACTGAGTGGGTTTCTCCCGTGGCGATTACATAGTCATCGCTCTTCTCTGCCTGCATCATTAACCACATCGCTTCAACATAGTCTTTGGCGTATCCCCAATCGCGTTTAGCATCAAGGTTTCCCAGAAAGAGTTTGTCTTGTAATCCCATTTTAATTCGAGTTGCGGCCCGGGTTATTTTGCGCGTCACGAAGGTTTCGCCACGGCGTTCTGATTCGTGGTTAAACAGAATGCCGTTGCAGGCAAAGAGGCCGTATGCTTCTCGATAATTGACGGTGGTGTGATAGGCGAACACTTTGGCGCAAGCGTATGGTGAACGAGGATAGAAAGGAGTCGTTTCCGTTTGCGGCGTCTCAACCACTTTACCAAACATTTCCGAAGATGATGCCTGATAAAATTTGGGCCTGATACCCAATTCGCGAATCGCTTCCAATATTCGAACGGTGCCAACGGCTGTCACGTCGGTAGTGTATTCCGGAACATCAAAGCTGACTCGCACGTGAGACTGAGCGCCGAGATTGTAAATTTCATCGGGCACAACCTGACGCAAAATGGTGTTCAAAGAGGTAGAGTCGCTGAGGTCCCCATGATCAAGAAACATGCGCGTTCCGGGCATGTGTGGGTCCTGATACAGATGATCAATTCTTTGGGTATTAAAGGAGGATGTGCGCCGAATGACGCCATGAACCGTATAGCCCTTTTCAAGTAGTAACTCTGTGAGAAAAGAGCCGTCTTGTCCTGTAATACCGGTTATTAACGCTTTCATAATAGTTCTCTATCCAGTGTCACATGAAAAGCTTCGACTGGGACCGGGAGTGGCGAGAGCTTCCTGCTACTCCCTCCCGCTTAGTTGTAGGTATTGGACCAGGGATTCCGCAACGTAGTTCACGTCGTCACTACTTAAACCAGCCCAGGTAGGCAGACTGAAGCCGTTCCGGGAAATTTGTTCAGCCACAGGATAGCCCGCGTTGTTTGCTTGTTGATAGGGGGGTAATAAGTGAAGAGGATAAAACAACGGTCTTGTTTCAATCCCATCAGCTTGGAGGTGGGCCATTGCGGCATCGCGATTACCTGCCTCTCCGTCAAGCACTATGCTAAACATCCAGTAGATGCGCTTAGACCAATCCGGTTCTGATTGCCACGTTATTCCACCGATACCGGCCAGAGCTTTCTTATACCAATTCGCCACATTTGCCCGACAGTCGAGATGCCAATCAGCCCTTTCGAGCTGGCCCAAACCAATAGCCGCTGCGACATTTGTCATGCGATAGTTATAACCGATCACGGGGTGCCAATAGCGTCTCTCAGAGTCCATGCCTTGACCCCTCAATAGTCTAAGTTTGGCGGCGAACTCGTCGTCATTCGTGGTAAGCATGCCTCCTTCTCCTGTAGTCAAGGCCTTGTTGCCGTAGAAACTAAAAGCACCGACAGCGGTAAGCGAACCGACTTTCTTTCTTTTGTATTCGGCGCCATGAGCTTCGGCGGCGTCCTCGATGACGAACAGAGAGTGCCGCCTGGCGAGATCCAAAACCGGATCCACATCGGTAGGTTGACCATACAGGTGAACAACTATGATCCCGCGGGTTCGGCTGGTGATCTTCTGTTCAATTAAAGCGGGATCCATGGTCCAGGTTGCGGGGTCCACGTCAACGAAGATCGGCGTCGCGCCGCAATATCTGACCACGTTTGCGGTGGCAACGAAAGTAAGGGTTGGCACAATAACTTCGTCGCCAGACTTTAACCCCAGGGCCACGAGGGCGAGATGCAACGCCACTGTCCCATTACAACAGGAAATCGCATGTCGAGCTCCGCAAAAATCGGCGAAAGCGGATTCAAAACGCTCAACATACTTGCCTGTCGACGAGATCCACGTCGAATCCAGACAATCTATGACGTAAGCCTTCTCATTGCCCACCAGCATTGGCGCGGCCACAGGAATATTGCGCTTTTGCCTCATGCTCTCGCTCCCACCAGTCTCATCGGTCTTTCCATCCAGTCCCATTCCAATAACCAACGGTCCTCCTCGCTCAAGAGGCGACCCGCAGCCCGACGATAGACTGCGCGATACGCCTTCGCTGTTCGATTCCAGTCATAATCCTTGACCCTCAGATAACCATTCGCGGTCAGATCATGCCTGACGCCACTATCAGTAGCGACCCTTTTCATCGCGTTTGCGATCGACGCAGGGTCGTAGGGGTCAAACAAGATCGCGGCGTCCATAACCTGAACCGGCAAGGAGGTTACATTCGAGCACACGATTGGCGTTCCTTCGAGCCAGGCTTCGTAGATAGGTGAGCTGTCGGATTCAAAAAGCGACGGCATCACCAGAAACTGTGATAGCCGGTAGAGCGCTCGCAGGTCGATATCTGAAACGAATCCAAGAAAAGTTACCTGCGAGTTAAGTTCGAGTTCACTAACTCGCTTCTGAATACTCGAAGCATAAGGTTGCAAGAGCGATCCCGTGAAGACGAGGTGCAATCTGATGTCATGGCTGTCTCTTAGAATGGCCAGTGCTTCCAACAACCGAAGGTGATTTTTATGAGGCCAGGTCATCGCCGGATAAAGCACAAAAGGTTTTGCCAGTGCGTATTTCTCCTGCACTTCGTCCAAATCGCGAGGTGAGGGATCGTTGTAGGCTTCGGTGGGAGGTGCCCAGGGAATAATCTGGATCTTACCTGGGTCTACCTGATAGTGCTTAATGATGTCTTCTTTAACCCACCTGGAGCTGACAGCTACAGTGTGGGCAAGCTGACAACCGGAGCGGTACACGAAATCACGTCCTGCGAGTTCCGAAGGACTGAAGAATTGGGGGAAATGCAGATGTTGAAGGTCGTGCGGATTGTAAATAGAGGGCAGGCTGCACAACGCGAAACGCTGATGGGGAAAGTGCACCACGTGGGTTCCCAAACTTTCCAAATAGCCATCGGAGATGGGCAGAGAAAGCTCGGAATAGTTATCCTGGTCAGCGAAGCGTCGGCCAATAGATTTTCGCGCTCCTGTTACCAGGCGTTGTAAACGTTGAGTCAGCGTCCGGGGCTTAATAGCAAACTGCTGATTATTACCTAAATATGGCTGAAGAAAATCTCGTTCAACTTGTGACCCCACCACAATGAAATAGTTCGTCGAAGGATCGTCTTCCAGACGACCTAACGAATGGACCAGGCCGAGCAGTACCTGGGCAACGCCGCCTGCGGTTTTCGGGCTAACCTGGGCATCAATTGCTACGTTAAGCGGTTCTGAATTCATGCCTGCGGATTAAGTTTCTCTTCGGCCTTTCGGTTAGTTAACAAGTGCAAGATCCAATTGCTTGATCAAGAACTTTACTCGATCCCTGGATAGAAAGTTGTCTCTCGAGAAGCCCATACCGAGGTTCTGATAAACCTCCTCCGAATTAACAAATGTTTGATTATAGTTGCGTTCGACTCTACAAACGTCACCTCGTAGGATCCAATCTCGCCAAAAGCCCTCTCTAAAAAACGCGAGTTTGTTTATCGGCTCAAAGTTGGCGTGCCAGCAACCAATCCCTCTCTCTTTGAGTCTCTTCATCAACTCTGTTTTGGACATGCCGAGCGCAGCCTCATCGAGCTTCACGACTACTTGACTATAGGCCGGTTTTGACCGCGCCGTCGGCGAAAGAGCGAGATCGATACCATTAATCCGGTTCAGGTGGTCCACAAACATGGCTACCAGCTCTTGAAGTTTCTGGAAGTAGACCGGATATCCGCGCAGTTGTTCCAGGGCCACCGCCGCGACTACCTCCGAGACTCTACCATTCCAGGAAAGTGTCTTCTGATCTCGCAAACCATATTCGGAGGTCATGTCTCCCCAGTTCCTCATCGTGCGTAACTCCCGCGCCAGAGCGTCGTCGTTGGTTACGATCATCCCGCCCTCTCCGGCTTGGATCGGCTTTAGGCAACCAAACGAAAAGACCCCGGCGTCAGCGATAGAACCTGCTTTCCTGCCATCCAGTTCTGCACCAAAAGCAAGACAAGCATCCTCGAGGCTGTGGAGATTATGCTTCCGAGCTACGTCCATCACCTGTGACATCTTTTCGGGATTGCCCCACATGTGGACAGGCATTATGACTTTCGTGCGAGGTGTGATCTGGTCCAGGACTGAAGACATCGACAACATGAAGTCGTCTTTGTTGATATCGACGAATATCGGCGTCCCACCAGCCGCAAACACTGCAAACGCATTTGCGACGCAGGTGTCAACCTGGTGCAATACTTCATCGCCGGGCTTCACGCCGAAAGCCCTCAAAGCCATTTGAATTGCCATCCCACCAGTGTTTACAGCCACCGAATACCGGCTCCCGATATAAGCCGCAAATTCTTCCTCCAGCTTTTCGTGAACGAGATTCGTTCCCGAGTTCATATTCCAAAAAGGAGATCTAAGAACCTCGGCGACGGCGGCAATTTCTCTTCGCAGCGGGGCAGGATGAGTGGGTCCCGCGGTGGCCCCAACCATACCGGCGATCCTTCTAATCGGTTGAATGATTCCGGGGTGAGTTACTTCCTTTGCTTTCAGGTAGCGTTTGAGGCGGGTGAGCTTCATACGGAGGCACCGGGACGGATACCATTCTCGCTTCTCCTCGCGATAAAGGTGTGCAATCGTCCTTGCTCTTTAAATCGCATTCTCAAAACCGCGAGACCGATGCGGTAAACCGTCCTCGCCGGGAGAAAAACTCTTAAGATTCTCCCGGGTCTGGAGTTCAGTAACATAGTTTTGACACTCTCGAATGAACTCGGTGCGAGGTTGATGATGGAATCATGCGGTCCGAAGTCATGAAGCAACGCGACATGCTTCAATCGGAATGCAGTGAGGTAATCCCGGTGTGTAAAGGCGTTTTCGCCTCCATACAAAACATGGTCCGGCTGCGCTTCAAGGAAAGTTTGTAGTCCGGCATCGTAATCATCAACTACCGGCTCCCTTGCAGCGATGATCAACCCCCCGGGTCTTGTGACTCTGACAACCTCAGAAACCATTTTGCCCAAGTCGTTCGCATGATGCAGTCCTTGCCTGACATAGGCAACGTCAAATGCTTCATCCGGACAGGGAATATCCTCGCCATACGCATCCAGAATCGTGATGTTCTCCAGTGCTTCCTTTTGCCGTATGTACTCAATGGCGCCTCGCCCCACGCTTGCAGATGGATCAGGCTCAATGGCGGTTACTTTAAAACCAGACTTGGCGAAGGCGAATGAAGCGATGCCGTTACCAGCGGGTACGTCCAATACCTTTTGAGCTCCTGGCAGAAGCTCGCTTATTAATCGCAGAACCTCAGTAAACTCAGTACTGGCGTAGAACCTCTGACAGTTATCTTCCAAATCTGCGGTCAGATATGAATCGAAAATGAGCTTTTGATGTTGCGGATCATCCCGCAGGATTTCAATCGCCTGTTCCCAGGTGTAGTCGAATTTCTTAGTGGCCTCGCACTGCATTGACGGTTGTTTTTCTATTCCTCCCCACAGTGGTAGTTCGAACAGGTGGTGCTTAGAGAAAATAATAGTTACCGATTACGTAGTTGTACTCGCTTGCTGCCTGCTTATCGGTCGGTAGTTCCTTTGCGCGGCGATATCGTGCGTCCATGTATTCTACACACGCCGGCATGCCATAGCACAAATAATCGAAGAAATAATCCTGGAGCGAGAAACCGGCATTCAGGAATGATTGAACAAACTTATCGTGTGCCAGCCGAGCGTTATCATCGATTAGGCTTTCTTGCCGATGAGTTGCGATACTCACGACTACAGGTATCAACTTACTACCTATGATATCTCGCAACTTCGCGGCAGCCTGATAAGGTCTTTGCCAGCCGGACGCGGACCCTTCGTTGCCATAGCGGGTATCGTTCAAACAGTGGAGCGCCGCCTGCGAGATTACACAATCGACCTCGAGAGGCGGCAAGTCGAAGAAATCATCCTTTAATATTTTCAATTTTCTGGGTGAGCCATCAAGGGTATCAGGCATCAAGGTGTTAAGTAACGTATTGTGATAAACGGTGTCAAAGAGCGCGACATAATCAGCCAAATGAGTCATGCGATTACCGATGCTCAATAGACGCATGTCTTTGAGCGGACCGTGAGCCTGGATCACTTCGAGTGCGAACAGACTCGTGTTGGCCCAGAAATCGATGAATTCAACCTCGTGTTCCAGCTGCTCGGCTAAAGTCCCTACACTCCCGGCAGGCTCATTCCGGCTACGTAAAATTTTTCTACCCAGGGCCATAACAAGTGGCGGGGTCATGCTCTTAACAACGTTTCTCAGCATAGCCGTCGATTTTTGTTGAGCAGGTTTGGGGATGGAGACGCCGGTCACAGAAGTTCCCTTAAGGGCACTGACGATCCAGTCTCTACATCCAACACCTTCATGTCTTCAATAATATACAAACGATTGTCGCCTGAGACATAAGTCAATCTACCCTCTTCGTTGCGTGATTCTCGAAACTTCGAACATACATAGCCTTCCTCGACCGTGAGCGCCCTGAGATTTCCAAGGCGGTTTGCCGCTACGAAATATGCGTTATTACCACGACTATCTGAGCCAACAAAGGCATAGCCTTTTTGAGCGGCAAGTAAGTACAAGGCCTTGAGCGAACAGCCCCAAAAAAGATTGGAGGGGTGGGCTTTGGTGCAATTGAAAGCTGCGTCGTATGGCACTGTAACGGCGCGCTTGCTTCCAAAAACACTATTATATTCAACGATCACCACTACCGGCTGAACCGTGTCAATCGATTCCCAAATCCAGTAATCATTTCCGTCGATGTCAATGCTAAGCAGGCCGATTTCTCCCGCGAAGTCATTAGCAACGATGGTCTCATTGATGTTTTCACGATCGATATAAGAACATATGGCAGTCAAGTCGTGTTTCCAATAAATAGCATCATTCTTTATGTAATCAATATTCTCGTGACTGCCGTCAATAACCAGACCGCTCCAGTTATCGTTCATCAGCAGAAATCGCGTATTTGATTCTTTGTAATTCTCTACGCCAAACTCAATGAACCGGCGCTCGTCCGGCTCAAGCGCAGCGTTGGCAATTATGTATTGAATAATCCCATCATCACCAAACTGTGAAAACACTTTGAATTCTGCTTCTTGAATGCTCCCATAAACCTTGCCGGATCGAATTTGATTAACAAGAGGAGTCGCGGCAAGCATCTTTAAATCCTGAATCTCATTCTCCAGAGAAGCGAGCTGTGCGGGAGCGCGGCTCAACTGGGACAATAGTCGCTTTGTAAAACGAAAACCTCTCATTGGTTACTTGACTGAAGGTGGTTTTCTAGAAGGCCTTTGGACTTGTGAACATGCGTAAACGCAACCAGGTATCGATGCTTAGTGTTTACGGTGGTCCTTACTCCCTATTGAATAAAGACTCATAAGAAACCCGGTCGAAGACATCAAGGAAGCCTCCATGAGTCGCATTCAAGATGCGTATCCCCTTCCTTTCGACGATCTCTTTCAATCTGTAATAGCTCCTCCAAACTCTCAGCAAGCTCTCGATTTGTTTCCCATAATCTCCAAGCTTTCCTGTAACCCCCGGATGATTTTTGAGAATCAGGCCGGAGTAAAAGTTGTAGCCGGTTTCACCATGATGTGCTAACCAGTCATGATCCAGACCCAACAGATAGATAGGTGAACATCCCATGTAGATCGCCGCCATGATTGCTGTTTGGGCCACCGTTTCAGTGGTTGGCACCATGCGCGTGAAATCGATACCGTTTTCGGAATCCTCACCAAGAATTCTGTGCCCGTAAGCAAAAAAGGAAGTTGAGCCTGAAGGCAGGATTGCTTTTTCGTCGACAACTTTTTTGTAGTGCGCGGGTACGAAGAAAGTAGTTTTTTGAATACGACTGCGCACCTCCGCAAAAAACTCACCGGCTGAATCCGAGCCGTCAAAGAGCACGGGATCGGAGAAGAAGTAGTACGTTGGCTGCCACTCACCGACTGAAGAATGTTTGCAAAAGCCATTCATTACAAACGTCGTCTCGTTGGCGAGTAATGAAAGATCTTGCTTCTGAAGAGAAGGCCCGTTGCCAATAACGAAGCATCGTTGTCCGACATGACGATTGCGAAATCGTTCGTTCGCTTTAATGAGTAGCCGCTGTTCTTTAGAAATTTGTGGCAGGCTACGGTTGTACGCCTCGCCGGCGACATGATGGAAAGTGTTTCCAGTACGGCGGAATAGCGCGGAAATTGCTCGCCAAAAAAACGATGATGGGAAGTTTCCAACACTCACTATGGTTTAGCTTAACGGGCGAGCTCACGAATAGATTCAATTACCCGGGTCTGGGCAGTGGGTGTCAATCCTACCGAGCAGGGAAGATTCAGCGCATCGCGGTAAAGTCGATCGGCAACCCGCACTTCGTAAGATTGACACGTCTTAAAGGGTCGCAACGAGTAAACGGGGTGCCACAAAGGCCGGCTTTGAATCTTTTTTTCTTTCAATTTGTCCATTAAGCCGCGACTGTCATAGCCGAATGCGATTGGATCGACCGTGATGGGACTCATCCAGCAAGAACTGAAAACCGTAGCCGCGTCAGCGTGTATTTTAATGCCCGGCAGATCACCCAGTGCCTCTTTGTAGACGGCCTTTATGTTGCGCTTGGCAGCAATGTGCTTATCCAGTTGCTCCATTTGTGCTACTCCCAGCGCGGCTTGGATATTGGTGAGCCGGTAGTTGTATCCAATTTCATCATGAATGTACTCGATAGGATCGTCTTTCGCCTGGGTACTCAAGTACTTCGCTTTCTCCGCCCACCTTTCATTGTCGGTTACAATCATTCCCCCGCCGCCCGTAGTAATGATTTTGTTACCATTGAAACTGAAACACGCGACATCGCCAGGCTTACCAACGGTCCGAGATTTATACCGGGCCCCCAAAGCCTCAGTTGCGTCCTCTATCACTACCAGTTCAAACTTGCGCGCGATCTGCACAATTGGATCCATATCGCAGGGATGGCCCAGAATATGCACGGGCAAGATCGCCTTAACACGTCTCCCGGTCGACTTATTGCGCAACTCACCATTAGCCCAAATACACTGATTGGTAAGAAAATCCGCTACCTTTTGCGGATCCATCTGCCAGTGGTTCGGTTCGGCGTCTATGAAGACAGGCCAGGCCCCTATATAGCGAATGGCGTTCACCGGAGCCACGAACGTCAAGCTGGCCACAATCACTTCGTCATCTAATTCAATCCCGGCAACGAGCAAAGCTAAATGCAGGGCGGCAGTTCCACTTGCAGTTGCTACCGCGAATCGGGCCCCGACAAAGGCCGCCACCATCCTTTCAAAACGATCGACAAAAGGACCTGCGGACGACACCCAGTTTGTGTCCAGACATTCTTTTACGTATAGCCATTCATTGCCGCCAAGTTCGGGAACGCTCAGAGGGATTGTACCTGCCTCCGCTACGGCGCCCGGCTCAAATGACGTAGATATCACTTCGGTATTGTTCATGATTTTCGGTTAGCCACTCGATGGTGCGTCGCAAGCCGTCTTCGAGTGTGTACTTCGGTTCCCAACCCAGGAGCTCTTTCGCTTTAGTGTTGTCGGCGCAGAGTCGATCGACTTCACTGCCTTTCGGTCGAATGCGCGTGTTCTCGCTTAGCACGGGCAGGCGTTTGCCCATCATCGAGAGAATCGTCTCGGCGAGTTTGCCAATCGAGACTTCACGACCGGTGCCGAGGTTGATTACCTGGCCGACCGCGCTTGGGGCTTCGGCAGCCTTGATGAACCCTTCGACCGTGTCCGCGACGTAGTTCAGATCGCGCGTAGGCTCGATATTACCGAGACTGATCGCTGATTCGCGTAATGCCTGGGTAATGATTGTCGGGATAACTGCGCGCGCCGACTGTCGTGGTCCAAAGGTGTTGAAGGGACGAACGATCACGACCGGCAGATTGAAAGACAGGTAAAACGACTCGGCAATCTTGTCCGCGCCGATCTTGCTCGCGGAATAGGGTGACTGACCTTGTAACGGATGCTCTTCGCTGATCGGGACCGTGCGAGCGGAGCCATAGACCTCGCTGGTTGAAGTTTGAAGGACACGTTCGACATTGCAACGCATCGCGGATTGCAAGATGTTCACTGTGCCTTCGATGTTGGTCCGCACGTACGACAGTGGCGCGTGATAGGAGTAGGGAATTCCGATCAGTGCGGCGAGGTGAAAGACGATATCGATCCCGTCCATCAATCGCAGCACGGCGTCCTGATCGCGGATGTCACCGAGAGTTACGTTGATCTGGTTCTTGAGCGGCGAGCGATCGAGCCACCCCCACGTACCCGTCGAGGTGTAACGAACCAGCGCGGAAACATCCGCGCCTAATTCAACTAGACGTTCCGTCAGGTGGCTGCCAATAAACCCACCCGCCCCCGTTACTAAAATCTTTTTACCGGTCCAATTCATAGTTTATTAGCCGCAGATGACACGGAAAAAATCCGGATTTTTTTATCCGTGTTATCCGTGGCTGGCTTTCCCGTCGAACACGCCATTCGCGATATCTGACTGCGCCTGGTCGTACTGACCCGCTTCTCCGATGTCGATCCAATACTCCCGGATCGGGAAGGAGACGACCGTTCGTCCTTCATTCAACAGTAGTTGAATCAGATCCGGAATGTCATACGGTTGCCCATTCGGGATCATGCGTTTCACTGTCGGACTTAGCAGGTATATTCCCGCATTGATGAACTGTTTCAGCAACGGTTTTTCAGAAATGCCCCGCACCGCCACGCCATCCGTATCGACCACGCCATACGGCACGCGCATCTCGTAAAGCCGCACCGCGACAGTCAAGTCAGCATTATGTTCGCGATGGAAGCTGTGCATCGCGCGAAAATCGACGCGCGTCAGGATGTCGCCATTGATCACGAGTAGCGGTTCGTCCGATTCTTCCAACAAACTCAACGCACCCACAGTTCCCAGCGGCTGATTCTCTTTAACGTAACGAATATCGACACCAAAGTCCTGCCCGTCTTTGAAGTGCTCCGAAATGACGTCGCCTTTGTAATGTGTCGCAACGTTCAACCGCTTGATGCCCGCTTCGCGAAGTTGCTCAACTATCAACTCCAGCAACGGACGGCTACCGAGCGGCAGCATAGGTTTCGGCAGATCTTCAGTCAGCGGGCGAAGCCTGGTTCCGAATCCACCCGCCATCACCACCGCCCGCAACGGAAGCTCATATTCCCTGACGAGCTCGCTCAACAGAGCGAGGTCAACGACACGATTCTCTTCGTCGACAAGCGGAATGTGACGCACAGTGGTTTCCGCCATCATGTGAAGGAGCGTGGTATCGGGTGTACCGACCAGCGCCGTGATTGGACCACCGGGCGCCATGTTGGTGCGGCGGTTTAGTAGCTCTCGCACCGGCAGTTCCGCATCGAGTCCGGCGAGAATCGCGCGGCGAATGTCTCCGTCAGTCACGGTTGCGATCAGGCGGTTGTCGCCGTCAAGGACAATGGCGATGCCTTTGCCGTTCCGATCGATACACGAGATCACACTGCGGATCGTGCTGTCTTCGGAGACTACTAACGATGAAAAGTCCTTCGTCACTTTACGCTCGATTAAGGGGTTTCGCGGGCACTCCGACCACCGTGGTTCCGGTGGGCACGTCCTTTGTTACCACAGACCCAGCCCCAACGGTAACTTCGTCGCCGATTTTAAGATACTGCAAGATCGTGGCGCCCGTGCCAACGAGGCAACGTGAACCAAGCTCCACACCGCCCGACATGTTGATACCGGGATTGAACACGCAACAGTCAGCAATGCGCAGGTCGTGCCCGTAAGTGCAGTTTAAGTTGAAGAAATTGAACGAACCAATCTCGATGTCGGTGGTAAAGATATTCCCCGCACAAATAATATTCCCGCGGCCCAGCGTGACTCGCGGCTCGTCGCGTATGACGTTCGGGTGAATCAGGTTCGGAAAACTGATGTTTGCGCGTTCGGCGAAGCGTGTCGCGATCTTGTGGATCACCGCCGGCCTGCCGACACCGATTGCAGCAGCGACTGTCTTATCAACTAACTCTTCGTCGGTGCAGTACACGCGATACTTGCCGACCTCTTGTCCGACGCGTTCTCGATCCGGTTCGATAAACCCGAGAATGTTCCACTGTGGTGCAGCGTTGTTGATCTGCTCGATCAGAAACGCAACCTCGCGCGCCAACCCGCCGCTGCCGAAGATGACGATATCCTGCATAAGTTTCTAACGAAGTTCCCGTAACAGCATGAACGCCTCGGCGTACTCACTCGCTACCGTGGCGCCGCGAAAGCGCGCAAGGGCGCGAATACTCTCGAGCGCGCGCGGCAATGGATAAGGATGAACTTCACCTTCGTAGAGCGACATGATCTCCAGCTTGCGCTCAAGGAAAGGAGTTATATCGCAATACACGTTGGGAAGAAAAACCGTCGCCGGTCCGGGTGGCGCGGCGTCCGTCGATGAGATCGTCTCATAACTCAGCAGCCGGCTGACGCCTTTCTTAGCACTGTTGAACGACTTGACCGCGGACATCGTGGCTTCGAAAACAACGCGATGGTCCGAGTGAATGTCGCCTGCGTGTACGGTGTAGATCCAGTCGGGCTTCACTTCGGTGACGATTTTGTTGATGGCATCCATTAGATCTTCGAGGGGAACGGTGTCGAGACGAGCTGTTGGAAAACTCAGACGAAATCTCTTTGCGAAGCCGTACGCGGCCGAGACCTGTTCGATATGTCGTTCGCGCTTCGCGATGAGTTCACCGGGCCAACGTGGCTCGTAGGCTTTAGCGACGATGACCCATGAAACGCTGTCGCCGGCGGCAATGTGTTTGAGCAACGTGCCGCCGCAGCCAAGCGTCTCGTCATCAGGATGTGGAGCTATTACCAGTACACGCATTTGAGTTTTCTCTCTGCGGCCCTCTGCGTATCTCTGCGACCTCTGCGTCTATAGGCGCCTTTCAACGCAGAGGGTCGCAGAGATACGCAGAGGACCGCAGAGAATTCTTAGCATTTCTCCGCAGCAATGATCCAACGGGCGATCATCCGCGTGAAATCAGGCGCCAGGCGATGATCGTTCGTCTCGAGGTAGATGGGCCGGAACAGTTGGTCCATCAACTCATGCACTTCCTCGAGCGTGAAGAAGTGTTGTATCAACCCTTTCTCGAAACCATCGGTAACGACGAAAGTGTTCTTACTCGCTTCCTCCCCAACACCGAACTCCGAATCGTCCGCAGACTTCAAATCAAAGTAGAACAGCCCATTACTCGTCAACACGCGCGCGACTTCACGCATCGCCTGCTTCGCCACGTCCATCGGAATATGGTCCAGCACGCCGTGCGAAACGACGACGTCGAAATGCCCGTCCGGGAAAGGCAAGTTTGCAATGTCGCCGACTTGAAAATCTATCGTGAACCCCTCGCGCCTGGCCCAGTCCTGGGCCCACTCGATCGCAGTTGACGAAATATCGATGCCGCACGCTTCCATACCCTCGCGCGCAAAGTAGATCGCGTGACGCCCGTTGCCGCAACCGAGATCGAGAACACGTTTAACCTTCCGCTTGACTTCGACCTGGTCGTAAGTGAGTCGCTTCTGAATGAGTCGAGCACAAAAGCGGATGATGTTCTCATTCGGATACCAGTTGGTCATGAAATTCCGGCTGTAAACGGTATCCCAGTTTTTGTTAGTCGTGCTCAATAATTCAAGTCCTTGTTTAGTAGTTTGGCGTCGAGCGGTGTTTCTGCGAGCAGATCGGCGACGCGTTTACCCGTTTGTCCGTCTCCGAAAGGATTGGCGCAGCTCTCAACTCGCTTTCGAGTTTCAGGATCGTCAATGATTGCTTTCACCTGTTTGACGATCTCGTTTCTATCACAATTCACGAAGAAAATGTTGCCGGAGTGATGCCGCGCTTTTTGACGTGCCCCCACGTTGATCGCGGCGAGGCGAAGGAACGGAGCCTCGAGCAAACCGAGACTCGAATTCCCCAACAGCACCGTAGCTCCACGCAGCAGATTCACAAACTGCACGTCAGGAATATTCTTGAATGCCTTGAAGTGCGGATTCGACTCAAACTCCTTGATCGCGGCGATGATCTGACCGCTGCCCGGATCGGAGTTTGGATAACTGACAAACGTTTGCATCCCGAGCTCCGCGGCCGCCGACAATGTCTCCTGCATTTGCGCGCCGGCGTCTGCCATCTCCGACGAAAGCGGGTGCTGGATTATCATGAGGTAACGATCGTCAACTTTCGTCACGCCGAGATCTCGCGCGAGCTCTTCGCGCGTCAACTGCGGAGTGGTGCGAATGCGATCGAGACCGGAGTGCCCGACGTTGTGCACGCGCCACTCTTCTTCACCCGCGCGAATGAGTCGTGTGCGTGCTTCTTCATGTGTCGTGAGCAGCAGATGAGCGAGACGCGAGACAGCGTGCCGGACCATATCATCGACGTTGCCGACGACGTGATCGCCGGCGCCGTAGTGTGCAATCGGAATTCCGAGATACGCGCCGCAAAGGGCGGTGGTCATTGCTTCTTCACGATCCGCGGGCGCAAGTAACCACGACGGGCGTTTCGCGTCGACGATGTGCGTGAGCACTTGCAGTTGATTCGCAGCGCCTCGCAAACGCGCGGCGTCGCGATCTGAGTTGATCAAACTCTCGATGCGATCGCTTATCGGAAAACCGTCGGCCTCAATTTGCTTGACCGTATAACCGTGAAGTGGCGCAAGATGTGCGCCCGTAACAACGAGCTCGAGTTCGAGCTCCGGGTGGTCCATGATGGCCTGGAATATCGGACGCTGAAGAAAATATTCCGACCGTATACCTGTAATCGCGAGGACGCGACGTTTGGTCATCTGTTGTATGTGTTCCAACTTCCGGCAGCTTCGATCAGATTCAGTGCCTCGTCCGGACAATTCAAAAGCAGATCGAGCGTCGAAAGATCCGGCACAAACTCACCATTAACCTGCGCGTAAGTGAACGGTTTCCACTGTTGCACGACGATCTCGCAGCCAATCTCCGCAAAGTCGCGCTCATCAAGATAAGCGAGCGCTCCGGTTCCGGTCAGGTATGAAGTTGCTCGCAACGCGCCGCAGATCGACGCAACCAGTTTCGAAGCCTCGCCGGCGAGGCCGTCAAGCTCCGATGCTTTGATCCGCTCAGTGCGTACGTTTAGTTTGCCCAACATCCACTCAGTCGAATCGATTGCCGCTTCCAGCAGAAACTCGGTATCGCGATCGAGCAAACGCTCGAGCTCGGTCTGCCAGCGAGCAAATCCCGACGTGCGCGCGTAGCTGGTCTTGATCGTTTTCCAGTGTTTCCTTGTGGCGCCCGG
>Ga0068859_100000756_pt1 | contig 32624 bp, 22 predicted proteins | sample KBSSwiS22_FD_66585 | JGI IMG/M metagenome (GOLD analysis project Ga0068859, IMG submission 66585) | Switchgrass rhizosphere microbial communities from Kellogg Biological Station, Michigan, USA - KBS Switchgrass S2-2 | ecosystem: Host-associated > Plants > Roots > Rhizosphere > Soil ...
GCGATCCTGCGTCCTCGCGACATCCCGGACCGCGATCCGTGGTTGGTGCGCCAGATTGATAGGGTCTATGCACCCCTCCTGGACCGCGCGACGGCGCATCCGGTCCTCGTCTCGGGCGGGGCGCTCGGGTTGCTCGCGGTCGGTGGCGTCCTGTTCGCGGGCGCCGGGAGCGAGTTCGTCCCGCAGCTCGACGAGGGTGATTTGGTGATTCAGACCACCCGTGATCCCGACGTCTCGCTCGACGCCGCCATCGCCGCGGCGGGCGCCCTGGAATCCACCACGCGCCGGGCGGCCGTCGAGGTGTCGCAGGTCGTTTCTCGCGTGGGGAGCCCGGCGGTGGCCACCGACATCATGGGCATCGAGCAGGCCGACGTCTTCGTCCGGCTGCGACCCTCGGACCAGTGGCGCGCGGGGCTGACGAAGGATCAGCTCATCGCCGAGCTCGATCGTTCGATCAGGGCGCAGGATCGGGACGTGGAGCTCTCCTTCACCCAACCGATCCAGATGCGGTTCAACGAGCTGCTGGGCGGCGCGGTGACCGATGTGACCGGGGCCATCTACGGCGACGATCTCGGGGAGCTGCGCCGAATCGCCAGGGACGTGGTCGGCGCCATCCGCGCCGAGCGCGGGGTCGCGGACCTTCGAGTGCTGGCGCCGGCCGACGTGTCTCTCGTCGAGATCAGGCCGCGACCGCTCGACGCCGCCCGGCGCGGTCTCACCGCCCGCGAGATCCTGGACGCGGTCGAGGCGGTGAGGACGGGCCTGGACGTGGGCGCGACCTACGACGGCCCCGTCCGCGTGCCGATCCGACTCCGGCTCGCCACGGGCGTGGAGGCGCAGCAACTGGGGGCTCTCGCGCTTCCGACGCCCGCGGGAGGGGTCGTCCCGCTGTCGCACGTGGCAGACGTTCGACAGACCACCACGCCGATTCTGGTCAGCCATCAGGGGGGCGAGCGCCGGCTCTTGATCGGATTCAACGTGCGCGGCGCCGATCTGGGCGTGGTCGTCGAGGCGGCCCAGAAAGCGGTGGCCCGCGCCGTGCGGCTGCCCCGGGGCTACCGCCTGGTGTGGGGGGGGCAGTACGAAAACCTGCAGGCGGCGGCGCGACGGCTGGTCATCGTGGTCCCGATCGTCGTCACGCTGATCCTGGCCGCGTTGCTCGCGGCTTTCCGTCGCGCTCGACCTCCGCTCATCATCTTTCTCAATGTGCCGTTCGCTTGCGTGGGCGGGATCCTCGCGCTCCGGCTCCGCGGAATGCCCTTGTCGATCTCAGCGGCGATCGGGTTCATAGCGCTCTCCGGGATCGCCGTGATGAACGGGGTCGTCTTGGTCTCGCGGGTCCTCCAGAATCAGTCGCGGGGCGAGTCCGCAGCGGCGGCGGCCGCGGGCGCCGCTCGCGATCGCGCCCGCCCGGTGCTGATGACCGCCCTGGTGGCCGCGCTCGGGTTCTTGCCCATGGCTTTCGCGAGGGGGGTCGGCGCGGAGGTGCAGCGCCCGCTCGCCACGGTCGTGGTTGGCGGGCTCGTGACGTCGACCTGGCTGACGCTGATCATCCTGCCGGTCATCTATCCGCGCTTGTCCGGGGAGCGCCGAGCCCGCTCAGCTGCCGCGGCTTGAGCCGGAATCGGCCAACACCGTGTAATGCCCACGCCGCCCGCCGTCCTCCGAACATCGAACGCCTGGCTTTGCCGCTCTGGACGGCCCTCGCCGTGCACGCCGGTCTGGCGACCGGCCGCGCGTCGAGGTCGGAGCTCCATCTGACCTCGACGCCGATCAATGTCGAGCTACGAACCTGCCGGGCGACGGAGGCGTCGCCCGCTCCCTCACTTTCCCTGCAGCTCCTTGCCGCGGAGCTTGTGGAAGTCTGCCGCTTTCTGATCCTCGGTCGCGAGCTTCTCCTCGGCCTTCGCGATGGCGTCGCAGTGCTTGTCCATCGACTCGACCTTCGCGTTCTTGGTGCTGTCCCAGCCCTTTCGCGGCTGCGCGTTCGCCTTCCGGAATGCCTCGGCCATCTCGTGATGCTCCTGCGCCTGCTTGCGGTGCGCCTCGGCCTGATCCTCGTATTGCTTCGCGAGCGCGAAGTGATCGTCGGGCGTGGTCGGCAGCTTGGGCTCGGCGGAGACCATGGGTGCGGCGGCCAAGAGCGTAGCCACGCAAAGGGTACTTTGGATGAATCTGCGGATCATGATTGTTCTCCTGTTTTCGATACGGTTGGGCGTTGTCGTGGGCGGAGGGACTACTTTCCCTGCAGCTCCTTGCCCCGCATCTGGTGATAGTCGGCGGCCTTGTCGGCGTCCGCGGCCAGCTTGTCGGCGTCTTTGGCGAGCGCGGTGCAGTGTTTCTGCATCTTCTCGTTGAAGGGGTTCTTGACGTTCCCCTTCGTGTCAGGGTGCGACTTGGCGTAGGCGGCTGCCATCGCGCGGTGCTCGTCCGCCACCTTCTTGTACTGGGCCGCCTGGTCCTTGTACTGCTTGGCGAGCGCCTCGTGCTCCGCGGCCGTCTCCGGAACCTTGGTGTCCTCGGCGAACGCTCCTCCTGCGGACAGGGCGAAAACAGTGAAAGCGAGCGTCGCGAGCAGCGTTCGGGTCTTCATGAACAGTGTCATTTGGGTCTCCTTGTCTCGATCGAGTTGGCAACGACGTACGGAACGGGGGTATGCAGTCCCCGTTCCAATCTAAAGAACGGCGTCCACCTGGCCCAGGTATCCTTACGATCGATGGTGCGCCAGTTCGTCCCGTGACCGCGCCGGTTACAGGAAGGGACGCAAGACGTGCGCGTGTTTCGGGGATTGACGCCGCCTTTTCGCGTTTGACCGTCCTCAGGGCCGGATGGCGGGGCACATGCCTTGCCTTCTCTCGGGCTACCCAGCCCCGGTATCGGGGCGACAGAGAGGCCCCCATGATTGCGAGAGACAAGGCTGAGCTGGAGGCGCGACTGAAAAGAATCGGCGGCCAGGTCGGCGGAATTCAACGGATGCTGGATGAGGAGCGTCCGCTCTTGGACGTGCTCACTCAGCTCGCCGCCGTGCGCGCGGCGCTGGATGGCGTGACGAACATCGTCGTCGCGGCCCACGTGGAAGCACGCGTGAACACGGTGCTGTCACACGACAGCCCGCGCGAACGGCTCGACTTTGCGAGGGAGATAGCCACCCTGGTGCGAAAGATGTGACCGCGGCACGAGGAGGGGGCCTGCCTTGGGTCCGTTCCTTGGAATGATCGCTGCATCACCGCATCCGCGCCCATCATGAACACCCCAGTGCACCTCTTCATCGGCCTCGGATCTCCGTTCCGGTGGCCGACCTCGCCATGAGCACCGTGCTCACCGCAGAAGGACTGACGAAGTCGTACCGCATGGGCGACGTCGAGGTCCTCGCGCTGCGCGGAATCGATCTGCAGCTCGGCGGTGGCGAGATGGTGGTGCTGCTCGGCGCCTCCGGCAGCGGTAAGTCCACGCTGCTCAACATCATGGGCGGCCTGGACGTTCCGAGCTCCGGGCGGATGCTGTACGGCGCTCAGGACCTCACCGTGGCGACCGATCGGGCCCTGACCGCCTACCGCCGCGATCACGTGGGGTTCGTGTTCCAGTTCTACAATCTCGTGCCCAGCCTGACCGCGGCCGAGAACATCGCGTTGGTCACCGATCTGGCTGCCCATCCGCTCTCCCCGGACGACGCGCTCGCCTTGGTCGGCCTGGAGGATCGCCGTGACCACCATCCCGCGCAGCTGTCCGGTGGCCAGCAGCAGCGGGTGGCGATCGCCCGGGCCATCGCCAAGAGGCCGGACGTGCTCCTGTGCGACGAGCCGACCGGCGCGCTCGATATCGCGACGGGAAAGGTCGTGTTGAAAGCCATCGCCGACGTCAACCGGGAGCTCGGCACCACCACCGTCGTCATCACTCACAACGCAGCCATCGCGGGCATGTCCGACCGCGTCCTGCAGCTGGCCGACGGCCGCATCGTGACCGACCGGCGAAACACCTCGCCGAAAGCTCCGGACGAGCTGGACTGGTGATGCGGGCGCTCGAGCGCAAGCTGCTCCGCGACCTCGGCCGCCTGAAGGCCCAGTCGGCGGCCATTGCGCTGGTGGTCGCCGCCGGCGTGTCGTTGTTCATCGCCGCGGTGTCGGCCTATCGATCGCTCCGCCTCTCGGAGCACCACTACTACACGAGCCAGCGCTTCGCCCAAGTGTGGTCGGGCGTGGCACGCGCGCCGCTTTCGATTGTCTCGCAGCTTCGAACTGTTCCGGGCGTCGCGGCCGTCGAGGGCCGCATCGTCGAGCGTGCCGTGGTGGACGTGCCAGGGCTGAAGGAGCCGGCGTCGGCGTTCCTGGTCTCCGTGCCGGCCCAGGCGGGTCACGCCGTCGACGACCTCTACATCCGCCGAGGGCGGCACGTCGAGCGGGGCCGCGGGGACGAGGTCCTGGTGAGCGAAGCCTTCGCCGAGAAGAACCACCTGGAACCGGGCGGTCGGCTTGCCGCCATCGTGGCTGGTCGCCGGCTCGCGCTGCGCATCGTGGGCATCGCTCTGTCACCCGAGTACGTCATGCCTGTGCCGCCCGGCGGCTTGTCGGCCGACGATCGCCGCTTCGGCGTCGTGTGGATGCCACGCGCCGCGCTCGAGGCCATCACCGATCTGCCCGGGGCCTTCAACGAGGTGGCCGCCGCCCTGGCCCGCGGTGCCGACGAACAGGAGGTGATCGCGGCGTTCGATCGCATCCTGACCCCGTACGGCGGACATGGCGCCTACGGTCGCGCCAGCCATCCGTCGCACACGATGCTGGAGGAGCACATCGTGCAGCTGCGCTCGATGGCGCTGATGATCCCCTCGATCTTCCTCCTCGTGGCCGCCTTCCTCGTCAACGTCGTTCTTTCGCGGGTGGTCGCCACGCAGCGCGAGCCGATCGGAATGCTAAAGGCGTTCGGCTACGGCTCGTGGCGGATCGCGGGCCACTACCTCGAGCTGACGACCCTGGTCGTGCTCGGCGGCGTCGCCCTGGGCGTCCCCTCCGGCGCCTGGCTCGGCCGCGGCATGGCGCGCTTCTACGCCACGTTCTTCCGCTTCCCGGTGCTGGTGTTCCAGATCGAGCCGGGGGTCATTGCGCTCGCCGCCGCCGTGGCCCTCGGCGCCGCCACCCTCGGCACCATCGGGACCTTGCGAAGGGTGGCGGCGATGCCGCCCATCGTGGCGATGTCGGCCGAGGTGCCGGCGTTTCACCGCACGCTGATCGATCGCCTCGGCGTGTCCCGCCTCTTGGGACCGCCCGGGCGCATGATCGCCCGCAACCTGACGCGGCGGCCGCTGCGCTCGACCTTGGCCGTGGCGGGGATGGCCCTGGCGATCGCCGTGATGATCCTGGGCGGATCGTCAGCGGACGCCATCGAGCGGACTGTCGACGTTCGCTATCAGAACGCCGAGCGGGGCGATGTGACGGTCGCGCTCGCCCATCCCCGCGCTCTGGGGACGAGCGGGGATTTCGCCGCCCTGCCCGGGGTCCGCCGGACCGAGCCGTTTCGGGCCGTTCCCGCGCGGCTCCTCGGTCGCGGCAGCTCGCAGGACGTCACCCTCTTCGGCTTGCCGGCTGGCGGCGTTCTCCGGCGCGTCGTGGCCGGCGACGGTCGCACGTTCACGCCGCCTGCCGACGGCGCGATCGTGACGTCGTGGTTGGCCCACCGGTTTGGCCTCCAGCCCGGAGATCTCCTCACCTTCGAGGTCCGCGAGAACCGGCGGCGAACCGTGACGACCCGGCTCGTCGGCGTTGCCGACGAGCCGCTGGGCCTGGGCGCGTATGTCGAGCTCCGCGCCCTGGACCGGCTCCTCGGCGAGCCGGAGACGTACTCGGCCGTCAGTTTGGTCGTGGACAGCGCGCGCGACGAGGACCTTTACACGGTGCTGAAACGAACACCCTCCGCGCTGGCCGTCGACACGCGCCTCGGCGCCCTGGCGGCCTTCCATTCGATGAGCGATCAGGCGCTCGCCTTCATCCGCCGGATCGAGATCGTCTTTTCCGTCATCATCGCCTTCGGCGTCGTCTACAACAGCGCCCGGATCGCCCTGGCGGAGCGCAGCCGGGAGCTGGCGACGCTGCGGGTGCTGGGGTTCACGCGCGGTGAGGTCTCGCGAATTCTCCTCGGCGAGATTGCGTTCCTGGCGATGCCCGCGATCCCGGCGGGCGGCCTGGCCGGCTACGGGTTGTCCAAGGTTCTATTGGCGGCGATGAACGGCGAGCGAATGCACTTCCCGCTCGTCGTCGCGCCGCCCACCTATGCGTTTGCAATCGTCGTCTTCCTGATCGCCGCCGCGGCGTCGGCGCTGGTGGTGCGCCGAGGCCTCGATCGGCTCGATCTGGTGGCGGTCCTCAAAGCCAAGGAATGAACATGAACCGGTCCCCTCGCATCAAAGGCTTCCTGTGGATGGGCATCCTGGTCGCGGCTGCGGGGGGGCTGGCCTGGTCGCTGCGGCCCCAGCCCCTATCGGTCAGGACGGCCCCGGTCGAACGGGGCCCCTTGGTCGCCACCGTCAGCGCCGAGGGGCGCACCAGCGTCAAGGAGCTATACGCAGTGCCCGCGCCCGTCGACGGCGAGCTGGAGCGGGTGGCCGTCCACGCGGGCGACGTGGTGGCCGCTGGCGCGGTGGTGGCCGAGATGAGGCCGGCCGCCTCCCGGCCGCTCGATGCCCGCAGCCGTTCCGAGGCGACCGCGGCGGCCGCGGCAGCTACCGCCGGTGTGGCGCGTGCCGACGCAGCCGAGCGTGAGGCCCGTACGGCGCTCGAGCACGCCAACAGCTTGTACGCCACCGCTCGCCTGCTCGCGGAGCGAGGCGCCGGACCGCGCGCGGACTCTGAACACCGGGGGCACGAAACCGAGATGCGCCGCCGGGGCGTCGACGAGGCCGCGGCGGCCTCGCAAGCGGCCCGCGCCGAGCTCGCCCGAGCCAGAGCGGCCCTGGCGCCCGCCAACGTAAAGGCGGGCCAGGTCACGGCCGTGCGTGCGCCGGCGGCCGGTCGCATCCTTCGCGTGTTGCGGGAGAGCGCCGGACCGGTCGTGGCCGGCACGCCGCTGCTCGAGATCGGCGACACCAACGCCCTCGAGGTCCGCGCCGATCTGCTCTCGAGCGACGCCGCCCAGGTCCGCCGGGGCGCCGCTGCGACCGTCACAGGGTGGGGCCCTCCGGAACCGATCCGCGCGCGCGTTCGCCGCGTCGATCCGGCCGCCTTCACCAAGGTGTCCGCGCTGGGCCTGGAAGAGCAGCGCGTGCACGTGGTGCTCGATCTCGACGGAGCGCCGCCAGCCGGCCTGGGCCACGACTATCGAGTGGACGGGGCCGTGGTCGTCTGGGCGGGAGCGGACGTCCTCAAGGTCCCGTCGACGGCCCTGTTCCGAGTGGGCGATCGCTGGGCGGTGTTCACCGTCCAGGACGGGCGGGCGCGCCGATCTCTCGTCGAGGTCGGGCCTTCCGACGGCACCTCGACCGTGGTGAAGAGCGGCCTCGGCCCGGGCCAATCCGTGGTCGTGCAGCCCTCCGACGCGATCGACGACGGCACCCGGGTCGCGAGTCTCTAGTGTCGCCTCTCGCCGAGGAGAATCACCGGCTCGCTGGCCCCCGGAGCCAAGTCGATGAGGCATCTCGACAGGCGACCGGTCGAGGTACCTTGGACGGGTGATCCACCTCGCGCTCGTCTGGCACCAACACCAGCCCCTCTATCGAGACCTCGGTGTGTCCGGGCCTGGGAGCCTTCGCCTGCCCTGGGTCCGGCTGCATGCCGTCCGCGACTACTTCTCGATGGCCCGCATCGTCGCCCAGCATCCGGCCGTTCACCTCACGATCAACTTCAGCCCGAGTGTCCTCGCGCAGATCGAGGACTACGTGGAGGGCGGCTGCACCGATGTGGCCTGGGAGCTGTCGCGTGTTCCCGCCGAGCGCCTGGACCTGCGGCAAGCGGGGGCTGTCCTGGGGAGCTTCTTCGACGCCGACTGGCACAACCAGATCTTTCCCCATCCGCGCTACCGCGAGCTATTCGAGCAGCGCCGCGACGGGCGCCGCTTCTCGACGCAGGATCTTCGCGATCTGCAGGTCTGGTTCAACCTGGCCTGGTTCGGCAAGGAGGTGAGAGAGGGAGCGGTGGCGCTGCCCGGCGGAGCCACCACGTCGGTCGCCCCGCTCGCCCGCAAGGGCGCCGGTTACACGACCTCCGACCTGGAGGAAGTGCTCGCCGAGCAGCTGAAGGTCATGCGAGCCGTCATCCCGGAGCATCGGCGCCTGGCGGTTCGGGGACAGATCGAGATCTCGGCGAGCCCGCTCTACCATCCGATCCTTCCGCTGCTGATCGACACCGACCGGGCCACCATCGATCGGCCCGGCGCCACCCACCCCCCGCGCTTCGCGCATCCCGAGGACGCGGAGGCCCAGGTCGCGCGGGCGATCGCCGCGCATGCGCGCTGGTTCGGTGCGCCGCCGCGCGGGGCCTGGCCGGCCGAGGGCGCCGTCTCCGAGGACACCGTCCCCCTCTTCGCGCGCCACGGAATCCGCTGGATCGCCTCCGATCAAGGCGTGCTGGCGCGCTCCGGCAAGTGGGGGTACGAGGCGCAGCGCGCGGACGTGCGCAACCGCGTGTACCGCGCGGAGAAGGACGGCGCGGCGGTGTCCATCCTCTTCCGCGACACGGAGCTGTCCGACGACATTGGCTTCCGTCTCCAGGCCCGCGATCCCTCCGAAGCCGCGCGCGCGTGGGTCGGCAAGCTCAAGGAGCGGGCCGCCGAAGCCTCGCCCGGCGCGGACCGAATCGTGACCGTCGTGCTCGACGGCGAGAACGCCTGGGGCGCCTATGGCGACGATGGGCGTCCCTTCTTGCACGAGCTCTACGGCGCTCTGCAGGCAGACCCGGAGATCCGGACCGTCACACCGTCGGAGTTCATCGACGGTAGGGCCGACCGGATGATTGACGGGCACCCGGCCCCGTCGCAGCCGCGCGTCTTCGAGCTGTTCACCGGCTCGTGGATCGACGAAGCCGGATCCGCGCCGGGCGTCGACCTCGGCACCTGGATCGGCGAGCCGGAGGAGAACCGGGCCTGGACCCTGCTCGGCCAGGCCCGCCAGGACCTCGCCGGTGACCTCGGGGCTCCAGGTGGCGAGGCGGTCTACTTGGCCTTGCTCGCCGCCGAGGGGAGCGACTGGTTCTGGTGGCTGGGCGACGACCAGGACTCGGGCCACGATGCGGACTTCGACGATCTCTTCCGCTTGCACCTCGCCAGCGCATACCGCGCGGCCGGAAGGATGGTCCCGCCCTCGGTCGAGATTCCCCTCGTGCCGCGGGATCCCGTCTGGACCTTCGCGGCGCCCGTCGGCGAGATCGCCGTGGACGTGGGTCTGATCGTCCGGACCCACTGCCCGGGCGTCGTGCGATGGACGTCGGGCACGCTCCAGCCTCCCACCGGCGAAGCGGTGCTGACCCCGGCGGGAGGCGCCATGGCGGGTATGCACCGGTACCAGGCGCGGCTCGGTCCGTTCGCCCAGCCAGGCGAGCTCGTGCTCCGATTCGAGTGCCGCCATCCGGGGTGCGACTGTGGCGACGACGCTCGCTGCCGCTTGCCGGAGGCGCGCGTGAAGATCCGTCCGCGGACCTGACCGCTTCCTCGTGATCAGACTTGGTGGCCTCGCAGCTCGTGGCGGAGCTGGAACCTGCGCCAGATGAGATAGAGGACCGGAATGCCGGCCAGCGTGAGCGCGGTGAGAGACAGGAGCCCGCCCCAGAGCGGCGCTGCAATCCGCTTCGTAACGTCGGAGCCGATGTCGGTGTCGATCATCACCGGGACGAGGCCCACGATGTTCATGCCGACGGTCATCAGGAGCGGTCGCACGCGCAGAGTCGCTGCCTCGATGAGAGTGTCGATGAGATCCGTCGTGGTGTGAATCCTTCCCGCGGCTCGCGCGTCTCGGAACCCCTCGTCGAGGTACACCACCATCATCGAGGCCGTCTCCGCCGCCACGCCGAGGAGCGCGATCATCCCGACCCATACCGCGATCGAGGTGTTGAACCTCGCCGCCCACATCAGCCAGATCGAGCCGACGGCGGCGAAGGGCACCGAGGCCATCACCATCAGGGCCTGCGTGACACCGCGGAAGTTGAAGTAGAGGATGACGAAGACGATGAGCAGCGTCACCGGAATGACGATCCGCATGCGCGCCTGGATCCTCTCCAGAAATTCGTACTGGCCGGTCCATTTCAGGAAGTAGCCGGGGGGCAGCTTCATCGCGTGGGCGACCGCGGCCTTGGCGTCGCTCACGTAGCCGCCGATGTCGCGGCCGGCGACGTCGACGTAGACCCACCCTGTCAGCGAGCCGGCTTCGCTCTTGATCATGGGCGGCCCCATCACGGCCTCGACGCGGCCGAGCTGGCCCAGCGGGATCTGCGTCGACGTCCGGCCCGCCATCGCGCCACCGCCGGTCGATCGGGTCGGCCCGCCCGACATTCCCCCTCCCGTGGCGCTCCCCTCTGCGGCTCCCGCGCCGGCCATCCCGGCGCGCGGCGGCACCGGAACCAGCACGCGCCGAAGCTTCTCGAGGTCGTCGCGCAGCTCGCGCGGATAGCGCACGTTGATCGTGTAGCGTTCACGCCCTTCGATGGTCGTGTCGACGACGAGACCGCCGATGGCGGTTTCGACCACCTGCATGACCTCCATGACCGTGAGGCCGTAGCGCGCGATGGCGGCGCGGTCGGGGGTGAAGTCCACGAAGAAGCCGCCGAGCTCCCGCTCGGCGTAGACCGAGCGAGTGCCGGGCACGGGGGTGAGCACTTTCTCGAGCTCCTCGCCGATGCGCGCGATCTCTCTCAGGTCGGGCCCGAACACTTTCACACCGATCGGCGTGCGGATGCCGGTGGTCAGCATGTCGACGCGCGCCTTGATGGGCATGGTCCAGGCATTCTGGAGGCCCGGGTAGCTGACGGCCGCCTCCATCTCGGCGAGGAGCTTCTCCTTCGTCATGCCGGGCCGCCAGTGCTCGCGGGGCGCCAGCACGATCACCGTCTCGAACATCGACAGCGGCGCCGGATCGGTGGCGGTCTCGGCGCGCCCCGCCTTTCCGAATACGGACGCGACCTCGGGAAACCCCTTCAGCGCGGCGTCCTGCTTCTGCAAGAGGACCTTGGCCTCCTCGATCGAGATGCCGGGCACGCTGATGGGCATGAACAGGACCGAGCCCTCTTCGAGGGGGGGCATGAACTCGGAGCCGAGCCGCCCGAACGGATAGGCCGTCGCGCCGAGGAGCAACAGCATCACAGCCAACGCCGCGTACCGATGGCGGAGAACGAAGCGGATCACTGGACGGTAGGCCGCGATGCAGACACGGTTGATGGGATTCGACAGCTCGGGCCGGATCTTGCCGCGCACGAAGAACACCATCAGCACCGGGACCAGGGTGATGGCCAGGATCGACGCGAAGGCCATCGAGAACGACTTGGTGAACGCGAGCGGCTTGAACAGGCGACCTTCCTGCGCCTCGAGCACGAACACCGGAAGGAACGAGATGGTGATGACCAGCAGGGATCCGAAGATCGCGGGCCCCAGCTCACGCGCCGCCTCGATGACCAGCTCGACGCGGGGCCGGGCCGCCCCTTCGCGTTCGAGCTTCTTGTGGGCGTTCTCGACGAGGACCACGGCCGAGTCGACCATGTCGCCCACGGCGATGATGATCCCGGCCAGAGACATGATGTTGATGGTGAGGCCCATGTAGTACATGGGGATGAACGACAGCACCACGGCGATCGGCAGCGTGATGGCCGCGACCAGCGTCGATCGGACGTGGAACAGGAAGATCACGATCATGATGACGACGGTCGCCATCACCTGCATCAGGTTGCTGGTCAGCGTCTTGATGGACGCCTTGATGAGCGGCGCCCGGTCGTACGTGAGCCGTAGCTCCAGGCCGGGCGGAAAGCCCGGCTTGATCTCCTCGATGCGCGCCTTGACGCGATTGATGACGTCGAGCGCGTTCTCTCCGTAGCGCATGACGACGATGCCTCCGGCGACCTCGCCGTGGCCGTCGAGCTCCGCCAGCCCCCGCCGCGCGTTCGCGCCGACCTGGATGTTGGCCACGTCCCGCAGGAGCACGGGCGTACCCGTCTCGTTGGTCGAGACGACGACCTGCTCGAGATCCTCCTTCCTCGTGATGTAGCCGCGGCCGCGGACCGCGTACTCGTGACCCGCCAGCTCGATGACGCTGCCGCCGACGTCCCCGTTCGACATGCGGATGGCGGCGGCGATCTCGGGCATCGACAAGCGGAAGGCCTGGAGCTTCACGGGATCGATCTGGACCTGGTACTGGCGCTCGTATCCACCGAGGCTCGCCACCTCGGCCACGCCGGGGACGGAGGCCAGGGCGTAGCGCAGGTTCCAGTCCTGAAAGGTCCGGAGCTGCTGCAGATCAGGGCACGTCGCCGCCGCTTGACGCCCCTCGCAGTGAGAGACCAGCGCGTACTCGAGCACCCAGCCCACGCCCGTCGCGTCGGGCCCCACCTGCGGCGTCACACCGGGCGGCAGCCGCCCCTGCAGCTTGGAGAGGTATTCGATGACGCGCGAGCGCGCCCAGTAGATGTCCGTCCCGTCTTCGAAGATGACGTAGACGAACGACATGCCGAACATCGTGAACCCACGCACCAGCTTCACCTTGGGCGCGGCGAGGAAGGTGGTCGTGAGCGGGTAGGTGACCTGATCCTCGACCAGGTTCGGGCTTCGCCCCATCCACTCGGTAAAGATGATGACCTGGGTGTCGGAGAGGTCTGGCAAGGCGTCGAGCGGCGTCTGCTTGATGGCATAGACGCCCCAGAGCACGGCCAGCAGGGTGCCCACCAGGACGATGAACTTGTTGCGCGCGGATCCGTCGATGATGCGCTCGACGATTCCGAGCCGGGCCGGCGTGGACTCGGCCATCAGTGCCCCCCATGCGCGGGGGCGCCGCCGCCCGTCCGGGCGCCGCGGATCCGGCTCTCGGAGTCGAGCAGGAACTGGCCGCTCGTCGCGATCTCCTCGCCTTCCTCGAGTCCCTGGCGCACCTCGTACTGGCCGCCCGATGCGGCTCCCGTGACGATGGCGCGCGGTTCGAACCGACCCTCGCCGCGGGCAACGAACACGATCTTCCGCTCCCCTGTATCGATGACGCTGTCCGCACCGACCACCAGGGCCTCGCCCGCCGACGCCGCGATCTCGACCGTCGCGTACATCCCCGGCCGGAGCGCCCCCTCCCGGTTCGGGAACTCGAACCTGACCTTGACCGTGCGGGTCGCGGTGTCGACCGTCGGGCTGACGAAGGCGACCATCCCGTCGAACGTGCGCCCGGGGAGCGCGTCGATGCGCAGGGCCGCGTGCTGCCCGACTTCGACCTGGGCCATGTCGCGTTCGTACACGTCGGCGAGCACCCAGACGCGGGACAGATCGCCGATGACATAGAGGTGCATCATCGGCGTGATGGCCAGGCCTTCGATGGCTTGCTTCTCGATGACCGTCCCGGTCTGCGGGGACACGACCGTGATGGCGCGCTCGGCTGCGCCCGTTCGCTCGATGTCCGCCAGGACGGCCGCGGGCACGTCGAAGAGGCGCAGCCGTTCGCGCGAGGCCGACACGAGCTGCTGGGCCGCGGCGCGGACGGCGTCGCTGGCGCTCGACGGAATCCGCGAGAGCGCCGCGCGCGACGAGAGGTACTCCTGCTCGGCGGCGAGCAGCTCGCGGCTGAACACCTTGAACAGGGGCTGTCCCTTGCGGACCACGCGGCCCGTGTAGTTGGCGTAGATCTGTTCGATGAAGCCATCGAACTTGACGTGGACGTGCGCCGTGCGGGTTTCGTCGGTCTGGACGATGCCGATGGTTCGAATCTCCCGATTGACGCGCTGGCGGGTCACGGGGGCCGTCTTGATTCCGAGCATCTGCTGCCGCGCCGGATCCACCGCCACCGGCGCGTAACCGGCCGGCGCGGCGGCGGCGCGGCCGTGTCCCTGGTGGTCGGCGGGCGGGGGGGCCGCCGACGGCGGCGCTGGTGACGCCCCACCGTGCTCGTGGGCGGGCGCCTCGGACTTCGCGTTGTGGCAACCAACCAGCAGCAGGCAGGCGAGGCCGGCACCAAGATGGCCCTTCATCGGATCTCCTTGATCGGCGTGCCGACCGCCCGTTCGAGCTCGACCAGAGCGAGCTCCCGAGCCACGCGGACGGCGACGCGGGCCAGCTTCTGGCCCTCCAGCGTGCGTAGCGAATCGAGCAGCGAGAGAACGTCGACGGTGCCGGAGGGGAACGCGGCCAGCGCCGAGTCGAACGTTTGCTGGGCCTGCGGGATGAGCTCGGCTTCGAGCAGCCGGGCACGCCTGTCGGCCGCTTCGATCCGCGCGAAGGACCTTTCGATGTCGGCCCGGACCATGGCGGCCATGGCGGCCCGATCGCGCTCCACGCCGCGCCCGCGGGCCTCGGCGGCCTCCACGTCGAGGCGCTGCTTGCCTCCAATCCAGAGGGGGACGTTGAGGCCCAGCATCCCCCCGATGGTGTCGGGCTGGTCGCGTTTGAAGTCGTAGAGCGCGCCGACCATGACGTCCGGGTAGTACTCGCGCCGCGCCGCGGCCGCCATCGCCTGCTCGGCCGCTTCCATCGCCCTCATCTCGCGCAGCTCGGGCCGGGCCGCGAGGGCCGTGGCCACGAGCCGAGCCCGGTCGAGCGGCATCTCGGGCGTCCACGTGTCGTCCGGCTCGCCGAGCTCCGTCTCCGCCGCACGGTCGAGCAGCGCGTTGACCATGGCGACCATCTCCCGGCGATCAGCGTCGAGCATGACCATCGCGTCGTCGAGCATGGTGCCCTCCGTCTGCATCTTGAGGACGTCGTGGTGCATGCCGGTGCCGCTGCTCAGCCGGCCCAGCGCGATCTGGACGACGGTGTCCACGATGGCCCGCTGCTCGCGGTTGATGGCCCGGCCGTGCTTGTTGAGGAGGAGCTCATAGTAGGACCGCTTGCCGGACGTCAGGACGTCGAGCAGCGTGACGTCGGCGCGAGCGGCGGTCGCTTCCGCCTCGCGCGCGGACACCGCCGCCATGCGGTCCCGCTTGCCATGCCAGGGAATCATCTGGGTGGCGCTGAGCCGCACCATGGGCATGCCGCCACGCAGGCCAGGCGGCAGGTCCTCGATCATCCCTTGGACGAACGGGTCGGGTAGGGCCCGCGCGCGGCGAATCTGAACGCGCGCCGCCTCCAGGCGCCGGATCGCCGCGGCCGCGGAGGGGTTTCGCTGCCGGATCTCGCTCACCAGGGCGTCGAGGCGCAACCGCGGTGCCGCCGGATCGGCGCGAGCCACCGAGGCCAGCACCGCGACGATCGCCAGCATCCCGACACGAGGCCCCCACCTCATCGGTTCGCCTCGAGGGAGCGGGCCTGGCGCCCGAAGAGCCGTCGCCCGGCGCGCTTCGCGAGCTTCGTGAGCTCCAGAGCGGTGACGGGGACGAGGCCGAGCGCGACCGTGATCGCGCAGTCGGTAAGGGAGAGCTCCCCGATCTGGAACAATTTCTCGAGGCCGGGGATGTGGTGGATCCCGATCTGGACCAGCGCTGAGGCCACGACGACGCCGAGGAGCCGGAGGTTCGTGAAGGCGCCGACCTCCCAGAGCAGCCGGGTCGGGCTGCGCGAGGCGAACGAGCGAAAGATCTCGCCGAACACCAGGGTGCTGAAGGCCAGGTTCCGCGCCTCGCCGGGGTCGCGGGCCCGCAGCGCCCAGACGAAGACGCCGAGCGTGACGGCGGCCTGCAGGATGCCCGTCCATGCGATGTTCAACCACTCCGCCCGTCCGAGGATGGGCTCGGCGGGCGCCCGCGGCGGGCGGCGCAGGATGTCGCCGTCGGGCGGGTCCATGACCAGAGCCAGGGCGGGCAGGCCGTCGGTGACCAGGTTGATCCAGAGGAGATGCAGCGGCAGGAGAGGCAGCGGCAGGCCCGCGGCAGCCGCGCCCAGCATCACCAGCAGCTCGCCCGTGTTGCCCGCCAGCAAGTAGACGAGCGTCTTCCGGATGTTGTCGTAGATCCCGCGCCCCTCGCGCACGGCGGCGACGATGCTGGCGAAGTTGTCGTCCGACAGGACCATGTCGGACGCCTCGCGGGTCACCTCGGTGCCGGTCTTCCCCATGGCAATCCCGATGTGCGCCTCGCGCAAGGCCGGCGCGTCGTTCACGCCGTCTCCGGTCATGGCCACGATCGCGCCCCGCGCTTTCCAGCGGCGGACGATCTCCAGCTTGTCCTCAGGCGTCGCCCGCGCGTGCACGAGCTCGTCGGCGTCGTCTCCGGGGCGGACGATCCCCAGCTCTCGCGCGATGGCGCGGGCGGTGACCGGATGGTCGCCCGTGATCATCACGGTGCGGATCCCGGCGGCCCGTGCCGCCGCCACCGCCTCGATGGCCTCGGTTCGCGGCGGATCCGCGATGCCGATCAGGCCGAGCAGGCGGAGGTCCTTCTCTTCGGCGCCGGAACCAGTCGCGACGCCGAGGACGCGCAACCCGCGCGCCGCCATGTCCGCGTTGGATTCCGCCGCCCCCTCCGTGCCGGCCACGCAAAGTGGAAGAAGGAGGTCGATCGCGCCCTTCACGTAAAGGACGCCATCCGCACGCTTGATCGACATCCGCTTGCGAACGGCATCGAACGGAAAGACGGCGGTTCGCGGCCTGGACCGCTCGATCGCCTCCCTGCGAAGACCCCTCTCGGCACCGGCCACCAGGATGGCGAGCTCGGTTGGATCGCCGGTGCCCGTCTTTTCATCCTCATGAAGCTCGGCGTCGCAGCAGGCACACGCCGCCTCGAGCAGGCCGACGTGGTCCGCGCCCCACAGCTCCCGGACCGTCATCACCCCGGTCGTCAGCGTCCCGGTCTTGTCGGTGCAGATGACCGTCGCGCTTCCCAGCGTCTCGACCGCCGGCAGCTTGCGGATCAGCGCGTGGCGCGCCGCCATCCGCTGCACGCCGATGGCCAGGGCGATCGTCACGATGGCGGGCAGACCTTCCGGCACGGCGGCGACCGCCAGCGAAACCGCGGACATGAGGACGTCCAACCATCTCATTCCGCGCGCGAGACCGAGGACCGCGACGGCGGCGACGATGGCGAGACAGAGATAGAGCAACGTCCGCCCGACAGCGGCCAGGCGCTTCTGGAGAGGCGTCTCGCTCTCCTCGGTGGTCTGCAGCAGGTGCGCGATCCGGCCCAGCTCCGTCCGCATCCCCGTGGCCACGACCACGGCCGACCCGGAGCCAGTCGCCACGGACGTCCCCATGAACACCGAATCGCTCCGCTCGGCCAGCGGCGCGTCCGATCGCGCAGGCGCCGCGTCCTTCTCGACGGGCGCGCTCTCGCCGGTCAGCGGCGCTTCGTTGGTCGAGAGGGCGTGCGACTCGAGCAGGCGCGCGTCGGCGGCGACGACGTCACCGGCCTCGAGGAGGAGGACGTCACCCGGGACTGCCTCGGCCGCCGCGATGGTGACCGCGTGGCCATCACGGCGCACGCGCGCCCGTGGCGCCGTCATGGAGCGAAGGGCGAGCATGGCCTTCTCGGCCCGATACTCCTGAAAGAAGCCGACGCAGGCGTTGATGACCAGAATCGTCCCGATCGCGATCGCGTCGGCGAGCTCGCCCAGCAGCGCCGAGAGGATCGAGGCTGCGAGGAGGAGCCAGATGAGCGGGCTGCCGAATTGCGCCGCCAGGATCTTCCACGGTGAAGTCGCCTCGCCGCGCGCGATCTCGTTGGGCCCGATCTCGCGCAGGCGCCGGCCCGCCTCCTCGGCGCCGAGTCCGGCGGCAGCCGGACGGGTCGAGGTCATCGAAGGCGAGGATGCGGTCATTTGCACCGGCCCAGGAAGCAACCAGTGAGCCATGCGACGGGCGCTCGCGCACACGACGCGCGCGCAAGACCTGCGAGCGAGGCGTACCTGCGCGCAAGGCCTGCGCGAACGGGACGTGTAACTCGCTCGGTCACAGCTCGATCTCGACGCGCAGCCACCCCACAGCCTTCGCCGGGGGGGGCTGCACCCGGAGGCGCGTGGACGCAGATCGTGCGTGTAGCGCCGCACCACAGACGCCACACGTTGGATAGGGGGGCGAAGGGGGGACGGCCGCGACTTGCCCCCGTCAGGGGACGTTTTCGGAGTGGGCATCGATCTCGACGCCGCGACCAGAGTCCAGACTCGCCTCGACCGCGGGAGCACACCCGACGATCATCGGGCAAAGGGCCGCGGCCAGCAGGCAACCCACCGATGAATCGCCATCGGCCCTCACCTTACCGCGTCTCTGCTCGCGGGGCGCCCTGTAACCCGTTTAGTTACAGTCGCCCGGCCACGAGCGAAGATCGGCTTCGAACCCGACGCGCGAGGCGGGAACGCGTTATGGATCGGCCATGCGGGAAGCACCTCGCGGCAGCGGGACACGGGGCCAGAGCCTCGCGGTGCGCCTCGCGTTTGCCCTTGGCGCGGTCCTCTTGGTTCTCGGGCTCGTCTCGGCAGCGTGCCTGTGGGCGCTGTTCGACATCCACGGGCGGCTTCACGCGCTGAAGAAGGACGAGGAACGCGCGCGCACGGTCGTGCGGCTGGCCAGCGCCGTGCGCGATCAATACGCCCACGTCGCGCACACGATCATCATCGGCAACGAATCGCACGTGATGCTCTTTCGCGAAGCGACCGGCCGTTTGAAGGCGTTGGTCCAGGCGGTCCGAGACCGGAGCGGGCCCGACGTCGCCGCGGAGGTCGACCACATCGCCGGCGCCAGTCGGGAGATCGAGCGGCTCTTCGACGACGAAGTGCTGCCGCTGCTGCGAAGGCAGGACAGCGTGGCGGTCGCCGCGCGTCACGAACGCATCATGGAGATCGCGATGCGTGCCCAGGAAGAGGCGGAGGTGCTGGCGCGCAGGGCCGAGTCGTCGATGGAGGACCTGAACCGGCACGTACGCGCCACCCAGCACGGCGCCATCTTGCTGACGATCGTCGCTCACGTGGTGGCGCTGGTGACCGCCGTGCTGGTCGGTCTCTACCTTTACAGAACCATCGCGCGCCCGATCGCGCGCCTTTCAGCGGCCGCCACCCGTGTCGGGGCAGGCGACCTCGAAACCAGGATTGCCATCGAGCGCGACGACGAGCTCGGCCAGCTGTCGCGCCGTTTCAACGAGATGATGCGGTTGACAAAGGAGCACCAGGAGAAGCTCCTCCAGACCGAGAGACTGGTCGGGCTGGCGAGCATGTCGGCCGGCATCGCGCACGAGCTCAACAACCCGATTGGTGTGATCCTCGGCTATGCCAAGCTGCTCCGACGGCGCGATCAGCCCGCCGATCCCAAGGTGCTGGTCGCCATCGAGGAAGAGGCCGAGCGTTGCCAGCAAGTGATCGAGGGGTTGCTCGAGCTGACGCGCGGGGGGATCGTGCGCGCGGCATCGGTGCAGCTACGAGATCTCGTGGACACAGCGGTCGCCCACCTGCGGGTCAAAGGTGTCGCGCCTGACGTCGTCATCGAGGTCAACGGGCGGGCCAAGGTGGAAGCCGACGAATCGAAGCTGCGCCAGGTCGTCACCAACCTGATCGCCAACGCGCTCGAAGCCTGCGGTGAGCGCGGCCGAATCGTGGTCATCATCGACAACCCAAGCCCGCAGTTGACGACGGTCGAGGTCCGGGACACGGGGGGCGGCGTGGTCGCCGAGGCCCGCCCCAGGATCTTCGAGCCGTTCTTCACGACGAAGCCCGTGGGGTCTGGCCTGGGCCTGGCAATCTCACGCGCCATCGCCCGCGCCCACGGCGGCGATCTCGAGCTCGTCTCGACGACCGATCGGGGAAGTGCCTTTCGCTTGACCGTTCCCGTGAAGGAGCCATGTTCGTCATGAGTGTCGAGCGGGGAAGGATCCTGATCGTCGAGGACAAAGAGAACATGCGCGCCCTCCTGCGCGACATCCTCGCGGCTCGGCATGACGTGACTCTGGCGGCGGATGGAGCCGCCGGACTCGGCTTCCTCGAATCCGGAGCGTGGGAGGTGGTCCTCACGGACGTCCGCATGCCGGGGCTCGACGGGTTCCAGTTGGTGCGGCTGGTGAAGGAGCGCTGGCCTCTCACGGAGGTCGTCATGATGACGGCGTTCGCGTCCGTGCCGGCGGCGGTGGAGGCCATGCGCGAAGGCGCCTACGACTATATTCAGAAGCCGTTCGATCCCGACGACGTCGGCCTCGTCGTGACCCGCGCGCTCGAGCGGCATCGGGAGCGCGGGCGTGCCGAGGCGCCGACAGCATCGGCGCCGGCGGGCTCGGATCCGAATCTTGCGACGCTGTCATATCGCGAAGCCCTCGCCTCAGCGCGCGACCGCGGCTCGCGCGAGTACCTCAGCGTCCTGCTCAAGGCCTTCGGAGGCAACGTCTCCCGCGCCGCGGAGCGCGCCGGCCTCGAGCGCGAGAGCCTCCATCGACTGCTCAGGCGCCACGGCCTTCGCGCCGGGACCTTCCGCGTCTCCGGCGACGACGGCGAGTCGTGAGCCGGCCCCCTGTTCCTCGCAGGTCGCGTCTTCTTGGAGGGTCAAGGGCGAAAGCGCCGGTCGGCCAGGAAGGCGTCATCCGTGAGCGAGCGCAAGAAGGCGACGAGGTCTCGCTTCTCGTCGTCCGACAGCGAGAGCGGCTCGATGAGGGGATCGGTGCTGGCATCGCCGCGACCACCGCGGTCATATTGCTCGACCACCTCCTGCAACGTCGCCAGCGATCCGTCGTGCATGTAGGGGGCCGTCTGGGCGATGTTGCGGAGGCCTGGCACCTTGAATTTCCCCAGGTCTCCGGGCAATCCGGTGATGGCCCGCCGGCCGACGTCGCCGCCGTCGACGTACGTGCCGTTGTCGAAGAAGCCGTCGTTGGTCAGGGTGCCGGGCGGATGGCAATGAAAGCAGCCACCTTTGCCGAAGAAGATGAGCTCGCCTCGTCGAGCGTCCGGGCCGAGCGCTGATTGATCACCCGCGAGGAAGCGATCGTACGCCGTCTCGCCACTCACCAGGGTGCGAATGAAGCTGGCCAGCGCTTTGGGAACGGTCTCTTCCGAGGGACCGCTGCCGTAGGCGACCTCGAAGGCCTGAACGTAGGCAGGATCCGCGGCCAGCCGGGCGACCCCTTCCGCCAGGGGAAGGTCCATCTCGAGCGGGTTCTCGATCGGCTGTCGAGCCTGCTCCTCGAGGGTCCGGGCGCGCCCGTCCCAGAAGAACACCGACGCCCACGCGAGGTTCACCAGCGTGGGCGCGTTGCGTGTCCCCGTGCGTCCGTCGACGCCCGCCGACACAGGACGTGGGTCAGCGAAGGCGTGCGCCTGAGGGTGACAGCTGGCGCAGGCGATGTCAGCGGTGCGAGACAGGCGCGTTTCGAAGAACAGACGCTTTCCGAGCCGCGCGCGGTCTTCGGTGAGGGTATTGCCCGCGGGCCCGGTCGCGGCGATGGGCCCGCTCGGAAAGCCAGCCGGAGCATCTCCCACCACGAGCGGCGCGAGCTCGCCGCAAGAGCCGGCCTCGCCACCGTCGCATCCCAGCGGGACAGCCAGGGTGACGACCGCGGCTGCATAGACCGCCCACCCCGGACGCCTTGGTCCTGGCTCCATCGCGACCTGCATGATTTACCATGCCAATCCGCATCGTTCGGGGACAACTATGTGAAGGGCAATGGAGGACGCGAAGATGACACGGCTGATCATTCCGGCGCTCGCGGTTCTGTTTGCCGGATGTGGCTCGAAGACTCTGATGTCATCCGACGGAGCACAGGGGGGCGCGGCGCTACCTCCCTCGGGTACCGGAGGCGGCCTCGGTCGTGGCACGGCAAGCGGGGGCGCCGGTGGCGACGGCGGAGCGGGCGGCGACACCGGAGGCTCGGACGGCGGCGCTCCCATGACGGCCGCCGGATGCGTCGAACAACCGGCCGCGAAGGCGGGGGCCGACGCCCGGATCACCGTGAATGTCGAGCTCAGCTACGCGGGCCAACCCGTCGCCTTCGGCCAGCCGATACCGTTGCAGACGGGAACGCTCACCGTCACCAATTTTCGATTCTACGTTTCCAGTCCGATGCTCACGCCCGCGGTCGGAGATCCGGTGCCGGCCGACCTGATCGGGGGCGACGGCGTTCCGGTGCCGTACAACGTCGTGCTCGTCAATGCCGAGAACCCTTCGGGGCTCACTTTTCAGGTGGCTGCGCCGGCCGGCACCTACCAGGGGGTCTCGTTCCTCGTCGGCGTCCCGGACGTGTGCAACACCGGTTTGGCCTCGAGCCGAAGCGCAGCCCTGTCCTATGAGTCGCAGATGACCTGGCCGCCTCCCTTCGGCTACCTCTTCCTGCGATACGCCGGCAAGCTGGGTGACGGAGCGGCCACCGACGCCACCCCGAGTGTGATCGACATGGGGGGCTTCCCCGGCAAGATCTTCGCACCCCGCGCCATCGCGCCCGGGAGCTTCGTGGCAGGCGGCTCCACGACGGTCCGGCTGAGAGTCGCGCTGGACGAGCTGTTTCGCGCCGAGAGCATGCCGGCCGAGCTGGACGACGCCGGCAAGGCGCTCACCGGTGGGCCCACCTCCGGGACGGCGCAGCTCGCCGGCCAGCACGTGCTTCAGAACATCCAAGCGGTGTCGCTGTTCACCGTGGCCGGCGGTCTGTAGCCACGAAATTCGAGGAGACGGGAAGCATGCCAGCATCCGCGCGGCGATGGCGGCAGCACGGCTCGATGATGAGAGCAGCGACGTTTGCGTTCGTCGCGACGGTGGCGGCCTTTGCCGGTCTTGCATGCGATCAGCAGAAGATCATTCCGCCTGGGGGAGCCGGGGGCGGGGCGGCCGGCGTCGGGCCAGGGGGAGCCGCGGGCGGGGCGGCCGGCGTCGGGCCGGGGGGAGCCGCGGGCGGGGCGGCCGGCGTCGGGCCAGGGGGAGCCGCGGGCGGAACGTCCGGGACGGGGGCCCTGGGGGGCCTGGTTCCGAGCTGCGCGGTCGATCTGAGCGGCTACGCCGGACGACATTGCGCCGCCTACCAAGACGGAAGTGTCTGGTGTTGGGGGCCCGGTCATGGAGTCGAAGACCCGACGAATTTCGTCCCTTCCGCGACGCCGATGCGGGTGGAGGGCCTGCCGGTCGTGAAGCAGGTCTTCGTCGGACCAGGCCGCACTTGCGCCGCCGGCGACGGCGCTTTCCAGTGCTGGGGCGACAACGACAAAGCTCAAATCGATGACTCCGGGGTGTCTCCCCTGGCGCCGACGTCGGTCGAGCTCGATGTAGGGGTCATTCACGTTCCACGCACCGGCGTCGGTCTCGGCGCGTCCGAGACGTGCATCGTCAACGCCATCGCGCACGTGTTTTGCCGCGGCACCGACGCCGCCGGGGTCGTCCATCGTCCTTCTCAGATTGGACCCCTCGGACAGTCGCCGGACACGAGGATTCCCGGACCGCTCCCCTACGTCATCGAGTCGGGGCAGGTGTATCTGATCGCGGATTGGAGCCACCCGGAGCTCCTCACGTTCTTCGGCGCGGACAACGACTCGATCAGCCCGGGCTCACCGTCTTGCGTCGTCAAACGGGACGGCACGTTGTGGTGCACGGACTACGACTTGGTCGATCCGGGCGAGCTCACGCCCAAGGCCCAGCTCGGAGCGCATGCCCTGCGCGTCGGAACGGGCGACCTCTTCCTGTGTAGCCTGAGCGACGATTACAGAGTTTGGTGCGAAGGATGGAACCCCGTTGGACAAACCGGAAACGGCACCGAAAGTACGTTCGCTGCGGGCGCCTATGTCGTTGGATTGACCGACGTTCGCGTCCTGTCGGTGGGCGCGTATTCAGCCTGTGCCCTGACCGGTGACGGGAACGTCTGGTGTTGGGGCGCCTATGCAGAGCACCAGACTTCGAACACCCCGGTAAGGGTGTCCGGCTGCGCCAACCAGCGCGTCGTTCCCGCTCTGCCTGTTCGTAGTGTGGGCCAGAGCTTCAAGCCCTAACGCGCCTTCGGCGCTCGCGGGGGGCCGCGGACGGCCCCCACGTGCCCCCTCGGATCTTCCTGAGGCGAGCCGGCGCGGCGAAGCCGCGCTAGCTCAGCTCCGGTGCAGGATCAGGCCGACCACGCCGGCGGCGACGATCACGATCGGCTCGGGCAGCTTCTTGAAGCGGGTGAAGACCAGCCACGTCGCCACCGCGATGGCGACCGTCGAGAGGTCGACCAGCGCGCGGCGGCCGAGCACGAACGCGGCGCCGGCGATGGCGCCGGTCGCGGCCGCGCTGACGCCGTCGACGAAGGCCTTCACGCGCCGGTTCCCCGCGAAGCGGCGGTAGTACGGCGCCGGGATGATCACGAACAGATAGCAGGGGACGAAGACGCCGATGGCCGCCGCGATGGCGCCGAGAGGACCGGCCACGAGGTATCCGATGAACGCGACCGTGATGACGACGGGGCCCGGCGTGATCATGGCGACCGCCACCGCGTCGAGGAACTGCCGCTCGGTCAGCCAGTGGTACTGGTTCACGACGCCGCCGTGCAGGAAGGGGACGATCGCCAGCCCGCTGCCGAACACGAAGGCGCCGGCCTCGGCGAAGTAGAGGGTGATCCGACCGAGCAACGGCCAGCTGGGGGCGACCAGCGCCGCCGTCGAGGGCGCGCTGGCCGCCAGCAACCCGGCGAGCGCGCCCGGAGCGAGGAGCGCGCCGCTCGCTGGCGCGGCGAAGCGAGGCGGCGCCCGGACCAGCAGGACGACCAGGCCCGACGCCAGGAACAACCACAGGATCTCCGACTCGGTCCAGGCCGTGGTCACCGCGCTGACGGCGAAAACGGCCCAGAGCAGGCGGTCTCGGCCGAGCGTCAGCTTCCCGAGCTTGACCGTGCTGCGCCCGATGATGGCGATGACCGCCGCGCCGATGCCGTAGAACGCGCTCTGCATCCAGGGCAGGCCGCCGAAGCGCACGTAGAGCGCCGAGAGGACGAGCACCATCACGAACGAGGGCAGGATGAAGGCCAGCGAGACCAGTGTCGCTCCGCGGACGCGCGCCTTCACCCAGCCCAGGTACATCGCGAGCTGCGCGGCGAGCGGCCCCGGCGCGAGCTGCGCCAGCGCCAGGCCCTGGACGTAGTCCTCCTTGGAGATCCAGCGCCGTCGCTCGACGAGGTCCCGCTGCATGTACCCGGCCAGGGCGATGGGCCCGCCGAAGCCGAGCGTGCCGAGGCGCAGAAAGTAGAGAAGGAACTGGCGCCACGACGACGGGGCCGCCTCGGCGGATGGGGGAGGCACCTCTCGACCGGGCTCCGTGCTCATGGCGCGTTGTCGTGCTTCGTCTCTTTGAGCGCGGCGACGACGGCGCCCGCCAGCTCGGACGCCTTGCCGATTCCCCAGTAGTGCAGGAACAGGACGCGCGGCTGCTCGCCGGTCATGTGTTGATGGATGGCGACGATGTTGATGCCGCTCTTGCGCAGCGACCTCAGCACCGGCTGGAGCTCGGACTCGAGCATCGCGAAGTCGCCGTCGATGACGGCCTTGTCGTCCGATCCGGCCAGCGCGGCCCAGGTGTTGACGCCCATGGCCTTGCCCATCTTGTGACCCGACATCTTGGTCGCGCGCCCGATGACGACCTTGTAGACGCCGTCCTTGTATTCCCCCGGGCCAAACGCCCCGAAGGCGGCGTCGAGCGCCTTGGCGTCGAGCGTGCTCTTGGCCGGGTCGATGTCGCCCTTGGGCACCTCGACCTTGGCGCCGCTCGTCTCCTTGACGGCCGACAACACGGCGCCCACGCCCGCCGCGAGCTTGTCTTCCTCGCCGACGGGGGCCATGCCGCCGATGTGCATGAACATGACCTTGGGCGAGTCCCAGAAGAAGTGATTGTGGAGCGCCGTCACCTCGAGGCCGTGGTCCAGCGCCGCGCTCATCACCGCGTTGACCTGATCCTCGGTCATCACGATGTCACCCATGACGGCCGTGTGATGGCCCGCGCGCGTGAACGCCGCCCAGCACGAGAGACCGAGCGGCGGCGTGAGGCGAACGCCGGCGGTGGTCACCTTCAGGTCCGAGCGGGGCAAGGTGACCTTGAAGACCCCCGCCTTCTCGTCGAGCTTGCCCTTGGCCCCCGTGAGCTGCTCGATCTTCGCCTGCAGGCGAGGGTCGAAGGCCGGCGCCGCGATGCCCGGGGCCGACGCGAGGAGCGTCATGACCAGTCCGACGGTCTCGAAGATTCGCATCTCGCCTCCCTCATTCGCACGCAAGGACCGCGGCGCCGGAGCTGGTCGGCCGCTCGGCTACATATGGATCAGCTGTATCATCAGTGTCAACGGGGTGACTCAATTGAAGGTGGCCGCCGGGTTCCCGGCAATTGTGTTATTCACGTCCTGCTGGTGATTCAGATGCATCGTCGAGCAAACGGCCATGGCGCGGGCGCGGCCCTCACGTAGGCCGGCGCCGGGCTTGGGCGGTCCTGCTCACCTCGACCCGGCCCCGCCCGCGCGCTGGATCCTCCTCATTCACTCGATCCCGCCGCGACCTAGCTACCTGCGCGTGAAGATTGGCCGCCGGCTCCAGAAGGTCGGCGCGGTCGCTGTGAAGAACTCCGTCTACGCTCTGCCTCGCACGGAGGCCGCCCGCGAGGACCTCGAGTGGATCGCCCACGAGATCTCGTCCGACGGCGGCGAGGCCCAGCTCTGCGAGTCGCGCTTCATCGGCGGCTCGAGCGACGGCGGGGTGACCGACGACGCGATCGAGCAACAGTTCCGGCTGGCGCGACAGCAGGACTATCTGGCGGCGGTCAAGCTCGCGCGCCGGCTCCTCGATTCGTTGAGACCGGCCCAGAAGAAGGCCGGCCAGGCGCCCTCCCGCCGCCACGCGCAGGCCGAGGTCGCGCTCGGGCGGCTCAGAAGGCGGCTCGAGGAGATCGTCGCCATCGATTACTTCGGAGCGCCGGGCCGCGCCGAGCTCGAGAGCTTGCTCCTGTCGATCGAGGAGAAGCTCCGGCCGCCCCGCCCGGCCGACCCAGAAGCCCGGCCGGACCTTCCGTCGCTCGCGAAGCTCCGCGGACGAACCTGGGTGACGCGCAAGGGGATCCACGTCGACCGGATCTGCAGCGCGTGGCTCATCCGGCGGTTCATCGATCCCGACGCGAAGCTGAAGTACGTGGCGGCGAAGGGCTATGTCCCGGAGCCGGGTGAGCTTCGCTTCGACATGTTCGACGCCGAGCTCACGCACGAGGGGGACAGGTGCACCTTCGAAGTCTTTCTCGCGCGCATGGGCAGCGAGGACCCGGCGCTGCGGCACCTCGCCGACCTGGTCCACGACCTCGACCTGCGCGACGGCAAGTTCGCCCGCGAGGAGCTGCCCGGCTTCGCCGCGCTGATCACGGGTATCTGCGCCGAGCATCGAGACGATGAGGGGCGTCTGGCCGCGGGGACGACGATGCTCGACGCCCTCTACCGAGCCTTCCAGCAGCGCGGTTCCAAATAGACTCTGCCGCCTCGGGCGTTCAACCGCTCAGCAGCTCGCTGATCCGCCCCGGCTTCGCCCCGGTCAGGTCGCGTCCAAAGTCGCTCACGTCCAGGTGATACACGTCGTTCATCAACGTGAGGTACAGATCGCGCAACGGCCGCTTCTGAAGGACGAGGTGCTGGTCCGTCCGCAAGCCGAGGTTGCCTCCGCCGACCAGCGCCACGGGGAGCCGATCGCCCTCGTGGTCGCCGCCGTGCATGCAGCCTCCCAGCAAGACGACGGTGTTGTCGAGGACGCTGGCGCCGTTCGCTTCCTTGATGGTGTCCAGCTTCCGGCAGAGGTCCGCCGCCTTGGCGACGTTCCACCAGGTGATGGTGGCGAACACGTCTCCGCCGGCGTGCTGGGCCGAGTGGTACTCCGGGCAGGTCCCCCCTTTGGGACTGGAGCCGTCGGCGGTGAAGGCCCGCTCTTCGACGTTGTCGTAGGTGAACTCCGATCGCTCGTCCTCCAGCATGTACGAGATCACCCGCGTGATGTCGCACTCGAAGGCCAGCGCGATGAGCGCGTTCATCGCGTCGGCGTGAGCGCCCTTGTCATAGGTCTTGGTGGTCTGGCGCGGCGCGGTGGCCGACTGCTCGGCGCGCGGCAGGTCGTCGGGCGAGGGGAAGGCGCAGGCGGCCCCCTGCATGGCGGACGAGACGCCCACGACCTTCTGTTCGACGGCGCGCACCGACTGCAGGAATTCGTCCATGCGCTGCTGATCGCTGGTCCCGAGGCGCGCCCGGGTTCGTTGGGCGTTCTCCAGCACCGCATCGATCACGCTCTTGTTGCGGGCCCGGCGCTTCTGCGCCTCGACGGCCGCCGCGCCGGTCGGGTCGGGCGTCGGCGCCACTCCGACCAGCTGGTGGAAGACCTCCAGAGGATCGACCAGCTTGTACATGGGCTGCGTGCGGCTCGCCCAGGAGACGCTGCGGCTGCTGGAGCAAGGCTCGCCGTCGCAGCTCGCGAGCGGCGTGGAGAGGCCGACCTGCAGGGAGGGGAGCGGCGTCTTGCCCAGGAAGGCAGGGTGCTGGGCCAGGACCTGGTCCACCGAGATGCCGTTGGCCTCGTCGAGCCCCAGCTCCGCCCTCACCGCGACGGCGTCCACGCACGTCAGCCAGGCGCCGCCCAGACGGGCGTGGGACGCCGAATCGATGTGAGCCGATCCGTCCGCGTTGAAGACCGAGCCATTCTCGAGGTTGCTGAGGACGTTGAGCTTGGGCTTGAGCGAACCGCCAAAGGGCTCGAGGATCGACGAGAGCTTCCAGGCCTCGCCGCGGCCGCTGCTCTGCGGCCACCAGTAGTCGTGCGCGCCGTTGGGCAAGTAGATGGGGAGGAACCTCCGCGCGACCTCGGGCGCCTGCGCCCGGAGCGGCCGGCGCGACAGCGATTCGAGAAAGGGCAGGGTGAGCGCCACGCCCGCGCCGCGCAGGAGAGCCCGTCTCGAGATCCGGTGGCCCATGGTCATTTTCCCCCCCGGCGGTAACGAAAGGCCTCGCTGGCGACGAGCGCCTGGATCAGCCGTCGAATGCTGGGTGTCTTCCCAGGGCTCAGCCACTCGTCGAGCGCAAGCTGGACATGAGGCTTGTCGCTGTCGGTCAGGGTCCGGCCCAATCCGTAGGTGAGCAACTTCCTGGCCAGGCATTCTCCGAACCGCGGGTCGTGGGAGACGACGTCCGCCAGCCCATCGAGGCCCTGGAAGCTTGGGCCGTCGACGAGGGTCACGGCCACGTCGATCGGCGACCCATCGCTGTACGCGGAGCGAGCGAGCCCGATGCCGTCGTACTGTTCGAGCGCCAAGCCATAGCTGTCGACCAGGGAGTGGCAACCGACGCAACCCGGGTGGTTGCGATGCTTCTCCAGCATCTGACGGACGTTGAACGTCGTGGAATCGGCGCCGCTGTCCGCCGCCTCGTTCTCCAGCTTCGGGATGTTCGGCGGGGGAGGCGGCGGCTCTGCGCACAGCATATTGCCCGCGATCATGAGACCCCGTCGCGACGGCGACGTTCGGCGATCGAAGGAAGACACCGCCAGAAACCCGGCCAGACCGAAGAACCCCTTGCGCTGATCGCCCGCGTATTCGACGCGCTCGAAGGCCCCCACCTCGGTCGCCGTCGCGTCCGGCATCCCGTAAAAATAGGCCAGGAGAGCGTCGACGAAGTTGATGTCCGCGGTCGGGAATTCGAGCCAGGAGCGCCCGCTTCTCAGAAAGTCGGAGAAATAGAGGAGGATCTCCTGGCTCGCCGACTGGGCGATCGGCCGATCCCACTGGGAGTAGCTCGGCGCGACCGGATGGGCGAGGACGTCGCGCGCGCCCAGCCACTGACCCGCGAAGCTCGTGATCAGACGTTCGGACTTGGGGTCGTCGAGCATGCGGTCGACCGTGGTCGAGAGGGTGTCGAGCCTGGTCAGTGAGCCGTCCGAGGCGGCGGCCAGCAAGGTGTCGTCCGGCGCGCTGCTCCACAGGAAGTAGGACAGCCGGGATGCGAGCTCGAACGGCCCGAGCGGATGCGGCTCCGTGCTTTCGGGTTTGGGATCGACCTCGACGCGATAGAGGGTCTCGGCGCTGGACAGCAGCGCCTGCAGCGTCAAGGAGAACGCGGCCGGCTCGTCGTCCCCGAGCTCACGGGCGGCGTCGTAGACGCGCTGATAGGTGGCCAACTCGGCCGACTCCAGCGGACGCCGGAACAGGCGCAAGCCGGCCGCCCCGATGCTGGACTTGACGCACGCGTCGTCTTGAAGGTTGCAGGAGACGAAGCGCGCGCGGAGCGGCTCGGAGGCGACCACGTCGGTCGCCAGGTCCTTCGCGGCCTCGAAGTACCGCTGGTACTGGCTGGCGTCGACGTGCAGCACGGACGCGATGTTGTCGAAGACCGCCGCCTCGCTCCCGCGCCAGCTGCCGTTCGCTGGCTCGAGCTTGGTGCCGAGGACGTCTCGAACCGTGGCGTTGTACTCGGTCGAGTTGAGGCGATGCAAGTCCTTTCGCCCGGGATCGAGGGGGGCGGTCCCGCCATCGGCGTCTGAGCCACCGCCGTCCGCGTGCACCGCGGGTGATCCCCCCTTGGTGCATCCGAAGGCGGGCAGGATCGAGGCCAGGATGGCAGCCCGGAACAGCGGACTATCAATCATGCGGTCTCGATTCATGCAACGTCGATTGACACCGCCTGCGCCTCGGACGCCCTGCCACGCGTATTCCTCAGTGTAGCAGCGCACCCTCGTCAGAGGGCCCGGCGGCGTACGGACTTGCGGTGATGGTCCTTCCCTTGTGGCTCGTCCAGAGCGTATCGATCACGTCTGGCTCGATCTTTTTACGCGCCAGCGCAAAAAAGGCCGCCACCGCGCCAGGCGCGATCGATACGCTCCGGACGAGCCACGATCAGGGGGCCACCCGGGCCAGGTGGACGGCGAAGCGGCGCTCGCGGTCGAGGTAAACGCTCGGCGGCGAGAAGCCGCCGGCCTCCAGCAGCCGGCCGACGTGAGGGAGGTCGTACTTGACGCTCGACTCCGTGTGGATGGTCTCGCCTCGCCGAAAGTGGACGACGATCCCGAGCGCGTCGATCGGGACGCTCTGGTCGTTCGCGCTCTCGAGGTGCATCTCGATGCGCGATCGCGCCTCGTTCCAGCGAGCGAGGTGTCGGAAGCGCGCCGGCTCGAAGTGCCCGCCCAGCTCGCGGTTGATGCGCACCAGCACGTTCCGATTGAACGCCGCCGTGACGCCGGCCGCGTCGTCGTAGGCGGGGATCAGGATCTCCGGCGCCTTCCGCAGATCCGTGCCGAGGAGCAGGCTCGCCCGTCGTCCCAACGCCCGCCGCAGCCCGCGGAGGAGGCCCTCGGCTTCCCGGTCGTCCAGGTTCCCGATCGAGCTTCCAATGAACAACGCGAGCGCCGGCCCCTCGATCTTGGCCAGCTCGGGCAGCGCCTGCTGGTGCGGCGCGACGATACCTCGGACCCGCACCGCCGGCAGGCTGGCGGCCAGGCGTCGCTCCGCGCCCTCGAGGGCGGCGCGCGACACGTCGATCGGGATGTAGAGGCAGGTGGGCTGGCGTCGCAGGACGGCCTCCAGGACCAGCTCCGTCTTGGACGCGGAGCCGGCGCCCAGCTCGATGACGGTGAGGGGCCGTCCCGCCTCGGCACCCCCGAGCGCCAGCCCGACCAGCTCGTCGGCGTGCTCGGCGAAGATCGAGCGCTCGGCCCGGGTCAGGTAGTACTCGGGGAGCTCCGTGATCCGCTCGTAGAGGCGAGAGCCCTCCTCGTCATAGAAAAGGACCGGTGGCAACGTCTTGGGGCGCGCCGTGAGCCCACGTCGCACCTCTTCCGAAAGATCGATCGTCATGCGTCTCGCGCCAGTCGAATTCCGCTCATTTGCCAGCGTGCCTCGGGTGGGAAGAAGTTGCGGTACGTCGCGCGCAGGTGGCCGGCCGGCGTGAGGCAGGAGCCTCCGCGCAGCACCATCTGGCTCGACATGAACTTGCCGTTGTACTCGCCGAGGACGCCCGCCGGCGGCTGGTAGCCCGGGTAGGCGCCGTAAGCGCTTCGCGTCCACTGCCAGACGTCGCCGAACATCCCGTTGGTCGCCGGCTCTGGATGAAAACGATCGGAGTCGGCGAAGTGGCCAGTCACCGGCGCGCCGGCGGCGGCGTGCTCCCATTCTTCCTCGGTGGGCAGCCGCGCGCCGGCCCACCGCGCGAAGGCATCGGCTTCGAAGTAGCTCACGTGGGCGATCGGCTCGTCGAGCCGGACCTCGCGCATGCCGCCGAGCGTGTAGGTCGCCCACTGGCCGTCGCGTCGCTCCCAGTAGAGCGGGGCGCGCCAGCCCTCGAGCTGAACACGCCCCCAGCCCTCGGAGAGCCACAGCTCGGGGCGCGCGTAGCCGTCCTCGGCGATGAACGCCAGGTACTCGCGGCAGGTGACGGGACGCTCGGCGAGCTCGAAGGCGTGCAGGAACGTCCGGTGGCGCGGCCCCTCGTTGTCGAAGGCGAACCCCGCCCCGTCGTGGCCGATCGAGACGACCCCCTCACCGACCCTGCGGAAGCGAGCGGGCGACATCACTGAAGTCTTCTCCGACCCCGGGGACGGCGCCCGATACGCAGGCCGCAAAGGCTGCAGGCCGAGCGCGTGCTTCGCGTCGGTGAGGAGCAGCTCCTGGTGCTGCTGCTCGTGGTGCAGGCCGA
>Ga0068859_100000757_pt1 | contig 32578 bp, 31 predicted proteins | sample KBSSwiS22_FD_66585 | JGI IMG/M metagenome (GOLD analysis project Ga0068859, IMG submission 66585) | Switchgrass rhizosphere microbial communities from Kellogg Biological Station, Michigan, USA - KBS Switchgrass S2-2 | ecosystem: Host-associated > Plants > Roots > Rhizosphere > Soil ...
TACTTCAACAATTGTATTTGAAATGGATATGAGCCAAATAATAGTAAGACCTTCTATAAACAATAAAAATTTCCCCGGCTAATAACCGGGGAATTTTTATTGTGCTAGCCCTTACAGGGCTAATGAATTATTGAAAATTAAATACCACAACGCAACACTGGTATATTGCTTCTTTATTAAATAATTTTTTGCTTCACCAGTGGCTTGTTCCGGTGCGCCATAAACTAAATGCTATTACAAGAACAAAAAGCAATACCCAAACCAGGCCAAGTGAAAGGCCTATAATGGAACAAACTCTTCCCGCATTGCTGGTGCTTAAACTTGCTTGTGAATAAAGATCTGGCGCACTATTATATAATTTTCGATCGCTATTCCCCAATACCAAACCAATAATGCCACAAATCAAACCTACAATTCCATAGCAAAGTCCGCCAATTATAGCAATAATGCCTAATACCAATACCGCAGTGGCATTGGGTAAATTAGCCGGTTGATTATAATTGGGTGAGATGAAGTCTCGCTGATCGCTCATAAAATGATTATAAGGTATGAGTTTGGATATGAAATTGTTTTTAATACTTGCGGAACTCGCTGGCATGCGATACAAAAAAAGCTATCATTAAAATGTAACAGATAATGCCAACAGCTTGTAATACAATACCAATAATGGCGCAAATACGACCTGCTTTAATGTTGTTGTAAGATGCTGCAGAATATAATTCGGGATTATTTTTATACAGTTGTACATCTTTGTTGGAAATAACTAAAGCAACGATACCACAGATAAAACAGATAACAATAGATAAAATGCCCAAAACCAAAGTTGCTGTACCATTTGGCAACTGTGCTGCATTAGTGTTAGCACTGCTTAGGTAATCCCTGTTCTGATCGTTCATTTGTTAGTTGAGTTTAATAGTGTATGATTTTGTAAATATAACTTACAAGAATAATAACCACACAAAAAATATACATGAATTTTAGAATTTTCGCCCCGTTTTCAAATTTCCCCACCAGGTGCACAATCAAAAATGCAAAAAGAAAAAGGATGGGCAACAATGCAGGATACATTTTAAAACTTGCCCACCAGTTGCCCCGCAGCATCAGCATAAAACTCCTTTGAATGCCACAGCCGGGGCAATCAAAATGTGTTACGCTTTTAAATAAGCAGGGTAACTGGTGCTGTTCAAGCCAGGTAATGATATTTAAAAGAAACACAGTCATGATTCGTGAGTGGTGAATCGTGAATAGTGAGTGGTGAGACGTGAATAGTAACTGCTGAATTCTAAGTGTTCACCAATCCAGCATTCACTATTCACGTCTCACGACTGACAACTCACGTTTTAATATGCTCTTGCAAATAAAACTCTTTGCGTACTTGGTTTTCCTGTTAAAATACAAACGCCGCTTTCCTGTTTGTTGTTTAAAGGAATACAACGGATGGTTGCTTTGGTTTGCTCCTTGATCTTTTCTTCTGTTTCATCGGTACCATCCCAGTGAGCAGCAATAAAACCACCTTTTTCATCCAGTAGTTTTACAAAATCATCCCAGCTATCGGTGTTGGTTATATGTTCTGTTTGAAATGCCAGTGCTTTGTTGTACATATTTTGCTGGATATCCTCCAGCAACTGCACTACGGTATTGGCAAGTCCGTCAAAACTTATACTGCTTTTTTCTTTGGTATCTCTTCTTGCCAATTCCACTACATTGTTTTCAATATCACGTAAACCCATCGCAATTCTTACAGGCACACCTTTCAGTTCATACTCAGCAAATTTCCAGCCGGGCCTGCTGTTATCATTGTTATCATATTTCACCCTTACGCCAAGGGCTTTTAATTCGTTCACTAAAGTATTTGCTTTGGCATCTATTGTTGCTTTACTTTCTTCGCCTTTATAAATAGGAACGATGACTACCTGCAATGGTGCAATTTTTGGTGGCATCATCAACCCCTGGTCGTCACTGTGTGCCATTATTAAAGCACCGATCAACCTTGTAGATACACCCCACGATGTTGCCCACACATAATCCAGTGTATTATTCTTATCACTGAACTTTACATCAAAGGCTTTTGCAAAGTTTTGCCCCAGAAAATGTGATGTACCTGCCTGCAATGCTTTACCATCCTGCATTAATGCTTCAATGCAATAAGTATCTTCTGCACCTGCAAAGCGTTCATTAGGCGTTTTTACGCCTTTAATAACGGGTACGGCCATATACTGTTCCACAAAATCGGCATACACATTTAACATCTTTACAGTTTCTTCCACCGCCTCATCTTTTGTTGCATGAGCAGTGTGCCCCTCCTGCCATAAAAATTCTGCTGTGCGTAAGAATAAGCGGGTACGCATTTCCCAACGTACTACATTAGCCCATTGGTTGATGAGTAAAGGCAGGTCACGATAAGATTGTATCCAGCCTTTATAAGTATTCCAGATGATGGCTTCACTGGTTGGACGAATAATTAATTCTTCTTCCAGTTTTGCTTCGGGATCAACCATTAATTTGCCTTTATTATCCGGATCATTCTTTAAACGGTAATGCGTTACAATGGCACATTCTTTTGCAAAGCCTTCAGCATTTTTTTCTTCTGCTTCAAATAAACTTTTAGGAACAAACAAAGGAAAGTAAGCATTCACATGCCCGGTGTCTTTAAACATTTTATCCAATTGGTCTCTCATGTTTTCCCATAAAGCAAAACCATAGGGTTTTATCACCATGCAACCACGTACAGCCGAATGGTCGGCCAGCCCGCTTTTTATTACCAGGTCGTTATACCATTGCGAATAATCTTCAGCTCTTGATGTTAATTCTTTTGCCATTTTGTGTTGCTGCCTGCGCAGCTATTTTATGTTCTTTAAATTATAAACCTTTATTTTAAAACCATTTAGCACATCTTTAACAGCAAACCGTTAAACCTAAGTGTCTTATGGCAAACACTTTGATACATATTAACCATAAAGTGCTTTTAAAACCAGCACAAAAGTAGTAACTTCAATTTTAAATCATTAAAACTATTGCCATGAATGCTAAAATTTTACTCATTGCTTTTTCCGCAGCTGCTTTTACCAGTTGCAGTACTGCCTACAAAAGTGGCCAAACTCCTGATGATGTTTATTATAGTCCTGCAAGAGTAGTTGATGAAAGAAAAGATAACGACCGTAAACAAGACGAAGCAAAACCAGATGAAAATACTGCAGATAATAACCGCATAAGAATGACGATACGTGACCGCAGGTGGCGAGAATTTAATGACGATTATGATTACAGCTACAACAACAGCCCTTATTACTATTGCACTTGCTCCTGCAATAATTATGGATATTATTACAACCCCTATTATTACGTAAGGCCGCTTTACTACCCAAGAGTTATTCCTGCTGCACCTGTTAACAGTACACCAAGAATGGTAAACCTTAATAGTTATAAGAATTACAATACAGCTATTTCAAGTAATCCAAAACTGGGCACTTCAAATGCACAAACATCTGCAGGCAGGTATAACAACAGCAATAACAGTGGCAGCAAGTTTGGAAATATTATACGGCAGGTACTAACGCCAAGCTCAAGCCCCAACAATTCCACCAATAATTCATCCACCAATAACAGCACCAGAACGTACACCCCTTCAACAAACAGTAGTTCGGGCAGCAGTGGTTCTTCATCAGGCGGCAGCAGTTCAGGTACAAGTGTTTCAAGGCCGGGAAGAGGTTAGTCAAACTTCCGGCTTTAATTTCCCCAGGGAAATGAAACAGCAACAATGTATCGAACCTGTTCTTATATACTTAACTATCCAACAAAAAATTATTGGACTGTAAAACTTATACGCCATGAAAAAATATTTACTCTTATTTAATCTCTTTATCACAGCTGCAATTTTTGCTCAAACTCCTGAAGATGCGTTACGGTATTCTTTTTATCCTCAAAATGGTACAGCCCGCAATTTAGCTATCGGCGGCGCTATGGGATCTTTAGGTGGCGATATCAATGCTACTTTTGTAAACCCCGCCGGGCTTGGTTTTTATAAAACGGGGGAATTTGTTTTAACACCCGGATTTTTACTGAATAATAATAAAGCCAACTTTCGTGAAACAGCCAATCAAAGTAAAAAGAATGCTTTTGCATTTGGCCCCAGCGGATGGGTTTGGGGATTTGGTGATCGTTATAAACCGAAAGTTAGCAATGCAATAAGTTTGGCCATAACGCAAACGGCTAACTTCAATAACAGTATTCAATATAAAGGTTTGAATAATTACAGTTCTTTTGGAGAACAGTTTGCCGAGGAGTTTGCAAAAAGCGGTTATTCCATAAACGATGTACTCAATACCAATTCACCGTTGCCTTATGGATCTGCCATTGCTTTAAATACCTATTTGATCGATACCTTTTCTTCCATTGTAAATGGACAAAGAGTTTACCAGGTAAAAGCAGCACCTGAATTTATTTTAGATGCAGGTAAAGCTATAAGGCAGGAAATGTTACACACCACAACCGGCGGTATAACAGAAATTGCATTAGGCTTTGCGCATAATCATGAAGATAAATGGTTCTTTGGTGGCACATTGGGTATACCACTCGTAAAGTATGGCAGCAATACCAATTTTAAAGAATTTGATACCTCTTCCAATAACAGGAATGGTTTTAAACAATTTGAATACACCGACGATTTTACCACTAAAGGTGTGGGCTTCAATCTTAAGGTGGGTGCTATTTACAAACCACAAGAATACATTCGCATAGGGTTGGCTATTCATACGCCTACATTTATGTTGTTAACCGATTCCAGGGTTACCACTTTAAATACGCAAACGGAAAGTCCTTTCTGGAGAAGTAATTACAGCCTTGATACTACTGTGATAGAAACCTCAAAGACATTTACCAGCGGCCAGCCTGGAGAAAGCAAATACACACAAACAACTCCTTTTAAAGCAATTTTAAGTGCCTCTTATGTTTTCAGAGAAATTTCTAATGTAAAAAAGCAAAGGGCATTTATAAGCGCCGATATCGAGTATGTGAACTACAGCGGATCAAGGTTTGGAAGTAATAACGAGAACCCAACCGAAGGAGAAAAAGCGTATTACAAACAATTGAATTCGGTATTAAAAGATCAATATAAAGGCAACCTGAATTTCAGGGTGGGCGGCGAATTAAAATTTAATACCATTATGGGAAGATTGGGTTTTGCTTATTACAGCAATCCTTATAAAGATGCACCGTCAAAAGTAAATAAAATGCTGCTGAGCGGCGGCCTGGGATACAGGAACAAGGGCATGTTCATCGATCTTACTTATGTACATAATATTGCAAAAGACATTGATCTTCCTTACCGCTTACAAGACCGTGCTAATACCTATGCAACCATGAAACAGCAGCGTGGTAATATTGTCGGCACTATAGGGTTTAAGTTTTAAGGTAGCGCTAATATCTTCGCAAACTCTTGGCGCAAACTCTTGGAGGGTTTTCAAAAGATCCTAAAAAATTTCAGACTCTGTCTAAACCCTCCAAGAGTTCTGGCTCCTATGCAACCATGAAACAGCAGCGTGGTAATATTGTTGACACTATAGGGTTTAAGGTAGCATTAATATCTTCACAAACTCTTGGCGCAAACTCTTGGAGGGTTTTCAAAAGATCCTGAAAAATTTCAGATTCTGCCTAAACCCTCCAAGAGTTTTGGCTTACTAAGGTGCCAACCTTGCAGGTTAACCTTAAATTTTTGCAAAGCGGATAAAAAGTGTAACTTTTTCAGATGTATTACGTATTTTTATACTAAACTCACTCGCCATGAAAAAATTCACCATTTTACTCACTGTTTTTATTGCCTCCTGTTTATCATCAAAAGCCGGAGAAACATTAGAAGAATACGCAGCTAAATACAAATTCCCCCCCGGAAGTGCTATTAATGAAGTAAGTGTTGTTTTTGAAAACGGGGCGCTGCATTTAAACTCATCATTGGGCAGCACGTCTTTAGAAAAAGCCGGCGATGACAAATTTTACATGCCTGCCAACAGTGGTACCGTAGTTTTTATAAGAAACCGCGGCAAGAGAATAACAGGGATAAAATTTGATGTACAAAATATCTCTATTGATGGTAACAGGGAAGAAAAAGATGCAGATGTTACATTGCCATCGCCGATGTACAGGTCTACATTCCCGATAAAAAATTTGCCGGCAATGCTGACAGATGAAGAGGATGCACCCACAGCCAATCCGCATCCTTTTTAAACCAGGTCATTTGCCGTTTTGCATATTGCCGGGTATTTATTTTAATTCTTTCAACAGCTTCATCAAGTGACAGATCGCCATCCAGGTAATCAAACAGTTCCCTGTACCCTACCGTTTGCAAGGCATTGAGTTTTTTATGCGGTAACAGATTTTTTACTTCGGCTAACAAGCCTTCATGCATCATAGCATCAACACGGGCATTGATATTTTTTACCAGTTCTTCCTTCGGCAATTCCAATCCAATCTTTATAATATTAAAATCACGGTTCTTTTTTTGTTTTGTCTGAAAATAAGTGATGGATTGGCCGCTGGATAATTTTACTTCCAGCGCACGCATTAAACGTTGCGGATTTTTTATTTCTCCTTTGGCAAAATAGACAGGATCATTTTTTTCCACTTCCTTTTGCAGCCATTCCAATCCGTTTTGTTCGTATCCTTCAATGATTTGTTTTCTTATTGCCGCATCAATGCCGGGTAATTCATCAATACCTTCGCAAAAAGCTTTGATGTATAAACCGGTGCCACCAACCATTATAGCCGTATCATGCACTTTAAAAATTTCGTTTATTTTTTGCAGGGCATATTGTTCAAACACCACTGCATTTACATCATCGTGTATGGAATGGGAATTGATGAAGTAATGTTGTACCAATTGCAATTCAGCCGGAGAAGGTTTTGCCACGCCAATATTTAATTCTTTAAAACACTGGCGGCTGTCTGCAGAAATAATGGTGGTATTAAGTTGCTGTGCAAGCTTGATAGCGAAAGCTGTTTTGCCAACAGCCGTTGGCCCCGCAATAACAATACATGTTTTTTTCATTGCATTATTGAGTTTGTAAAGAACCCTTTAATAATGAATAATGCTATAATGGATAATTGATAATGTTCTTGCAGGGAAGTTGCAAACAGGATCAGGTAGATTTTTTAAAACAAAAGAAAATTCAAAAAGTCTGTGAACTGTACAAACTGAGAAAATTATTCATTATTCAATTATCAATTGTCTCAAAATCCGTCATTGCCTTCATCAGTACTTGTTGCTTCCTCTTCTTCTTCACCGCCGCCGCTTTCAGTATCACCTTCGGTGCCAAAGCCATCTGATAAAGCATCGGGTTGCAGGTCGTATTTTTCTTCCATCTCAGCCAGCCGGCTGTCAACCAAACCTTTTGTACCGTATTGTGATGGTGCAATACCTTCTGTTCTTATACAATAGGGATAAGTCAGTTTTTTATTCTCTTCCTTGTCAATATTAATAAGCTCTACCATAAAATGCCAGAACTTATTAAAATCATATTCGTAAATAAATTTTTGATTGGGGTTACTGATCTCGGAACTGATGGGTGTATCCGCCATAATTAAAGGCTCAGCTTTGTAGGTCTTATCATATTTCTCCAAAGAAATTTCCCTGCCTCTTAGCCAATTATCATTACTGCGGTAAAATGTTGCTTTGTGTTTTGAATCAAATTCAAAACTTTTTAAAATGCAACCGTGCAGGTCGAAAAAACTTTGTGTATGACGTACTGCAATATCACGATAAATACTGTCGTCATCTTCCCAATAAACTCTGAAACGTAAGATAGCCATATTGTAAAATTAAGGAAATATGAATCAAGGAACAAGAATCAAGGAACAAGAATCAAGGAACAAGAATCAAGGAACAAGAATCAAAGATCAAGTATTAGGAATTCCTAGTTCCTTTCCCTTCTGCAGCATAAAAGCATAAGCAGCATCATATTCATTTGGAATAATGCCGTCTAAAATAGCTTCTCTTATAGCAGTTTTAATATCACCTACTTGCCTGGATGGTGGCAGGTTAAAGGTTTCCATAATGACCTCGCCGGTAATGGGTGGTTGCCAGTTGCGCAGGTGGTCGCTCTCCTCTACTTCGGCACAACGCTTACGTACCATTTCAAAATTGTTTAAAAAGCGTTGTACTTTTTGTTTGTTCTTAGAAGTGATGTCGGCGGCGCACAAGGTCATTAAAGCATCAAAATCTTCGCCTGCATCTACCAATAAGCGCCTGATGGCGCTATCAGTTATATTTTCTTTGGTAAGACTGATGGGGCGCAAATGCATTTCCACCATCTTACGTACAAATTTCATTTTTTCATTTTGCGGGAGCTTTAATTGTGCAAAAATTTTGGGTACCATCCTGCCACCCAATGCTTCATGCCCGTGAAAGGTCCAGCCATGGCCTTCTTCAAACTTTTTTGTAGCTGGTTTTGCAATATCATGTAATATCGCTGCCCAGCGCAACCATAGATCGTTTGTGTTTGGTGCTATGTTATCCAGCACTTGTAAGGTGTGATAAAAATTATCTTTATGCCCCATGCCATCCACATACTCTGCTCCCACTAATGCAACCATTTGAGGAAAGATTATTTTAAGCAGCCCGCTTTTATACAGCAGGTCAAAACCAACAGATGGCTTCGGTGCCAGCACAATTTTATTCAGTTCATCAGCAATCCTTTCACCACTTACAATTTTTATACGATGGGCATTTTCACCAATGGCAGCAAAGGTTTTTTCTTCGATAGTAAAATTCAATTGCGTAGCAAAACGAATGGCCCTCATCATCCGCAAAGGATCATCGCTGAAAGTGATTCCCGGCTCCAGTGGTGTTTGGAGAATTTTTAATTCCAGGTCTTTAATACCATCAAAAGGATCTATCAATGCCCCGTAATCAGTTTTATTTAAACTAATAGCCAATGCATTGATGGTAAAGTCGCGGCGGTTTTGATCATCCTGCAAAGTGCCCGATTCCACGGCGGGTTTACGGCTGCTGAAATCATAACTTTCTTTACGTGCGCCTACAAATTCAATTTCCAGGTCATCCACTTTTATTTGTGCAGTACCAAAGTTTTTAAAAAAATAAACCTCCGGCTTTGGATTAAATTGTTCAGCAACTGTATGTGCTAGTGCAATACCATCACCCACGCAAACCACATCCATATCTTTGGTTTTCCTGTCTAAGATCTTATCTCTTACAAAACCACCAATTAAATAGCAGGGCACCTGCAATTTTTGAGCAGCACCTGCAATTTTTTCTAAAATAATGAGTTCTTTATGAGTACAATTGATATACATGGGTGCAAAGATAAGCCCCTGTCCCCTTCCCGAAAAAACGGGATGTACCAAAAGGGGAACTTAGGTAGTTACATAATTCTTGAATTGAATTAACTTAACCGACAAAACATTTTTTATAAACTTCAAGAATTAAAAACAGTTATAAATCATTTTACTCTTCGTAAGCCCCTTCAGGGGTTTGGGGTTGTATTGGCTCTTGGCACTAATATTGCCTATATAGCCTTCCACATAAAAAATGCCATTTGGCTGTGTGGTTTGACAAATTGACTTTATATTGAGATTTATATGGATAAGAAATTTTATTTGCAGGGCCCGGAAGATGAAATGGAGTTTATGCCAATCATTCCTTTGAATGAAGAGGAAGACGCAAACCCTGATGAGCAGGCTATTCCAGCAGTACTACCGATACTCCCTTTAAGAAATACCGTACTCTTTCCCGGAGTAGTAATACCCATTACTGTTGGCAGGGATAAAAGCATTAAGGCAGTAAATGATGCTTATAAGGCTGACAAATTGATAGGTGTGGTAGCGCAAAAAGACAGTAACGTAGAAGAACCGGTTGTTAGCGACCTGGAAGATATTGGTACTGTTGCAAAAATTGTGAAACTGATAAAAATGCCCGATGGTGGCACAACCATCATTATCCAGGGGCGTAAACGCTTTAAGATTGAAGAGATCACTACCGAAGATCCTTATTTTAAAGCCCAGATAAAAGTTTTACTGGAAGATAATTTAAAAGGCGATGCAGATTTTGAAGCTATGGTAGGCAGCATTAAAGATCTTGCAGGACAAATTGTGGGCCTTTCTCCTAACCTGCCCAGCGAAGCTGCTATTATTTTAAAGAACATTGAGAACCCTTCTTTTTTAATTCATTTTGTAAGCAGCAATTTAAACAGCGATATTAAAGAAAAGCAAAAGCTTTTAGAGATCAGCAATATTAAAGCAAGAGCAGAATTGCTGATGAATTTAATGCAGACCGAATTGCAGTATGCCGAATTAAAGAATAAGGTAACCAATAAAACCAGGAATGAATTAGATAAACAGCAACGGGAATATTTTTTGCAACAGCAGATGAAAGCCATTAAAGAAGAACTGGGTGGCGATAATGTAGCTGAAGTAAAAGAAATGCAGAAAAAAGCAGAAACAAAAAAGTGGACGGTTGCTGCAAAGGAAATGTTTAATAAAGGGGTAGAGAAATTAGAACGCATGCATCCTTCTACACCTGATTATTCGGTTACGTATAATCATTTAGACCTGATGCTTGACCTGCCATGGGGCGAATATACCGAAGACCAATACGATCTTAAAAAATCAAAGAAGATATTGGACCATGACCATTATGGCATGCAAAAAATTAAAGAAAGGATACTGGAATATTTAGCGGTACTAAAATTAAAGGGCGACATGAAATCGCCGATACTTTGTTTTTTAGGCCCTCCCGGTATTGGTAAAACCAGTTTAGGAAAAAGTATTGCTGCTGCCATCAACCGAAAATATGTAAGGGTAAGTTTGGGTGGTTTGCACGATGAAAGTGAAATACGTGGGCACCGTAAAACCTATATTGGTGCAATGCCCGGAAGGATCGTACAATCTATACGCAAAATAAAATCAAGCAACCCGGTAATGATACTGGATGAAATTGATAAGGTGGGCAATACCGTTCATGGTGATCCTTCTTCTGCTTTACTGGAAGTATTGGACCCCGAACAAAACAATACCTTTTACGATAATTATTTAGAATTAGAATACGACCTGAGTAAAGTATTGTTCATAGCCACAGCCAACAACATCAGCAATATTCAACCTGCATTAAGAGACCGCCTGGAAATAATTGACCTGAGTGGTTATGCAGTAGAAGAAAAGATTGAAATTGCTAAAAGGCATTTAATGCCCAAACAAAAAGAAATGCATGGTTTAACTGAAAGCAGTTTTAAACTAAGCGATACTGTACTGCAGAAAATTATTGAAGATTATACCAGGGAAAGTGGTGTAAGGGAACTGGACAGGCAACTGGCCAGTGTAATGCGTTACCAGGCAAAAGAACTGGTGATAAAAGGAAAATTAAAAGCTACCATTACCAGTAATGATATTGAAAAAATATTGGGCAAACCAAGATACAGTAACGACCTGTATAAGATTGCCAATATGCCCGGTGTGGCTGTAGGCCTTGCCTGGACTTATGTTGGTGGTGATATTCTTTTTATTGAAACACAGTTAAGCGAAGGTAAAGGCGAATTAAAATTGACCGGCAACCTGGGCAATGTAATGAAGGAAAGTGCAAGTACAGCATTAACTTATTTAGAAGCCAATTGCAAAAAGGTAAATATTGAGGCTGACATTTTTAACAAAAAAGACATTCACATACATGTACCTGAAGGCGCTGTACCTAAAGACGGGCCAAGTGCAGGTATTACCATGCTTTCGGCATTGGCCAGTGCATTTACAGGGCGTAAAATAAAGCCCTATCTTGCTATGACCGGTGAAATTACTTTACGCGGACAAGTGTTGCCCGTTGGCGGAATTAAAGAAAAAGTATTGGCAGCAAAGCGTGCAGGGTTGAAAGAGATCATCATGTGCTGGCAAAATGAAAAAGATGTGGAAGAGATCAACAGCCAGTACATTAAAGGCATTAAATTTCATTATGTAAAAACAATGCAGCAGGTACTTGAGCTGGCATTGGTATAATGTTATAACATTAATTTATGGTGTACAACAATTAACAAATTATTTAGTTAAACAAGGAAACCCTTTTAAACAAAACCTCGTTTATACTGTATTATAATCATCGGTATGTTTCATGCTGATTGTTTTAAGGGTTAAAGAAATTCCCGCCGACTCTTCGGTGGGAATTTTTGTTTCACCGCTTCGCTGCGAAAAAAGGTTGCCACGAAGGCGCAAAGGCACGAACTAAAAAAAAATACGCATTTTTCTTTTGTGTCTTGGTGGCTAAATTCAATTTTGTTAAAAACTGTTTACTTGCCATTTAAAATACCTGTCATTAACTGCTTGCATAAGCCTTGTTGAAATAGATACAAAATGTGACTTTTTTAAAAGTAGAAACACAACTTATCTAAAAATTTATCGTTCATAATTTTAAACAAGTAAAAGTTAATCACCATTGTGGAAAATTTTAACTTCTTTATATTGTTTCATTTTCCGAATTTCAATTACCAATGAAGGAAAACAAGGAAATATCAGCTTTACTGCATCTCATCGATGATCCGGATGAGTACGTGTACAATACTGTAAGCGATAAGATCATTTCGTTTGGTAAAGCCATTATCCCTAACCTGGAAAACCTTTGGGAGAATACCTCCAATGAAGAATTACAGGAAAGAATTGAACTGCTGATACACCGTTTACATTTTCGTGACCTTACCAATGATTTTACTGCATGGGCTGCAGGCGATGCAGACCTGTTGCAGGGTGCTTTGCTGGTAGCTAAATATCATTACCCTGAACTTAACAACAACACCGTTTACCAGGAAATAGAAAAATTAAAACGGAATATCTGGCTGGAGCTGAACAGTTACCTCACCCCATTGGAACAGATCAATGTTATCACCAGCATTTTATACAATTACTACAAACAAAAAGGTGTTGAGTTTGCTTACAATAACCCCGATGACTATTTAATTAATAAAGCGCTGGAAAGTAAAAAAGGCAATGCCGTAAGTAATGGCATTATTTATTTAGTACTCTGCGAAATGCTGGATGTGCCTGTAAAAGCCATTAATATTCCGCGGCAGTTCATCATGGCTTATTTTGATACGCAGCATGACCTGTTAAATCCTGTTGGTCATTCTTCTGAAAAAATAAATTTTTATATTGATCCGCTCAACGGGCAAATGTATAGCCATAAAGATGTGGAGAATTATTTTAAACGCATTTCTGTACCTCCTACTACTTCATATTTTCGTCAGCTCAGCAACAAACGAATTATTCAATTTCTCTTAGAAGAGCTGAGTAAATGTTTTGATAACGATCGTAACCGTTACAAAATGGATGAACTCTTATCACTCGCTAATCTATTGGATAATGATCTACCACGTAGTAAATGAACCCAACTGGCAAAAGGCACTTGAACTGGGTTATTACGAAGCGCCTTCTTTGATAACTGAAGGTTTTATACACGCCAGTATGCGTGAGCAGGTGGAAGGTGTTATTGAAAGATATTACAAAGGCCAGGATGACCTTTTAGTATTGCATATTGACGAAGGCAAACTGGAAGCTGTTCATATTTTTGAAATGGCGCCTTCGGTGAATGAAGAGTTTCCGCATATTTATGGGAGAATAAATTTGGATGCAGTGGTGGATATAACGGCGTGGACGGAGCAATAAATCTGTTACTTATTCCTTTCTGCAATTTCTTCGAAAAGACACTTAATGAAAAAGAAAATAACAGTTTCGTTACTATTTAGCGTTTTGACAGTTAGTTTTTGCAACGCACAATTCATACACTTCGCCGACCCTAACCTTGAAAAGGCAATAGTAAATAGCCACATTAAAATTGATCTAAATAACGATAAGAAAATTGATACAGCAGAAGCCAACAAAGCAACTACTGTATTAATCGGTTATAGTAACATCATTTCCCTTAAAGGCCTGGAGCAATTCCCAAACTTGAAAATTTTGGACTGCACACATACCGATTTACAGAATGTAGTGTTGGAGAAATTTCCGCATTTAGAGCATATAGTCCTATCCAGTAACAAATTAAAACAATTGCTGATTAACGATTGTCCAAAGTTGCTATCCATCTTGTGTGATGACAACTCATTAAGGAGTTTAAAACTTGATGGGTTTAAAAAACTGGAAACAGTATGGTGTTCTTATAATAAACTGGAAGAATTGGTTTTCACCAACTGCCCTTCCATGGAAAATATTTATTGTTCACACAACTTTATTAAGGGGATTAATTTAACTAGCTTAATTAATTTAGTTGATTTCAGGTGTCAGAATAATTTATTAAGTAAAATAGATATTAAGCATTGCCCAAGGATGCAAATGTTGTATTGCGACGATAACCCAAAATTAGAAGTACTATATTTAAAAAACGGATTACGGCCTGGAATGATGGCTTATTTTATGTTCTTTGCAAACTGCTTGAAGCTTAAAGATATTTATGTTGATAATGAGCAAACTGAAATAGATGAAATACGAGACAAAATTAAAAGCTATAAGAGGAATGATATTAAGGTTCATATTCAATAATTACGACGCCTTGTACTCTATTTCATTGAGGTATGGATACGCTTTATTGGCACACATACTCAATACGACAAAATAGATGCTGCAAAAATTTTAAAAATATGGTACTCAAATTAATAAAAACAAATAAAGACTATAAAAATGCTTTGGCCAGGCTGGAAATTATTTTTGATGCTAAGCCTGGTACTCCCCAGGGAGATGAACTTGAAGTATTAGGTATTTTAATAGATAAATATGAGCAAGAGAAATATCCAATTAATTTCCCCGATCCTATTGAAGCAATAAAGTTTCGTATGGAGCAATTAGGATATAGCCAATCAGACCTTGCAAATGTTGTTGGTCTTAAAAGCAGGGCAAGCGAAATTCTAAATAAGAAGCGTAAACTGACATTGGAGATGATACGAAATTTGCATGATACTCTTCATATTCCAACCGACGTTTTGATTCAAAATTATTAATACCTCAAAAAAATTATCCTAACCTCATCTCATAGAAAAAGCCTGTAGATTTCTTCCATCCATTCTTCTCATACACTGATTGCGCAGTAAAATTATCCGCCGCAGTTTCCAGCATCAGCCATCTTGCATTAGTTGCTATACCAAACTCTTTTGCTTGTTGTAATAAAGCTGCTGCAACGCCCTGCCCACGGGCATCTTCATGCACATATAAATCATTTAATAACCAGGTACGTTGTAAACCTACTGAAGAAAACAAAGGATACAACTGGCAAAAGCCAACCGGTATTTTATTTACATACGCTATAAAAACTGCGGATTCATCTTTAGTAATTCTTTCCTGTAAAAAATCTGCAGCGGCTTTTATATCAGATGGCTGTTTGTAAAATATACGGTAGCCATCAAATAATGGCGCAGCTTCCGGGATATCTTCTATTCCTGCTTTTTTAATTTCAACAGCCATTTTTACTTAATTTAGTTTTCAATAATAACTCTTTTCTTTATTATAAAAAATACAAAATGATCAGCTGGAGCGATTTTGAAAAAGTAGATATCAGGGTGGGAACAATTATGGAAGTGAATGATTTCCCCAATGCAAGAAAACCATCCTTTCAATTAACGATTGATTTCGGTGAGCTGGGTATAAAAAGATCATCTGCACAAATAACTACGTTGTATCAAAAAGATGCGTTGGTTGGTAAACAAGTGATTGCCGTGGTAAATTTTCCTGTAAAACAAATCGCTAATTTTTTCAGTGAATGTTTAGTACTGGGGGTTTACAATGAAGCAAATGATGTGGTGCTGTTGCAACCGTCGTTGCAGGTGCAGAATGGTTGTAAGATTGGTTAAACTTAGTGGTTAAAACTTTTGTAGGGTTAGTAGCACTCGTGAATTGCTCTGCCCTTTAGGGCAGGGATTAAAAGCATCAGTCTTTTCCAGGGCTTTAGCCCCAATTAAACTGATGGGCTAAAGCCCGTACTGTGTTATACCTGTTCACTGCCCTAAAGGGCAGTGCAATTCAAAAAACTCTCCAGGAGTTTAGCTGATAGCTTAAAAAAATAGCTGTACTTTCAAACCGGATTTTCAATTCCATTGCATAGCAACATGAATATCGAAATCGTATATTATCAATGTCCACTTGGCGTACTGGAAATACGCAGTAACGGTAATGCAATTTCTGATGTGTTATTTTTAAACAGTTGGAAAGGCACCAAAGTAGATGAAGCACAGCTCGATTTTGTACCACCCAAATCTCCGGTAATAAAAAACTGCATTAAACAACTGGATGAATATTTTGCAGGCAAACGCACTGTATTCAACATTCATATGGCACAGGTGGGTACGGAGTTTCAGCAAACGGTGTGGAAGGAATTATGCAATATCCCTTATGCTAAAACCATCAGTTATTTAGAATTGAGTAAGCGCATTGGCAATGTAAAAGCTATTCGTGCAGTGGGTACAGCTAATGGCAATAACAGTATTTGTATCATTGTGCCTTGCCATAGAGTTATTGGTAGTAATGGCAGCCTGGTGGGCTATGGAGGTGATCTGTGGAGAAAGAAGTGGCTGCTGGAGCATGAGGCGAAGTATGCGTATGGGGTGCAGACGCTATTTTAAACCCCTCCGCCCCTGAAGGGGAGCCTGTGCGGAGATGAAAGCGGAAAAAAATATTCAATTTTCAATGCTCAATGTTCAATACTCAATATAAAACGCAGGTGTATTTTCATTGAACATTGTTTGTTGAGCATTGAGTATTGAACATTTTTTTTGTAGTTAACCGCCGTCAGGGTTTGCAACCGCTGACGGGCTTATTTCAAATCATCTCCCCCAAATGAAAGCGGTAATAACTGGCTGGCTTTTTTGACGATATAGATCTTTCCTTCTAAACCACTTAAGATAAGACGAATGGGCTGTTTTACCCTTTCTTCATACTCCAGTAAAGTTTGCCTGCAAATACCACAGGGTGAAATGGGATGGTTGCTTTTGCCATTTTTATTGTCATAACTTATTGCAAGGGTATCAATGGCAATGTTGGGAAACAATGTTGCGGCAGCGGAAAGTAAAACCCTTTCGGCACATATACCCACAGGGTAAGCAGCATTCTCCTGGTTGGTGCCGGTTACGGTTTGCCCGTTCTTTAATTGCGCAATAGCACCCACATTAAAATGCGAATAAGGCGCATAAGCATTGGCTGTAATTTTCCTGGCTTCTTTAACCAATACGGCATCTTGCGGTGTAAGTTCTTCAATTGAATTATACACTTCAAATGAAAAATTATATTCTTCCTGGTTCATACTTTTAAGTTTTATGGCAGATAAAAAATCCTTACTGCATTGCTGCAATAAGGACCCGGTTTATTAAATATACAATATTTTTCGTGAATCGTGAATGGTGAGTCGTGAGGCGTGAATCGTGAGTAGCGAAGAGTCTCACAAAAATGAGGTACTGCTCACGTCTCACGACTCACCACTCACGTTACTTTATCCACGAAAAGATGCGCTTCCATCTTGGTCCACCTTCCCAGCTAAACCATATTAAAGATGCTTTACCTACTATATGGTCTTCAGGTACAAAGCCCCAGTAACGGCTGTCCAGTGAATTATGACGGTTATCTCCCATCAACCAGAAATAATTCATTTTAAATGTGTAAGTAGTGGCTTCTTTTCCATTGAGAAAAACTTTACCATCTTTTTGTTCAAATTTATTTCCCTCATAAGTTTCAATACAGCGGCGATAGCGAATAATATTGTCCGGTGTCAATTGGATTGCTGCATCTTTTTTAGGAATCCAGAGTTTACCATAATTATCTGCTGACCAGCTGTGCAAAGAATCACTATTGCTATAATATGGAAATAATTTCTCTTTCTCATATTCATAGTTATAATGTTGAAATAAGGCTGCTGTGGCCGGGGACATTTCTTTTCTTTCTTCGTTGGTAATATTAACCAAAACATCTCCGTTAGGGTATTGTCTTATATCGCCCTGGTCTTCTCTTACATGAATGCCTAAATTGGCTAAGCTTTCGGCATCTGAAGGAGTTTTTCTGGGATCAATAACCTTATAAAGGCGCTGTGCATTAGGAAAATAATCCTGGGGTTTGCCATTAATTATTAAATCTCCGTTTACAATTTGTATCGTATCGCCTGCAATTCCAACACAGCGTTTAATAAAGTTTTCCCTTTTATCAACTGGCCTGGTTATTATTATATTGCCATAATCCTCCCAGGTTTTTTCTCTTCCAATTTCGCGGCATTCCTCATAATATGTTTTTAAAGAGCCAAAATTAGCTTCATCATTAATCAAAGTATCGTTGGCAGGAAAATTAAACACCACAGCATCATTTCTTTTTACAGGAGAAGGGAACCATCTTGTATAAGGAATATGTATCCACTCTACATAAGATTTTACATTAAAGCCCGGAATGGTGTGATGCACAAAAGGCATTGCAATAGGTGTATTAGGAATACGTGGACCGTAAGCCCATTTGCTTACAAACAGGTAATCATTTACCAATAATGTTTTCTCTTCTGAAGGTGTTGGAATAACATAAGCTTCAAAAACAAAGGTCCTGATCAATGTGGCAGCCACTACAGCAAATGCCGCAGCGTCTATCCATTCCCTGGCTGTTGACTTCTTATAATTTTTAACTACTGGTATGCCTGCATACCTTTCGCTTTTGGAAAATCCCAAATAAGGGAAGTACACAAATGGTAGCAGCACTGTTGCAGCATGATGCCAAAAACCGAAACGGCCAAAGTGTTCTACAAATTTAATGGTGATCCAAATGGTAATAAACTGTCCCGCAATAGGAATCAGTTGCAGGAAGAACCAGTATTTTGGCAATTCCATTTTTTGCACCATACACCAGGTATTATAAAAAGGGATAAATGCTTTCCAGCTTTCAATGCCCGCTTTTTTAAACATTCCGTACAAGCCAATATGCCATCCAAGTGTAGCCGCAATAAAAATTATCCAACCCATAGTTGTCTTTTAATATTTTTTGAGTGCCAAAAGTACCATAATAAATTTTAATGGCTAAAACCGTTCGTAATTTGTTGGGAGTTCCTTAACAGACCACGGACGACTGACCACAGACCACAGAAGATTCTCTATTCACTATTGACCATTGACGATTCACGTCTCACCATTCACCTCTACTTCTTAGGCAGCACGTAATTCTCCACATCTTCCAGCGAAATGGTTTTTGCAGAGAGGATGATAAGGCGCTCCACCACATTTCTCAGTTCCCGTATATTTCCTGTCCAGTTGTATTGCTGTAAAGCATCCATGGCTTTGAGTTCAATACCTTTTTTGGGTTGTCCGTATTCCGCAGCGATAATATCCAGGAAATAGTCTACCAGCAAGGGCACATCAGCCCGTCTGTCATTAAGCGATGGCACATGTATGATGATAACACCCAGGCGATGGTACAGGTCTAAACGGAAATTTTTATCTTCTACTTCTTTTAAAAGATCTTTATTGGTTGCGGTGATAACACGTACATCAACATTAATATCTTTTTCCGCTCCCACCCTGGTGATCTTTCCTTCCTGCAAAGCCCTTAGCACTTTTGCCTGTGCTGTTAAACTCATATCACCAATTTCATCTAAAAATAAAGTACCGCCATTGGCTGTTTCAAATTTTCCGATGCGTTGTTTTACTGCCGAGGTAAAAGAACCTTTTTCATGGCCAAACAATTCGCTTTCGATAAGCTCTGAAGGGATGGCAGCGCAATTCACTTCCACCATTGGCCCGCTGTTGCGGTTACTTCTTTCATGTATCCATCTTGCCACCAGTTCTTTACCTACACCATTTTCACCGGTAATCAAAACACGGGCATCTGTAGGCGCTACTTTTTCAATGGTATCTTTTATCTTTTTAATGGGGTCACTTTCGCCAATCATCTCCTGCACCTTGCTCACTTTGCGTTTAAGCACTTTGGTTTCGGTAACCAGGCTTTGTTTATCCACTGCATTACGTAACGTGATGAGCAGGCGGTTAAGATCGGGCGGCTTGCTGATATAATCAAACGCCCCTTTTTTTACCGCTTCCACGGCTGTATCAATGTTACCATGACCGCTGATCATGATCACCGGTACATCGCCATTGATCTCTTTTGCTTTTTCTAAAAATTCAATGCCATCCAGTTTGGGCATTTTGATATCGCACAATACAATATCATAGGCTTTTTCGCTAAAACGTTTTAATCCTTCTTCGCCATCACTGGCTTCATCAATTTTATAGCCTTCATAGCTCAGGATCTCGGTTAAGGTTTTTCTGATCGCCTTTTCGTCATCAATAATTAAAATACTTGCCATAATTGTTTAACAAAATTTTTGTGTGGAACAAATACCGTTATGCATCTGTACCCGTTAACATCAAAATTAGCATATTATGCCTTTTAAACCGCTCTTATTTTTTGTTGTACTGTTTTCTTTTTCCTGTAATGATACGGCAATAGTAAGAAATAAAATTACCAGCCATCAAAATATTGCAGCTACTGGCGCTGATAAAAATTTATTCCATAGTATTAATACGATTCCGTTGCCGGATGGTTATGTAAGAATACCTGCTGACAGTAACTCATTTGCCTGCTGGTTAAGAACGGTAGCATTAAAAGAAAATAAAACCGTGTATCTTTTTAATGGCACCCCAAAAATCAACCAGCTGGCACAATTTGCTGTGCTGGATATTTCTGTTGCCAATAAAGATTTGCAACAATGCGCTGATGCGGTAATGCGCCTGAGGGCTGAATATCTTTTTGCAGCAAAACAATATGATGCCATTGTTTTTACTGATAATGATAATACAGTGTATACTTTTCATCCGCCATACAGCAAAGAAAATTTTATGCATTACCTGGAAACCGTTTTTGGCATGTGCGGTTCTGCATCTTTGGCAAAACAATTAAAACCTGTAACGGATTTTTCTACAATAGAACCAGGTGATGTATTGATCCATGGTGGTTTTCCGGGACATGCAGAAATTGTAATGGACGTTGCTTCGAATGCAGCGGGTAAAAAAATATTTATGCTGGCGCAGAGTTATATGCCTGCACAGGATATTCATGTTTTGGTAAATCCTGCAAGTGAAAGTTTATCGCCCTGGTATGAAGTAAATGATGATAAAAAAATTATAACGCCGGAGTATTTATTTCATCAAAATGAATTGAAACGCTGGTAAAGTGTACCTGGTTTTCTAAAAGAAGCCAAGTCTTTAAGACTTGACTTCTTTTGCTGATAATTTTTCCAATAACACCAATTGATTTTTTGCCCGCATTAAATTATGCCCTTCGTATTTTTGGCCGTAGTACGCATCGTTGTTTAAATAATCAGTTATAAAACGAATAGCCTGCATGTAGATCATAAATTTACCGGCATAAATAAAAGAGCGTTTTTCTTTCTCCGTCAGTTCATCATGCATCTCTTCTAAATATCCTTTTTCAATGGCTTCTAAAAAACCGGAACGTATTTCAATTTTGGAAAACTCTTTTTCTTCTTCACTGGCAGGGGACAGATAGGTACGCAGCATATCCCCCACATCGCTGATAAAATAACCAGGCATGATGGTATCAAGATCTATCACACACAATCCTTTGTTGTGCTCATCAAACAGCACATTGCTGATCTTGGTATCGTGATGAGTGGCACGTACCTTAAAATCCTTGTCCTGTTTTATTTTTGCAAATTCATCAGCAATTGTTTTATAGCTTTTGATGATTGCAATAGTATCAGCTGCGGCTTTTATCCTTTCTGCGTTACCGTTAGTTACTGCGTTCTCAAATTGTTGATAGCGCAAACTAAGGTCATGAAAGCCGGGTAATGTAATTTTTAATTTACCCACGTCCAGCCCGGATAATTTTTTTGTAAACCTTCCAAATTGTTTAGCCGCTTCGTAAGCCTGTGCAGCATCAGTAACCACATCAGTGGTATGCGAATTTTTTATAAAAGGGAATAACCTGAAATAGCCCTCATCAAAGCAAAATGCCATTTCTTTACCTGTTATTGTTTTTACCGGGGCGGTAAATAAATAACCCGGGTGGTTGATGGTAAGATGATGGGTAACCACACGGATGTTTGCTGCAATGTATTCCGGGTGTTTAAAAATTTTATCGTTAATGCGTTGCAGGATATAACTGGCATCACCCTTTGTTATTTTCCATGTACCATTTATTAACCCGCTGCCAAAAGGCTGCACTGTGCATTCTTTACTGTGGAAGCCGTACTCTTTTAAAGCAGCTGCAATCATTTTACTTCATTATTCTTTTTAAGGAAGATGCGGATTTAAAACCAGCATCATTACACTCCTGCCCTGCTGCTTACGCCATTTAGTATACGCAGAATATTTTTTGGATTGTTGTTTTTTAATTCATCGGGTAACAAATGTTGCGGAAAGTTCTGGTAGGCTACCGGCCTTACAAAACGCAATATAGCAGCAGTACCTACTGATGTGGTCCTGGAATCAGAAGTAGCAGGGAATGGCCCGCCATGCACCATGGCATCGCAAACTTCCACACCTGTGGGGAAACCTCCGAATAAGATCCTGCCCGCTTTTTCTTTCATCAGGTCAATAATTGGTGCTAAATATTTTTCATCTTCCGCAGCAGCGTGTACAGTGGCGGTCAATTGCCCCTCTGCATGTTGCAGCGCTTCAGTTATTCCCTCCGCATCTTTGCATAAAACAATTACGCTTACCGGCCCGAATACTTCAGCAGCTAAATTTTTGTTGGCCAGAAAATCTTTTTGTGCAACAGTAAAGATATGTGGCACCGCTTCAGTTTTAGCTGCATCCGCAATGGCATTGCTTTCTGTAGCTAAAGTAGCAGTGGCTTTTAATCTTTTAACACCATCAGCATAAGCAGCACAAATATTTTTGCTGAGCATTGTTCCGGGAGCAATCTTTTCAATAAGTGCAGCCAATGATTGTAAAAATATTTTTGTGTTATCATCATCCACCATAAATACCAAACCAGGGTTAGTGCAAAACTGCCCTACACCCATGCTTACCGAAGCAGCAAAACCCTGTGCAATGCCGGCCGCATTTGTAGCCACAGCACCTGGTAATAGTATCACCGGGTTTACAGCACTCATTTCGGCATACACAGGTATTGGTTCTGTACGGTTTACTGCGGCGTTAAAAATAGCCATGCCACCTTTTCGTGATCCTGTAAAACCAATTGCTTTTATCGCATTGTCTGTTACCAATTGTATGGCGGCTGCCTCGTTGCTGAACACTACTGAAAAAACACCATCGGGCATATTGGTTTTATTGGCAGCCCTGGTGATCGCTTGCCCTACCAGTTCGTCTGTACCCGGATGTAATGGATGCGCTTTTACAATTACAGGGCAACCTGCAGCTAATGCAGAAGCCGTATCGCCACCTGCTGCAGAATAAGCAAAAGGGAAGTTGCTGGCGCCAAAAACCATTACAGGGCCAAGTGGAATAAGCATGCTGCGCAGGTCTGGCTTAGGCAAAGGTTGCCTGTCTGGTATAGCAGTATCAATTCTTGCATCCACCCAGGAGCCTTCCCGTAACAATTGGGCAAACATTTTTAACTGCATCATAGTGCGGCCACGCTCTCCCGTTAGCCTTGCAAGCGGTAAGCCACTCTCCTGCATGGCACGGTTCAGCAGTTCATCACCAGCCGCTAAAATTTCATCTGCAATAGTTTCTAAAAACACTGCTTTTTCTTCGGCGGTTTTCTTGCTGTATATTTTAAATGCTGCAGCAGCTTTTGCAGCAACGGCAGCGGCTTCACTTGCAGTGATAAGGTGAAACTGGTCGGGTAACGTTGTTCCGGTGGCAGGGTTAACTGCATTGAAAGTATCGTTGCCTGTTGCTGACAACGTGTTACCAATTATATTTTTACCTGTGATCTCCATAAATAAGGTTAAGTATTATTTTCTATAGCATAAAAATAGCCCATTTTTTAAAAGGGCTATTTATTTTTACTTTACTATATTGAAATTATTTTACTGCAGTGATCATTTTTACACTGATATAGGCTTTTGCCCTGATGCTGTACACTTCTTTATCGGTATAAGAAAAATTGATGGTTTTGCCTTTAAGCTTGATAAGGTCTTTGGCATAATTGTTTCCATTGGCAACCATATCACTCCAAACCAGTTGTATTTGTTTTGCACCAGACAAAACAGTTACGTAAATAAAATCTTTTACTTCCACATTTTGCACCATGCCTTCCGCTTTTGATTCGGACTTTGTTTCCACTGGTTTTTCTATTGTATCACCACCACGCTGCGCCATTTTCAGCATGAGTGAATTCAATGCCTTGCAATCTGCTTTGGCCATTTCAACACTAATTTCAGCCATTAGTTTTTGCATCCCTTCCATATCTGTCATTTCAATATTGCGTTCCTGTACCAATGCCATAAAATCTTCCATTGATTTTTTCATCATACACTGGCCCATTATCATTTGCAGTTCTTCCGGTGATTTTTTATCCAGGTCGGGTATTTCACTCAGGCAGGCGCAGGTGCTGTCAACAATTTTTTTCTTAAGGTTGGTTTGTGCAGTAACTGCATAACAACAAAACATAATAGTTACTAAAACGGCAATCTTCTTCATTTGTGATTTTTTTGCAAACCTAAGATAAAATGAGTGAATTTGTTTTTGTTTGAAGACAAACTATGCCTTTTAACAAAAGAATTACTTCAACAGGAAATATTTAAGCGGATGACTACCACCATATGAAAATTAAACAATAGTAGATTATGTCTCCTTTATATTGCCGGTGGGATATAACTTAAAATATTTTGCTGCCTTATCAGCCAGTAATTGTTTGGCATTTGCCATTGATTCAGCAGCACTTATTACAGGGGAACTGATACATTCAACGGACTGCAACTGCAGTTTTTTTAATAACGAATCACTTGCTTCCAGTATACCACAAAATGCAATGGCAGGTATTTGATTTTGTTGTGCAAGCTGTGCCAGGCTGCTCACCACTTTTCCCTGTAAGGTTTGCTGGTCAATTTTACCTTCCCCTGTAATTAACAGGTCTGCTCCGGCAATCTTACTTTTAATATTGCTGGCTGCAATGATCATTCCGATACCGCTTTTTATTGCTGTATTAAAGAAAGATAGTAAGCCGGCGGCAACACCTCCGGCAGCTCCTGTACCGGGAACAGTTGCAATATCAATCCCGGTTTGCTGCTTTAATATTGCTGCGAAATTTTTTAAGCCTTCATCCAGCAATTGTACCTCACCCGCTGATGCACCTTTTTGCGGTGCATAAGTAAAAGCGGCTCCGTGCTTATCGTACAACACATTTTGCACATCACAGGCAATTTCAAAATTGATACCGGGTTTTGTTGCTGGTGGAATTATTGTATCAACCAAAACCAGGTTTTCACCAACACCTTGCAGTAAATTACCTGCAGCATCCGTAAACTGAAAACCTAAGGCAGCAAGAATGCCCATACCACCATCATTAGTGGCACTGCCGCCCACACCTAAAACAATTTTCCTGGCTCCTCTATTTACTACGGCATCTTTTATCAATATTCCTGTACCATAAGAAGAAGTTTTTAATGGATTCCTTTCTTCTTGTTTCAGCAACACTAACCCGCTTGCTGTTGCCATTTCAATAATAGCTGTTCCCGTACTTTCATTCCATTGATAAGACGCTGCTATTGTTCTTCCTAATGGATCAGTTGTGCTGCATTCAATCGTTTTTGTATCCAGGTAATATTGCATTACTGAAGCAAAGCCATCGCCCCCATCTGCCATTGGAAAATTAAGTGTATCAATATTTTTACCTGATCTTTTTATTCCTGCAGCAATAGCATTGCATACTTCAAAACTGGTGAGGCTCCCTTTGAATTTATCAGGCGCTATAATGACTTTCATTCACTGATCTTTTTGTAGTAAAACATACCGGTAACAGAATGCCAGATAAAAGTATGCACAAAAAAAGACAACGGGTACAATGATTCCATTTGGTGGTTGCCGGACCATAATGCTGTCAAGCCTGAGGCACACATAAGAAATTTTCAAGCTCTTTTATAATGACAACAAGAAGTATTTTTTTCGCCGCTTTGCTGCGAAAAACGGTTGCCACAAAGACGCAAAGGCACGAAGCAAATTTTAGAGTGAATTATTTGATTGAATAAACTCCTGAGTCAAAAAGAAATCATTTAAAATCCGTCTAATCCGTGTCATCTCCCGCATAGGCGGGACAGGCTGTGTTCCTGCCTTCTACATCGCCAGCCGGCGGAGACAGTTTTTGAAATTGAAACACTACCCAATAAGATAACTACACTCTTTCAATGAAAGCAACCTGCGCCAAGCTTCAGGTGCATAAAAAAATTATATTGATATTGGTAAAGCGGGAATAAAAGAAAAAACCTTCTTCCGAAGGTTTTTCACGAGATTGGATTGGGTTGATTAGGGAGTAAATGGTTTTTTCAATATTGGATTCGTTTTCTTAAGGACGGTTGGTCTTTATTGGATTGGATATTAACAGTGCAAAGATGCGACGTTATAAAATTACTGTAAGTAGCAGGCTTAAGGTATTCCTTGTAGGAGGATTACTAACCGGGGATAGTCAAATCAGCCAGGTCATTTAGCCTTTTCTATTTTTCACTTAGGATATTTAAGCGTTGCATAACTGTATTGGTTACCCGTAAAATATGGTATCATTTAATCCAGTAATGGTTCGCAATAATATCCGCATTTTGTAACCAGCAATTGTATATCAGCTTCTTCAATGGACTCCTGGTGGCTTTCTATCCGCAGGGTAGGCCTCTTTTTTAAATGACCAAATTTATTTTTGACATTTTTGTTAAAAATAAATTTACGGACTTATCACCTACTTACTTTATTGTCTGTTACTGAAATTATTAATCCCGGTATAACCCGGTTTATCTATCCAGGAAGAATACTACTAAACAACTGGAATATTTATCGGTGATTGATCCTGTTCTTTTGAGTATCTTTCAACTGCCTTACAATAGACACAGGCAATTCATCGCTGTCTATAGGAAAATCGATAGATGCCGACACATATTTTCTCATATTGGTAACCCGCTCAAAAATTTCAAACAAGGCAATCGGCTCTTTGTTAAAACTAATACAGGTACTTACAAAATGCACTTCATGCAAGGCATAGCCGGGTCGTCTTAATTTTTCATTAATATCTTTCAACCGGGCTATAAAATGCCGCTGCCTGATAAACGTGTTGCTGTTCACAATAATAAAGATATAATCGGCATAGGCTGTTACCTTGCCATAATATTTGTGATAACCGCTGCCGCTTCGCTCCAGCAGGTATTCATCAGATGTAGCAGATTTATATATCTCCACAGCCGAACGCCATATTCTTTCTTCTTTATTTTTCCGCGGCTCATCGGGTAAATTCCTGTTGTATGAATACCAAAATCCTACCAGTGTATCCAGCAATGCTGTATTCACGGGTTCGTTGGGAATACTGATCTTCAGATCACTGAAGCTGAATTTTTTAGAATGAGCATCAATGAACTCCGTATAATTGGCGTATCCCAGGGCCTGCACAATCATATTTATTTTGGTAAAACTGGGTGCACTTACTTTTTGAAGTGTTTTTACTGACCTGGTTGCTTTCAATCTTTTAATGATCAGATGTTCATACAGGTAATTTTCTCCCAGCAATGCAGCAGCATACTTTATCTTTTGTTTCTTATGCCTGTTTATGATCAGCTCATTTATCTCGTGAGCAACAAAATTCCATTCCATTTTTGACACATGCTGCCAATTATTTTTCCGCAAAAAATGATCTGCCAAAAAATTCACCAGCAATTCCAGGTGTTGCATTTCTTTTACCAGCATAATACGATTTTAATACGAATATAGGTTACAAAAAAGTAATTCCAATATTTTCATCGTATTACTAACGGTGATCTTTATGTCATAAAACAAATACGATGAACACATCAAATTATTTTGTTATTTTCCTGGCAATTGCTATTCTAAACTGCACAGGGTGTACCAATCCTCCAAAAGAAATTTATAATAAGGATTTTAACTGGACAATTACAATTCCTGAAAACTTCGATTCAGTAAGTGCCGGGCAATGGGCTGCAATGCAAAATAAAGGAATGGATGTGATGGAAAGAACTTACGGTGAAAAAATAGATAACAGCGTGAAAAAAATTTTTGCTTTTAAAAGTGATGAGTTTAACTATTTTGAAGCAAACTATCAACCTTTTGATACTTTGATAGAGGGTGATTATGCAGCATCCTGCCAGCTATTAAACGAAATGCTTTATGAGATAGCAGTATCACAAACACCAGATACTAAAATTGACACAGCATCATATACAGTAATGATTGACAACTTAGAATTTCAGACATATGAAATGAAAATGACATTTTTAAATAAGAAAGTGCTGAATGAACTAACGTTTAGCAGGCTATTTAATAACCAGGAATTTAGAGTAAATATTGTGTACCTGGACGATAAAAAAGGAGCGTTAATGCTTGACTCATGGGAGAAATCAAAATTTGGAAAAAAATAAAGAGTGCTGTTACCAACATATGTTCTTATATAAAGTTAGCTGAACGTAAAATCGTTTAGACAGACTTCTATAAATGTTTTACGATTTTACAAATAATGCAGACATGAATACAATTGCACCAACCAGGGCGGATTATGTTATATGCAACCATTCTTTTAAAATGTTCATCTATAAATTATTAATAAATAAACGTGAATCTGTAATACTTTCTTTTATCACTACTAATTTCAATTGAAAAAAATCATAAAATGGCTATTAAGAAAAGACATATACAATTAACCTTTTGTCATCGCAAACCGGAAAGATCTTTCTTTTGGAAAGGAAAACAGTTTCCTGTATGTGCCAGGTGTACGGGAATTCATATTGGCTATCTAACATTCCCACTTTTCATGTTTCAAGTGTTCACGCTGAACATTTGGTGTACGGTAGCCTTAATTCTTCCAACTTGTATTGACGGCTGGACACAGGCATTTTTTAATAGAGAAAGCAATAATTTTTTAAGAGTTACTACGGGGCTTATTGCAGGAGTTGGAATGATGTCGTTAGTAACCATTACAGGACAATTTATAGGCAACATTATTTTTTTATACTTAAAATAAACTACAGTTATGACAGACGAACAACAATTTCCACCAGAGGAAAATCCAGATGACCAACTAAGTACGGGGCTCCAGGTGTTAGCGTTTTGCGTTCCGCTTGCAGGAGCAATTATTTATTTTTCCAACAAAAGCAACTACCCAAATAAAGCCAAAGCAGCCTGCCATGCAGCCCTGTGGGGTTTTGGTGTTGGAGTTCTTTTAAATATTCTTTTAACGCTGGCGAGACAATCACATTAACAACTTTAACCTCAATTAAAATTTTCTATATGGCCAATCACGACTTTAAAACAGAATCTCCTGAAAACTATGAGCAAAAATGTTGTTGTGCTTTAGTGCTTGATGTTTCTGGCTCTATGACAGGAGCCCCGATAAAAGAACTTAATGAGGGACTCCAGGAATTTTACCATGATATCCAAAATGATTCTACCACTGCAAACAGACTTGAAATAGCTGTAGTAGAATTCTGCCATGAGGTGAGAACCCTGGTTGATCCAAGCCTGGCTGCAAATTTTTCAATGCCGAAACTTATAACAAAAGGCACTACCAATCTTGTAGGCGGCATACAAGAAGGTATAAATATTGTGCGTAACCGCAAAGCCTGGTACAAACAAACCGGCCAACCCTATTACAGACCCTGGGTTATACTAATAACAGATGCAATGCCTGACGAAGAACAGGATATTTCCGGATTATCTAACCAGATAAGAGAAGGAATAGCAAGAAAGGATTTTTTCTTTTTTGCTATTGGAGTAAAAGGAGCAGACATGAGCATGCTTAGCGAAATTTCAGATACACTAATGCCTCCTGCCTTATTACAGGGACTGAAATTTTCTGAGTTCTTTACCTGGTTAAGTGCCTCAATGACTACAGTTACTAACTCAAAAGATGGAGATAAAGTTAACCTTCCCGATGCAGGCAACTGGATGAAAGGGTTTTCTGTTTAAATCTTACACTAAACTATCAGATAGTGATCAACAGCTCTATTTTTAATTTAAAAATTAAAATTAACCCGGTGAAACATTTTAATGTTCGGATTGCTTTAGCGATAGTATGCACTCTTATTCTTTTATTGGCATTAGGGATTTTAGCGCAGGAACCAGATAATATTTCAACTACTATAGCTGAGTACAATAGCAAGAGTCAAATTCTCGAAAATAAAATTCGGGAAGTTGAAAAGTTAAATGATAGCCTCAGGCAAACAATTAATCGATTAGAAGAAAAAAATAAATTCCTGGCGTCTCAATTTAAAAAAACTGGTGATGCAAGCTCCCGAAATTGGTTGTCAATTTTCAAACTCATAATACTTATAACGGCAGTAACATTAATCGCTATTGGAATACTGGTGCTACGGTTTTTTTATCTAAAACAAGGAAGGAAGAAGAAAAATAGTTCATCAAAAAATTTAGTGATGCAAAATCGTTCAACCAATAGTATTCAAAATGTACAGACCATTGCCGATGATGATAGAAAGAAAAAGCAAAATCAATTAAGAGAGTCAGACAAACCCATTTTACCGCAAAATAAAAACTTGTCACATTCAAATATACTATCCAAAAGTTTTAATGTAAAGGCAAAAAAAAGCAAATGGTATATTGTAGGAGCATCATCAATTGGAAAGTCGCATTTAGTAAGCAATAAACCCTGCCAGGATAATCATTACTCAGAATATTGGGATAATGGCTGGGGCATTGCTATAACATCAGATGGTGCAGGAAGTGCCGAGTGCTCTCATTACGGATCTGAATATATAGCGACAATATCTGCGCTCAACAATTTTAAAAACTTTGCAGCTAAAAAAAAGTGGGCCAAAAAAAACTATCTTCCCACTACCGATGAGTGGTCAGGGTACTCTACCCTGTTATTAAAACAGGTTTACCATGATTTGGAGCATTTTGCTTTAAAGAATAACTATCCTTTTGCCTCAGTTGCCTGTACCATTATTGTTGTTATATTCTCGCCAACCGGCCTTCTTGTAACACATATAGGAGATGGAAGAGCAGGTTATCGCAATGAAAAGGGAGAATGGAAACCTGCTATAACGCCTCATAAAGGCGAAGAATCAAATTCCACCATATTCATTACTTCAAACGCCTGGATTTCTGACAGCCAGCTATTAATGTCAAATGTGAGGATTCCGGAGAGCCGGGTAATACAAGAAAAAATAACAGCATTTACGCTTATGTCAGACGGATGTGAAGCGCATTCGTTTGAGTGCAGCGCAATGAATGGAGAAACTAACCAATGGAACGACCCTAATATACCCTATACAAAGTTTTTTGACCCCGTATGCCATCAATTAAAATCAATGTGTTTAAACAATACAGGTATGGACGAGGCAAATGAAAAATGGAAAAAATTTATGGAGGATGGAACAACTGGTTTAAAAGAAGAATCGGACGACAAAACAATGATTGTAGGAATTCTTATCAGCTAATGCCAATTACCGTTTACAATATTAACAAGATTAAGATACTGGTAGAAGACAGGCCATTGGCGGCTCCTGGTGGTGAAGGTGCCGTTCATAGAGTTATTGCAAATGCTCGATATGGCAATGCTTGTGTAAAGATTTATCACGAGTTGAAAAGAACCTCCACTAAAAAAAGTAAGATTGAGTTTATGATCATTAATAAGCCTGCAAGCTTACACACGGAGAATTTTATTATATGCTGGCCACAGGAAATAGTATACGACGGATCAGGAAAATTTTTAGGATTTATAATGCCGGTTGCTTTTTCCGGCAGCATTAAATTATACGAATTAGCTACCGCAAAACTAAACTCAAAACTGAACCAGGGCCATCATTCACAATGGAATAAATTTGAAAGAACAAGCAAAACCGGTATAGAGAAAAGGCTTAAAATATGTGTAAATATTTCCATTGCCCTGCACTTAATTCATTCCGCAGGCAATTATTCAATTGTTGATTATAAACCGCAAAATATTTTAATCACAAAAGAAGGTAAGATTTCTATCATAGATGTTGATTCATTTCAAATCGGTGAAAATGGTAAAGTAATATTTCATGCAGAGGTGGCAACGCCGGAATATGCGCCACCGGAAGCTGTACGCCTGAATCCCTCCAAAAACTTTATTCCGGATAATTGGGACAGGTTTTCATTTGCAGTGTCATTTTATGAGATACTTCTGGGGATTCATCCTTTTACTGCTACCTGTAACGGCCAGTATGTAAACGCAACAACTATCGGGGAGAAAATACAAAAAGGCCTTTTCGTGTATGGGTCAAAAAAAAACTATTTGACTGTTATACCACCTTTGCATTCAAATTTCAATACACTGCCTGTTGCTATCAGAAATCTATTCATTAAGTCTTTTGAAGATGGACATACTAATCCTGACTCCCGCCCACAAGCAGAAATTTGGGGCCAGACAATTGTTACAGAACTAATGACTGGCAGCACTATCAGGGCCAATACCTTTTCTATTGTAAAGCAAACTAAACATACAACAGCATATATTGGAAATCAAACGCAAGCCG
>Ga0068859_100000762_pt1 | contig 32459 bp, 38 predicted proteins | sample KBSSwiS22_FD_66585 | JGI IMG/M metagenome (GOLD analysis project Ga0068859, IMG submission 66585) | Switchgrass rhizosphere microbial communities from Kellogg Biological Station, Michigan, USA - KBS Switchgrass S2-2 | ecosystem: Host-associated > Plants > Roots > Rhizosphere > Soil ...
GCCGAGGGACGGCGACGGGAAGGTCTCCGTTACGAAGCCCGGGCGGCGGCACGCGGCGCTCGCGCGCCCCAGAGGAGCAGCCAGAAGATGATCGGCAGCTCGAGGGCCGTCAGCTTCGTGACGGGGGCGAGCGCGGCGGCATGGTCGGGGAGGACGAGCGAAGACGCCGCGCTCGCGAGGTAGCCGAACGCCGCGATCATCAGGAGGATGCCCAGGAAGCGCGGGATGAAGGCCGAACGGATCACGCAGACTCCGAACGGAAAGAGCCAAAGCCCCCAGAAGACCTCGGCGACCGAGTAGCCCTTCGCGTGCACCTGCAGGCACAGGTAGGCCAGCGCGTCGCGCGAGTGTCCATCGAGCGCCGAGAGGTAGCCCGCCGCTCCGGCGCCGCCGCTGGCACCCACGAGGTCGAGCGCGGCGATCTCCGGCAGCACGCCGGCGAACGTGATCGGGATCGAGATCAGGATGAGAACCATCATCGCGAGCGCGTGCCGCTCGCTGACCGGCCGGAAGAGCCGGTAGAGGGTGAGCGCGACGAACACGAAGAGCGAGAAGCCCGCGAGCTCCGACGCGATGCCGAGACGGAGCAGGCCGCCGGAGGCGCGAAGCCGATCGGCGGTCGCGGCGGCGTCCCCCTCCACGATCAGCCGTCCGGGCACGTAGAGCAGCGCCGGGGCGCCGACGAGACTGCTCAGCAGGTAGAGCAGCCCGGCCAGCCGGGCGGTTCGCTTCGTCTCGGCGGGGTCCATCTCTGGAACCGGATACGCAGCAGCCGAGGTCGTGTTCCGGCTCAGCGCGCGACTCCTGCAAGCCGCCAGAACTGCGTCTCGTTCAGGATCGTGATGCGGTGCCCCTTCTCGCGCAGCCGTTTGATCTCGATGAGCTTTCTCCCGGCGTCCCGGCCGGCCGCCTGGAGCGGGTTGGGGCGGCCGCGCACCACGACCGTCGTCTTCGCCGAGGGCGCGCCGTGCACCGTCGCCCCCGCCTTGCGCGCGGCGCGGGCGGCGTCGCTGCGCTTGCGGGACAGGATGCCGGTGAAGGCGAGGTGCGCGCCCTCGAGCGTCCGCAGCCTCCCGGCCTTCAGCGTCGCGGGAGGATGGGTCAGCGCCTCGATCAGCTCCTGCGCGCTCTCGTAGCGCTTCCCGCGCTCGCCGATGCAGCGGTACACGATCTCCTTCAAGTGGTCCGTGCAGCGAAAACGCCGCACCTCGCCCGGCCGGATCCGGGCCTGCGCGGTCCCCTTGAGCAGCATCCCGATGAGCTGCCCGACCTGGTAGACGTCGTCGCGCGCCTGCCACTTGGGCGCCGCGGCGTCGCGGATCTCGCTCGGGACGCCCCACGGATTGAGGGTGCGCGTGCGGATGCCGCGGCGGTCGCTCTGGTGCCGCACGATGCCGAAGTCACCGAGCTTCAGGCCGCCGTCCTCGCAGACGAAGACGTTCATTGGCGTCAGATCGCGATGGAGCATCTGGCCGCGGTGCAGGCTCCCGAGGACCTGGAGGATGCCGGCGATCTCGCGCCGGGCGGTCTTCTCGGCCCATCCCTTCTTCGTGCGCTGGAGGAACGCACGGAGATCGCCGTGCCGCGCGTATTCGAGGGCGAGGCAGTAGAGGACGCTGCCGTCCTCGCGCGCCAGCGGGAACGCGTCGTAGACCCGGATCGCGCGCGCGTGTCCCTCGAGGATCCGTCCGAAGTAGGCCTCGCGCAGCCAGCCGTCGATGTGGAGGCTCGCCTTGAGCGCGACGACGCGCGGGATCCCGCGCGAGCGCTCGAGCCGCGTCGCGAGGTACGCCTGGCCGAACCCGCCCTGGCCGAGCAGGCTGTCGACCCGATAGCGCAGCCGGGTCTCTGGGCTGGTGACGACCTGCTGGGGAAGGAGGAGGGCCTTCCCGCGCGCCGAGCGCGAGACCGCGTCGAAGGGAAGCGTCGTGGCGCGAGTGGTCGCGGTCATGGAGCGGCGGAGGCGAGTCTAACGAACGGCGAAACGCACCGCACGCCGCAAGGCGCGGCTTCGGCGTCGAAGCCGTTCCCGGCGCCCGCTCAGCCGCCTGCGCGCGAGCGAAGCGGTGAGCGTTCCGGCGCCGCGGCCCTTTCCGCGACCCACTCGTCGCGGCGACCGTCCATGCTCGCTCGGGCCAGGCGAACGAGTCGTCCGCCGTGGTACGCGCAGCTTCCGCGCGGGATTCCCAGGAGCGCGGCGGCCCTCGCGAGGGTGTGGCCCTGACGAATCAGGAGGAAGAGCCTCCTCTCGGTCTCGGGCAGCGCCGCGGCGATCCGGTCGAGGGCCTCTCTCGTCTCGAAGTCGATTTCGTCGGGAGGGGCGCCGGGCTCGGCGATCGCCTCGAGATCCACTCCCTCTCGCCGGCGCCTCGTCGCCGACCGGCGCCGATACCGCAGGACGTAGTAGTGGACGACGGCGCCCAGCCAGGGCGCGGTCAGCGCCAGGACCGGGGACCCGGTCCGGAGGAGCCAGATCCACACGTCCTGAGCCACGTCCTCCGCATCGGGGAATGCCAGCCCCGCCGCGAGACAGGAGCGCAGGATGCGCGTGTAGATCGTGGCGACGGCGCCGTCGGAATAGGGAGTGGCGTCGACCGGGCCGCTGCGAATCGGTTGCTGCTGAGGCATCGCGGTGTCGGGCGGATGCGTGCCCGCCTTTCGCCGCCACGATCCATCGGAAGGCCGGCCGGAGTCCTCCCGGATGGCTCCGATTTCCCCAGGTTTTGAACCGGCGGCGAGGAAGCCGCCACCGCCTCACCCCCGCTCGACGCCCATCTCCAACCAGTCGAGCTCCTCCTCGAGCCGGTGGAAGGCGTTGTCGCCGATCTCCTCCCGCGCCCGCATGTCGAACACGACTCGGCGGGCGGCGGAGAGGGCTCGGAGATGGGCGTCCTGGTGCGAGGTGGGGCCGGTCCACTCGTCGGCTCTCTCCTCGGCGCCGGGCTCTTCGGTCCCCAGATGGGCGACGAGCTCGTGGCGCACGGACTCGGCCGCCGGTGACGGGTCGCCGTCGAGGCTCGCGAACGCGGCGTCCAGGGCACGCGAGCGCGCCAGCTCGACCTCGCGGCCGACCGGGTCGTCGTCCCGCAGCTCGAGCGTCTGAATCAGGGGTCGGAGGGTCAGGCCCTGGATGACCAGCGTGCCGAGCACGACGGAAAAAGCGGTCAGCACGATGAGGTCACGATAGGGAAACGCGTCGGGGAGCGCGACCGCCGCGGCGAGCGAGATGATCCCGCGCATGCCGGCCCACGAGACGACGACGCCTCCCTTGAACGTCGGAGGCTGGATCGGGCGTCGCGGATGGAACCCGAAGCGGTGGATCCACGCGACCGCGACCGAGGTGTGGAGGAGGACCCACGCGATCCGCACGACGATGACCGTGACGAGGATGATGGCGGCGACCCACAGGTAGCGCGCGCGCACGCCGGGGTCGAGGCTCGACAGAATCGGGCGGATCTGCAGGCCGATGAACACGAACGCGAGAACGTTCAGCAGAAAGACCGCCGTCTCCCAGACGGCGTAAGACGGTATGCGGATCCGCGCCGGCGTGCTCGCCGGAGCGTGCCGCGCGACGGCGATCGCGAAGCACACCATGGTGAGAACGGAGGAGAGGCCCAGCCGGTCCGCGAGAATCCAGACGCCGAAGGTCGTGCAGAACTGGACGATGACCGCCGTCGGCACGTCCCGGATGCTCCGGGTCACGCGGAGAGTCACCCAGGCGATCGCGAGCCCGACCGCGGCGCTGCCGGCGACGATGAGGAGCAGCGACGGCGCCGCGGACTGCAGGGAGAACGCGCTCATCGCGACCGCGCCGACCGCCAGGCGGTAGATGAGGAGCGCGGTCGCGTCGTTCAGGAGGCTCTCGCCCTCGAGGATCGTGAGGACGCGGTGCGGCGGGCGCAGTTGCCGGAGGACCGCGGTCGCCGCGGCGGCGTCGGGCGGTGCGACGATGGCGCCCAGCGCGACGGCTGCCGCAAGTGGCATGTCGGGCACGAGCCGGCGGACGACGAAGGCCACGGCGACCGTGGTCAGGATGACGCTCACTACGGCCAGGCTCGTGACCGGCACCCAGTGGTCGCGGAGATCGCGCGGGGAGGTGTCGTAGGCGGCGTCGAGGAGCACCGGCGCGACGAAGAGCGCGAGGGCGACCTCCGGGTCGATCGTGATGCGGGGCGCTCCCGGCAGAAACGCGAGGACCGCGCCGCCGAGCGCCAGGAACGCGGGATAGGGCGCGCCGGTCCGGCGCGCGACGGCCGCGAGCAACGTCGCCACCAGCAAGACGCCGATCAGCGCCTCGAAGGCGTTCATCGGGGGGAGTCTACAGGCCCAAGTTCGGCGTTACGCTGCGCCGATGAAACGGAGACTGGGGCTGTTCGCGTTGATTCTCATGACGGCAATCACTCCCGCAATGGCCGAAGAAAAGACGGGTCCGGGTTCGGGTGCGGGTAGCCCTGGCCTCGAGCTGCTCGTCCTGGGCTCGGGCGGACCGCGCTCGTTCGGGCGCGCCGCGACGAGCTACGTCGTCCTGGTCGACGGCGAGGCGCGAATCCTCGTCGACGCGGGGCCGGGGGCGTACCTGGCGATCGGGAGGCTCGCCGTCGACGTGAGTCGCATGGACGTCGTGCTGCTGACGCATCTCCACATCGACCACACCGGAGACCTGCCGGGCGTCTTCCTCCATCGCTCCCTCACGGCCGGCAGGGCGATCCGGTTCCGCGTCTTCGGACCGAAGGGGGCCGGCGTCTTCCCGGACACCAGCCGGTTCGTGCGCGAGCTCTTCGGGCCGGGTGGCGCGTGGGAGTACCAGAGGAGCTTCGGCGCGGACGAGCAGGTCGACGCAACCGATCTCCCGACGGCTCTCGATGCCCCGGCCGGAGAGATCCTTCGGGACGGCGATCTCCGGATCCGCGCGATCGCGACGCACCACGGCGATTGTCCGTCGGTCGCCTACCGCGTGGACTACCGCGGCAAGAGCATCGCCTTCTCCGGCGACATGGACGCGAGCGCGCTCGCCAACCTCGAGAGCCTCGCGAAGGGCGCGGACGTCCTCGTCTTTCACTGCGCGGTCCTCGACCCGCCGGGCTCGCCGGAGATCCTCTACACGCTGCACACGCCGCCGCGGAAGATCGGCGAGGCGGCCGGGGCGGCGGAGGCGAGGCGGCTCGTCCTGAGCCACATCGCGCCGGACGTCGAGCGGCGCGAGGAGGAGGTCCGGCGTTCGGTCGCGGCGTTCTTTCCCGGATCGATCGCGTTCGCGCACGACGGTCTGCGCGTGCCGCTGCGCGGCGCGAAGGGGAGTTGAACGGGCCCGAGCCCCAGGTCACTTCGCTTCGGGCGTGTGGGCGAGGATGACCGTGGCGAACAGCAGTCCGACGAGCATCACGACGACCGAGCTCGTGAGCCAGAAGACGGTCCTCCGATACTCCGCCGGATCGTCGTCCTGGAGCCGGAGCGAGCGGCCGAGCGCGACGATCTGCATCGCGACGGCGAGGACCATCGTCGCGGCCGCGAGGATCGACCGGAGGGTCCACTCGCCCGGCGCCTCGAAGCTCCAGAATCGGAAGAGGGCGAGCGAGAAGCCCAGCAGGACCGTGGCCGATCCGATGATGCCCTGCCGGTAGCCCTGGGGAAGCGGAGCCGGCCTCGGCTTGTGACTGGGATCCTGGTCCATCTTCGGGCGCGCCTCGAGCGCGAGACTATCTCGGACCGCGGCGCCGTCGGCTCAGCGGATCTGCGCGATCCGTCCCTTCTCCTTCGAGGGGAACTTCTCGAACGGCTTCGGATCGTGGCCGGGGATCACGCGGTCGGGCGAGCCGGCGAGCTCGACCATGCGGCCCTGGTGAAAGACGTTCGCGGCCCGATCGTCGTCGCCGAACGTCGCGCCGGGCCTGCGCTCGTCGAGGTTGCGGTAGAGGTAGCAGTTGTCCGAGGCGAGGACGAAGGGCGGATCGCCGTCGACGCGGATGTACTGCGACGCGAAGGTGTGTCGCGCGCCCGTGTAGGCGCGGATGCCCGGAAGGATCTCCACGCCGTCGCCGCCGACGAGCCGCACGCCACCCTCCGTGTTCCGCCGCACGAGCTCGGCGACGTCTTCGGGATCGATGCCGCCGTGCCGGCCGTCCGGCTGCCACGCGCCGCCCGCGTAGTACGCGAGCTCGTCCCTCTGGATCCAGATCGTGGCCTTCGGAAAGAGGTCGATGCCGCCCATGTGGTCCCAGTGCGCATGGCTGATGATCACGTCGGTGATCTCTTCGGGCGGGACTCCCGCGAGCCGCACCGCCTCGTCCGGCCGCAGAAAGTCGGCCGTGCTCGGAAACTCCGCGAGCCACTTCGCGCGGTGAAAGCCGCTGTCGAAGAGGACGTTGTGTCCGCCGCCGCGGATCAGCCAGAGCACCATGGCGATGTCGAGCTTCTCGTCCTCGGGCGCCCCCATCACGAGCGCGGAGACGGGGAAGTCGCGGATCGTGGCATAGCGGACCGCCTGGATCGAGTAGGCGGGCCGCGCCGCCTTCGGGACGAGCTGGTCGAGCTTCCCCTGCGCACTGTCGAGGATCTCCGTCTTTCGCACCGCCGAGTCGGTCGTGTCGGACGGCAACAGCGCGAGCGCCTTCTCGGCGTGCTCGCGCGCCGGGTCCTTCTGGCCGTCCGCGAGATACGCGTCGGAGAGGCTGTCGTGCGCGTCCGCCGAGTCCGGGTACGCGGCGACGTTCAGCTTCATGATCTCGACGGCGCGCTTCGACTCGCCGGCCCCCAGGTAGTGATACCCCATGAGCGTGACGACGGCCTCCGGCCACGGCCGCGCGTCGGGATCGCCGCTCCGTGCTTCCGCGAGCTTCTTCGCGACCCGTTCGGTGCCGCCGGGCGCCTCGATCTCCTCGAGGAGCGGCGTCGACGGCAGGGCCGCCGCGGTCTCGCGCACGTCGGCGCGGCCCGGCGTCTTCACGAGCGTCTCGACGAACCAGTCCGCGAGGATTCCGGCCAGCTCCGGGTGGCCGCGGAACATGTCGGTCCCGTGGCCGCCCGTGTCCGGGACTCCCTCGCGGTCCTCGAATCCCAGCCACGGCGGCCGCCGCCCGCCGTAGTGCACGAACCGGCGGCCTGGTCCCGCCAGGACGCTGTAGGTCCACGCCATGACGTCCTGCGTCGGCGGGTACTCGTCGTCGTCGGCGAGGGCGAACAGTATGGGCAGCCGAGGATGATCCTTCAGGAAACGGCCGCCGGCGAGGTCGGTCTCTCCCGAGAGCAGGGCGAGCGATTTCACCTCGGTCGGATGCCGGCGCGCCGCGGCGACGGCCTGTCCGACGCCGTCCGCTCCCGCGCCGCCGATGCCGACGACGCCGCGCGTGACTCCCGGCTGGGAGACGAGGAACTGCCACGCCGCGTCGACGTCGTCGGGCGTCGCCTTGCGCGCCGCGGAGCGCTCCGCGGACGTCCATTTCGCGTGCGGCGTTCCGCCGCTGTCGCCGAAGCCGCGCAGGTCCACGGTCACCGCGTGGATCCCGGCCTTCGCGAGACGCGACGCGACGTCCTCCCAGGATTTTCGGTCGCGGTTCCCCTGATGGAGCAGGAGAACGCCCGGTCCGGGCCCGGCGGAGGGGGGCGCGAAATCGCTCGCCGCGAGCGCGGTGCCGTCCGGCGCCCTGAGCGCGACGACGCGGCCGTCGGGGGAAGTCGGCGCGAGCCCGACGGCGGCGGCCAGTGCGGCGGCGCCGGCTGCGGAGGCCAGGACTCTCTTCATGAGCGGGATTCTCTCGCGACCCGAGCGCGGCGGCGCCACGCAACTCGAGGTTACGGTCCTTCGTATGAACCCGCCAGGAGGCGTGTATGACTGTCCGCACGAGCTCCCGGGTCGCCGGGTTCGCCTTCCTCCTCTACATCGCGGCCGCCATGACCGGAATGATCCTGGGCGGAGGGGCCTCGGCCGGCGACACGCCCGCCGCGAGGCTCGCCGGCCTCGCCGCGCACGCGGGCCAGGCGCGTCTCGGGTGGATGCTCGAGCTGGTCGGATGCTTCTGCGCCTTCGTCCTCGCGGTCACGCTGTGGTCGATTACACGCGCGGTGGATCCCGACCTGGCCTTTCTCGCCGCGGTCTTTCGCGTCGCCGAGGGTGTGGCGGGCGCGGTCGCTTTGGACGCCGCCGCCGAGCGCCTCTGGCTGGCGGCGCACGCCGGCGAGCTCGACCCGGTCACGCGCGATGTGCTCGCGTCGGTGCAGTTCGGAGTTCGCGAGAGGATGGGGATCGGCGCGGCCTGCTTCGCCGTGGGCAGCACCCTCTTCGCCTGGCTGCTCCTGCGCGGACGGATCGTGCCGGTGTCGCTCTCCTGGATCGGCGTCGTGGGCTCGCTCGCCGCGGTGTTGATCCTTCCGCTCCGGCAGGCGGGCGTCCTCGGAGGCCCGCTGACCAACGTCGTGTGGCTGCCGCTTCTCGTCTTCGAGGTCTGGCTCGCCGTGTGGCTGATCGTGAAGGGCGCCTCCGCTCCGGCCGCGAGCCGAGCGGTCGCCTAGGTTTTCGATGTCGACGTCCATCGAACAGGAGGCTTCATGAAACCCTCGCGACTCTTCCTCGTCTCGGCTTCGCTCATGCTCGCCGTGGTCGCCGCTTCCGAGGAGACTCAGGAGACGAAGGCGGCGGCGTCCGCCGCCTCGGAGGCGCCGCCGACCGTCGCCTCCGTCGTCGACCGCCAGGTGACCTCCATCGAGAAGCTCGTGGTCGAGGCGGCCGACGCGATGCCCGCGGACAAGTACGACTTCTCCCCGGAGAGCCTCAGGATCCCGGGAAGCGACTACATGGGCGTTCGCTCGTTCGCCCAGCAGGTGAGGCACATCGCGGCGTCCAACTACGCCATCTGGGTTCCCCTCACCGGCGACAAGGTCCCGGACAACTACAAGGGCGGCAACGGCCCCGACGACCTGAAGACGAAGGAGCAGATCCTCCGGTTCCTGAAGGATTCCTACGCCCTCGGCCACCGGGCCGCCGCGTCGCTGACGACGGAGAACATTCTGCAGGCGCCGGAGGGCAGCAAGTCGGTGCGGCTGCACCGCGCCACGTTCGGCGTCGCCCACGCCTACGACCACTACGGGCAGATGGTGGAGTACCTGCGGATGAACGGGATCGTGCCGCCGGCGAGCCGGGGGAACTGAGAGGGGGCGACGCCCTAGCGGGCCCAGTAGTCGGCGATGCGGCGGATCTTCGGTCCGTCGAACTCGAAGACCGTGACCTGGTCGCGGCGGGACGGCTTCCAGGTTCCGTCGTCCTGCTTGTATTCGAACGTGACGTTCTGCTGAAGGACGACGACGTTGGCGGCGGCGATGCGCCGGGTCACGACCGTGCTGGCGTGTCGCGTCGCGCCGAGGAACGCGTTCATGCCCTTCCGGAGATTCTCCTTCCCCTGGGTGCGCATCTTCACGACCGGATCCTCGTAGACGACGTCGTCGGTCGCGAAGGAGAGGAAGCGGTCGACGTCGGCGGCCGTCGCCTTCTCCTGCATCATGGTCGTCCGTGCGGCGACGGCCTGCTCGGCGAGGTCGGCGAGGTTCGGCCCGCCGCACGCGAAGACGGCGACGAGACCGAGCGCGGCGGCCCAGATCGCCGGGATCGCGAGAAGCGGCCGGCGAGTGGTCCTGCGGTCGTTCATGCCGTGTGAATTCTGACGCGTGTTACGCGGATCCCGTGTCTTTGTTTACGCCGCCGCGGTAGGATCCGGGTCCGTTCGCAACGGCGAGGTCGACGATGATTCCTGCAGCGGCCTTCCTCATCGGCGTCGTGGCCGGCCTGCGCGCTCTGACCGCGCCGGCCGTGGCGAGCTGGGCGGCGCGCGCCGGCTGGCTGAGCCTCCAGGGTACGCCGTTCGCCTGGCTGGGCGCGGCGGTGACGCCGTGGATCTTCTCGGCCGCGGCGCTGGGCGAGATCGTCAACGACAAGGTGACGACCGGCAGCCGCAAGGCGCCGCCGGCGTTCATCGCGCGGATCGTGATGGGAGCGCTCTCCGGGGCAGCGATCGGCGCGGGCGCCGGCAAGCTCGCCGCCGAAATCGTCCTCGGCGCGGCGGGCGCCGTGCTCGGGACGCTCGGCGGCTCCGCGCTCCGCGCGCGGCTCGCGAAAGCGATCGGCCGGGACCTCCCGGCGGCGCTGATCGAGGACGCGATCGCGATCGTCCTGGCGATTCTCGCCGTCCGCGCGGGGCGCTGAGACCGGCCGACGCGCGATCAGTGGGCGCGCAGGTCGCCCAGCACCGTCGGCAAATACTCCGAGACGGTCGGGTGGATGTGCATGGCGCGTTGCAGGACCGTGTAGGGGGCGCGGGCGTACATCACATCCAGGACCGCGTGGATCACCTCGTCGCCGCCGACGCCGAGGATCGCCGCTCCGAGGATCTGCTTCGAGTCGGCGTCGACCACGATCTTCATGAAGCCCTGGGTCTCGCCCTTCTCGACGGCGCGGCTGACCCTGGTCATCGCGCGCTTGCCCACGAGGATGCGCTTGCCGGACGCCTTCGCCGCGGCCTCGGTCATGCCGGCGCGTCCCAGCGGCGGGTCGACGTAGAGCGCGTACGCGTCGATGCGGTCGCTGACCCTCCGCGTGTCGCCGTCGAGGAGGTTGGCGGCGACGATCTCGTAGTCGTTGTACGAGGTGTGCGTGAACGCGCCCCTGCCGTTGCAGTCTCCGAGGGCCCAGATTCCCTCGACGGAGGTGCGGAGCTGCTCGTCCACCTTGACGTAGCCCCGCGCGTCGACCTCGACGCCCGCGCGCTCGAGCCCCAGGTCGTCGGTGTTGGGCCGCCGGCCGACGGCGAGGAGCAGGTGCGTCCCGTCGACGATGGGAGAGTCGTCCTCGCAGTCGACCCGAACGCGAACGCCGGAGGGCCCCTTCTCGACCGCGATGCACTTCGCGGCCGTGCGCACGGCGATTCTCTCGTGCTCGAGGATCTCGCGGACGGCTGCGGAGACGTCCTCGTCCTCGCGTGCGATGAGCCGCTTCCCCATCTCGACCACGGTGACCGCGGATCCGAAGCGCCGGTACATCTGGGCGAACTCGAGACCGACGTAGCTCCCGCCGACGATGACGAGGTGCGGCGGGACGAAATCGACCGCCATGATCGACGAGTTGGTCCAGTGCGGCGTGTCGGCGGCGCCCTCGATCGTTTCCGTGATGGCGCGGCCCCCGACGTTCAAGAAGATCTTCTCGGCGGTCAGCACGTCGTCCCCGACGCGGACCTCATGCGGCGACTCGAAGCGCGCGTGGCCGGTGTAGACGGTCCCGTTTGCGAGGCCGCGGACCGACTTCTCGACGGAGGCGCTCGATTCGCCCGAGATCATGTCCTTGCGCGCCTTGACGGCCTTCATGTCGACGGTCGGAGGCGGGGCCACGACGCCGAATTGAGAGGCCCGGCGGACCGTCTCGGCCGCCGCGGCGCTCGCGACGAGCGTCTTCGTGGGGATGCAGCCGGTGTTGACGCAGGTCCCGCCGAAGCGGCCGCGCTCGACGACCGCGACGCTCTGTCCCGCCGCGGACAGGCGCGCCGCGAGAGACGGGCCGGCCTGCCCGGTCCCGATGATGATCGCGTCGTACCGCTTGGCCATCGGATTCAGCCGCCCGCGTCGGCCAGCGCCCGTTCCTGGTAGATCCCAACGACGTTGCCGGCGGGGTCCCGGAAGCGCGCGACGACCTCGGGGGCGCCGGGATGGAGCGGCTGGGCGATCGCGCCGCCCTGCGCCACGACCTTCTCGAGCGTCGCGGCGGCGTCGGCGACCATGACGTACAGCATCAGGCCCGGCTCGACCTGCGGCGGCCGCCCGGTCGCGAACGACCCGCTGACCTGACCGGTCGTGTCGTCGAACGCGGTCGCGCCGTCCCCGCGCCGGCGGATCGTCCAGCCGAAGACGGCCGCGTAGAACTCGGCCGAGCGCCGCGGATCGGTCGCCGGGACCTCGACGTAGCAGATCTTGCCGTTGGCGAGCGTGGGAGGCATGCTCTTCGGTCCTTCCCTTCCGTAGCCGGGACTACTCTATAGGTCTCTCGAGAACGCCGGCGGAGGCGCCGCGCGGCGCCATCCGCAACGGACAAAGGCACTTACGAGGGCTCGGGCGCTTCCTCTTGCTTACCGAGAGAAAAAGGCGAACTTTTCGAGCGAGATCCCGTAGACTCCCCTAGGAAACCGATATGAGCAGGCGACCTTCGTGAGCAAGCCGGCCGACCTCGTCCAGGGCACCCTTGACCTTCTGCTCCTGAAGATCCTGGCCCTCCAGCCGCTCCACGGATGGGCGATCAGCCTGCGCCTGCGCTCGCTCTCCTCCGACGTGCTGCAGGTCTCCGAGGGGTCTCTCTACCCGGCGCTCCACAAGCTCGAGCAGGAAGGCTGGATCCTGGCGGAGTGGAAGCAGACCGAGAACAACCGCCGCGCGAAGTTCTACGCGCTGACGCGCCTGGGCCGCCGGCAGCTCGAGGCGGAGGCCGCGAACTGGCAGCGCCTGTCGGCCGCGATCTCGTACCTCGTGCAGCTCTCGGAGGCCTGAGCAACGCGATGCGCCTCGAGCACTGGCGGTTCACCGCGCCTCTTCGACTCCGGTCCATCTTCCGGCGCGGACGCGTCGAGGACGAGATGGACGAGGAGCTCCGGTTCCACCTCGAGCACAAGATCGAGGAGGGGATCGCCGAGGGCCTTTCCCCGAGCGAGGCGCGCCGCCAGGCCCTCGCGGCGATGGGCGGGCTCGAGCAGCGCAAGGAGGAGATCCGGGACGCGCGGCGCGTTCACTGGCTGACGGACTTCGTCGACGACGTGCGCTACGCGACCCGCAGCCTGCGCCGCACGCCGTGGCTCAGCGCCTTCATCGTCGTGACGATCGCGGTCGGCATCGGGATGACGGCGACGCCGCTCAGCATGCTCGACGCGCTGATCTTCCGGCCGTATCCGGTGCCGCACCCCGGCCGCGTCGTGACCCTCGTGAGCACGACCCGCGACGAAGCCTACGGCGACTTCTCGCATGCCGAATACCTCGACCTCCGCGACCACACGAAGAGCTACGACGGCGTCGTCGCGAGCTCGACGCTGCTGCCCGTGGGCTTCGTCGCGCGGCCGGGCGAGACGCCGACGGTCCGCGGCGGCCAGCTCGTCTCCGGAAACTACTTCCGCGTACTCGGGGTGGACCCGCAGATCGGACGCGCCTTCCGCGACGACGAGGACCAGGCGCCCGGCCGCGACGCCGTGGTCGTGCTGGCGCCGGACTTCTGGAGGCGCGATCTCGGCGCGGACCCGGCCGCGGTCGGCCGGACGATCCGCCTGAACGGCGCCGACTTCACGGTGATCGGCGTCGCGCCGGAGAGCTTCCCCGGGATGTACATCTTCTCGCGGCCCGACTTCTACGTGCCGCTCGCGATGGCGAAGACGTTCTCGACGAACCCGGAGAAGAGCTTCTTCGCGGACCGCGACGACCGTGAGCTCGCGGTGCGGGCGCGCCTGAAGCCGGGCGTCTCGATGCTCGAGGCGCGCAACGAGCTCACCACGCTCGCCCGCAACCTCGCCCGCGAGTATCCGAAGTCGAACCGCGACCGCGGCGCGGCGGTGCACACCCAGTTCGAGATGCGGACCCGGGGCAACGACCTCAACTGGAAGTTCGGCGTGATCTTCACGATCCTCGCGCTGGCGGTGCTCCTCGTCGCCTGCACGAACGTCGCGGGCCTGCTTTTGTCCCGGGCGCGGTCTCGGACCCGCGAGATCGCGGTCCGGCTCGCCGTCGGCGCGGGCCGCTCCCGGCTGATCCGCATGCTCCTGACCGAGAGCCTCGTGCTCGCAATCCTGGGAGGCCTGGCGGGCGTCGCCGTCGCGTACGCCGGCATCCACTTCATGGCGTCGCTCTCGATTCCCGCGGAGCTGCCGGTCAAGATCCCGTTCCGTCTCGACACCCGGGTTCTCCTGGCCACCGTCGCGCTGTCTCTCCTGAGCGCGCTCGCGTGCGGCCTCGCGCCGGCCCTGCAGAGCACGCGGACGAACCTCGTGAGCGGCCTGAAATCTTCGGAGGCGAGTGACGTCGAGCGGGGACCGCGGCGCCTCCGCGGGCGGAGCGCGCTCGTGGTGGCGCAGATCGCGATGTCGCTGATGCTCCTGACCGCGGCGTTCCTCATGTACCGCGGCTTCCACAACACGCTGCTCGACCGGATGACGATCGGGCAGGACGCGCGGGACCACATCCTGATGACGCGGTTCGATCCCCGTCTCGTGCAGTACGACGCGGAACAGACGCGGCGCTTCTATCGGCTGCTCGGCGAGCGCGCGAGGCAGATTCCGGGCGTGCACAGCGCCGCGTTCACGCAGGATCCGCCGCTCGCGCTGGACGACCCCGGAGTCGTCGCGTTCGTGCCCGACGGATTCGTGATGCCGCGCGAGCGCGAGGCCTTCACGTCTCTGATGGACTCGATCGACGAGGGCTACTTCGAGACGCTGGGAATCCCGATCCTGCGCGGCCGGGGGATCCTCGCGACGGACACCGCGGACTCGCCGCGCGTCGCCGTCGTCAACGAACACTTCGCGCGGCATTACTGGCCGAACGGAGACGCGGTCGGGAAGCGCCTCCGGCTCGACGGCGCGAACGGGACGCCGGTCGAAATCGTCGGCGTCGCCCAGACCATGAAGTACCGCGACACCTTCGACCGGGGGATCGACTTCGTCTACATGCCCTTCTCCCAGCACCCCGCCGCGCGGATGGTTCTCCTGCTGCGGACGGACGGCGATCCGCTCCAGCTCCTCCCGCCGGTGCGCGGCGTCGTCCACGGGCTCGACGCGAACATGCCGATGCTCGAGACGCGGACCTACGCCGATCTCTACCGCTACGCGACCGTCGAGGGCCCCGGCATGGCGATCAAGCTCGTCGGGACGCTCGGAATCGTCGGGCTCCTGCTCGCGATCGCCGGCCTGTACGGGCTCGTGGCCTACAACGTGAGCCGGCGGACCCGGGAGATCGGAATCCGCATCGCCATCGGCGCGAAGCCCGCCGACGTGATCCGGCTGGTGATGGGCAAGGGGCTCGCGCTGGTCGCGGCGGGGACCGCGATCGGGCTCGCGCTCGGATTCGGGCTCGAGCGGCTCATGAACGCGATGCTCTTCAACGCCGGCGGGACCGACGTCATGGTGTACCTGATGCTCGTGCCGGCGATGGTGCTCGTGACGATGCTGGCGGCCTACTTGCCCGCGCGCAAGGCGACGCGGATCCCCCCGACGCTCGCGCTGCGCTGCGAGTAGGACGGCGAGCAGGAAGGCGGAACGCGCGGGATCCCTTACTCCTCGTTGCGCTCGGGATGATCGCGTCGCCTCGCCGCGACGCTCGCGCTGCGCGGCGTTGCGAGCAGAACGGCGAAAAGCGCGGGATCCCTCGCTTCGCTCGGGATGATGTGACGCGCGACTTCGCGCGTCACATCACTTTCCGTAGAGCTTCGTGACCTTCGCGAGCAGCGGCGTCCAGGCCTCCTTGGTGTGCGCCGTGCCCTTCGCGATGATGTCGATGGGCGTCACCGGCTTCCCGTAGTACGCCGTGTTGTAGTCCTCGCTCGGCTTGAGGACGGCGCCCGTGATGTCGACGCCCCCGTAGAGGCCCTTCGAGCGGCTGTAGTAGATGATGGAGGCGTTGGGAGTGGCTGCAGCCCCGGCGCCCACCGGGCCCGCCGCGACGCTCGCGTCGCCGCCGAGCTTGAACTCGGACGACATCAGCGAGTCGATCACCTTCTGCGTCATGAGAAGGCCGATGATCTGCGACTCCTGCACGCCGGCCTGGAATCCGGCGCTCGCGGTCCCGGTCGTGTAGAACGCGGGGCCATTCCAGCCCTTCTCGCCCTTCACGACGAGCACGCACCGGCCGCCGGAGCCGCCGAAGATGAACCCGGCCTTGACGACCTGGGAGCAGATCATCATGCCCTTGGCCTCCTTCGCGTGCTCGCGGAACCAGGTCATGTCGGGATCGGAGACGAAATCGTCGAGCGTCTTGCCGGCCGCGGCGACTTCGTTCGCGGCGTCCGAGTGGCTCGTGGCGGCGAGTGCCGGGTACGACGGAAGGACCAGAACGAGGGCCAGGATCCACCGAATCCCGTGGGGATGACGCATGACTCCACCTCCTCGGGAGGGCAGGAGTGAGCGCCCTCCCCTCAGCCGCGAACCTACCACGGCCGGGGAGAGACGATGGGATTCGTCCCGTCACTTTCGCTTGCGGACCGACGCTCCCTTCTTGCCGAGAGCGGTGCGTGTGGCCCGGGGAAGATGGGCGATCGTCCGCTTCCGCCGCGCGGCGCTCGCGGCCTTCCGGACGTTCCGGCGGGCCGCCGCGCGCTGAGCGGAAGTGGCGCTCACCGGCGGCCGCCCTTCTCGCCGCCCTTGCGCATCGGCTCGTGGTTCTCGGGCTTGCCGTATCCGGAGCCGCCCGGCTTCTCGCCTTCGCCGTGGACCGCGTTCACCGTCGCCCACGCGCGGCGCTCCGCCTCGTCCTCCGGCACGCCGCGCTTCTCGTAGCCTTCCTCGATGTGCTCGGCCTGCCTCTTCTCCTTGTCCGTGTACTTGCTCTTGTCTCCTCGGGGCATGGAACTGCTCCTTTCCAGGGAAGGTCGCAGCAATCACGGTGCCAGAGTCCCGGGTCTACACTGTCCGGCGATGCGCGGCAGACCGGGCCTGCGGACTCTCGACCGGCGGGAGCTCCTGCGTCTGGGAGGAGCCGCGGCGGCGGCTGCGTTGGCGGGACGCTGTGCGTCCGGTTCGAGCCGCGCGGCGCCGCCTTCGGTTCCTTCGAGCGCGTCCGTGCCGCGGCCGCGCCGCCTCGAGCGCGTCCTCGTCGACCCGGAGCGGATCATCCGGAGAGTCGTGGGCCTGCGGCCGTATCGCCCGTCGGGCTTCGTCGTCCGCGCCGAGCCGCTGGGGGACAAGCTCCTCGTCCACGACTACGGCCACGGGGGAGCGGGCGTGACGCTGTCGTGGGGGACCGCCGAGCTCGCGGCGGACCTCGTCCGGGAGAGCGGCCGGACCGGCCCGACGGCCTCCGTCGCCGTTCTCGGCTGCGGCGCGGTCGGCCTCGCGGCCGCGCGCGTCCTCCAGCGCCGCGGCTTCGCGGTCACGATCTACGCGAAGGAGCTGCCGCCCGGAACGACCTCGAGCGTCGCCGGGGCGAGCTGGTCTCCCGCGTTCGTCGTGGACCGCGCGCGCCGCACGCCGGAGTGGAATGCGCAGTTCGAGCGCGCCGCCCGGATCGCGCACCGCGAGTTCCAGGGTCTGGTCGGAGACGACTACGGAGTGCGGTGGCGGGAGGAGTACTTCGTCGCCGACGAGCCCGATCAGGAGCTCGGCGACTGGGGAATGCGCGATCTCTTCCCGCAGCGGCGGACTCTGTCGGCCTCCGAGAGCCCGTTCACCGGGCGGCACGTCACGGTGGACAACCTGATGTTCATCGAGCCCCCGGCGTATCTCCGGGCGATGATGCGCGACTTCGAGCTCGCGGGAGGTCGGATCGTCGTGCGCGCGTTCGGGTCGCCGGGGGAGCTCTCCGCGCTGTCCGAGGGAATCGTCGTCAACTGCACCGGCCTCGGCGCGCGCGAGCTCTTCGGCGACGGCGAGCTCACGCCCATCAAGGGCCAGCTGACGGTGCTGCTGCCGCAGCCGGAAGTCGACTACGCGGTGCTGACGCCGGACCTCTACATGTTCCCGCGGCGCGACGGGATCCAGCTCGGCGGGACGCACGAGCGCGGCGTCGAGACTCTCGATCCCGACCTCGAGGCCGAGCGACGCATTCTCGCTGGGCACCGCGCGATCTTCGAGCGAATGCGCGAGCCCGCGGGTCCATGAAGCGGCCCCGACTCCTCCCCGCGCCGTCGAGGCGGCGCGGCGCGCAGAAGGAGAGGGGGCCGCGAATCTGCCAGGCCCGTCTCCCGTCGCCGTCGAGGGTCAGTGCGACGGTTGCGAGGAGACGCGGCGCGTCGGCGCCGTCGTCCGCGGCGCGGTGACCGGCTGGTAGGAGCCGGCCGGCGCCCGGAACGCGATGTTCAGCCGGTTCCAGCCGTTGATCGCGACGATGCAGAGCGTCAGGTCCGCCAGCTCCTTCTCGGAGAAGAAGCGGCGAGCCGCGTTGTAGACCGCGTCGGTAACGCGCCCTTCCCTCGGGAGCGTCACCGCCTCGGTCCAGGCCAGGGCCGCGCGCTCGCGGTCGGTGTAGTAGGGCGACTCCTCCCACGCGTCGAGGCCGTAGAGCCTCTGCTCGCGCTCACCGGCGGCGCGGAGGTCCTTCCAGTGCATGTCGATGCAGTAGGCGCATCCGTTGATCTGGGACGCTCTGAGCTTGACCATGTCCTGCAGCACCGGCTCGAGCCCGCTCTGCGTCAGGTATTTCCCGAGCCCCAGCATCGCCTGATAGACCCCGGGCGCGACCTTCGTGTAATCCATGCGTTGTTCCATGACACCTCCTTTGTTCGGACGATCGACAGTCACACGCTTCGTGCGGATCGCCCGGAGGAGGACACCAGGTTGGCGGAGCGCTCGATCGAGCGATCCACACTCTGGGGTCAATGCGCGAGCGCCGGTGGGATATTCCCGGCTCACTCCGTCGTGTTTCGAATCCAGTCGATCGGAGTGAATTGCCCCTTGAACGCGAACGCGCCGGAGAGATGGCTTCCGTCGTTCGAGAGCTCGAGAGACGCGCGGCCCTCGACCGGTCCCTTCGTAGTCGAAACGTAATCCGCAGCGACCTCGCGCCCGCGAAGCCGGCCCTCGTAGCGGCCGACCTCCCGATCCTTCTGGAATTCGACGGCGACGAACCTCGAGCCGTCGACCGTGACGGCGAACGTGTGGCTTCCCTTCGACTCGCGCCAGGTCCCGCGGAGCATGGGAGCGAACGGGCTCTCGGCCTTCTCGTCGGTCGCTTCGGACACCGGGGGCGTCGGCATGGGCGTCGACGGCGTGGACGAGGCCTCCACGATGCGGGGCGCCGCCGGGCGGGGCTCGACGCCGTCGCCCGCGTTGGGCTCGTGTCGCGCGGGCCGGCACCCCGGCACAGACACGAGAAGACTGGCCAGGCCCGCGGCCAGCAAAATCGATCTCATGGAGGTCTCGGATCATAACGCCCCGACGCGCCGCAGGGTGCCACCGCCACCACGGACGAGGTACGAACGAACCGAACCGGCGGATGTGCGGGCGAGGCGGTCCTACTCCTCCCGCAGCGCCGCGACCGGGTCGAGGGTGGAGGCGCGGTGCGCCGGGAAGAAACTGGCGGCGGCGGCGACGGCGGCCAGTCCGAACGCGGCCATCGCGAGCGTCGCCGGGTCGAAAGGCTGGAGCCCGAAGAGGAGCGAGCGCGCGAGGCTCGCGGCGCCCACCGCGAGGACGATGCCGATCGCGAGGCCGACGGCGAGGAGCGAGCCGGCCTCCCGCAGGACGAGCCATACGATGTCGCGCCGAGAGGCGCCGAGGGCCATGCGCACGCCGATCTCGTTGCGGCGGCGGACCACCATGAACGACACCACGCCGTAGAGGCCGACCATCGCGAGGACGGCCGCGAGGAATCCGAAGAACGCCGAAAGGCTCGCCATGAGGCGCTCGCGCAGCAGGCCGTCGCGCACGATCTGCCGGAAAGACCGAAGCGTGACGCTGGTGTCGGGGCTCACCGCGGCGATCGCCGACGTCAGCGAGCGCTGGAGCGTAGCAAGCGGCAGATCCGAACGGACGACGACGAAGACGCCGTGGCCCGGCGCCCGATCCTGCGCCATCGGAAGAAAGACGATCGGAAAGAAGTCCTCCCGCAGCTCGCCGTACTTGGTGTCCTTGACGAGGCCGACGATCCGGTAGCGCCGGGTCACGCCGCCGGCCTCGTCGTCGACCTGGACGACGCGGCCGATCGGATTCTGGCGGGGCAGGAAGTTGCGCGCGAAGGTCTCCGTGACGATCGCCACGGGCTCGGAGCCCTGGCCGTCGGAATCCGCGAAGTCCCGGCCGGCGAGGAAGGCGGTCTCCAGGGTTCCGAAGTAGCCCGGGCTGACCCTGTTGAAGTTGCTCGTCTTGCGCGGGACGTCGGTGCCTTCGACGGTGACGTCGTCGTTCCAGCCGTCTCCGCTGAGCGGAACGATGTTCGCCGTCGCGGCCGCGGCCACGCCGGGCACCGCCCGAACGCGCTCGAGGAGCTCGCGGCGGAACGCGGCGCGCTGCTCGCTCGGCACGCGGGCGCGCGTGTAGTCCGCCCGGATCGACAGGATGTGGTCCTGCCGGAAGCCGGCGTCCAGGGTCAGAAGGTTGCGCAGGCTTCGGACAAAGAGAAGCGCTCCCACCAGGAGGACGAGCGACAGCGCGACCTGGGAGACGACGAGCGCGCGGCGGACCGAGAGCTTCGCGCCGGCGCCCGCGACTCCGCGGCCTCCGGCCTTCATCGCTTCGATGGGATCTGTCGTCGACGCTTGCACGGCGGGAAGGAGGCCGAAGAGGGCGCACGTCAGTATGGCCACCGCGGCGGTGAAGGCGAGCAGGCGAAGATCCAGCGGCATGTCGACGAAATAGGGCGAGTCCTGCGTGCTCAGGAACGAAACGAGCAGACGGCTCAAGGCCTGCGCGAGGGCCGCACCGACGGCCGCTCCGACCGCGGCGAGGACCAGGCTCTCGGCGAGGAGCTGTTGGATCAACCTGCGCCGCGACGCGCCGAGGGCCAGGCGGACGGCGATCTCCCGCTGCCGCGCGGTCGCCCGCGCGACCATCAGGTTGGCGATATTGGCGCAGGCGATGACGAGCACGAGGGCCGAGATCCCGAGCAGAAGCCAGAGAGGGTCGATGTAGTCCTCGCGGAGATCAGAGAAGCCCGTCGTCAGGGGACGCGCCTGCAGGCGGTACCCGAGGTAGTTCTTCGCGCGGACCGCGTCGTAGGTCTCGGGCAGCGTCGATTCGAAAATGCCCTTCGAGATCGCCGCAAGGTGCGCGTTGGCCTGCGCGAGCGTCCAGCCGGGGGCGAGGCGCCCGACCGAAGCGAGCCACCAGTTGCGACGCTTCTGCGAGCGCGGCGAGTCGGAGATGAGGTTCTCGCCGCACAGGGGGATCGCGACGTCGAAGGCGCGGCCGACGTCGACTCCGAAGAAGCGGGCCGGTGTGATTCCGACGATCTCGAATCGTCGTCCCTCGACCGAGATGGTCTGGCCGGGCGCGAATTCCCGTCCGCCGAGCTCGCGCTTCCAGAAGCGCTCGCTGACGACGGCCGCCGGCGATGAGCAATTGGGCGTGTCGTCTCCGGGACCCAGGACCCGGCCGCGCAACGGGCCGACTCCGACCGTATCGAAGAAGGTCCCGCTGACGAAGAGTCCCTCGGCGAAACGCGTCTCGCCGCCGGAGGCGAGGTTCACACGGTCGGAGCTCCAGACCGCGAGCTTCGAGAAGGCCTTCTGTTCGGCGCGAATCCGCTCCCACTGAGCCGACGTCAGTTGGGGCCAGCGGCCCGAGAAGTTGCCGCTTCGGCTCACCCCCGGCGCGATCCGAAGGTTGTAGAGCTGGCTCGGCCGCGCGACCGGCAGGCTTCGCAGGCGGACGGCGTCGAGGAGCTGGAAGATCGCGGTGTTCGCGCCGACGCCGAGAGCGAGCGAGAGAATCGCGACGAGCGAGAAGAGCGGCTCGTGGCGCAGGCGGCGCGCGCCGTAGCGGAAATCGCTCCAGAGGTTCGACAGGCCCGAGAGCCCACCGCTGCCGTCCTCGGGCGGGGGGAGCGGCGAGGGAGACGGGCGCGGGAGCGCGTCCGCGAGGACCCGCGCGGAGAGGCCGGCGAGCTCGCCGAGAGCGGTCCTTCGCGCAGCCTCGGGCGAGGCGCCGCCGGCCGTCAGCTCGGCGTAGCGGTCCTCGAGGTGCTGCGCGACCTCCTCGACGACCGACGCCTCGCGCGCCGGGTCGAGCCGGAGTCCGGCGAGCCGCTCACGGATCTCCCTCGACCAGTCAGGCATGCTCGGCCTGCGTGATCCGGTGCATGGCCTCGACGAACGCGGCCCAGGCGCTCTGCTGCAGCCGCAGCGCCTTGCGGCCCTCGGCGGTCAGCTTGTAGTAGCGCCGCCTCCGCTGCCCCGGCTTCTCGACCCAGCGGCCCTCGAGGAGGCCCCGGGCCTCCAGCCGGTACAGCAGGGGATAGAGCGACGCGACGTTGAAGCGCAGGGCGCCCTCCGAGCGCGCCTCGATGAGCTTGGCGATCTCGTAGCCGTGGCGGGCTCGCCGCTCGACCAGGGACAGGACGAGGAGCTCGGTCGATCCCTTCTTGAGCTGGCGGTCCATCCGTTTCATATGTTGCATAACGACATATGGATATCACAGTCATACGCCGGCGGAGGCGGAAGGTTTCGCGGAGGCCGGGCTACCGGCCGGCCCGGGTCAGGGAGCGCAGCCGGATTCATCGCAGCCGGATTCATACGGAGCCCGGGCGATGGAGTTGCTTCCTCAAGGAAATCCCAGGATCGCCCCGACGCGGAATTTGTCGGCCGGCAGATGCACTATGAAGAGTGAGCGGCGTGGCGCCGCGTCGGAGACGCGAATGGCCGAGGCCTTTCGGTGGATCGTCGGGGCGTTCATCGGATGGAATGCGATCTGGGGAGCCGTTCCGGCGCTCCGGCTCGCGCGCCGGAAGCGCGCGGTCGAGAGCCTCGCCGGGCCGCGCCCCCTCGATGCCGTCCTCGAGTCCCTGTCGTGGCCGATGATCGTCCTCTGGCTCTCGTCCCTGGTCCTCTTTCTCGCGAGCGCCGTCCTTCTCGTCCTCGCGAAGACGGCCACGGTCGTCGTGTTCCTCTCCGCGTTCCTGCTCGATGCGGTCGTCTTCTGGGGAGCCCAGAGGCGCGCCGCGGGCGCCGCCTTCCAGGCGCGTCAGGCGATCACACGCCAGATCCTCTTCGGACTGCACGCCGTCGCGAGTCTCGGGGAAAGGCCGGCCTTGCCGGCGGAGTTCCCGCGGCCGCCGCACGGCCTGCGGTCGGACGGCGGGCGCCGAAGGCCGCTCCGTCCGGTCGCCTAGCCGCATTGCCGTTCTCGAAGTCCGCCGGTTGGAGGGGCGCCGTGGGGTCGCCGGCAGTCATAGCTCAACTCTCATAGAACTCTCGCGGTCTGTGTCGTCAGGCCCCCAAGAACCGGTCACGGCGCGGCCGCGAAGCGCCTATCTCTTCGAGCCGAGGCGAATGGACGCCCGGCGAAGAAGGAGAAGGGGCATGAAGAAGCTCTGGATGGCGTTGGGGACCCTGGCGGCGCTCTCGATCGGGATCGTCCTGGCGGAGGGAAAAGACGACAAGACGGCCAACCACTGCAAGCCCGGGGATGCCACGGCCTGCTGCTGCTGCGCGAAGTCCTGTCCCAAGTAGCTTTCCGCGGCGAGTGGATGCGGGCGAGCGCTCGGCGCTCCAGCGTGATCTGACGGCGCTCGCCCGCGGCGATCGGGCGGCCTTCGATCCGGTCTTCGAACGGCTGTGGCCTCTCTTTCGAGGCTTCGCGGGGCGCTGCCTGCCGCCGGCCGATGCGGAGGACGCCGCGCAGGAGGCGCTCCTGCGCGTCTTCTCGCGAGCGAGCGAGTTCGACGCAGGGCGCGACGCGCTCTCCTGGGCGCTGGGAGTGGCCGCGTGGCAGATTCGGACGATTCGTACGAGGACGCGCCGGCGACGCGAGGACGGCACCGGCGCGCTCCGGGAGTCCGCCGACCTCCGCCCATCCCCCGAGGACGAAGCCGTCGGGAGGGACGCCTCCGCGGCGCTCGACCGGATGCTCGCCGAGCTGTCGCCGGCGGACGCGGCGACGCTCCTCGCGTATGCCCGCGGCGAGCGCCCGGATCTTCCGGCGCCGACTTTCCGAAAGCGCGTCGAACGGGCGCTCCGGCGTCTGCGGAGCCTGAGGAGGATCGATCATGAGCGTTTCTGAGATGGCCGACGTCACACTGCGAGAGTCGGCTCGCCGCGCCTACGAGATCGGTCGCCTGCAGGGCGCCTCGAAGCGCGGCCTGCTGGCGGCCATGGTCGCGACCCCGAGCTTCCTGGCGTGCGGGCAGTCGTCCTGGGCCGCGGCGTGCCTCGTCGGTTTCGGCCTGGTCGTCGCCGCGGGCTGGCTTCGCGGCCAGTCCTACGCCGACGGCGTCCGGGCGGGCGCCCTGGCGGGGATCCTGCCGTGCCTGCTTCCGGCGGGCCTCCGCGTGATCGATCCGACGTTGTGCGTCATGCTCTCCGAGCGGGGTCCCTGGATCTGCGGGATCGGGGGCGTCGCCGCGGGAATCGTGCTCGGCGTGTCGGGCCGATCTCGCAGCATCACGTTCTGGGTTGCGGCGTTCGCCGCGCTCGCCTTCCCGGCCTCGCTCGGATGCCTGCCGGCCGGCGAATTCGGATTCGTCGGCCTCGCCATCGGGCTGATCGGCGGCGGTGCCCCCGCTCTCAGCGCCAGGCGCGCGTCCGCCTGAGACCCGGGAAGGTCTAGGAGCCCGCGGCGGCCCGCTCGAGCGCCGCGATGTCGAGCTTCGTCATCTGCATCATGGCCATCATGACGCGCTGGGACTTCTTCGCGTCCTTGTCCTTGATGAGCTCGAGGAGGACCGTCGGCACGACCTGCCAGGTCACGCCGAACTTATCGTCGAGCCAGCCGCACTGGTTGGTCTTCCCGCCCTCGACACCGAGCTTGTTCCAGTAGTGGTCGACCTCCTCCTGATCCTTGCAGTGGATGACAAAGGACGTGGCGGGCGAGAACTGGAACTGCGGGCCGCCGTTCAAGGCGGTGAACTCCAATCCGTCCAGCTGAAAGTTCGCGGTCATGACCGAGCCCTTGGGCCCCGGGCCGGCGTCGCCGTAGCGCGTCATACTGGTGATCTTCGCGTTCTTGAAGACGGACGCATAGAAGTTCACCGCCTCCTCGGCGTTCCCGTTGAACCAGAGAAACGGAGTGATCTTGGACATCGCGTGATTGCTCCTGTGATGGCGCCGGCACGTTCGGCGCCGGGAGGGGCCGTTCTATCACGCGGCCGCGAGGAGCGCGCGAGGCGCGAAGGGTCCGCTCTCAGCGCGAAATCGCGGCGGCCGCTTCGGCGAGGGAGGACTCGTCCGCGTTCCACCAGCCGCCGCCGTGTCGCGCGAGAACGGGCGCGCTCGCGCCGGCTCCGCGCCTCCGCCCTCTTGAACGGAGGAGTCGCGCCGGAGATTACGGGCTCGGTTTCCGCAAAGGCCTCGCGAACCGTGTAACAAAAATGCGGGCGCCCGGAATTGCCAGGCGCCCGCATCCTCGAAAGGCCGAGGTCCGCGTCGGGGTCAGAACACCGGCCGTTGGAGGCTCGTCTAGGATCTCGTCTGCCAGAGTCCGACCATCGCGCCCGTGGGGTCCGTGATGATCGAGAACCAGCCCATGTCGGGCACCTCGGTCACGTCCTTCATCACCCGGGCGCCGAGGTCCTTCGCCTTCTGCGTCGCCTGCCTCACGTCGGCGACGGCGACGTAGGGCATCCACGCGGAGCCGGCGCCCGGGATCTTCTGCTTCATCATGCCGCCGCCGGTGCCATCGCCGACTTCGACGAACGTGTAGGCGCCGACGTCCGGCACCGTCGTGTCCTCGAGCTTCCAGTCGAAGAGCTTTCCGTAAAAAGCCTTCGCCTTGCCGACGTCGGTCGTGTTGAGCTCGGCGTGTACGAACGGGTTGCCCATGAGTGCTCCTCTGCGGTCTATCCGCTGACCAGGGCGAGGATGTTTCCGTCGGGGTCCTTGAACCACGCGGCCTTCATGTCTCCGGAGACGTGCACGTCGCCCCGGCGCTGCATATCGGGGAAGTCGTAGTGCTCGAACTTCACGCCCTTCTTCTTGAGCGCCGCGACCTCGCCCTCGACGTCGTTCTCGACCCAGGTCGCCGCCGTCGCCTTGTTCGTCCCCGCGAATTCGGACTGGTAGACGAACAGCTTCGAGCCCCCGCTCTTGTAGGTGAGGACGCCCTCCCGCTCGGGACCCTCGTGCCGGAGGCCCAGCACGCCCTCGTAGAACTCCTTCGCCTTGTTCGTATTCCGAACACCGATCGTGGCTACGGCTTCACCATTTGCCAACATGAACACCTCCACCGGATTGCGTGCATCATCGATGCCACCACACGCGCGAAGGCTCTCTTCGCGAGGCCTCTCCGTTTGTTATCCTCCGCCCACTTCGATCGAGGCCCGGAAACGGGAATGGAGGTTCACCCGTGTCGACGACGACCAACGCCACGACGGTCCGCAGCCAGAACGAGACGCCCGACGTCGATCGGGTTCTGATGCAGCTCCTCGCCGGGGCGTGGGTCACGCAGGCCATCGCCACGGCCGCGCGGCTCGGACTTCCGGACGCGCTCGCCTCGGGACCGATGACGGTCGACGAGATCGCGGCGAAGGCGGGGACGAACCGCGGGGCGACGAAGCGGCTGATGCGGATGCTGACCGGGATCGGCGTCTTCGCGCCGGCGGACGGCGGCCGGTACGGCCTGACCGCGGTCTCCGAACGCCTGCGGGAGGAGACGCCGGGCAGCCTCAAGCACATGTTCATCGCCGAGACCGACGGCCTCCACTGGCGCTCCTGGGAGAAGGTGGCGGACGCGGTCCGCACGGGGCTGCCGCGCCCGAAGCCGGTCTTCGGCGTGCCCGCCTTCGAGTACTACGGCGAGCACAAGGACGAGGGCGAGCAGTTCGGGCGCGCGATGGCGAACGTTTCGGGCCTCGCCTCGAAGTTCGTCCTCGACGCCTACGACTTCGGCGGGCTGAAGACGATCATGGACGTCGGCGGCGGAAACGGCAGCATGGTCCGCACGATCCTCGAGAAGTATCCGCAGGCGCGGGGGATCATCGCCGACCTGCCGTACATCGCCGATCAGGCCAACGCGGCGATCCTCTCCTCGGGACTGGCCGAGCGCTGCCGCTTCGAGCCGACGGACTTCTTCCAGAGCGTTCCGAAAGGGGCGGACGGCCACCTGCTCAAGTTCATCCTGCACGACTGGAACGACGAGGAGTGCGCCGCGATCCTCGCGAACTGTCGCGCGGCCATCGCGCCCGGCGGGCGACTGATGGTGCTCGAGGTCATCGTGCCGGAGACACCGGAGTCGGACTTCTCGCACATGATGGACATGAACATGCTGGTGATGACCGGCGGCATGGAGCGGACCGCCGCGGAGTACGAGGCGCTGTTCGCGCGCGGCGGCTTCCGGTTGAAGCGCATCGTGACGAGCCAGAGCCCGTTCTCCGTGATCGAGGGCGAGCCGGCGTAAGGAGTGGTCGGAAGCTCTGGCGGTGGGAACGACGCTCTACGTGACCGACGCGCCGGTGCGGGAGGAGACGAGCGGCAAGGCGCTCAAGGTCGTCAACTCGGATCCGCCGGCCGCGGCGCCGGAGCCGTGACCGGCGAGGCGAGGAACGCCGAGCGCGCGAGCCAGGCGGCGTCGGGGTAGTAGGCGACGATCAGCGAGCCGTCCTTGATCGTGTCGATCAGGCGCTTCGCGAACGACGGCCGAACCGCGGGGCATCCCCAGCTACGCCCGAGGCGGCCGAGCGCCGAGACGGCGTCCGCGCTGACGTAACGGGCCCCGTGGATCACGATCGCGCGGTCGCGGGCGTGGTCGTTGAACCCCGGCTCGAGGCCGTCGAGGTGCAGCGAGAGGCCGTGCTCGCCGCGGTAGGCGTCGGCGGCGCGGAACACGCCGAGGCTGCTCATGTGGCTGCCCTCGGCGTTGGAGAAGCGCGAGGTGGCGTTGTCTCCGCTGTCCCGCCCGTGGGCCACGAGCTCCGTGAAGCGGACGCGGCTGTGCGGGACGTCGATCACGAAGAGCCTCGGCTCCGTCGAGGGGCGCGTGTAGTCGATGAACGTCAGGACGTCGGAGCGGAGCGCGGCGCCGGCGGCGACGGCCCGGCGCCAGGCCTCGAGGCTCGCCGCGAGGGCGGCGTGGGAGGCCCGGGGGATCTGCGCCCGCAGCGAGATCTCCGACGGCGGCGCGGCGCGGACGGCGCCCTCCGAGGGCGCGGAGGCGAGCAGGCTGGCGGCCAGGAGGGAGAGGTGCAGCATGGGAAATCGGGCCTCAGAACAAGCTCAGGAGACGGGCATTCCCGCCTTGGGGTGTGATATTCCGATTCCTCCCGCCCCCATTATGGATGACGGGCGACGAGAGAGGAGATCTCCCATGCGACTCAGGGTCATGATCGTGGTGTTCGGTCTCGCGATCGCGGCGGCCGCCTCCCTCACGGCGGCGGACTCGCCCGCAGCCGCTACGCCGTCCGTCGGGGCCCCCGCGCCGACGTTCACGCTGACGAGCGACGAGGGCAAGCCGACGAAGCTCGAGGACTTCCGCGGCAAGTGGGTCGTCCTCTACTTCTATCCGAAGGACTTCACCAGCGGCTGCACGCTCGAGGCGCACAACTTCCAGGAGGACCTCGCGAAGTACACCGCCGCCAACGCGGTGATCGTCGGCGTCTCGGTCGACACCGCCGACTCGCACAAGAGCTTCTGCGCGAAGGAAGGCCTCAACTTCCGGCTGCTGTCGGATCCCGACGCGAAGGTCTCGACGACCTACGGGTCCGTCATGGAGTACGAGGGCAAGAAGCTCTCCGCGCGGAACACCTTCCTGATCGATCCGTCGGGCAAGATCGTGAAGGTCTACACCGGCGTGAAGCCGGCGACGCACAGCGCCGAGGTGCTCGAGGCGCTCGCGAGTCTCTCGAAGAAGTCGTAGAAGAGGCGAATTCGCGCGGCGCGCGTCCATTCGGGCGCGCGTCGTGCGATAATCGTTCTCCGTGAGTCAGCCGGCTATCCGGTCGCTGCCCGGCACCATGGAACCAACCGATCCCTTTCCCGAAGAGGAACCGGACTCGTTTCACTCCCCGGAGCCCTGGACCGCGGAGGGCCGCTACATCCGCGACGCCACCGGGGCCATCGTGGTCCGCGGACGCAGCTACGCCGACGCGCGCCGCATCGCCGCCGCGATCAACGCCACCCGCGACATCCCGACCGACGCCCTCGAGCGCTGGCTCGTCCAGGACGTCTCGGATCCCCGCACCCGTCCGGACCTCGAGGTCGACCTCGACTCGACCGACCCCGGCCCCTCGCCGTACCTCGTGACGCCGTACGACCGCCGGCACACCGACCGGCGGCAGGGGGAACGGCGCGCGCCCTCGACCGGGACGATGGCCGAGGGTCTGCTCTTCGACCGCCGCGTCATGGACCGGAGACTCGCGAACCGGCGCCGCAGGGAGGGCAGCTAGCCTCTCCGCGCGCTTCGGGCGTCAGGGCCGCGCCAAGTGCAGCGCCCACGCCATCACGGAGGCGAGCAGCACGACCGCGGTCGTGATCAGCGCGATCAGCGCGCGGTTGGGCCTGACCCGATCCTTCTCGATGGCGCGGTTGATCGCGTGGTAGTGCCACGCCGCGAGGAGCGTCAGCAGGCCGCCGAACGCCATGAGCGCCTCGCCCATCGGGACGGAAGTCTCCGGCTCCCGGAACGGCCGGTGGAGCTGCACACCCAGATCCCGCATCCAGACGCTGAACTTCGCGAGCGCGAACCCCAGGGACAGGATCGCGATGCTCGTCCGGAGCCAGGCGAGAAAGGTCCGCTCGTTGGCGAGGTATTCGGCGGCCCGACGATCGTTGGGGATCTCGGCCATGGCGGGATTGTATCGGCGGAGCCCGGACGGTGCTGGAGGAGGCCACCGGGATCAACGACGCCGGGCAGATCGTGGACGCCGGAACGAAGAACGGACAGACGCGGGCGTTTCTCCTGAACCCGCAACAGGCGGCCCTCGTCCCCGGATCGGTCATGATCTCGCCATGACCGGCAAGACGGTCCTGGTCACCGGCGCGACCGGCGGCATCGGGCTCGAGACCGCCCGCGCGCTGGCGCGCCGGGGCGCCCGCGTCCTGGTCGGCGCCCGCGACGCGGCGCGGGGTCAGGCCGTGGCCGACGGGATCGTGCGCGGCGGCGGCCGAGCGGAGCTCCTTCTCGTCGATCTCGCGTCGTTCGCGTCCACGCGCGAGGCGGCGGCCCGGACCCTCGCCGCCCATCCCGTGCTCGACGTCCTCGTCAACAACGCCGGCACGGCCCGGCGGCATCGCAGCCTGACCGCGGACGGGCACGAGGTCACCTGGCAGACGAACTTCCTCGGCCCCTTCCTGCTGACGCGGCTCCTGCTTCCGGCCCTTCGCGCGGCGGAGGGGGTTCGCGTCGTCAACGTCGCCTCGGAGGCGCACCGCTCCGGACGCATCGACTTCGCTAACCTCGAGCTCGAGAGCGGCTGGAGCACTTACCGCGCCTATGCGAACACCAAGCTGGCGAACGTGCTCTTCACGCGAGAGCTCGCGCGCCGCGAGCCCGGGATCGCCGCCAACGCGGTGCACCCGGGCGTCATCGCGACGAACATCTGGGAGCCGGCGCCGGCCTGGGCGGTGGCGATCGCGCGGATGCTCATGCGCCGTCCGGCGTCCGGCGCGCGGCCGGTCGTGCGTCTCGCCGCCGCGCCGGAGCTCGCGGGCGTGAGCGGACGCTACTTCAAGCGCTTCCGCGAGACGCCGCCGTCCGAGGCCGGACGCCGCGACGCGGACGCGCGGAGGCTCTGGGAGATCGCGGAGAAGGCGGTCGGCTGAGAGGCGCCGCGCCTAGGGGTTGCGGCGGCCGAAACTTCCGACGTGGGAGCCGCCGTGCATCCCGCCCGCCTGCATCGGAGGACGGGGCGACACGATCGGGTGCGAGGGCATTGCCGGATGATGCGACCCGAATCCGAATCCAAGCCCGGGTCCGTTCTTTCCGATGAAGCCGCGGTGACCGTGGCCGCCGTTGCGGAAGCCGCCGCCTCCGTAGCCTCCGTATCCGCCGTAGGAACCGTAGAACGGGTAGCCCATGTCGGCGCTCGGGTACGAGGAGTCGTTCGCGTAGCCGGACGGCGCCTCGTTCGCGTACGCGTACTGCTGCGGCGCCCCCTCCGCGGTCTCGCCGATGTCGACGGCGGAAAGGCGCGAGAGGTATCCGACGACCGCCTGCCCGGCCCCGGCCTTGCGGAGCCTGCGCACCGCATCGTTGTCGACGACGTCGGGGAGCTGGTTCTGGTGCGTCCGGAAGTAGTTGATGATCGACTGATCGTCGGCGCCGCGCTCCGCCATTCGCGTCGCCTCTCTCAGCAGCTCGGACTCCGCCGGCGAAGGCGCGGGTCCGCCGGTGACCTTCGAGGCGGCGGCCGCGCCGCGCTTCGGAGGCTTCTCGGCCACACCCTTGTAGACGATCGAGACGTCGTTGCCCGTGCCGCGGATCGTGGCGCGCGTCTGCGCCGATGTCGAGGGCTCGTCGGCGAGCGCGAGAGACGCGAGAGCCAACCCCGCGAGCAACGCGAGCGCCGGGGACCGGAGATTGAACCCCGCGAGCACAGCGCGCGCCGGGGACCGGAGACCCGCGAGCAACGCGAGCGCCGGGGACCGGAGATCACCTGAGGACATACCTCGATCAGCTTATCCCTTCGCCCGTGCGGGCGCCACGGATCCTCATCCGATCCTGAAGCGGAGCGTTGTCATCGGCAGGGGACGCAATTCGCCGGCCCTAGCGCTCCGGCACCCTCGCGAGCACGCTCTGGTAGCGCCCGAGGCTCCGCAGGCTCGCCAGATCCTCGTCGGCCGCGACGCGGCTGCGGATCCCGTATCCCGCCGACACCGCGCGGTCGAGATACTCGAGCGCCTTCTCCGGCTGGCCGAGCAGCGCATATCCGCAGGCCAGGTTGTAGAGGTCGGGCGGCGTGTCGGCGCCGAGCGAGCGCGCCTTCTCGAGGCTCCCGGCGGCGTCCCCCGGCCTCGGACCGTGCGCCTGCGAGATCCCGAGACGCAGCCACGCCTCCGCGTCGTCGGGATGAATCTTCACGTACTCCCCGTAGGCCGCGGCCGCCTCCGCGTACTCGTTGGCGAACCAGTGAGACAGCGCCCGGCGCGCGAGCGACGGCGGCGCCGCGGGATCCGGAGCCGGCGAGAGATACTCGCGGAGGAACGCCAGCGTCTCGCGGACGATCCGGCGGCTCTCGTCGGTCTCGTCCAGCGCGTCGAACGCGTGGTGCGAGTCGGGCGCGTACACGACGGTCCAGGGAGCGTTGGCCGCGGCCGCGCGCGCGGCGAGCGCGTCGATGCCGGCGTTGAGCCTCGCGTTGTCGCGGCCCGCCTTGACGAGGAGCACGGGCAGGTCGGTGCGGAGGCTCGGCGGGTCGGAGGTGCCGTAGTAGACGACGGCCGCGCGCAGCGGAGGCTTTCCGTCGGCGTCGCGCATGACGACCTTCAGCCCGGAGGTCACGTTGCCCGAGCACATCCACGCGGCCACGCGGTCCGCCTGGATGCCGAGCCGGGCGCCGTCGGAGCGCACGAAGCGCAGGAGGTCTGCGATGTCGGGGCTCGCGTCGATGGAGGGTCCGCCGCCGCGCGACTCGAACGTCACGCCGATCCAGCCCGACGCGGCCACGAGGCGGCCCCAGGATCGGTAGATGCCCCAGTCCTTGAGGCTCGCGTCCGGGCTTCCCCCGAC
>Ga0068859_100000763_pt1 | contig 32459 bp, 45 predicted proteins | sample KBSSwiS22_FD_66585 | JGI IMG/M metagenome (GOLD analysis project Ga0068859, IMG submission 66585) | Switchgrass rhizosphere microbial communities from Kellogg Biological Station, Michigan, USA - KBS Switchgrass S2-2 | ecosystem: Host-associated > Plants > Roots > Rhizosphere > Soil ...
CGCGAACCTGGCCGACGCGAACCTGGCCGACGCGAACCTGGCCGGCGCGAACCTGGCCGGCGCGAACCTGGCCGGCGCGAACCTGGCCGACGCGTACCTGGCCGGCGCGTACCTGGCCGGCGCGAACCTGGCCGACGCGAACCTGGCCGGCGCGTACCTGGCCGACGCGAACCTGGCCGACGCGAACCTGGCCGGCGCGTACCTGGCCGGCGCGAACCTGGCCGGCGCGTACCTGGCCGGCGCGTACCTGGCCGACGCGAACCTGGCCGGCGCGAACCTGGCCGACGCGAACCTGGCCGGCGCGAACCTGGCCGACGCGTACCTGGCCGGCGCGAACCTGGCCGACGCGAAAGGGCTGCCCACTTCCGTTCCGCCGGACCCAGAAAAACCGTACGTGCATGTCTTTGCCAAAGACGATGCGGAACGCATGGTGAGGTTTCGCCGGCACCATCCAGAGGTGCCGATTATTGAGGATCTCGATCGAAAGATCCTCGATGCGATCGAGGCAGGCGGTGAGTTGGAAATGTCTTCGTGGCATTCCTGCGCAACCACTCACTGTCGTGCGGGGTGGGCAATCACCTTGGCCGGCGATGCCGGGAAGGAACTCGAGAAGAAGTATGGTCCCCATCGCGCAGGCATGCTGATTTACGGATGCTCGACTGGATACACGCCCCACTTCTACGCTTCGAATGAAGCGGCGCTGAAAGATATACGAGAGAGGGCGATGAAATAAGAATTCAGTCCGGTGTCGCCCCATGAGTGCCGGTGCTCAACACCGGAGCGACTAGAAACGAAGGCAAGGTGGCAGTCGAACATCCGCTTGAGCATGCCCGTTCCCGCTCGTGAGGGAGGGAGAACGGCTCTACTCGCCAAGACGTGGGCGCCGATAGGCGCTAGACAGTTGGGTTCGAATCCCATGCGTCTGGCCAGCACATTGCGGGCGGACTCGAAATAGCAACACGGGATAGGCCCGTACCGGGCGGCGCGTAAATGGAGTCGAAAGACAATACGTCGCCGGTCAATTGGAGCAGGACCCCGGATAGGACAGGCCGGGGAGCGAACTTGAGAGAAGACCGTCAGGCGCAACGCGACGGCAGCCAGCACCGGGGCGGAAGCAATGCCGGTGTCGCCCTGATGATCGAGAGGTCGTCAGGGCCCGAGAAAGTCACTGAGAGGAGAGAGATATGACCACGGCGATTCAGGTTGTCTATGACGTGACCGACGATGCGATTGCGCTGAAGCGCGGAAAGTATGCACTGCTCAGCGCCGACACGCGGGAGGGCTACGAACAGGTGCGGCTGGCCATCGCGGATTGCCGCGAGACCCGCAGCGCCATCGAGAAGCGGCGGAAGGAACTGAAGGCCGACTCGCTGGAATACGGCCGCAAGGTCGACGCCGTGGCCAAGCACCTCACCGAGCAGATCGAGGCCATCGAGCAGCCGCTCAAGGCGCAGAAGGAAGCGATCGACGCCGAGAAGGCGCGGGTCAAGGCTGAGAAGGAAGCCGCCGCGCAGAAGGTCATCGAGGAGCGACTCCGCGCCGAGCGCGAGGCACTGGCCCAGGAGCGCGCGGCGCTCGAATCCGATCGCGCAGCCCTTGAGGCGCAACGCAGCGCGGCGACCGCGGCACCTGTCGAGCCCAAGCCCACCGCGCAGGCGAGTGAGAGTCCGGTCGGTGCCGTTCTTCGCCAGATTCACGCCCTCATCGCCGAGCTCGAAGCGAAGGCCAAGCGCAAGGCGTGGTTCGACAACGAAGAGAGCAACGCCTGCGACAACAGCGGCGGCAACTTCGACGACGCCTACGAGGGCGGATGTCGCGACGGCGAGACGGCCTTGGCCCGGGAACTCGTGCCCCGGCTGCAGCTGCTGCGCAACGAGCTCGAGGCCCAGTCCTAGCCATGTCCCGCGCCGATACTGGATGGCTGCCATCGGGCATGAAGAGCTTTCGCGCTGTGGATGATGACCTTCCATTCGCGAAAGGGCTCTACGTGAGGAGTCCGAAGTATCCGGGACTGCGAGGACTGACGACGAGCCAGAGCCATCACGTATACGCCGAGGGCTGGGGCGGAAAGAAGGTTGAATTCCACTACGTCATGGTCACATGGGAGGGCTGGAACGGCTCTTCTGTTTCGGTCGAACTCAGCGACCTAGTTTCAGACTGATCCATGTTGCGCGCCTCGCGTCGGCATCGTTCTTGCTGACATCCGCCCCATAAGCCTGTAGCCTTGTCGGCTATGGGTTTCTTCTCGACTCTGTCAAGCCTCAATCCATTCTCTCGCGAATCAAGTTCGCCGACCTCCAATGCTCTACCCCCGCAAGAGTTAACTCTTGATTCTGCTGCCCAAGAAGCCGAACGGCAACTTCTAGCCATTCAGCCACCTATCGACGTCGAGAGGACGCCTCGACGGCCTGGCTATTACGAAGAACCCCGGCAACTGCCATACATCGGTGGAGTCATGCGCCCTCAGCAGTGCATGACCACATGGACGGTGCAACGGGCACGGGCTGCGCTTGATGCATTGGATGCTGGAACGTTCGCCGAAGCCGCGTTGATGATGGAGGAGATGCTTCGAGACGATGCCGTATATCACGGCTACTCGACGCGATCGGGGCGCCTCTTTGGCTTGCCCCAGCGGGTACTTGGAGCGGTCAATGAAGACGGAGCTCCGCGTCGCGGAAGCATGCGGGCGCGGAAGTTGTGGCAGAAGTATCAGAAGCTGATCTTCCCGCAAGGCTGCAAGCGGGAGATCATGAAGTACCTCTACTTTTTCCGCTTTGCTATCTGCTCGATTACTTGGCTCAACGTTCCAAATAATGATGACGCGAACGGCCCGGCCTATTGGCGGATCCCACAGTTCAAGGTGTGGCATCCATTCTGGATCCGCTTCATCTTCGATTCAGACCCTGACCACGATGGAGGCATCGGAGGCGAGCAGGCCAGCGGGCACTATCAGGTCACGACGTTTAACGAAGGCACGATCGATCTCATCAATGAGAATGCCCCCGGCAAAGGTCGGTGGGTGCTGTTTCAGGGCGCCGGAATGCGTCCATGGTTCGATGCTTTGATTCGTCCGTTGGCGTCGCCTTGGCTGCGCCGACTGTACACTCGACGCGACCATGGCCGCTTCGAGGAAAAGCACGGCCTGCCGATTACCATGGTGAAGTTCCCGACCTACTTCGGCAGTGAATCCAGAGAGTGGATCATGTTTGAGAACTCTCTACGAACGCTCGGCAGCGAGGGCGTTTTGATGTGCCCGCAGGATAAGGACAATCCAAAAGCTGGGGTCAGTGTCGACTTCGCCGGGCCTCCGAATGCTGCAGCACTGAATACGTTTGTTGAATCCAAGAAAGAGGAAGATCAAGACATCTATACGCTCTGGCTCGGACAGTCGCTTACGACAGAGGCCGGGCAGAATGGCGGGAGTCATGCAGCTCTTCTGGGTATGTGGCGCGGTATTGATGATCTAGCAAGAGGCGATTCGTTCTGGATCAGTGACGCGGAAGTCGAATGGTATGCCACCAAAGAAGGGAAGGCCGTTTGGCATATGATTCCAGGAGACGGACCCATTCGTGAACAGGTGGGCAAGTTCTATGCCTGGTACAACTTCGGCGATCCTGACATCGCGCCCCACGATATGATCGATGGCACTCCGGATGCGGATCGCAAAGAAGCGGCCGACCTCGCTAAAATCATGGCGGAGACTTCACGCAATAAGGCGCTTGCCCTCAAAGACATGTGCGAAGGAATGGTCAAGCTACAGGAACTGCAGCAGAAGCCAGATCCTGTGTATATGCTTGAGCAGATCGACATGCAGATTGTCAGGCCAGAAGAGGACGAGATCGCTCAGCCTGGGCTATCAAAGCAACGGCCCGGCATGCTTTCGCTTCCATCTGCTCCGACGTTAATGCTTAGCCTTGATGGTACGCATTTCGCCAAGTTCCCAGCCATCGCCCGTCGTTCCATCCTGAAAGCAGCCAAAGGACAGCAGTCATCATGAGCCCGACTCATAACGACCTACCCGAAGAACTCCGCATGGCAATGGTGGCACTGCTGACTGGGCGCGTCATTGATGCCCGCGACCTCTATCTTGCGGCCAAGGTTGCGCATTGGAACGTTCGCGGGCCGACCTTCGCTCAACTGCACAAACTCTTCGATAAGGTTGCTTCTGCTGCTCTTGAGATCTCCGATGCATTGGCAGAGATGGCGTTATCTCTTGGTGGCGCAGTCGACGCCCAAGGCGAGCGTGGAAGTGTTCCGATGATGCCCGTCATTGCTGGCGAGAACTGCAAGGCTTATGTTGAGGCAATGGCCGACTCAGTCGCTGTCGTACTCGCAGGACTGCGACAGGATGCAGGGACAGCCATGGAGCAAGATGACCTTGTGACCAGCGACCTGTTCATCAAGACGGCCGGGCAACTGCAGCATCTGTTGTTTTTGGTTGAGCGAAACGGACGTTAGGAGGATGGCGATGGATGATCAACTTGAGCAGGGAAGGCAACGCGTTGGACTAACGATCAATGCCCCAGAGAAACTATCGCAGGGCCGTCCATGGGTTAACAGGGTCGCCATGGATACCGACCCAAAGACCGGCGAAATCCTGCGCTTTCGCAACGTTGCGCTAGAGCCAAAGATTCAGAACTCAACCCCTACGGCCGAGCACAAAGAACCCCATCGCTCGGAGTAGCGCGAATCCCTAGATTCATGGGGCCATAGTAGGCCTCTTTGTAGGGGTTCCCCGTCGGATCGCATGAGAACGGCGTGTCTGCCGTGTTCGCCCCTGAAAGCCCCGCGCATCTCGCTACGACCGGAAAGTCCCCACACTTTTGTGGGGCTGCCTGCGTATACATCTTAGGACCAAGAGTGCCGTTATAAATCCGATTCTCAGGACCGCATCCGAGACGCAACGACTGATCCCAGGTTGCATTCGGGGCTTCCCAATCGCATCGCATAACCGAGCTCGCTGGCCATCCTGTATCTAGGCCATGCGCAGCACTTGCAAAGAATCCCCACGGCACAGAAGCGCAGGCTGCCTCAGGAATGCTGAGGATTGCCGGATTGGACCATCCAGCAGCACAGAGACCTGGGCACATATTCGAATTGCACTGCCCGGGGCAGGCGTGGAGTTTTGCACTGAGAACCCAGCCTTGACCGCTCGAGCATCCAGCCGCAGGCCCGCGAGGCTGCCCAGGGTTCCATGCATAGGGGTCTTTCATGTCAGCTTGAACCCCTCGCATATCATCGGCACCCATGCCGCCATCGACATCAAATCCACCCTCTGATCCAGCCATGCAATAGCCATCGTTAGAAGATGGATCCGAGCCGATTGGCGTTTCACAGTGCTGATCCGCACGGCAATCTGCATTGCCATGACAAACAACGCGAGGTGGCGCAGTTGATGAACTTAACGAGCATGAAGTCAGGAGCGAGGCGAACAGAAGCCAAGCGAAGCGCATGTGGTTCTCCGGGTAGATGTTAGGGGCTTACTGACACTTACATTTCTTTGAGTTTGCAGCATTGAGAACAGTCTGAGCCTTCGAGCATTCTTGCTTCATGCTTTGACAGATATCGCTTCGAAGGCCCTCCTCTCCGAGCGACTGAAAGATGCGCTGACAGGATGTGGCAAGGCTAGCGCATTCAGAATTCAGATCGGAAAATCTCTCACATAGGCCCACGCAAGGATCTGGCGCATGCATTGCGGCCTCCTCTTGCTTAGGCGCCGGAGGTGGGATGAATGGCTCATCCTTCGGTGCAAGTTCTGAAACCCTGCGGAGTTCGTTCTTTGGTCGCGGTGGCTTGATCAACTCCTTGGTTAGATCTTCGCTCTGCTCAATGCCAAGCGATTGCTTGATGGCCTTCCGTTCCCAGGAGAAGCAACCAGACGTGCAGAATAGAACCAAGAGAACCGTGCTTCTCATTTGGGTTCATCCGGACCGATAAAGATCTTCCATCCATGGGATTTTCTGGCGCGTGCAACCCATAATCGCATCACTACATCATCCCACAGGAGATTCTTATAGACACCGCCGCCTTGATTTAATTCGTAAACAGGTTGCTTGCTGTGATCGGCCTCTAATGTTCCGACCTGTTTCAAGGTGCCAATTCGATTCTCATCTCCGATGCACGGATGCGTTACGGTCTTGCCAGCATGGACTTGCTCTAGGGCCCATGCGAAGTCGCGCTCAATTGGTGACTGAATCGCGCGTTCAACGGAGTCCGCGAGAGAATCAAGTTGCGCTGAATAGCCAGCAGCGACCAACTTCGCGCCGATTTCATCCAAGATGCGGCCAAGCCCGTTGCTTTCAACTACCTGCCGCTGTGTCTGCGCATTGGCTCGTACTGTTTCCTGCCTGGCGCTCTCGATTTCTCGGAGCAACTTCTCATTATCAGCCCGCAAGACAGAGCATGACACAATACCTGCCATGTGATTTCGCCAGGTCCAGATATCCAAGTCATAGCCACAGATCTCACATCGCCTTGTCAACTCGATGTCGAGCGCTTGAGCGATCCATCTAAGAAATTCAGCGCGTCCATGTTCTCCGGCAAGCGCATCAGGATCAAGGTGCAACATCTTGGCTGCTAAACGTATCGACAACGATGGCTTGTTCATCTTCGCTCCTCCATCTGAAAGAAACTGCCGCCCTTCATCGGACCGGGGCGGCGCGGTGCAATGGTGTTATCCCTGGGGGTGGAACGTGGCCCCTGTCGCAGGTTCTCTCTGCGCTCGATTCCATCGCTTCATGCGTTTGCCGACATCGCAAGCAGGCTTTCCGTGGTGATTCATGCGGTACAATCCGGACCGGACCCCGCACATCTCGGGGCACCACGCCCACGGAAAGCCGGCCATTGCTATTCATCTCTCCCGAACTCCGCTTGAATGGCCGTTGTGAATAGGATCCAAGTGCGGGTTCTCATGAAGCGTATCGATACCGAGATGATTTAGGCGAGACCTTACCGTGAAAGTTTGTTCGGTATTTCCGCCCTTGATGAAATCTACGCCTCCGCGCAGCCACTGACAAAACTCAACGACGGCTTTCAATTGCCCGTCTTGATTTGTCGCATTCACTAGTTCCAGATGCTTCTTGATGCAGACCAGCATCTGCTCGGTGAACTGCTCAACATTGCAGAGTTCGATGGCACCCTGCAGCCAATAGCAAAACTCAATCGCCTTCATGTTCGCTCCTCGTTTCTTCTGTTAGCCCCAAGTGCCCTTGTGGTGAGTGGGCCGTTTGGTGCCGTCTTCTTTTTCAATGCCTGCCGTTGTGCCCAGCATTGGCCCCTTGATTGCCGGAGGTCGCACATGCACTTCCCAATGCACGCGCAACTCCATCGGTGAATCGTCGCTTACTCCGATGGTGCGCAGGCTCTGCAATTTAAGTACGCCTTCGCGCTTGGCTTCCTTGTCGTAGTGGCTTTCGTTTGGCCACACTTGCCGGGTAACCGTCTCTGCGCCATCGGTCACAACGATCGATATGATCTTGGCACTCCGAAGAACCGCGACCTGTTCGTCATGAGAGAACCCCAGCATGTGCTTAACCGGGAAGACGGCGCGAAGGGAGTTGTCCGTATACTCAATTCGCAGCAGTTCGGGAAACTGCTTTGCGTTCTCGATGTCTCCAGAGCATACCAAGAAAACCAGATTGGAGAGTTTCGCTGCCTCTGATTTCTGCGGAGCCCGTGTATTATTTGGAGATGCGCAGATTGCCGCCCATGCTCCATCTCGAGGCTCGGTATAGGACTCAACAGGATCACTCATATCTATCTCCTTAGCGTAATCGCCTCGCCCTCTTCAAGGGCTGATTTCTCAATCGGCGCTTTGTTCCATCCTGGCCCGGTTGGGCGCCATAGCCAGAGGCCGCGTGCATGCTCTGTTTCGAAGGCGAAGATGCAGCGACCTCCATCGGCTGTGTTTCGTCCGTCGCGGTAGAGGGTGCCGAAGTAGCGATGATCTTCCATGGTGGCCGCCGCGATTAATCGATCAGAGTTCAGTGATGTTATTTTCGCATTGAATCGCCATCGCTCGTTTAGCGTAGAAACTAGCATCCTGCATATGGGTCCTCACGATTGCCATCTCGCGACCCGACTTATCACAGACGCCTTCGAGTTGATCGAGCGCTAAACTGAATATCTCAGCAATGCGAGTTGCTTTCTGTTTTCCCTGATCGTTAAGCATGTGGACGTTAAACTCTTCGCGAATCATTGGAGCCTCCATGGTTGTTGTTTGCCCGTTCCCGCTCGATACGGTCGTACACGGTGCCGGTACATGACCCAAAAGGATGAGCGGCGTCATAAACAAATGCGGCTCAGGGCTCAAGCGGGTATTCACCATCGGATGCTGTCTTTCACGATGGCAAGTCATGGCTTATTGGATGCTTTGGTGCTGGCGAAGTCAGCCAGAATCTGACCACAAGCATCCATTAGGTCTTGCACTGATTTCGTATCTTGAAAAGTAACATTAACCGTTTGACCTCCTCTGTTTTGAGGAATCAACCTAAGCCCTCCCCATGCTTCTTTTCGGGGCGATTCCACCTTCGCAATTCTGCACTCGGACACCAATACGCAAATATCGCCATTTGGATTTTCTTGGCTAGGAGGGAAAACCTCGACATCCTTGCAGATTGTCAACCCGTCGATCAATTCTGCACGAGCAGGGAGCGCAGCATCTTTATTGCTCATCGGCCTAATCCTTCACAATGGTGAGTCGTGGTTTATCTTCGAGTTCTTTGGCTGCATCGATCGCTTCTTGCTGCTGTGCCTGCAACTTCGCAACCTGCTCCGCTTCAATGCGTCGGATCTCTGCCGTTCGCTCAGGGCATAGCCCCTCGATCAACATCTTGAGATCCTGCCGCAGTCCGCCAAGCATCGCGTTCAACTGCGCGTGATGTTGCTGCATTGCTCGGAAGTCCAGCTGCGAGATCGGACGCATGATTAAGCCGTCTGCGATTGCGAGCCGTCCGGTGCGCTGGTCTTGCCGAACGGGCGGCATTGCTCCGATTCTGGATTCGCAGGCGGTGGCTAGCATCTGCCAGAGCCAGATCGCCGATCCGAGCACATACGGAGATGCTCCGCAGAGACGAGTCAAATCTAAATCCACCCTGCCGCAATATCGACAGCGGGGCGTTTCGCCATCTGCTCCCTCGAATAGATGGGACGGATGCATGAGCCCATGAATTGGATCGTCTGGCGTCTCATCTCCGGCACACCATCTACACTTTATGGCCGCATCTGGGATGATATGCCCGAGTCCAACATAGGGATCATGTTCGCCGCAGTTGATGCAAACCGCACTTCCATGTCGTTTATCGCACCATCGAAGGTCGTGTTTTTCGCAGGATTTAGGCGCCTCTTCGATCCTCGCTTTGAGCAGATGCCCCACCTCATGCCAGATCAGACGTCGCTTCCCCTCTTGGCTATCTGTTGGTACTCCATCGGTAGCACCAAGCCGAATCAGCGCGAAGGCCACAACATCGGCGCGTGGTAGTTCGCAGGGGATGTCATCGCACAGATCAGCGAATCCACGGAAGACGAAAGCGAAGATCGCCGTTTCTGGGGTTTCCTGACTGCCGACAGATCCAGCGGCGAAGGTGAATGCTTGCTTGGCGGTGGTGATCATCGGCCAGACCTCAGTGTAAAGAGTTGCTTCCTCTCAATCATCCGGATCTCGTAGCCTTCCATTGCGAACCCTCTCAGTGCTTCCATCTCCGCCTCTTGGCAGCCGTACGTGAGTTCCTTAAACCCAGCATCCTCATGAAGCCTTGCGATAACCATACGCCAGTCTTTGACTGTCTTTGGTGTATCAAGATCAAAAAGTTTCTCCGCCGATTCCGCAGGGACCCTGTGTCGTTTTGCGATCGACTCGATCGAATCAGCCACCCGATTAGCCACTGCCGCCCCAACCTTGCGGGCTGCATCCATGATATCCGGTATGCCCTCAGGTGGCTTGATTTCGATCACGAGGTCGCACCTTTCAGGGTGTCAGCCACCCCATGCGCAATCGCTTCGCTCAACCCGATGAAGACTTCGCTTTTGACTTCAACAGGTGGTTTGGCATGCGCGGCCATCGCGGCTTGCAGCTTCTGCGGATCGAGCCTGCCAAGTGATTTCATAATCCGCTCAAGGCGGATTATCCGGTAGGTCAGAAACGCCACAGTAAGCACGAACCCGATGGAGACGATCAGATCAGGATGAGTGCTCATGGGATCCTGTAAGCCGTCACAGTCTTGACCGCCTCGGGGACGATTATTTCGCCCTTGATGATCACGATGCCCTCAGTGAGAGCTTCGTCCCAATCAGGCATGACACCGAGGATCTGCAGACCGTATAGACGGCCACTCGGCGCCAGTGCCTTCTCGAGTTCGCCGCGATTCATCGGCTCGATATAGCAGCCGCCTTTGTCTTTCTGACTGAAGACGAAATAGATGCTCATGACTTCATCCTCCCGTGCATCTCCGTTAGTTCCACTGCAGGCTCATGAGCCAATAATCCCTCGGATTCTGGTTTCCAGTGATGCCTTGCTCATTATCACGAAACAATCCGGAGACCCTTCAAGGTTGCGAGCACGAAGGCCATCACATACACCGCATGCAATGGCTGCATCTTCTTCATGGCTAGAGGATCCCTCATGTTGAACCGCAGCCCCTGCAGCCACCAGTGCGAGAGAACGCAAATAGGCGCGATGTTCTCGGCTCATGACCGCAGAATCCCCGCTTCCACGATCTCCTTCCAGCCATCAAGCATCTCCTTAGCGAGACTCGGCTTGATATGCAGTTTGTGGTCACTGACCATGATTGCAAACTGCATCGCAGCCGCTCCGGAACGGGGAATCACTGATGCCATGAGCCCGCGCGGTGCGGGTCGCAAATCCCACAATTCCGCGGATAGTCCCATGCCCTTCTGAACATCGGTGCCTGCGCCGTAGAAGTTGCGCAGCCAAGCAACGACGACGTCTCTGATTTTGTCGTGCTTGGCTTGCAGTTGCATCGCGCGTTCTTGGGCTGGGGTGGTAGTCGGGGTCTTGTCGTTGGGCTTCTGGTTCTGCTTGTTGTCGTTGGACATTGGTCGGTTACTCCTTGGTTTCTTAGCGGCTCGCCAACATGCGGGCGGCTGCATATTTGATCGAATCTCGATGATGCTCGCGATTCTGTGGTGCGCCTCGATCGAGATAATTCAAAGCCTCGGCAATGAATCCTCGGATCTCATCGTCATCCCGAAAGCCCTTGGCATCTAAGATGCCCTCGATTGAGACATGGCCAGTGTCTGACTGATCAAGATCGGGATGCATTTAGTTCTGTCCCTTCGCCGCATCGTCCGCCTGCTCTGCCTTCATCTGCGCTTTGTTTTCTCCCCAGACCGTGAAGATCGCGTCGTTGACCTTGATCCGTAGGACCGGATCGCCGTCATCTCCTACGATCATCGTGAGGTCTTTCACGAGTTCATCGCCGGGATAAAGGAGGTTCATTGCATCGAGGCGATCGACGATACGACGCATGCGGGCGCGGATCTCGGAGAATGGAAGTTGAGCGCTCACGAATCCACCGTCAAGCCATGCCGATCGACACAGAAGACGCAGACCCACCGACTGCCTACCTTGCGCCACTTCTTACGCGATATGCGCTCACCGCCGCAATCGCTGGGAGGCTCGTAGAAGCGCCGCAACTTCTTGCACCGTGGGCACTTCTTGCGTAGGTCGTGCGTGCTCATCCTGCCACCTCCATTCGCATCTGTGCCATATCGATCGGATGCCAAAACATGGCGCGGTCAACTCTGTCGTTTAGTTGTCTTGCGATATCCGAGATGCTTCGATTTTGGACGCGAATTCCAGCTGCGCGCAAAGTTTCATCGAAGGCCATGAAGATGTCGGCATGCACTTCGATCATGGCGTCTCGGATGGTCATGACTCACTCCCCTTCGAACGATCTCGGCAAGTCGGACAGATCCACCGCGGATTACCATCCGGAGCGGTTGCATAAACCCAACTGACTGACCGCGCTAGCTCAGCGTTCTGCAAGCCAGAGCGACAGCCTACGCAGTAGACATAGGAATCGAGCATCTCTTGCGTCGCAGAGAGACCCCGGATCTCACCTCTCACCCACGGAGGCCCGGGGAATTTTCGCGGCAGAAGATCAATGTTGATTTTGCCGGTTTCGAAGGCATAGGAAACGATTGGCTGAAAGTCATCATTGCCCAAGGCAATTGTCATGGTCTCGACCATGCGATGCCTCTCTTCGTCGGTCAGGTCTCCATCCTCCGGATTAACGAGGAGGTTTTGACCTTCAAACGGTCTCATCGCGCGAAGACAAATGACTCCAGCAAGACCACGGCGAAGCTCAAAGCCATCCTCATCGATCGCCGGTCCAAGAATGCGAAGACATTCGCGCAACCGTTCGACCTCAGAGTCAGGACGGCTTTCGCAAAACATCAGGGATGCTGGCGCTTTTGTGTTCATTTCTCGGTCTCCGCCGGCCACGTAACCCCCTCGCCCCTCACGAACTCCGCTGCTCCCTTGTCCCGTGCGACTTCGGCCCAAGTGATATTCAGTCCAGTGCGATGCCTATAGGCTCTGCAGGCTTGGTTGTAAGCGTCCAGTTGTTCTTCCGTTTTGAACGTGACCGGGGGTTGTCGAAGTCTTGATCGTTTCTTCTGTGTGGCCATGCTGGATTCACACGCTACATACCATGCACTCCTGAGTCAAGTTGCATCTTATGCGTGGGCTATAGGTTCTTGTTAGTTGCTGCGGTTGGCCTGAGTCTTGTAACCCATGGCCGACGGCGCAATCGCGCTTCAACCTGCAACACTAGGACTCGCCCCCGGAAACGGGTACGGCTTGGCCTATCTTGCGGTATCGCTCGAAGCGTCGAGCGGCGTACGGCTTGGCGATGATGGCCTACCTACCGAGATCTTGCTATGGCGGGATGGTCGGAATCAAACCACCAAAGGTACTTTCAACCTTACCGACCGTGCGCGAAAGCTCGTCCTAGACGACTGGACCGCACGGTTCGGCGGCTTGGTTTCTCCGAGCGGAGATCCGCCGGGTGCGTTTGATTACGATCATGATGAGTTCAATGACAACCTGCCCGGCTATGAAAAGATCGCGGCAGGCTGCTTTGACCTCGCGCTTGAAGGTAAAGACCTCTGGCTAACCAAGTGCAAGTTCACCGCACGAGCAGCCGCTCAGATCCTCGCCAAAGAAAAGCGCAGCACCTCAGGGGCCTTCTACTTCGACCCGAAGACGGGCGAGTTCACCGGGCTTCTGAATGTCGCTCTAACAAACCTGCCAGCCACTTATAAGCAGCCGCTTCTCAATAACGCCAAGTCGCAGACAGGGCTATCGATGGTCCTGACTCCGCCGGATGGTCCACAGGATGAGCGACGCGTGATTGTGCAGGTGCCTGCGATCGTTCTCTCTGGCGACCTTTCGCCGAAAGACGAGCAGGCCTTGCGCGGCTGCATCGATTTCCTTTCGCGAGGGAATCTCGAATCGGCCGGTTGGGCTCTCCTTGGCGAAAAGCCCACCACTTCCGACTCTACTCCGACGCCAGCCGTCGTTGAATCTGTCACCGCGGCGCCCGTCGTCGCAACCTCTCAATCATCGGAGACTGCCTCAATGGGCACTTACAGCGACCCGAATTTTTCGGCGACCTATCACAGTTACATGCTGCGGTACATGGCTTCCTGCGACATGGAATCCATGCTGACGGCGATCTACATGAACGCCGAACTTCCCACCATGTCGAAGGCGATGGACCTCGGCATGTACTGCAAGGCGCTCGCCGACAACATCACGCACTGTGCGGCGGCCATGGCCGAGTGCATGACCGACATGGGCGACGATGACTCGATGGATGAGGCGTCGCTGGCTTCGGTCATGAGCAAGACCCCTGAGGCGCTCAAGCCGGATGTTGATAAGGCATTGGCTGCATGCAAGGCGGCGAAGTGCGGCGGGCTGCTGCAGAAGGCGCACAAAGCAGCGCTGGCTGCTGTTGGCGCGAAGGTCTTCGATAAGACTTCGATCGTGGCCCTGTCTGCGCTACCGACCGAAGTCGCGACTCTCAGGGACGAAGCCGCGCTGGCGAAGCGTGTCATGGCGAAGCTTGGCGTCTCGAAACTGGCGGAAGTGATCCCAACTCTCATTGATCGCGATCACATGCTCGAAGAGGCGAAGACGAACGCTCTTTCGGCTCAGTCGCTTGCAGGGACCGACGTGAAGGTTGCTCGCGCCACGAAGATCAAAGAGATGCTGGCAGCGAAGTTGATCTCCCCGGCGGATGCCGTGCTGGCCGAGGGTCGTGATCCTGCCGATCCGGTTGCCGAACCAAAGGCCGATCCGTATACGCTGGCTGAACTCGATGAGATCGAGCGGCGGGCCAAACTTCGCCTGAGCAGCACAACCCAGAGCACGAGCGTGGTTGCGGCCGGAATCGTGGTTGCGCCTGTCCCGCCTGCGGCTCCGGGTCCTGCGCAAGGCGCAGTCGAGCCTGGCAAGTCAAGTGCATCCAATGGAGATGATGACTTCGCCAAGTTCAAGGCGATGAATCCAGACATTACCGACGATAACAAACTTCGGGAGATTCTCCGGAATTCTACCGAAACCGTTTCTCAGCGGCTGGGCCAGAGCTCGGCAGTTACTCAGTAAAGGAGAGCGCCTATGGCACTCACTCATGATCGCGCGAATCCGTATATCAATCCGTCTGCCTTCCCTGGGGAGTCTTATCTCGTCGCCGAAGATGGCGAGAGTTTCGCTGGTGGCCTTGTCGCCCTCAATGCGAGCGGCTACCTAACGAAGGCCATCGCCAGCAACACGAGCGCGTGGCGTTTGCGTGGAACCGCACATCGCCGATGGACCAATGAAGACGGCGATGATGGCGCCTTTGCTGAGCGCGTGGATCGTCCCGAGATCGTCCAGGGACTGCAGAACCTGGCCAGCGATCCCATTACCCAGGCGGACATTGGCCTGGAGTGCTTCGTCGAAGACGACGAGACGGTGCGCAAGACCAATGCCACCAATATGCGCATGTCGGCAGGGATCGCCTATCGGCTCAATACCGACGGCACGGTCGATATCAAACTCCCCCAGCCGTAACCCAGAGACGGAGATAAAAGAAAATGGGCGCCGCTCCTAACTTGAATATCCCCGTTCAGGGGAACGCCAACATCCTGAATGCGCAGGTCGACCTGCGCTATAAGGCTGGCTTTGATTCTGCGCTTCCGTGGACTAAGCAGATCGCGAACGAGATCGGCTACTCCAAGGGCAAGACTATCATCCTGCCGTGGACCGAATCGGCGAAGCGATACGAACCGTTTACCGGCGAGTTCGTAACGCATCCGTGGATCGTCGATGCGATTCAGACGCAGTCTGTGCCGTGGAAGTTGAACATCTCGGCCGATCGCGATGACGTCGTTGAAAATGTCCTCATGTCCATCAATGACGAAGCAATGTCGATGGGCGTTCAGTCCGCGCTTCTGCCGTGCGATTTCATCGCGCTTGCGCTGCGCCGGACTGGCTCGAGTTCTTCGACTCCGTTTGCGTGGTACGACGGTCTTCCGGTCTTCTCGGAGACGCATCCGATCGATCCGCGCGGTGTGATTCCGGGCACTTGGAAGAACCTCTTCAAGGGCCTGCCGCTCACGCATCAGAACGTCATCGACGTGTATCAGCAGATGTGCGTCGGGATCAAACTGCCCAACGGCCGACAGGTCAATGTGCGCCCGAATAAGATCGGGGCAAGTGGCAAGTATGCGGTTGTTCTGCAGGAGATCTGCAAGAACGCCAACGTGATTAAAGCCATCTCGTCCGCGCTCGTTCCGGGTGGCGCATTCGGCTCGATTGAAAACATTCTGCGTGGCCAACTCGAGCCGGTCATCATGGACGAACTCTCGCAGGACATCGCGGGCTCAAGCGGCGAAGAAGACGTCTGGTATATGTGGGACGATCGGCGAACCAAGCCGGTCACCGTGTACTGGGTCAAGCGTCCCTATGTGACGCCGCTCATCAGCGATACCGATGCCTATCTGCGCTCGGTCAATGCCTACATCTGGGCCGGCGAAGCGCATGGCGTCGCCGTTGTCACGGCTCCCTGGTTCATCGGCCGCATCGAGCCAGGCGAAGGCGCGTAAGGAGATCTCATCATGGCGATTACTCCTGTTTTGACTCTCCCGACTTCTGCCCCGGTTGCGCTTGGGGGCACGACTCCGGCCGTACTGCTCGCGCAGGGTGCCGGTCTGCTTGCCGCGGTTGCTGCCGCTGGCAAGGGCAGCACTATCGTCAAGGTGCTCAAGTGGATTCCGGCCCTGTCCGCCTGGGACTATGTCGTCATGAACGGCCAGCGTGAGAGTATCACGCCTGATTCGAAAGTGGCTGGCGGTGTCGACTCCGAGAACTTCGATGTGCCGATCGATGCATACCACTGCGCTTATGTGACCGTCGATCCTCCGTCCAATAGTCTTTCGAATCTGACGGTTGATATCTCTGGGCAGGCGGCGACTGGCACCGGAACGTCGATTATGAGCGTTGGTCCGGTTGCTGCGCCAAGCAATACCGCGGTGCATGCGGCGTATGCAGCCGATCAGCCGAATACGTTCCCTGGGCCGATCACGAATCCCGATGTGCCGCGCAACCTGATCTTCTTTCTGTCGGCCCCCACCTATGATGGTGGAATCATCACCGTTACCGGGACCGATCAGTTCGATGCTGCCCAGGTTGAGACTTATGACACGGCTGGCGGATCTGGACCTGGGCTCAAGATCTTCAAGACCGTGACTAGCATCACCAAGAGCGTCGTTGGCGCAACGACTGACACGATCAGCATCGGGCGCGGTAGCAAGATCGGCCTGCCGAAGCATCTCACCGCTTCGACTGGCGCGATAGTTATCGAGGGCACCAACGTTCGATCGGCCGTCATCGACAATACCCGCAGCGCCTTCACGCCGACTCCGGCCCCTGCGGCTTCGACGTATACGGTCATCGCGGAAACGACCGCCTAGTATCGTGGGGGCGTGATGCCCCCGCGATTTTTGACGCGTTGGGAGGAAACGCATGGGATCGCTTGGCGCTGAAAGTTTCGACTCTCTCTCTGCCTTTACGGCAGGGCTGAGCGATCAATGCGTTTCGATCGAGATTCCGCTGGCTGATACGACGGTCAATGTCTATCCGTTCGGTGCTTTCGGGGGCGATGGAAAGGGACAGCGGGAAGAGTGGTGGAAACTCTGGATCCCGCTTGAGATCGCAGTGGAGACCTCCTTCTATTTCGCGATCTTCTTCAGTGCCGATGGGGCCCTAGCGCTGACCGCTGCAGATCTCACACCAAGCCCAACGAAGAATCCATTCGGCATGGTGCCAGCCAAACTGAATCAGTTTTTCATCCGCGTTCCTCGGAATAAGCCATACGGCTATTACCGATGGAGCGGTGGCGATGTCGCCGATTTGGTTTTGCGTGGCTGTCGTTACATGCCGCCGCTTCCGCCGCCAGGGGTCTAATCCGTCGTGGCCTCCGCACTCAATCAAACGCCTGCGACCGGGGCTGATGCCATGTGGACCTTCGTCCAAGTGGCCATCAATCCACGGGCATATCAGCCGCCGAATCATGCGGTTTTGGCGTCGATTGATTGCGGCGAGTGCATGCCTGCATCCTGCACCAATGTTTGCCCGCCGACGAGTTGCGGAGATCCGTGTGGACCTCCGTCGTGTCCGCCTCTGCCATGCTCTTCTGATTTGCTTTGGGGGTGGGGTTGCGCGCCCGCATGGTGCGGACCTCCCTGTGGTTGCTGCAATGGATGCTCGAAGGTTACTCAGTCCGGCACCGGGATCGGCGGACGCTATACCATTTGCGGATTGATTCAGCAGAGCGCCACGGACCTCATGAATGAGGGGTCTTGGCTGATTCTGCAGTTGCCCCCGTATCTCACAAGCCCAAGACCTGCAGGTGGGGCCGTCTATCATCGGCAATTTGCGATTCAGCGGGGCACGACTAATGCACTGTGGAAAATCAAATACAGTGCCCGCGCAGGCTTTACGGGGGGAACCCCAGGCCCTGCGGAGATGCCAAGCGCCACGGATGAGCAGATCATTGTAGGCGGAGGCACCGACGCTGTTCCGACATACGGAACCCTCCTCCCGCCTGACGGCACCTATAGGATGCAGGTCAATATCTACGAGGGGGAACTCTGTCCCGGGTTTTATCTTGTGACCTATCCGCTAGGCGACCCGACGATAAATGCCGCATTCATGATGGATGCCCTTGCACCGGGAAGTTATCCGGTGGATTCGCTTGGGCTTTCGCAAGAGCAAGACCCGGTCGTCATTTACCAAAACTTCGGCGCTAACACACTCAAGGCTGCGACTCTGGCAAGTGAGACGAGCGGTCCGCGCGGATGGTTGAACTACACCCGCACTGCACCACCAGCGCAGACTTTCACGCGGCTGCCCGCTTCGGTTGAGGCGGTTTTTGACTCCCTTGGGAATTTACAGGTCACGATCCCAAGGGGGCTTAATCAGTCCACCATTGACGATAGCGTGGTGACTGGACGCGCAGCGTATGAGCGCCGCTCTGCACTAGGGGGCACCACCGCAAAGAAGGGCGCTGCATCGGGCTGGTTGTGGAATGGCATCGTGGGACTTGCCAATGGTCAACTGATCGGCCAGACGACACCTCGCGGATCCATCCCTTACTTCTGGGCAACGTTTGGCGATGTTCTGCTTAGGTGGGATGGCGTGACTAAGTCGGTGAAACTATGACCAGCGCTTCAAATCCCACTCAGGGAAGTTGCGGCGTTGGTCCGGTTGGCCTCTGCAATGGCAAGTTTCAGTATGCTTGCGGCGAGGTTCCAGGGTCATCTTATCTGTATCCGCAGGATGTGATCGCCTTCGCCCTGCCATCGCGGACCGTTTCCCAGATCGGCGAAGATGTTCTTTGGAAGCATTGCCTAGCGGCATCATCTGAATTTCGCGGCTTCGCACGCAAACGCTACCGCCTGCCGCTCATTGCGTGGGGTGTGAGCGTCGTTGAGAAGTTGGCGTTCAGAGTTTCCGGATCGGTTCTACGTCAGCACGGGTTCCAAGAAGCCGGAAACGAGCAGATCACTAAGGCCTACGAAGAATCCGGTCAGTGGATGGCCGATATCAGAGATTACAAAATCGATCCCGATATCATCGAGTCACAGCCGCAGATCAATACCCCCCGTGCATCGTCAATGCCGCTTCGTGGCTGGTGGGGTGGCCTATGATGATCATGAAGGGCCCAACTAAGCGCCTTGAGCGGCTTGGTGCTCAAATTGAAGCGGCCGGTCGTGTTCTGCCAGACCGAATCAGCCGTGCTGTTGAACGTCAGGTTTTGCCGCTAATCGAGGAAGGTTATCGGAATCGCACCGATCCGTATGGTCAGGCATGGGCACAGCCGAAGGCCGGCAATAAGCCCATGGAGATCACGGGCAAACTGCGTAAAGCCTACGAAGTCATTCGCGTAATCAGCGGCTTGCGATGGACGATCTACGCCAGTAACAACGCGCGAGCAAAGAGCGGCGGGGCATATTACGGAAACATCCTGCAGCATGGATTTCGCCACAAGGGCGGCTCCATTGTTGAACCGCGTCGACAGGTTCCGCTTGCGCAGAAGTTGTCTCAGCGATGGGCTCAGCGAATGCAGGATGCCGCAAAGCGCGAAGGCGTCGCATGGGCGAAGGGGGTGGGCAAGTGAGCACCATCCACTCTGGACCGCCCGATGTGCCTGGTACGCCACCCGACACTGGCGAGTTTCGCTCTCAACAGGGAGTTACGCTTGGCTGGGTCTCGGCTATCGAGCAGATCATGTCTCGGCTGCGGCAGTACTACATCCCAGAGACGATGATTGGCGGTAAACGAGTGAATACGACTTGGCAACGTGGCAATGTGCCCGGCAAGCCGATCGTTACGACTAACGCCGATCCGCTGGCGCAGCCTAATTACTTCATCGGGGAACAGAACTGGGCAGCGAACTATGGGCCGCAGGCGCTCATGTTTGCGCGAGGTCCGGTCAGCGTTCGGCCAACGATGCGCGTGGGCTATGAGCCCCGAACTGGATACAAGCAGATCTGCAACTCCGTCTATACGTCGACTTGTCGGATCTGGTCGTTCGATGACGATGATGGAGAAGAACTTTTCAACTTCCTGATCGCAGCAGCCTATCGAGAGTTTGCATGCAGCACTCAGGGCAGCGATTGGGACAACATCGTCTATGCGCCCAAGCGGGAAAGCACCGCTGGGACGTATGCCGATGTAACCCTGAAAATCGGAATCCCCGTATTCGTGCCGCCGCACATTCCTACGCGCGTCACTCAAATTAACCAAGAGGCGAAAATATGTCTGCCGACAGCCTTAAGCACCTGAACGATCACGAGAAGCTAGCGAATTTGTCGGCAGGCGAACGAGCCGCGCTGCGCCATATGCATAAGTTCGTCGGGCTTCACTATACCGATGAAAAACTGCTAATGAGCGACGATGCCTTTAATGCGCTCTTAGCGGAGACGCGCGCCCACAACGTCAGTTCTGTACCGAAGAAAGCAGAATCCAATATCACTCCCAAGCCCACTGCCCCGCAGACTGCGCGGGTCGTGAAGGAGTAAATCCCAATGTCTGCGGTTCCCCAGATTAATCAGCAGATCCTTGACGGTGGGCTTGGTATTCCAGCCAGCACCCCGCAACTTTTGCACGTCAAGGTCGGCATCTCCTCGGCTGGCATTCGGAACAAGGCGCGGCTTCAGACCGATGTAACGCAGTTCGTCACGAGCAACCAGGCCGGCCCGCTTGTCACTGGCGGCGGATTTCATATCCAGCGCGCAGGTCAATTCTGGTCGGTTCGAACGAATACCAGCGTGAACGGAATCATTGGCCTTGTCACCAAGACCCCGGCCGGGGTCGGGACTGGCACGATGACGGCCACGCTTAGCACCTATGTTGTGCATGCGCCGGCACCGGGCGGAGCTCCGCTGAACCTAACGAATGGATTTGTCAGCCTTCCGATCCCTGGAAAGTTGACAATCTCTCTCGCCGCTCCTGGCGTCGCCACAAACTACACGGTCATTGGCAAAGATCTCGAAGGGAACATTCTCCCTGCCGAAATCATCGCGCTGGCGGCTGCTCCGAGTACGGCCCTGAGCGTGAATGAATATACCGAGATCATCTCGATTACTTCGAACATCAACCCGGCTGGCGTGACGTCGTTTACGACCGTTCAGACTACCCCCGTTGATGCATATGAGATGGTCGTTGAGATCATGGCATCGGGTAGCGTGGCAGCGCAGACCATGCAATTCCGCTACTCGATGGACAATGGGCGAAGCTTTTCCCCGACGTTGACCGTCAATGCGAGCGGCGTGCATGACCTGCAGACTTACGCACCGGGCGGATCGAACAATCCATATCTCGGATTCAAACTAACCTTCGCCGATGGCGCGGGCCCGAGTTTCTTCGTCAAGGGCGACAAGTTCACCTTTGAAACGCAGGCGCCTACGTGGTCGCTAATCGATCTGCTGACGGCCATGGATGCCGTTGCGAATGATCCCGATGTGCGGCAACTCTATTCGGGCTTCCATGTCGTTGGCGCTGCAGACGGCACGATCTACTCCTCGGTAGAGGCGCAGCTCGCAACCTACGCTGACATCAAATATCAATACCGCTTCTGCTACCTTGAAGCGGTTCGGCAGGGCAATACGACCGAGGCAACTTGGGCGGCTGCGGTCGTTGCAAGCTTCAATGTGACAGGTGTTCGTACTGGCGTCGTTGCGATGGATATGAACATCGACGATCCCACCACGCGAACCTTCCCACGGCGCAACTTCGGGTCGGTCTATGTGGCTCGGCTTATGTCGTGCCCGATCTCCGAGTTGCCGTCACATGTCGATTGCGAAACCGTCTACGGGATCAAGACGAATCTCGAAGGCGCTTCGAAACTCTATCAGGGCGATAACTCCGTCGCGACTCTGACCTTTGCCAACATCGTGACGGCGCGGACCTTCCCGACGCGGCTCGGCTTCTACATCACCAAGAGCCTGATCAAGGCAACCGATACTAGCGATTACCTCACGATCACGAATCGACGCGTAATGGATGTGGCCGCGACGGTTGGTTATGATGCTGCGCTTCCGTTCCTTCAGGCTTCCCTGCTCGCTGATCCATCAACGGGCCGGCTGTCGCAGCCAGAGGCGAACAAGGTAAAGAGCGTCATCGAAGGGAAACTCTCGATTGTTCTCGAGGGTGGCTCTCGCCGGCATGTCTCCGGTCTGCGCGTCAACGTGAGTACGCTGAATCCGTTCCTTCAGGATCGGACGCTCAACACTGATATCCGAATCGTCCCGCGTGGGGCAGTGGACTTCATTAATCAAGTCTACTCCTACGCTCCGGCACTCACCTAAAGGAGCATGAGACATGCCCCCTCGTTTGGCAGCTACTAAGCCTTACCCGCGGACGAATGGTCCATACCATCAGTACGCAAGTGTTTCACTTACCATCAATGGTGTGAACTTCGTCGACTGTGGGACCATCGGCGGAATCTCTGACAAAGTCGAGCGAACCAAGGTCAAGGGGCTTTCGCGTGTGCCCCTTGGCAAGACCGCAGGCACCTACGATGCGCAGTCGCTCAAAATCGATTTCTGGTCGACTGTCTGGCCGCTCGTCGAAAACGTGCTTGATCCGCAGGGCGGTGGAACCTTTGACGCGTTCCCGGTTGTCTTCCATCTTGAGATCTTCGACGAAGGTAGCCCCCTGCAGACCCGTGATTTCGTCGGTGTGAATCTTGAGGAAGTCAGCGAGGAATGGAGCGAAGGTCACGATCCGCTCAAGGTGTCTTGCACCTTCGATGTGATCGCGATGATCCGCAACGGTCGCAATCCGATCGTGGGCGTCGATTTCGGATTCCAGCCGAACCTACTGCAAGTGACTCAGTCTGTTTAACCAAGCCGCATCTAGCGGCGTAACCGCAGTGTCCGCAAGGACAGGAGGACTGCGACATGACCACTGAAGATCTCGTCTCGGCGCCTGGCGCCAAACAGCCACAAACCGTTACCATGGCCGCATCGGAAGGTTCTTCTTCGAATGGCGGAACTCCGCTCCCCAAGAAGACGCTTCGCGCATGGCTTGAAGACAACGACGTTGCGCCAGAACTCACCTCTGAGATCTGCCCGATGCGCTCCCTTGTGGCCATGGGATGCACGATGCGGCGCTATGACCCTGGGCTCGCCGGTCGTACGCTCATGGATCGCAATGAAGTGGTGCAGTTGATGCAAGAGGCGCGCGATGAGCACCTCAGAATCATCAACTCGCAAAAGCCAGCGCTTCCTGAGCATCACGCACCGATCCTGTCCGCGGATGGGATGCTGTTCGCGATGGTCATCAAGAAGCCACAGCCAGGCCAGATCGAAAAGATCAACTCGACGATCTTCAATGCCGCGGTTTCGCAAGAACGCGATGGCATGAAGTTGACGATGATGTCGAGCATGCTGGCCACTTGCACGCTGTTTCCTGAGTCGGGTCATGTTCACCACGTCTTCACGACCTACGGCGGACTCTCTCAGGAGTTCGCTAACAAGTGCATGGCACTCGGACGGCAGGCCGTTGAAGAGATCGTGGGAAAATAGGAGCCATCACAGCCCAGTTTTTCGAGCCGAGCGGCGAGGGCATAGCTGCTCGTTTACTGGCTCGGCTTCTGGGTTGCGATGGCGACCTCGACTCAGACCCGGACAAGCAAGCGATCTTAATCCTGCTCGCGCAGGCGCTGATCGGGATGGTGCATACAGGAGCGCTTAACGAAGCACTGGCCCAGATGATTCGGAAGCATGGCGGAATCCCGATGTTGTGGGTGAAACCGAAAGGCTGATTAAGTGGACCCCCTTGAGTGGATTTTGGCGTTTGTGGATCAAATCTCCGCCCCTGCAAAGGCGATGACGGGGAACATTCGCGAACTCACCAAGTCCATTAAGGAACTTCAAGAGGCCACAGGGAAGGTTAACCTTTCGGCCGCTCTTCGTGGGGGCGGAGGTGGGTCAGGAGGCGGGCGATCGTCTGGATCGGGACAAGATCCAGCGGTCGCCTATCTGAAGCAACAGATCCAACTCAACAAAGAGCGAACACGACAGGCCAAAGAATATGAACGCTTTTGGCAGAAGTCGCTTGCTGCGCAAGAGAAGGGCTCGAAACTCTCGAGCGGCTTTGCCAATATGTGGAGCAAGATCGGCCTCAAGATGCAGAAGGATCAAGCCGCTGCACTGAAGGCCGCAGAGCCCGGTGTATCGAAAGCCTTTGGCGATATGTGGCAGCGCATCGGCATGAAGATGATGGCCGATCAAACCAAGGCCATGAAGAAAGCGGCCACCGAAGCAAGGAAGGCTTCAGAACAAGCCGCACATAAGCCCTGGTTTGGAGGCCATAAGAGTTTTGGGGATCTGCTAGGAGCGCGAGCAAAGAACAAAGCCAGCGGGATTGCCACCGGAGCAGCTGACGCCATTCTCGGGCTGCCTGGCACCATGATCACGGGAGCAGCTGGCGCGATCAGTACCATCGTTGAGGGCACCGCAACGATGGCTTTCAATTTCGGCAAAGCCGCGATTTCAGCGCAGGCACTTCGCGAAGACACCGTGGCTGGGTTCACGGCCATGTTCGGCAGCGCGGATGTTGCAAATAAACTATTCGATCGCGCTCGCGTAATCGCAAAGACAACGAAATTTGACACTGCGGACGTCGTTCAGGACTTCGGGAAACTCGCTGCTGGTGGATTCAAAATAAACGAGTTGGAAAAGATTTATCTCAGTGCGGCCGACGTCGGTAGCGGACGAAACTCGGCTGCCCAGCAGCGCTATATGTTGGCCCTTGGAAAACTGAAATCCAGCCCAGAGGCAACCTATGCGACCTTCGCTCAGGGCGCACGCGCGAGCGCTGGACAAATAAATGCCAATCAGGCATTGGCCGACATGCTTGGCATTAAAGACCAAAGCAAACTGCGCGATATGTTTAAAGACCGCAAAATCAGCGGCGAGACAGCGGTTAATGCGCTAGTAGAGGCTTCGCGCAAATACTTCAATGCTGGCACTGGTGGGAAAATTGGCGGCTTAGCGCAATCGCTTGGTGATAAGACATGGTCTGGAGCAATTAGCAACATCAAGGCCGGATTAGGCGATGTCTTGAATATGCAGTTGCCGGATAATCATCCGATCAATAAATTCAAGTCCTTACTACAGGCAATCGGGAGTTCTGGTGGACTCTTCGATGAAACAAGCGCGAATGGACGCCGATTTTCTGCTCTTATGTCGCGTTTAGTTGAGGATGTATTTTCTATATTTGGAGGGTTGGCAGGGAAGGAACAGGACACGATCTCATCGTTGCTGACCCTTGCTGAATCAATGGAGAAACTATTTCGTAGGGCCACTGACTACATCAGGGACAAGATGGTCCCGGCCATCATGGAGGCCATTAATTCACCGAACCTCGATGATCACTTGGTTGCATTTGCGGCAAAAATAACCGCCATTGTCGGCAAGGGAGTTTGGCAGGGGATAAAAAGCGGGTTAGTTGGCGACTTCAGCGACGCTGGCCTTGCTCAGCAGCGCAAGTTTTTGCAAGAAAACAACAAGGCCATGTTCGCAAATGCGTCATGGGGCTTCAAATCTCCATTTTCCGATGAATCCCCAACTCCGGCGCCATCGGCTAGCGCCACCACAAGTGGACCAATCATGTCCACGGGCGCCCCAATTCGTTCCTATGCCTCGGGCGGTGTAGTTCCCGGTCCATACGGGAAGCCTCAACTGGCGATCGTTCATGGCGGTGAAGCCTTCATGGGGCTTGGCGGTGTCATGTCGACCGGCGACATGATGGGCGGTCGCGGTGGTGGTATGAGCATGTCTGTAACTGTTCAAATCATGGGCAGCGCAAACATGGATGAAGCCTCCCTGAAAGACGTCGTATCACAGGGCGCCTATGATGGATTTATGCGCTGCATGGAGCAAGCAGCCGCTCAGCAGGGAGCGCAGCGCTAATGCCGAGTTCCACGAAGATTTGGGTTCCGTATCCGACGGCAGAAAATCCACTAATCTGGCCAGATCTTTACGAATGGGACTCCATCCAAATCGGAAGCCTTGCGTTCCCAATTGAGGGCGTTCCAAAATACGAACGGCATTTGAGCGCAGATCCGAAGAAGCCAAAAGGATCTGACTATTACTCAATTACATCACATGGCATTAAACCATCACCGATTCACATTACCCTGAAACTTTGGGTGGATGTTTCCACCGGCAAAAACTATCTCGATATGTATCGAGATGTTTTGCCTGAACTTATTCCACCAAGACTATCTAAACGCTTCTCGGTTGCGATTTATCATCCAGCATTGGCCGGCTTTGGTGTATCCAGCGTGGTATTTACAAAGACCTCAACACCTCAACCCGTAGGCGGCTTGGTCTTTCATGCTGAACTTGAGGCGATTGATGCTCGAGACGTGAAAGACGGGCAATCCCAGAAGGAAAAGAAAAAGCCAAGTTCCGCTTCGCTGGCTGCTGCTGGACAGGAGTTTGGGCCGCCAGATCTAGAGTCGCCCCGTGCTCAACAAATTCGACGTGTCACTGCTCCGATACTCGAACAAATGCGTGTTGCCGAATTGAATCGCACAAGGGCCCAGGTTGCGGGTTTCTTTGAGTCGCAGGCAATGCAGGGCAAATTGAATACTCCGGCCAGCCGGAGCGGTGCGCCATGAGTGACATTCAACTCGGCGGCTATTCAGTTTTCCGTGGACGCATCACGCTACCGCGTCGCGGCAACTGGGAATCGCGCTGGTCCTACGTTGATGATCAATTTCCAGTCGGCGTGTTTGCTGGCGCGATCATCGGCGAGCAGATCAGCGGCTATGCAATGCGCAGCGGTGCGCCGTTCCTTGAGGGCCAGATTCAGGCCGTCGGTGGCATGGGCAACATCACCCCATCGAAGATCGTCGACTGCCGAGATTACCGATATGCAAGCTTTGCGCAGATTGCTCGCGAACTCATACAAGATGCTGGCGAACAAGTCGCCGAAGATGTCCTAGTCGGCATCGATCAGCAACTCGTCGGCTGGACGCGCTTTCAGGGGCCTTGGCTCGCAGAACTTGAGCGACTCATCGCGACGCGAAATGATCCCAATGGAATCAACGACGGCACGACCTGGAAAGTGCGCCTCTCTGATGGTCAAATCGAAGTCCGTCCGCTTGTCGAACAAGACACCTCGCCAGATCTAACGATTCTTGCCGATAAGGTCACTGAGCGAAAACGCATTTACGCGCTCGACAGCGAAGAGAGCGGACTCGTTATCAAACCGGGCGATCGATTTGATGGCATCGTCGTTGACACCGTTGAGTATCAATTCGAGACGGACGCGACGCGGGTTGAGGTCTATTACCACCTAATCGGCGACACAGACACTCCAAGCAAGGAACCACGCCTAGACCGCATGGCGGCTCTCTGGCAAGACCTGATCGACCTTGGAATTGCTCGCTATCGTGACACGCATGTCGACCCTTTAGGCTATTACTTCGGCACGGTCCGTGCTGTTCGTTCAAATGGCGACGTCGATATCGAGGCCGACGATAAGCGCATCGGATTCGTAAACGATGTTCCGATTTTCTCAGGGCTTCCCGGTTGGCAACTAAAGCCAGTCGCTAAGAGTCTTGCCTCTCAGGGCGCCCGCGTTCTGTTCGGCTGGCAGGGTGGCGACAAGTCGAAGAAGTGCTGCATTGCATGGGCTGCCGATCCTGCTGCGACGCTAGACAGTGCAAGCATCGAAGCGGCGTCGCTTGTTGAATATAAAGTCCCAACCCATCGTGTGATCGGAAACTCCGAGGTTACCGATGGCGATGACCGGACTGAGCATGATGTAGGCATTGGCCCAGAACTCACGATTGCGGATGCCAGAGTTGAGGCCGCTACCGGATTTGGAGCAGCTGTCATTCTTGGTATGGATGGGACGGATTCAGCCTTCACTGTTAGAGTACAGGCTGATACCGCCGCGAATCCGCCGGCAACCGGTGGGGTTGCTGTTATTGTCACGCCGCGTCGAGCCTTTGGCAAAGTTCCTCGCAGTGTGCAGGTAACGGGCGCAGATGATGGGGGCACCGCTGCCGTCTATCCAGGGGGCTATGGTTCTGCGAATGAGATCAAAATCACCGTTGGCAAGGGCTTAACCAAGGCTGGGATTTATCGATTCAGTGTGCAGGTCAAAGAGTAGGTCATGGCGAACACAGACACCACAAACTACGGCTCTGACCTTTCGACATATGCAAACCCTGCAAGTGGTATTGCCGACCTCGATCCGACGTTTAGCGTGATCTCCGGTCCGCGCGTGGTCGTTGAGCGCATCGCCCGTAAGTTGATGACCCCTACCGGGTCGATGCTTAAGGCCGGTTGGGGGTTCGATCTGCGCAGCGTTCTGCAATCTTCATTGACCTCAGCGCAGGTCAATCAACTCCGCGGCATTCTGCAGGATCAGATCGAGCAAGAGCCCGAAGTAGACAGCGTAGATCTTCGAATCGATTACACGATTCAACTCGCGCGCATGGATATCACTGGAACCATCACGCTAATTACCGGTGAAGAGTTCCCCTTAGTCTTTGTGATTACTCCTGACTTGGTGCAGCCGATTATCGATGACATCGTGGGGGTGACTTCCTAATGGTCGCGACACTTACTGATCTGCTGGCAGTCAAAACGCCCCTTGAGAATTTCAAGGGGCTTCTCGACACACTAGCGCTTCTCGGCTTTCCGAATACTGGCAACTGGACCACGGGAACCGTACCGAACACGCTGCTGCAGACATTCGCGTTTCCGATGACGGACTTTCAGGACTCCCGGCGACAATTCGCCTCGGGTGGCTTGCTCGATCTCGCTGGAACCGTCGTTGATCCGATCACGGGCGATACGCCTTGGCTGACTCTGCATGCCGATCAGGTCTTCAATAACCAGCGCTTCCCAGCCGTAGCCGCTGAGATTGACGTTAACTTCACGGATGCGGCAAACCAGGGACCTTTCACAATCGCACCGGGAGGCGCGGGTGTTTCGGTTGGTCCCGGCGCTGCTATCTATCGAACCATAAATACAGCGAACGTGATTCTGCCCCTTGGTGGCACGGTTACGATTCGAGTCAGAGCCCCAAGTCCTGGTAGCGCTTTCAATGTTCCCGATGGATCGCTGACATTCTTTGCGGCCGGTCGACTCCCTGGGGTGACCGTCAATAACCCAGGGCCGAATTCAATTAAGATCGCAGGGACCAATACCGAAGGCGCTCCACCTCTTACGGCGCGATGTCGAAGCAAATGGGCCCTTCTCTCAAGCGGTAGCACCATTCAGGCGTATATGAACTGGTCGCTATACGCAGGACAGGGGCAGGTCGGCAAGGTCAAGACCATCGTCAATGACGATCTTACGGATCCCGGGCTCGTTAAGGTCTATCTTGCCAGCCCTGCAGGCGGCGGTGTAGCTGCTGCCGTTGTGACTGCAGTTCAGACCTTTATCGCCCCCCTCTCTCCGTCGGGTGCTCGAACCGGGGCACGCATTCCTGAAACCGCGAAATGCTTGGTCTTCTCGGCAAAATCAACAAGTTGCTATATCAAGGCAACGATTTTTGTCTATCCCGAGTATAACAATACTGATTTCATGGTGAACTTAAATGCCGACATCTCGGCATATCAGGCTGCATTTCCGATCGGTGGAGTCGATGGGCAAACCCCGGGGGCTGGTGGATATGTCCCGATATCACGCATCACGCAATTATTGCTGAATCGTAGTGGCGTCGCTCTCGATCCGGCCCAAGAGGTTTTTAATCAAAACACCCAACTTGGGTACGATGGAATTACCTTCTTCTTCGGAGATCTCGGACTCAGTAATTTAGATTCTGTCACCTTCGACACGAGCAACATCACTCTAGTCTCAATACCGAGGCCAACGTAATGGGAATCAATCCCACGCTGCAGAGCCAAACGACTTACGAGGAGATCATCCCCAAGTCGTTTGCCCCGCCTTGGCTTTCAGGGCCATACGGCACGCTTTGGCATCGTGGGATCGGGCAGTATTTCGATATTGAATGGCAGTTGATGCATGATGCGGCGCTTGTCGGATTCCCAGAGCGAACCCCAAGCGATGCACTTCCATTCCTTGGATCTGAGCGGATGCTTGAGCGCATCCCGGCAAGTCCAAACCTTCCAGGCGAAACCGAAGCCGAATATCGGATCCGCCTAAAGAATGTCTGGGGCGAGTGGGGGGCACCACTTCCTCCTGGTAGTTCCCCACTCGCCGCGGACGCAAAGCAAGAAGTACAGCGGTATTCGCTTCCGATGGGAATTTGGGAAGCAGCTGGTACTGCCGCGATCCATATGCCGGCGGTGTTTACCTCGCCAATCAGCGGCATTGACTCAATCATTCCTTCGACCATGAAGGGCTGGCCAGCATGGCTTGGCCTAACGAATACCGCTGTCTACCGTCAGCACGAATGGGCCTTTCCGCCTTATCTCGTCTCCGATCGGTTCTTTGCCTGGGAACATAAGTGGTCTACTTTTTGGGTTATCATCCGCCAACCGCATCCATTCAATCTTTTGCTATGGGGTGCGCCTCTTCTGATATGGGGAACGTCTGGCGATCCGTTTGGCCCGACATGGGGAACATCTGCCGTTGTCTCCGAGGTCGAACGAATCAAGCGCCTTGTGGTCACCTTCAAGAGCGGCCATAGCAGTTGTGCCGGCATCGTTCTGTTCTTTGGCGCCGGTCTTTTCTGGGGTGATGGAACCTGGGGGATCGGTTTCTGGGGTGGCCTGGGGACTACAAGCGTCGTATGGCCAGTTGGTGAACCGAACTGGTATCAATGATTTGTCGATGATGCTATAGAGAGAATCCATGAGCGAACCGAAACAGCGCCCGCCACTTCGACCGATGCTCGATGAGATCCGCACGGCGAACGAATGCATTGAATCGCATCGACGACACCTAATCGAACGCATTGGTCAACTTCGCGCAATGGCCGACGACCGCGAGGCGGAAGCCATGACGCTTGAGCAGTTAAAGCGGGATGCAGGTCCGCAGCGAGCCGAGGTCGTGCGCTTGAATGAACAAGCGCAGATGCTCGCTGGCCGCGTCAATCAACTCATGGCCGAGCTCTATGGCACTCCTTCCGCTGCTGCGCCACAGGCGCCCCAAGTGGTTCGCAAAGCATGGCAGCGGCCGGAATGGTGGGATCAACTTCGACTTGTCGATGATGCCCTACAGAAGATGGTGGCCATCGCCGAACTCAACCTTGAGAAGATCGGCATCGTTTGCCATTCTGAACTTGCCTTGGCGGCTGCATCTTCTTCGCGCATCCTCTCAATGAGGCCGGAAGATCTGCGTAGCGTAACGCTTGAGATGGTCTCTGAACTTCAGACGCTTGCCGATCGCATCGCCCCGATGCCGTGGAATCTTCTCGACATCGACTCACAGAGCGGCGCTCAACTCGTTTTGACGGCAAGTCATCTATGCCGTGAAATGCCAGAGCAGGCGCTACAGGCCGACCTGCGCGAAGACTGCGCCCGACGCTTCGAGATGCTTCTCGATTCACTCCAAGCCCACAAAGAGGCCGGTCGGCTCGAAGCGGCGCAGAAGCACTTCAGGGATGGAAATATCCAGCTCGCTTCATCGATTGTGTCTGGCATCGCACCGCCGGATGCACTTCGATATGAATTCAACAAACTTGCCATGATGCTTGGACAATAGGGACGCTCAATGCCTACTCCTCTGATCCCACCGGTAACTCCTCCCATTCCGCGATTTACTCCGGCTAGTGGAGCCCTGACCGGTCCTGCCGATGGCGATCCGTTGGTTGCCGCATCAGTGAATGACCCCTTCAAGCAACTAGCGGATCGAACCACGCTTTCATTTAATGGACTTTATGGAGTCTACGGATCGCGCCTTATTGCCTCATGTCTCGATGGCAATTTGATTGTTTTGAACAACCAGGCCGCCGTGCGTTCCTCGTCTGGAATTCTCAGCGGCAACCTGGGCAGTCCAGTGGATATCTCAGTAGTGCTCGGTGCTCCTGTAGCTAATACTTGGTATTACCTATATGGATCCGATGTTCTCGGAGTGCTAACCCCTATCATTTCAACAGATCCACCCGAGGCAACTCTAAAATATAGAACCAGTAATGCAAATCAGGTTCTGATCTCGATGTTCCGAACGGATGGAGCCGGAGCGGTAAGACCATTTTACCACACCACCAATGGTTACCAGTACCTAGACCCGGTCAATCTGGTAAGTCTTGCCACGGCGCTTGTGACGACTCCTGTGCCAATTCCTGATGCGCCACCATTTGCGCGAGGAGCGTCTCTTTCGGTGCGTGGGGATAATGATACCGGAAGCATTGCGTCAATCTTTCTCATGCTCACCGGATTCACCCCAACGAATCCATATGAAATGAGAATGACCCCTAGCAGTAATCCTGGCACACTCAGAACCATCAA
>Ga0068859_100000764_pt1 | contig 32441 bp, 29 predicted proteins | sample KBSSwiS22_FD_66585 | JGI IMG/M metagenome (GOLD analysis project Ga0068859, IMG submission 66585) | Switchgrass rhizosphere microbial communities from Kellogg Biological Station, Michigan, USA - KBS Switchgrass S2-2 | ecosystem: Host-associated > Plants > Roots > Rhizosphere > Soil ...
TAAAGATTATGAAGAACTTGTGAAATTCTATGATGATATTTATAAAGCCGACAGGAATAAAGTGGTACTGGTAAAAAAAGATCAACAACAAAAAGCTTTTTGAAATTATTTCCCTTCAAGGTTAAGCCGGTGAAACATTCTATGAACGGCAGGAGCAAGGATAACTCCCACATTCGTAATAAAAATAACTCCACTAAATAAGGCATAAGCTGAAGAAAACCATTTGCCACTATTTGTTTTTATTTCTACCACTGGTCCCATGCCACTTAATATCATAGAAGCATTATGTACCGCATCGAGCCAGGGAATATCAGCAGTATAATGATAGCCTAAAACCCCAATACAAAGACAAATAAAAATAATCAGGAAAGCAATGAGAATATTTTTAAGAACCCGTTGATAAAAAGTTCCTATTGGTGCAAGAGGTTGCTTTTTGTGTTCGTACATACAGATAGAAAATTAGTAATTAATAATTAAGAATTAATAATTACTTGCAGGCAGGCATTTGTTTATCAATGATCGTCTTTACCTGTCTTTGTACATCGGCCCTTTCTTCTCCTAAAAGATTTTTTACAAAAAATAGATAAGCGTACCCCCGACAAAAATCAACCATCGGCCATGTACCAAATAAACCGGGACTGGCGAGTGATGTTGCCACACCATTCTTTTGTTCAACAACCCAGCTACCCAATGCGTAAGTATAACCTTCAGCAGCTTGTGGTGCATATTTAATTTGTTCGGGTCTGTCCTGCACTTCCATCATCAGCTTTACTGAATTTTCACTTAATATTTGTACTCCATTATATTTTCCTTTGTTCATCAGCATTACTAAAAACTTCATATAATCATCGGGTGTTGATATAGCGCCACCTGATGGGTTCACTGCGCTGTTATCCATTGTAGTGAAACTTGTTTTCCTCATACCAAGCGGATTAAAGAGTTTTGATTTGATAAGTACATCAAACTTTTTTTTACCAACAATTTCCAAAACTCTTCCTGCAATATTTAAACCTATGCCGCCATACCAGAAATCAGTACCGGCATTGGCCCGAATTTCTTTCTTCGCAAATTCATTTACTTCTTCTTCGAGGGATTCAACCTTTCTTCGCTGCATCATTTTTTTCAGAATATTCCCTTCATCACTGATACCTGTCATGTGGCTAAGGCATTGGCGGATCGTGATATAACTTTTGAAATAGTTCCCGAATATGGGTATGTATTTCACTACCGGGTCATCCAAAGAAATTTTTCCCTCATCTACAAAAATCATTACCAGGGCGGCTGTTAACCATTTACTGCAACTTGCAACAGGGGCCTGTGTCTTTGAATTAAACTCGCCCATTTCTTTTTTATAAATCAAAGTATCGCTTTTGCCATCTCTTTTGGCCCAAACCATAGCCACGGCATTTGTCCCCAATACCTTTTGATTATCTTTTAATTCATTTTCCAATTCTGTCCAGTTATATTGGCCAAAAACCGGCTGCAACAATAACAGTAAAATACCGGCAAGACTGCTTTTCAGACAGATTGATCTAAGGTTATATGACATAGTTGCTTATGTGGATTTTTTTAAAAAAGATGAATGATTTTTGTTGGACGATGGCTGAGTTTTGTCAGACACGGCAAGAAATTTAAAGTTTAAATTTAATAACTCATTTTAAGAAATATGAACTTAGGAAACTTTACCATAAAAGCTGCGGAAGCTTTTCAACAGGCGCAGCAATTAGCATTTAATTCACAGAATCCGAATATTGAGACGGAGCATATATTAAAAGCTCTTCTTGAACAGCAGGATTCACCGGTGGATTATTTGCTCAAGAAAAATAATGTTACGGTCAATATTGTAGATACTAAGCTGGATGAATTGATCAATAAATTACCAAAGACATCTGGTGACGGAGGTCAATCGATTAGCCGTGATGCCAATAATGTTGTATTGCGGGCTGGCGCTTCATTAAAACAATTCAAGGATGAGTTTGTAACACCCGAGCATTTGCTTCTTGCAATTGTGCAGGGTAATGATGCTGCAGCGAAATTGTTGAAAGACGCAGGGCTTACAGAAAAAGGTTTGATAGCTGCGATCAAAGAATTAAGAAAAGGAGATACGGTTACTTCTCAAACACAATCACAGGAATTCAATGCACTGAATAAATATGCGAGAAATTTAAATGAATTGGCGAGACAAGGTAAGCTTGATCCTGTTATCGGTCGTGATGAAGAGATAAGAAGAACATTGCATATACTTTCCCGTCGTACCAAAAACAACCCGATTTTAGTTGGTGAGCCCGGTGTTGGTAAAACGGCTATTGCAGAAGGTATTGCTCATCGGATTGTAAATGGCGACGTGCCTGATAACCTTAAATCAAAGATCATTTATGCATTGGATATGGGGCAGCTCATTGCCGGTGCAAAATATAAAGGTGAGTTTGAAGAAAGATTAAAAGGAGTTGTAAAAGAAGTATCCGGCAGTGATGGGGAAATTATTCTTTTCATTGATGAGATACATACGCTGGTGGGTGCCGGCGGCGGCGAAGGTGCAATGGATGCAGCTAATATTTTAAAGCCTGCTCTTGCAAAAGGCGAATTAAGAGCTGTCGGTGCAACAACCTTAAATGAATACCAAAAGTTTTTTGAAAAAGATAAGGCACTTGAACGTCGTTTTCAAAAAGTGATGATTGATGAGCCCTCTGAAGAAGACGCTATTTCAATTTTGCGTGGATTAAAAGATCGTTATGAAACGCATCACCATGTTCGCATAAAAGACGAAGCCATCATTGCAGCCGTTGAATTATCCAGTCGCTATATAACCGATCGTTTTTTGCCTGATAAAGCTATTGACCTTATTGATGAAAGTGCAGCCAAGCTTCGTTTGGAAATGAATTCAATGCCCGAAGAGCTTGATACATTGGAAAGGCAGATTCGTCAATTGGAAATAGAAAGGGAAGCGATCAAAAGAGAAAATGATGAAGTCAAATTAAAAGAATTGAATACTACTATTGCCAATCTTTCAGTTGAAAAAGATACGTTGAAAGCAAAGTGGAAAGAAGAAAAAGAATTGGTGGAAAAAGTGCAGAATGCAAAAGCAGAAATAGAAAACCTGAAGCAATTAGCTGAAAGAGCGGAAAGGGAAGGAGACTATGGAAAAGTAGCTGAAATAAGATATGGTAAAATAAAAGAGCAGGAAACACTGATCAATTCTTTAAGCAATCAGTTAGCTAAATCAACAGAGAAAAGGTTATTGAAAGAAGAAGTGGATGCCGAAGATATTGCTGAAAGTGTAGCAAAGTCAACAGGAATTCCTGTAACAAAAATGTTGCAGAGCGATAAAGAGAAATTATTGAATCTTGAATCTCATTTGCACGAAAGAGTAGTGGGTCAGGATGAAGCGATCACTGCTGTTGCAGATGCTATAAGAAGAAGCCGTGCAGGTTTGCATGATCCCAAAAAACCAATTGGCTCTTTTATCTTTCTTGGCACAACCGGGGTTGGAAAAACTGAATTGGCAAAAGCTCTTGCAGATTATTTATTTGATGATGAAAGTATGATGACCCGCATCGACATGAGCGAATACCAGGAAAAACATACAGTGAGCCGCCTGGTTGGTGCACCTCCCGGCTATGTTGGTTACGATGAAGGTGGTCAATTAACAGAAGCTGTTCGACGCAAACCATATAGTGTTGTGTTGTTGGATGAAATCGAGAAAGCACATCCTGACGTTTGGAATGTATTATTGCAGGTATTGGATGATGGTCGCTTAACAGATAATAAAGGAAGAGTGGTGAATTTTAAGAATACTATCATTATCATGACGAGCAATATCGGAAGCTTATTGATCCAGGAAGCTTTTGAAAATTTGCAGGAAAAGGATATAGAAACAGCTACAGAAAGTGCAAAAGCTGAAGTAATGAATTTGCTCAGGCAAACGATAAGACCAGAATTTTTGAATCGTGTTGATGAAATAATAATGTTCAAGCCATTGATGAAAAAAGAGATCATGGATATTGTGAAGATCCAATTGAACAACCTGAAAAGATTAGTGGCGCAAAGCGGTATACAATTACAATTCAGTGATTACGCTCTGGAATTTTTAGCTGACCAGGGATTCGATATGCAGTTTGGTGCAAGACCTTTGAAGAGATTGATACAAAAAGAAATTGTGAACCAATTGAGCAAGCGAATACTTGCCGGTGATATTGATAAATCGCATCCTGTATTGGTTGATGTGTTTGATAATACAGTTGTGTTTAGAAATGAAAACCATATTGAATCAAAGGTGAAGGGTAAAGAGAAAAAAGTAGCTTCTTAAAAATATACTGGCATTGAAGATTAATTAGAGAAGGTTGTTGTTGTTTAATAGTTTGAAAAAGGCTTCATCATAGGTTTCACCAATTGGTATAACATGCGTCTTAATAAAGATTCTTTTGCGTTCAATCGAATCTATTTTATCCCTTGCGACAATAAAAGACTTATGCACTCTTGAAAAATGCGAAACAGGCAATACCTCTTCCATTTTTTTCATAGTCTGTAATGTGATCACTTTCCCTTTGATTGTATGAATGGAGACATACTCCTTCAGGCTTTCAATAAAGAGAATATCAGCCAATATTATTTTAACAATCTTATACTCTGATTTTACAAACAAAGATTGTTCATTAAAAGGAACTGGCCGGTTCATTTTATTTTCATTTACTTCTTTGGAAGATGGAAATATCTGCAGAGCTTTATTAGCTGCTTTCAAAAAACGTTCAAAAGAAACTGGTTTGACCAGGTAGTCCACTACATCCAGTTCGTAACCCTGCAACGCATAATTGGGATAGGCAGTAATAAATATTACTTTGCTTTTCCCATTCAGCAATTGGATAAAGTGAATGCCGCTTAGTTCAGGCATTTGTATATCTGAAAAAACAAGATCAATATTTAGCTGCTGCACTATGGTCAACGCTTCCAAAGGGTTTGAAAAAACTCCTGCCAGCGATAAAAAAGGAACTTTTTTTATATAATCACTAAGTAATTCCAACTGTAATGGCTCATCATCTACTATGATACAATTTAAAATTCCCATATCATAAAAGTTGAAGAGTTAAATTTACCGAATAATATTCTCCATCGATTGTTTGCGAAAGCTGGTACTTGCCCGGGTATAACAATTCCAGTCGCCTTTTAACATTGATAAGGCCAATACCACTCGTATTATCTTTTAACGAACAGTTGATCTTGTTCCTGCTGTGGAAAAAGAGCCTGTTTTTGGTTACTTCTAATTTCACGGTAACCGGATTTTCTTTATCATTCAGAACGCCATGTTTAAAAATATTTTCAATGAAGGGTACCAATAATAATGGAGCAACCATTCGGTCATCTGTATTTCCTTCAAGAGAAAAATCAAACCTTTGAGGTTCGCTGTTCCGCAATTGCTCCAGGGCCATTAATTGCCGGATATAATTTATTTCTTTTGTAAGAGGTACCCATTCATTATTGCTTTCATAGAGCATATAGTGCATCATCGCCGATAATTTCATCACAGCATCTGGAGTTTTGACTGAATGCTGATACGCCAGGACATAGATGCTGTTAAGCATGTTGAATAAAAAATGCGGGTTAATTTGTGATTTCAGAAAAGCAAGTTCAGTTTTAAGGTTCTGGTTTTCGAGCTGCTGCTTTACCTTTTCATTTTTAAACCAGTCTATGGCAAACCGATAGGCCATACTCAGCAAAAATAAAATGCCCATGTACGTGCAGCTGATAAAAAAAAATTTTCCAAAATTGAATTGCAGATTGCCACGTTTGTACACACGGAAAAAATAATTAACGAATAAAATAACCAAAGTATAAATAATGATAAGTGCAAGCCATTGAAGAAGCAATAAGGATGTCTTTCTTCGTTTTACCCAGCCGGGCAGCACCCAATAGTAACTGACATAAAATGAACTGATATATATAAGATAAGCAGTCGTCCAATAAGGAATGGCGCTGGCTGCATTAAACCGGAGCATGGCGGGAATAACTGTACCAGGAGCAATACACCACACACCAATATGCCACAATGCCAATTTCCAGGTCTTCATAATTGAAGATAAAAAGAATAGACCTTTTACCGCCCAAGTTTCAATCAACGCTGTTTTTTTATCTATAAACTATCATTTTTGTTAATGTAAAAAACGTGAATGAAAAGCACCTGTTGATAGGTTCATTTGTCCTGTTGGTTGAATTCATTTTATTATTCATTTCATTTAATTCAGCTTGCGTTAACAAATGAATAGCTGATGCAGTTACCGGTTATACAGGTTGATCATGTCACCCATCACTTTGGAAAACAAATTGTTCTTGATAATATTTCAATGCACATTCCGCAGGGAAGTATCTATGGTTTTTTAGGGCCTAATGGCGCTGGCAAAACAACTACGTTGCGGCTGATCCTCGGATTGCTGGAAAAACAAAATGGTTCTGTTTTTATTTTTGGTAAAGAATTTAAGTCTCATAGGATTGCTGTTTTAAAGAAAACAGGTTCATTAATTGAACAACCTTCTCTCTATCTTCATCTCACTGCAAAAGAAAACCTGGAAGTATTCCGCTTATCTTATCAATGTGAAAAGAAAAGAATAAGCGAGGTGTTAAGTATTGCTGGGCTTGTAGCCGCTACCAATAAGAAAGTGAAAGCTTTTTCTTTGGGTATGAAACAAAGGCTTGCACTTGCTATAGCCTTATTACATGATCCCGAGCTGCTCATTTTGGATGAACCTACTAATGGGCTTGATCCAAACGGCATCATTGAAACAAGAGATCTGATTAAACAATTAAATACTGAACAGGGAAAGACTATTCTTGTATCCAGCCATTTACTGAGCGAAATTGAAAAAATGGCAACGGATGTAGCGATCATTCATAAAGGGAAAATATTATTTGCGGGCGAACTACAGGAATTACAAAAAGCAAGGTCGGGTCATTCATTTATCGAAATGGAAGTTGACGATACCGGCAAAGCAATGCAGGTATTAACAGGGAGATTTTCTGTTCAGTTAATCAACAATAAGCTCTCTATTGGCTTCGAAAACAAGGAACAGGTGGCTATAATCAATGCGATGCTTATTCAGCAGGAAATAAAAGTCTATCATTTATCCGTTCGCCAAGATGACCTGGAGAATTTGTTTATTCAAATTATATCTGGCTAATATGAAAAATAATTTCTTACCAAATACAAAATCAGAGTTTTTGAAAACAAAAAGGACTGCAGCTATCTGGCTCGTTTTGCTTGCTGCCGCTTTTTTACCTGCAATTAACGCCCTGATCCTTATAAACCGTCCGGATGTTTTTGTATCAAGGTTGTATAATAATCCCTGGCTGATTTTATTTTATATGATATGGAAGAATGGTGCAGCTATTATTTTGCCCATTTTTGTTATACTCATCTGCAGTATTATCGTCCAGATAGAGTACAAAAATAATACATGGAAGCAAGTATATGCTTCACCACGAACATATGCTGATATTTTCTTTTCTAAGTTTGTAATGGTGCAGGTATTTGTGCTAAGTTTCTTTATACTTTTTACTTTCTTTACTATTGTGTCAGGTTATGTAGTTAATTTATTTCAAAGCGGCTATCTTTTCCCGTCTCATCCTTTTCGTTTCAAAGCAATGCTGATTGTAATAAGCCGTGTTTATGCCGGTATATTATGTGTGACAGCTATTCAATATTGGTTAAGCATGCGATTTAAAAATTTTATTGTGCCATTAGGTATCGGTATCAGCCTTCTGGTCGCAGGTCTCATTCTCACAGATTGGGAGAAAATCGTTTACTATCCGTATATGTATTCACTGAATTTATTTTTTGTAGGAGCTCCCGGCCACACCGGAACATTAACCTTGCTGCTTGTTAATTCATTTACTTGTTTTATAGTTGCACTTTCTGCAGGTTGGCTTGACATATATAAACGAAAAGGAGTTTGGTAAGTAAGCGATACTTCCAATGAGATAGATAAATCGCATCCCTTATTGATGTATTTGATTATACAGTTCTTTTTAGGAATGAAAATTATACGAGGCGCAGCTTGGTGTAAACAAAGGAAAAGAAAGACCCCTGACTTAGTCAGGGGCTCCTTGCAATACAAATTTGCTATAATGATTGGGTTACTTCTTTAACCAAAATTCATCATCCCATCCTGTAGCGCAAACAGGATGTTCTTCCAATAGCTCAAAAATCTTTTTAAGATCTTCAGTGGAAACAGTTTGTTCTAAATAAGGAAAGAGTTGTCTTTCTTCAAAACGGATATGATCATTAAGCAGATCACACAATTGGAGAAAAGTTGTTGTGTCGGCTTCGGTATCAAGATTCAAAATAAATTCCCTGATGTTCTCATGCTCTCTTTGCAGGCGGATAGCAAATTCATGATCTGACGGTATGTAAGGCAATAAGATCTTTTCTTCCTGGTAAAAATGCGGTTTTATATGCTGAAGCCAAAACCATTTGGTATAATTAGATAGCTTGTCAACAGAAGCTCCATTTTTAATGCCCTCTCTTATTTTCCATACATACATTAATCCGTCATGATGTTCACGGCTTAGTGGCGCTAATTCTTTACTGCGTTTGATCGGTTTCATTTCTTGCATCATATTACAAGGATACTCACAGCTGTTTTAATGCTGTATGATCCCAGACATTAACGGAAGTGATCTTTATCAATTAAAAATATTCAAAATAAAAATCAGTTTTTTATAATTATTCTAACCAAAAATCAGTTCAAAAATTTCTATTAACAATTGTTAATAAGTAACTTTAGGATATAACAATGATGTTAAGTTATATTTGAGAAGGAAGGGTAAGCTTCTGTAAATGGGCAGAAGACGCTAATTAATCCGGTACTACCCTTCGCCGGCTTTGTGAACATGGTAGGCTTCCACCCTTAGATGAAGCAGCCATCTAAATTGAAAGGAATTGACAGATACGATCATTAACCTCGAAACCGTAAACCCTATTGAGTTTTTCGGAGTAAACAATGGTAAGCTCGACATTCTAAAAAAGAAATTCCCCCTGCTAAAAATTCTTTCTCGCGGTAAGCAACTTAAGTTGAGCGGCGCTCCCGAGCAAATAGAAAATGCAAAGGAAAAGATCGAACTCATTGTACAATACCTTGAACGTAACGGACACATGAGTGAGAATTATTTTGAACAGGTGCTTGGTGGCGATGATGGAGAAACCGTTGACCATTTTGTTGAGCGGCATCCAAATGATGTATTGGTATTTGGCCCTAATGGCAAGTCTGTTCGTGCAAGAACGGCTAATCAAAAACGAATGGTTCAAGAAGCAGAGAAGAATGATATTGTATTTGCTATTGGACCGGCTGGTACAGGTAAAACTTACACGGCTGTTGCATTAGCGGTAAGAGCATTAAAAAATAAACAAGTAAAAAAGATTATCCTTACCCGACCTGCTGTAGAGGCCGGAGAAAGTCTTGGATTTTTACCAGGAGATCTAAAAGAAAAGATCGATCCTTACCTGCGCCCCTTGTACGATGCATTAGATGATATGATACCGGCTGATAAGCTCGGTTATTATATGAGCACAAGAACAATTGAAATAGCACCGCTTGCATATATGCGTGGCCGTACATTGGATAATGCATTTATTATTCTTGATGAGGCGCAGAATGCTACAGAACTTCAATTAAAAATGTTCCTGACCCGTATCGGCGCTAATGCAAAAGCTATCATCAATGGGGATCTGACACAGGTTGATCTCCCCAGAAATCAGCGAAGCGGCTTAATGATGGCTGTTCGTATTTTAAAAAATATTGAGGGCATTGCCCATATTGAATTGGATGAAGAAGATGTTGTAAGGCACCGGTTGGTAAAAGCAATCCTGAGAGCCTATAATAAAGAGCATGAAAAACATGAACCGCCAAAAGAATAGTTAGTTCAATTATTCACTCATAAAGATTTACTACTTTGCAGTAATGAAAAGATACCGTTTCTTCTTTTTATTGCTGCTTTTTTATTCCTGTAACAGTAAGGATACAAAAACAACAGCCAAATCCGAAAATGATATTGATGCAGCCCGTGAATTTATCCGCTCTGCATTAGATGGAAAATTTGAACAGGCAAGAACTTATTTACTGAGGGACTCTTCCAACATGCAATATTTGGATGTGGCAGAAAGAAGCTATGAGAAAATTGATCCTGATACAAAAAATGGTTACAGGTCATCTTCGATCAATATTCATAATGTATCACCGGTTAATGATTCTACAACGATAGTAATCTTTTCTAATTCATTTAAGAATGATAAAGACACATTGAGAGTAGTTAAAGCAAATGGTCAATGGTTGGTTGATCTGAAGTACCTCTATGAGCACAATATGGACACTATCCGTATGATTAATAACAAAGATTCATTGTGATAATAAAAAATATACTCCTTGTTGGTTTAGGCGGCGGTCTTGGAAGTATGGCCCGTTATGTATGTCAGAAATGGGTTGCTGATAATTATGCTCCCCATTTTCCATGGGGTACTTTTGCAGTAAATATTGCAGGTTGCTTAGTCATTGGAATTTTCTGGGGTCTTGCATTCAAATCATTTGCAGTAAATGAAAGCTGGAAATTATTTTTAATGACTGGGCTTTGTGGGGGCTTTACTACTTTTTCCGCTTTTACATTGGAAGGTATTGGATTGATAAGAGAGCAACGTTTAGCCTTATTTTTTTCTTATGTTGGAGCAAGTGTAGTGCTTGGCCTCCTGGCTACTTATATTGGTATGAAAATTATTCGCTAATACTAATAAATTAGAATGCTTACAGTAAATCATCCCTGGCATGGAGCTCATTATGGAGAAAAAGCTCCGGTTACGGTAAATGCATTGATTGAAATACCACAAGGTTCACGGTCAAAGTATGAAGTGGATAAGGCAACAGGCTTATTGCGATTAGATAGGGTTATCTATTCTTCCTTTCATTATCCTATAAATTATGGCTTTATACCACAAACATTAGGGCAGGATAGTGACCCACTGGATATTTTGGTGATCTGCTCGCAATCTATTCAATCGCTTTGTTTGGTTGAAGCAAATATCATTGGCAATATGCAAATGATTGACAATGGCGTTCCTGATGATAAAATAATTGCCGTTGCGGCAAAAGATCCTTCGGTCAATCATATTAAAAACATGGAAGGCTTGCCTCAGCATTTTTTATTAGAACTCAGAAATTTTTTTGAACAATACAAAGTATTAGAAAATAAGAGAGTGGAGATAGATAACTTTCAAAGCAAGGATGAAGCTTGTAAGATTATCCGTGATGCAATTGTCCTTTATAGAAAAACCTTTGTGAAATAAATCATGGAAAATAAATTTAAAAAAATGAATGCAGAATCAGTCATGTTGCTGGTAGCCATAGGCATAGCAGCTGGTGTGTTAAGTGGTCTCGTTGGCGTAGGAGGAGGCCTCATTATTGTACCGGCTCTGATCTTTTTTCTTGGATTTACCCAATTGCAGGCACAGGGAACTTCATTAGGGCTTTTGTTATTACCAGTAGGTGTATTTGCTGTTATCAATTATTATAAAGCCGGGCATATTGATCTGAAAGTGGTAGCTGTTATGTCTCTCGCTTTTGTTGCCGGTGGATGGGTAGGAAGTAAACTCGCATTACGCCTTGACCAGGAGATTGTAAAAAAAATATTTGCAATTGTTTTATTCTACTCCGCTTTCAGACTACTTCATTGGGATGCCCTGATTGTAAAATGGGTGAAAGACCTATTTTAAAGAATTTACCAGACTCTCCGAATAGCCTCTAATCTGTGTGTTCTTTTGCCAGTGTCAACATTAATTATTCCTTTCTTATCAATCGTATCGATTCTTACTCTACCTGCTGCATGGATTATCTGCTCATTGGTTAATAAAATTCCAACATGAACTATTTCATCATTATCGTCGAAGAAAGCGAGATCGCCGGCTACTGCATCTTTTAATTTTTTTACAACTTTTCCTTCCTGTGCCTGTTGCCATGCGTCACGGGGCAAATCAAAACCCAACATTTTATAATTTACCTGAACAAAACCGCTGCAATCAACGCCAAGTATAGTGCGGCCACCCCACATATAAGGGGCATTGAGCCATCGAAATGTAAATTGTTTCAGCAACTCTTCATCAGGTTTTTGTTCATATCTGTTTAGATAATTACCGGTAAAACTGTAACTATTGCTTCCAAATTTTCCATTTCCATTATTGAAATTAAAAAGAGAAGAACCAGCTGGTATGTGCATAGATCTGTCATTAACAAGTATCATACTCATAAGATCTCCTGTTATAAATCCACTTACCGATCTGGCTGATTTTTCATCTACGGGTTCAATCAAATTTTTCGTAAGCCAACCTTCATAATTATCGTGCAGGCTTCTCACTTTTATCCAAAAGTTTTTTTTTGTTTTTAGTATTTGAACTGTTTCGCCAAACAATAATTGGCTTACCATTTCCACCTGGTGTTGGGGCTTTTTTCGAACAGGTGCAGCGGGAACTATAACTACAGCAAAATCCATAAGAGAAATTTTAACTAATATAGCAAATACAAACCATCAAAAATTTATTGAAATTGCGTCTATTAGCATCTTAGGAAGATAAATGATCATTTCTTTTTGTGACCAACGATAAACACCAACATATTGCAGACCAACAATTACTCGAGCATTTTTATGCCGACCATAATAATGAATGGCTCGGCATTTTATTGCAACGATATACGTTATTACTGTTAGGGGTCTGTATGAAGTATTTAAAGGATGAGGAGGATGCAAAAGATAGTGTACAGCAGATCTTTTTAAAAGTGATACAAGAATTGCAGAAGTATAAAGTGGAATATTTTAAATCATGGCTGTATATGGTAGCCAAAAATCATTGCCTGATGAAATTAAGAGACAGGCAAGGAAAAATGACGACGGAAATCAATGACAGACTTTCTTCCAAAACTGTTGAGGAAACTGAGAAACAAACAATGCTTCATGATGAACATACATTGTCGCTGATGGAAGAATCATTAAAGGAACTCAACTCCGAGCAACAGCAATGTGTAACTTTGTTTTATCTTCAAAAAAAGAGCTACCAGCAAATAAGCGATGATACAGGCTATAGCATGCTCCAGGTTAAAAGTTATATACAGAATGGTAAACGAAATCTGAAGCTATTGATTGAAAAAAAGATGCAGGATGCAGCATCGCAAAATAAATATTAATGCCATCTAATTATAAAGACATATTTTCTCATTTATCTACGGAAATAGACCAGGAAACGCTATTGCTCTACCTGCAAAATAAATTATCAGAGGACAAGAAACATGAAGTAGAGAAGAAATTGATGGAAAGCGAATTTTCCGATGATGCTATGGAAGGGTTACAGGAAATAAAAGATAAAAGACAGATTGAATACATGGTAGAAATGTTGAATCGTGACCTGAAAAATAAACTGCAAAAGAAAAAAGAACGGCGCCGTAAAATGGAGATAAAGGATCAGTCCTGGTTATATGTTTCTATACTTATTTTAATTCTACTTATTATTATTTCTTATATGATTATTCGTAAGTATCTGGAAAAATAATTCAATAAAGTTTTTTTTCTTTCAGGTTCTTCCAATCATCAAATACTTTTTTAGCGGAGGTAAGTGGAAAGTGCATAAATGGGATCTTTCTCTCACTCATTCCTGTATTTATTTCATGATAAATGAAATGATCATCAAACTCAATAGCTGCGGCATCTTCTTTTGTATTAGAATAAATCACTTTTCTGGGTCTCGCCCAATAAATAGCGCCGAGACACATGGGACAGGGTTCGCAACTTGCATATATATCACAATCAGTCAGCTGAAATGAGTTTAATCTTTCACATGCTTTGCGAATAGCTACTATCTCTGCATGTGCTGTAGGATCCTGGGTTGAAGAAACCATATTGTAACCTTCTGCGATGATCTCATGGTCTTTAACAATTACACAGCCGAACGGACCACCCCAACTACCCTCCATTCCCTGACGGGATAGCTCAATAGCTCTCTCAAGAAATTGGGTTTCTTTATGAGTAAGCATGATAGTGAGTTGAAAACGTTACAATTGCCTAGTCAAAATTCCGAAGAATATTGTGAATATCTGCTCATTTCTCCACAGCTTTTCCCCTATTATTTATTCCAATATGAAGTTAATGTTATTTTTAGGTTAACAGGCTGTTTCTAAATTTAAGCAACGTAATTTATCCGAATAGTTGTAATCAGATCATTTTTTCTGGCATTCAAATAGCCAGGTTAGTAAGATGATTTTATCCCGAATTAACCAATAAAAATATAAACGATGAAATGGCAGATTGCTTCCTCCACAGCTAAACAAGAAATATATGAATTGTGGCGTAAGGAAAAAAAGTTGCTAACTCTTGAGTTTCATCCGTCCACTAATTCGGCACGCATAGAATATGCGGGAGAAAAAAGAGTTTTCCTTGTACGTAAGGAAGGTTTTTTAAAAAATAAAACTGTTCTATGCAATGAATATGGAATAAGGCTTGGACATCTTGTAAATGACAGTAAAGAACATTACATCGAGTTGAATGGTGAAAGGTTCTTCTATGCAATAGACAATGGCGAAAAGACCAAACTCATTATTTATAAAGAGGCAAAATCAAATCCGCTTGTGGTTTGTGATATTGATATAAATAAGAACAGTAATTCTTTGTTTGTTTCAAAAGGAGTAACTCCTGATGCCAAAGTATATTCCAGTCTTTTACTTGCATTAGGTTGGTATATGATCTTACCTGTAGCTAAAGAAAGCAAATTGGAATTAGCGGTATAATCAGATCATAGTTTTTCCCATACTTGTTTTGCAAATTGTTCCAGCGATGGATCTCTTGCACCCATTAACAGGAGTACGCAGTTATTAGTAAAGTGTGGTCTTGCTTCATCAAGAAATTTGTTACGATCGTCAATAAAAAATGCTTGTTTGTTTAATGCTTTAAGATCATTGATAAGATCATTGGCCGAAATATCTTTTGTTGCTGTACCACCAGCATAAAAAATTTCACTCATCCATATTTCATCATCCGGCCTGAGAACTGCCGCTATTTCCTTTACAAAATCGTTTCTCAAAAATTTGGTTGGGCCGTAACCATGTGGCTGAAACCATGCAATGACTTTTGGCGCTACAGGTTGACAGGCAGCAATTGCGGCAGCGCATTTTACAGGGTTATGGGCATAATCATCAATCAGCCACACTCCATTTTTTTCTCCAAATATTTGATGCCGGCGATAAATGCCTTCATAATTCTTTAATGCGGCAGCGGCAGTTTCCAGCGAAACGCCAGCTTGCGAAGCAATGGCAGCAGCAGCCAATGCATTTTCCATATTATGGCGGCCAATAACATTAAGATTAAAAGCAACACCGTTTATTTTAAATGTAATGGACAAACCATTTTGTTTAAAATCGTGTGCCCTATACCCGGCATTAGAATTATCAATGACGAAATCATTTTCTATATTTTGGGAAAATTGTTTTGCTAATGTATGCGATTGATTCACCACAAAATGTTTGCTATTCATTTTAAAAACATTGAATAGCTCCATCAAGAGGTCGATTTCTTTGTGATCCTTATCAACATTTAATAATAAACCAATTTCGGGTTTGTATTCTACTATTGACCCATCACTTTCGTCTGCTTCAATAACCAACCAATCTCGCTGGCCAACTTTAGCATTGCCAATCTTTCCTTTTTTAATAAGACTTACTAATCCGGCTCCGCTGATAATACCAGGCTGCAATCCTGCATGTTCTAATATATCGAAAAGCATAGCGCTGGTTGTGCTTTTACCACTGGTACCACCCACAGCAATTGTTTTTTTACTTGCAGCGATCAAGGCAAGTAAAGCTGCTCTTTTAATAATAGGAATGTTGAGATGCTTTGCCTTTTGAACCTCTATCACTGTATCTTCGATAGCAGTTGATACAACAATAAGGTCGGTTTCATTGGTAATGCCTTCTCCATTTTGCACAAAACATTTTATTCCTTCTGCCACAAGTTTTTCCTTTGTTTCATTGTATTCACCTTCGATAAAGAAACGATCGCTACCGGAAACATTTTTGCCAATGCCATTTAAATATTGCGCAATAGCACTCATGCCACTTCCTGCTATCCCAATAAAAAATGGATTTTTAAAATCATTAATAGATGAAATCATGCTGCAAATATAGAGCACGGATTATAGGATTAATCAGGATTCACGCATGCGTAATCTGGAATCTGATGGATCACTTAGAAAGAAGAATTACGAAATACAAAGTATTATTAATTTAGGCTATCTTTTTTAAGACTTCTCATCATTTCCTGATAACCCATTTTCCTTGCTAATGCTGACACTGCCTGGGCAATACGTTTTGTTTTTGTAGGATCTGTTTTGGCACTATCTATCCATTTACTGAAGTATCGTTGATGCGAACCCGGTAATGTTTGAAAAAATTTTTTTGCAGTGGGTTCATCATTTAAACAATCCATAAAGTCAGCATTAAAGATAAAAGGGCTATCATCGGTTTCCAGTTGTACTTTCAGCATTGCACCATGTCTTTTGCCAATAGCTTTTCTCATGCCGGCATTAATAGCCATAATGAATATGCCACCACCCATTGGCAATAGCGAGATTCTATTTATTACATGGTTATCTAATTTACCTTTTACTTTAAATTCTTTTTTATTTCCAGGTTTTAGTTTTTGCGCAAGATCTGCCGGCACTTCAATATAGGTCCAGCCGGTTTTTTCTCCCTGCTTTTCGAATTTGTGCATTGTTGCCGTGAAACGAACCATATAATTAAAATTCGTGCCAGTAAAATTAAAATATTAAACAATTGCTAACATATAGACAGGCTTCATTCGTTAATTTTATTTCTTCTTAAAATCACTAACCCTGCTGCTGATGCGTTCATTTTTTATTCTTTCCTTGAAGAAAATATTTCCTCTTTCCTTTTTCATTTTGTTTGGCACAAATCTGCAAGCACAAGAAACTAATGTAACTTTTAAAATATCAAATCAAAAAAGAGAACCAGTTTCATTTGCATCAGTAACGGTTATTAGCAGGACAGATAGCTCACAAATTTTAAGTAAAACTGCTGATAGCACTGGTCTTATAGTCTTTAGTTTGTCAAAAGGCCAATACCAGGTAAAAATTTCTTCAATAAACTATCAACCTATTGAAAAAGGAATAACAGTTACTTCTAATCAAACATTTTTCAACTTTATTGCAGAGCCTTTGGGAAAAACATTGGGGAATGTAACGGTAACTTCTCAAAAGCCTTTAATGAGACAAGAAGACGACAAAACAATTGTTGATCCTGAAAATTTAGCTGCTAGTTCTACAAGCAGCTACGAAGTAATTGAAAAAACTCCTGGTCTCTTTGTCGACCAGGATGGGAATATTTATATCAATAGCCTTTCGCCTGCTGCCATTTATATAAATGGAAGGGAAATGAAAATGAGTACTTCTGACATTGCTACTATGCTGAAGAGTTTGCCTTCCAATTCCATTTCAAGAATTGAAATATTAAGAACGCCTTCTGCAAAGTATGATGCATCAGGTGGAGGTGGAATAATAAATATTGTATTAAAGAAAGGTGTAAAGATCGGGCTTACAGGAAGTGTAACTGCGGGGTGGCAGCAAGGAACCTATGCTAATAAATTCATAGGGGTTAATCTGAATAATAATAATGGGAAGAACACCTCTTATGTCAATCTTAATTATAGTAATCGTAATAATTATGAGCGAATAAAAACAGACAGGATATTTGCACCAGATACTTTATTAAGCCAGGATGCTTTTACAAAATATCCTACTAATGTCTACTATTTAGGATACGGCATTGGATATGAGTTAAGCAAAAAATGGCAGATAAGCTTTGATGGCAGTACAAGCCTGAATGATTTCAATAATAAAACTCGCAATGGGAGCATAATTAAAAAAGTCAGCACGTCACAATTACTTACAGATAATTTGAATAGTTCCGGGAATGACGGTACTTCTTTTATTTTAAACAATGGCATTTCGACTATTTATAAAATAGATTCATTAGGATCGGAGTGGACAAATGATATATCTTTTACTTATGCTCATAACCAGGCTGACCAGGTTTTCAATACGCAATATTTTTTACCATCAATATTACCTGATGCCGGCGATGGTAACAGTGATAACAAGAGATATTTTTTAATTGCTCAAACTGATCTGAAATGGAAGTTTCCAAAAAAATATACGTTGGAAACCGGCGTAAAAACTTCGGTACTTAATTATAAAAGCATTACCAATTATTTTAAACAGGCAGGTAGTTCAAGGATCAAGGACATTACCCGTACAAGCACTTTTAACTACGATGAAAATATTAATGCAGCCTATCTCCAAGGTTCAAAGACGATAACTGATGTTATAATCAAAGCTGGAGTAAGGCTCGAAAACACCAATATGAAAGGAAATCAAATTATTCCCGGCGATACTTCCTTTACTATACACCGTACCGATCTTTTTCCATATATATACATAAGCAAAAAAGTGATGACCATTGCAGGCTATGAACTTAGAGCATATCTTGTTTATCGCCGTACTATTGCAAGACCTGTGTATGAACAATTAAATCCTTTTCCAAGATATGTAGACCAGTATCTTTCTGAAACGGGTAATCCTTCCTTGCGACCTCAATTCACTACAAACTATGAGGCCAATATCAGTGTTGATGACCGGCCTTTGCTTGCTATTGGAGTAAATGACACAAAAGACATATTCACCAATGTCATTTATCAAGCCGATAGCAGCAATGCACAAGCTTATAGAACTTATGATAATATTGGTAAAAACAAAGAATGGTATTTGCGGGGATTAGGCGCCATACCTCCGGGTAAAAAATATTTTTTTGTATTGGGCATTCAGTATAATCACAATTTCTACAATGGTCTTTATGAAAATAAACCGTTGCTATTTAAAAAAGGAACGTGGACCTTTTTTACTTATCATTCACTCAAGCTTGATAAAAGGTCACAATTGACACTGAATGGATTTGTTCGCTTTAACGGGCAGCAACAGTTTTATGAGCTTACTTCTTTTGGATCTTTAAATACAAGTATCAACAGACAATTTTTCAAACAGAAACTGACAATAACTTTAAGTATGAATGATATTTTTGCAACAAATAAAAATAATTTTTCTATTAAACAAGGTTCTGTTGATGCAAGGGGCTTCCGCTATAATGACACGAGACGATTTGGTATTAATTTGCGTTACAACTTTGGGATAAGAAAAAAGGAAGAAAACGAGAATTTGTTTAATGTTGAATCGCCGGAAAAATCAAATTAAAAATCCCGCCAAAGGCGGGATTAAACTTTTGGAGATATTTTTTATTAAGCTCTTTGTTTCGCTAAAACTTTCTTTTTGCTTTTCTTCAAAGCCAAATCAATAGCAGCACTCAGATTTGCAAAAGTCGGCTTGCCTGTAAAAGGTTCATCATTGATAAAGAAAGCAGGTAATTCTTTTACGCCGCGATTAATTCCTTCTTTGAGATCATCCTGTACCTGCCAGCCAAAAACCCCATTCACCAGGTCATCAAGAAATTTTTTATTCTTAACACCGGCTTCTTTTGAATGCAATTTTAAACTTGTTGTTCCAAGATTTCTGCGGTTATTAAAAAGAACATTGTGCATTTCCCAAAACTTTCCTTCCTGTGCAGCTGCTACGGCAGCTTCACCAGCTTTCATACTACGTTGATGAATTAATGTAAGTGGAAAATGCCGAAAGTTGAATCTTATTTTTCCTTCATACTCTTCCAGTAATTGCTTTACTACTTCATTGGCTTTAGCACAATCCTCATTTTCGTATTCTCCAAATTCCATTAAAGTGACAGGGGCGTCCTTTTTGCCCACAAAAATTTCTTTGGGTTCAATAATAACTTCAATTTCTTTTTTAAATGCCATGTTTACTCCTGTTTTAATACTTCCCCATGCTATGGTTTAGGTAATATGTTATATAACAATGTTTAATGCCTTTAGTTCACTTTGATAACTCTTTTGAAAGCGGCTGAAGGTAATATTTTTTTGTTCTTTTTGTGGACTTTAAAAAACAAATTTCCAGATAGAGAATTCTAATCTGGAAATCAAAACGTTAGACGCCTAATAATTCCTAAAAGTTTAATTTAAAGGCACCGCTTCAGAAACGGGTTCGCTGATTTTTTTAATAGCAACTTTCTTTTCTTTTGTTTTAGTTTTATCGGCAGTCCTTTCAAAATTGCTAACAAACAATTTGCTTGCTTTTTTTAAGGTCTTAGAATATCTTTTTTTTGGCAAAATGTTTTTGTAGTCTGCAAGTACTACAGCCAATTTTTCCTGTACTTCTTTTCTAAGTTTTTTTATTTGAGCCTTTTTTGTATTTATTTGTTTCCCCATTTGATTAAATTTTAGAAATAAAAGGAATTAATACAAATATAATATTCTGAAAGCAATCCCTATGTTAAGTTTCCCCGTATACAAGGTCCTTTTAAAAAGATATTTTAATATTTACCCCATGCAGCATTTACAATAAGACTTTAGTCCTACCTATTATTAGTCTTAGTTTTTACGGATCTTTCTTTGAGTTAAATCACAATGTTTAAAAAATAGGCAATTGACATTTGAAGAATTTAGTATTTTAAGTTAGTTTAGCCCAGTTCAATACCTAATACTGATTGCTTATGCCCAAGAAATTCACCCTTTTTACGAAGGATGCTTCGCATCTTGTATTTTCCAATCAATCTCCTTTTCTTTTCATTTACTTATTGGTTATCAATGAAAAAGAATTCTGATTATTCTGAAGGAGAATGGATGTTGCGCCTGCAACAAGGCGAAGCAAATGCGCTTGCGTCATTAATGAGAATTCATTATAATGATCTTTATAATTACGGTTCTAGGTTTACAAAAGATGGTAGACTGATCAAAGATTGCATCCAGGAAGTTTTTATCAGTCTGTGGCAACGTCGGGAAACTGCTGGTAACATTCTATCACCTAAATATTATCTTCTGCGGGCCATAAGGAATAAAATACTCAAAACATTAAATAAGAATGCTCGGATTTCAACGGAGCAATTAAGTGAGGAATATGATTTTTTTTATGAGTTTTCTATTGAAAAAATGATAATTGAAAAACAGATGTCAGAAGAAAAAGCCAGAAAATTAAAAAAAACACTTTCACTTCTTTCAAAAAGACAAAGTGAAATCATTTATTTAAAGTTTTATCAGCATCTGGATCACGGCCAAATAGCTGAATTAATGCACGTTAGCAGGCAGTCCGTATATAATTTGCTTCATGAGGCTATACACAAGTTAAGAAGTCTTTGGCACGCAGAATTGGCTCATTAGAATATTTCAGACATATATCAGTATCTAAATAGAGATTTTTTTTAAAAAAAAATATTTTAACCAGTAGATATCAGGCAAAACAGGAACTTACTAGTATATATAACACATATAACACAGCATGAAAGATTTCAGAAGGTTTGATATTGCCGATTTTGTTGAGGATGAAGATTTTGTCCGCTGGGTATATGAGAAAAAAGACAGCGATATTGATTTTTGGGAAAACTGGCTGATTCAAAATCCTGGAAAGCATATGGCCATAGCTGAAGCCAAACAAATATTAGAATCTGTAAGGATAAAACAGGATGAAATTATTAGTGAAGCAGAAAAAGAATTAGAGATACACAGATTACTGAATACGGTCCTGTTTACTTCTAGAGGAAATAAACCAAAAAGCAAGATCATTTATCTTTCTAATAAAAAAAGCTGGTATATAGCTGCCTCTTTCCTGCTTGCAGCGGCAAGCATTACTTTTTTTTTCGGTACAAAAAGGGTTAAGCAATCTGAAAAGTTTTCTTACTCGGCTATTACTACATCGAAGCACCTCATTGAAAATATTAATACTACTGAAAAATCAATTTCAATAAAATTGCCGGACGAAAGTATTGTTGAGTTAGCCTCAAATAGCCGTATTGCCTATGCTAATAATTTTGACAGTACAGACACAAGGGATGTGTATCTGTCAGGGGAAGCGTTTTTTAAAGTAACAAAAAATCCGGCTCGCCCTTTTCGGGTATTTGCTAATGAAATTGTAACTAAAGTATTGGGAACAAGCTTTATTGTTCGTTCTTTTGAAAAGGATAGTATAATACAGGTAAAAGTAAGAACTGGAAAAGTAAGTGTATTTTCTCAATCCGATGAGAAAACGAAAAGAGCAAGTGTATTGGGTCAGTCTGGCGGCATTATTTTGACGCCAAACCAGGAAATAGTGTACAAAAGAATGAGTCAACATTTTGAAAAAAATTTGTTGGATAATCCTGAAATGCTGACTGCGGATGCAGTTATTGAAAAGGAAATGCGGTATGAAGATGCCAACCTTGAAAAAGTGTTTGACCAATTAAGTAAAATTTACGGGATTAGTATTGTTTACGATATTGAATTATTAAAAAAATGTACAGTAACAGCGGATCTTAGAAATGAACCATTTTATAATAAGCTTGACCTTATATGTAAAGCAATTGGAGCACAATATGAAATAGTAGATGGGCAAGTAATAATTCAGACGAATGGTTGCAACTAAGCGTAATTGAAAGGGTTTATCATACCTATGAAATCCTATATAGAATTTAAAAATCTTTATAATAACCAAAACATGCTAATATGAAAAGGAATGATTTCCTGAATCCCAAGGCAATCCGATTATTTAGAGTTGGATTTCTGCCTTTAGTATTTCAAATTTTCTTTTGTGGAATTGTTTATGCTGCTCCCCGGGAGACTAAAGACGTATTGGATAAAAAGATTAGTCTTGTGGCTGAACAAAAAGAGGTAAGAAACGTGTTAACCGAAATCAGCAAACTTGCTGAAATAAAATTTGTGTATAGCGCACAAAGGATTCCTGCCAGAAAAAAAGTATCTCTTCTTGTCCAGGATGAAAAACTGGGAAATGTTTTAAATTCTTTATTAATGCCGCTGGATGTACTGTACTATGTTTCAGGTGATCAGATAGTATTGATGAAAAAGGATGAAGAGATGAGTTTTCTGGCAAAATTTAGAGAGGATATGCAGGCTAATAAAAAAATAGATGATAAAGATTTTTTTTATAAATCCATTACAGGTAGAATAACGAATGAAAAAAGCGAGCCTTTGCAGGGGGTTTCTGTATTAGTAAAAGGGACCAGCCGCGGAACCACAAGCAATTCGAATGGTAATTTTACAATAGACGCTGAAGTTGGAGAAACATTGGAATTTTCAATGGTAGGCTACAAAATTTTTTCTATAAAAATAGGTCAGGAAAACACCATCACAGTTCAGCTCCAATCTGAAATTGCTAGCATAGAAGAAGTAGTGGTAACTGGCTATGGTTCACAAAAAAAGAGCACACTTACAGGCGCTATCTCATCAGTAAGTGGAAAAACGTTAAATGAATTACCCGTTGCAGGCATTGATCAGGCCTTGCAAGGTAGAATTGCAGGATTGACTGTTACAAATAACGGCTCTCCGGGAACACCACCAATTGTAAGAATAAGAGGAATAAGTTCTATTAATTACGCTTCTGATCCTTTATTTGTAATCGATGGGTTTCCTACTGGCAATCTTGCAAGTTTTGATGGTAGAGATGTGGAATCTGTTGAAGTTTTAAAAGATGCCAGCGCTGCTGCCATTTATGGGTCAAGAGGAAGTAGCGGGGTTATTATGATTACTACTAAAAAAGGAAAGCGAGATAATCGTTTGTCAATAAATCTGGATTCTTATGTAGGTTTTCAAAGCCCTTCTAAAAAAATTGATTTGTTAAACACTAATCAATATTTGCAATATGCCCAGGCTTTACTTGGACCTACGGTATTTGCTGGGATTGGCCGTTTACAGTCTGCTAATTTTAATAAACCTGTTTATACAGGGGCCTCTAAGACTTTTGCTCAAACAAATACTGATTGGCAGGACGAATATTTTGTAGAAAATGCGTTCATGACGCAAAATAATATTTCTGTTAGTGGTGGAAATGCCGTGTCACGTTTTTATTCTTCAGCAGGCTATTTTAATCAAGATGGTATTGCACAGGGATTAAATTATGAAAGAGGAAATTTTCGTATTAATTCAGAACACATTATAAGCAAAAGATTCACTTTTGGAGAAAATCTTTTTTTAGCCTTCGGAAATCAAGGATTTGAAGGAACAGGTGGGAACAGATCTCCGTTGACTAATGTGGTAAGAATGCAGCCTTATTTGCCTGTTCGTAATCCATTTAGCCCTGGAGGTTTCCAGGGGCCTAACACTACTTTTGATGGCTCCGATCCCACTAACCCCGTAGAAGCGGCATTAATAGGTTATAATACAATTAAGACTTTAAAAATTTTGGGAACAGCTTACCTGGAAGCGAATCTTACTTCATGGTTAAAATTCAGATCAACGTTTGGAACTGATTATTCCAATGCTTATCAGCAGCAGTATACTCCTATTTATAATGATGGCGGCGAATATGTAGCAAGTGGGACGCTTAGCGCAACAACCGCCAAAATCGTTAATCAACGGCAATTATATTCAACATTACTTTATACTCAACAGTTAACATTTGATAAAACCTTTGGCAGCCATCATGTAGGTGCCACAGCAGTTTATGAACAGCAAGGGCAAACTTATATTTTGGAACAGGCATCTGGAAGTCAAGATAACAATATCGTAAAAACATTGGTTAATGCTACTAATATTTCCCTCACAGGAAGTAGGGAACAAAACCTGATAAAATCCTGGATAGGGCGTGTTACTTATGATTATGAAGGTAAATATTTATTAAGTGCGAGTATCCGCAGAGACGGCTTGTCTGTCTTTGCCAGTGGACATAAATTTAAAAATTTCCCTGCTGCATCAGTCGGATGGAGAATAGACCAGGAAAAATTTATGCAGAATATGCCTACAATTTCAGAATTGAAATTAAGAGGTGGTTATGGGATAACAGGTATAAATGGCACTTTGTTGGGGAATTATCCATGGCAAAGTGGGGTAAATGTTAATGGATCGGATTATCCTTTTAATAATACCTTAGGTAGTGGCTTGGGATCTTTTACAAATAACTTAGTTAATCCTGACCTGGAATGGGAAACAACAAAGCAAACAAACATAGGTCTTGACCTCGGTCTTTGGAAAAATAAGCTTACTTTGACAGCTGAATACTTTATCCGAAAAACAGATAATCTTATTATTAATCTGCCCATACCTCCTTCATTTGGTTTTGGTGCTGGTCAGGGTGTTCCCACTAATGTAGGATCGATGCGTAATGCTGGGTTCGAAATGCAATTGGGATATCATAAAAGAACAGGAGCACTGAAATGGGATGCTACTGGCTTATTAAGCATTATTCGAAATAAGGTATTAAACCTTTACACAGCCAATAACACTTTTTATGCTGGGCAAGATGCTGACTTCGGAAATGGAGATATAACCAGAACTATTGCAGGAGAGCCTATTCAGTCTTTTTATGGTTATATAGTAGATGGCATTTTTCAAACTGCAGCAGAAGTTGCGTCCAGTCCTGTACAAGTAGCAGGTGCAACAGCGCCTGGAGATTTGAAGTTTCGTGATATCAGTGGCCCTAATGGAAAGCCCGATGGAGTCATAACTGATTTGGATAGAACCAATTTAGGCAGCTATCTTCCAAAATTTACTTATTCTTTCAATTATTCAGTTTCTTATAAAAATTTTGATGCCACTGTGTTTCTTCAGGGAGTACAGGGAAACAAAATATTTAATGCGGAAAGAGTAATTGTAGAAGGGATGATAAGATTGTTCAATTCGGGAACTCAAGTGTTAAAAGCCTGGACACCTACAAATACTAATACAGATATTCCAAGAGCGGTTAGCAGTGACCCGAATGGTAATTCACGGGTTTCAAGCAGATGGATTGAGGATGGGTCTTATTTAAGAATGAAGAATTTGATGATAGGGTATAATTTTGACGCATCTAAGATTCAATCTTTAACAAAAGGAGCAGTGAAAAATATTAGGGTATATGTTTCTTCTCAAAATCTATTCACTATCACTGACTATAAAGGTTGGGATCCTGAAGTAGGTTCAAGAAGAAATACATTAACTAACGGAATTGATTACGGCCAATATCCGCAGCCAAGATCTTTCCAATTTGGAATACAGGCTGGATTCTAATTAATTTAAGATAAACTATCAATATATAATGCATATGAAAAATAATAGATCTCATATAGGAGCTTTTTTGACAGCAATACTTCTGTTAGTCTCTGTCTTCTCCTGCGATAAAGAATTAAACAAAACCGATCCAAATCGGTTAACATTAGATGCCTATTTTAAGACTGCGTCTGAATTGGAAAAAGCGACCAATGCTGTATATGCTAATTTTCACGCTCCTTGGATTATGGGCCGGGAATGGTTTTTTGTGCATGACACAAGAAGTGATGAAGTCGCATCAGGAGGCAGTCAGCTTGAACAACCCCGTGCTCAAATGTTAGCAGGAACTCATGATCCTTCCAATGCAATAATGGGATGGTTCTGGCAAGCATTATATACCATGATTCATCGTGCAAATACAGTCATTGAGAATGGACCTAATGTGACCGATAATATTTCACTCCGGGATCGCTGTGTGGCTCAAGCAAAGTTTTTTCGGGCTTGGGGTTATTTTGAATTAGTAAGTCAATGGGGTCCTGTTCCTCTCTATACTGCAACAGTAAAAACTCCTGATGCTTTTCAACCTCGTGCCAAAGAAGATGATATATATGCTTTGATCGTTTCTGATTTGACTGCTGCTGCCACTGTTTTACCTGGTCGATCTGGTACTGAAAAAGGTCGTGTTACTGCTGCTGCTGCCAATGTATTGCTTGGCCGTGTGTTGATGCAAAAAGGAGATTATGCTGGCGCTAAAACGGCTTTATTAAAAGTACCTACTTCCGGTCCTGATGGCTACAGGTTAAGAGACAGATATCTTGATAATTTCGAAGCAGGATTACCTACTCCAAGCGGTACCGCTAAACTTGATGAATCACTTGAATTTAATGATGAAAGCATTTTTGAAGCGGTCTTTTTTGATAAAGGGAATAATGATTTTAATTGGGGCAGTCAGATATCTGGTGATGGGGCTACAGCTAATCAGTCAACAGTTCGTAATCAGGAATATTGTCCTGTCGCATGGCGTAATCTTATTCCTTCTAATAAGTATTTAGATGAGTTCGAGAAGACAACTACAGGTGCTGTTAAGACTGATCCACGCTATAAGTTCTCTGTATATGAGTGTACATCACGTGCAGGAGTACCGGGAGATCTTTACAATAATGGCCAAAGTATACTTGATAGTACTGATGTGCAGGGACCTCAATCCGTCGTTAAAAATGCAACTGCAACTGTCACTGATGACACAATAAAAGTAAGTTGGCGGAAATTCATGCTGTTGTATCGGGAAGATAAAGGAGTAGCTGGCTTTCATCCGAGCGGAAATAATCAGCGTTTGATGCGGTATGCAGAAGTTTTATTAATGTTGGCAGAATGCGAAAATGAATTGGGAAATCTTGCACCGGCTATTGCATATCTTAACCAAGTGAGAGCCAGGCCAAGCGTAGCAATGCCGCCGTATCCAACCCCACAATTTCTTTGTGCTAATAAAAACCAGGTTACAAGAGCTATTATGCACGAAAGAACAGTGGAACTAGGTGATGAAGAATTGAAAAATATAGATATTATGCGTTGGAGAAAAAAGGGATACTATCCTTTAATTATGCCCGAGCCATTGTCTTATTTTGTAGCTAATAAACACGAGCTTCTTCCAATTCCTCAAAGCGAAATAGACAATAATCCAAAATTGGGATCAGGAGGAATTAATAAGCAGAATCCAGGATATTAATGACGATTAAATTTTCTTTTTGACAAAAACAAAGGCTATATAAAATAGCCTTTGTTTTTTTGTTCAATATTCCTAAAAGTTCTTGTATTAAATTTTATCATTAATATAGATATCATTCATAATTTCATTAATAACGATAGATAGAATGTCTGTTATTCAAAAATACCTGACAGTTATTTCGGTCTTTATATTTGTTACGTTTTTATCAGCTTGCTCTCATTCTCACGCAAAGAAAGATTTACTTTTTACGAAATTGCTTTCCAGTGAATCGGGTATTCACTTTAACAATGATGTTCAGGACAGTGATTCATCCTATTCTTTTATTAATGAATTCGGCTATATGGGTGGAGGTGTGGGCATTGGAGATTTCAATAATGACGGGCTAAAAGATATTTTCTTTTCTGGTAACCAGGTAAGTTGCAGGTTGTATATCAATAAGGGGGATAATAAATTTGAAGATATAACAGAGAAAGCAGGTGTCAGCACTCAGGTATGGTGCACGGGTGTCAGTATTGTTGATATAAATAATGATGGTTATGATGATATTTATGTTTGTGTTTTTGGAAAAGATTTGATTCATCATGCAAAAAATTTGCTGTTTATTAATCAGCATAATCTAACATTTAAAGAAGATGCTACGGCTTATGGACTTAAAGGTACTCCCTATTCAACGCAGGCTGCTTTTTTAGATTATGACAAGGATGGTGATCTGGATATGTTTCTTACCAATTATTTATTAAGCAGCAAGAACACAAATACGATATATCCTCGTGACCGTAGCGGTCTCTCACCAGCCAATGATAAGCTTTACAGAAATGATGGGGATTCATTACATCAGGGTCATCCGGTTTTTTCTGATGTTACTTTAAAAGCTAATATTAAAGAGGACGGATATGGATTAGGCGTTTGTGTAAGTGACTTTAATAATGATGGGTGGCCAGATATTTATGTTGCCAATGATTTTATAACGAATGATGAACTGTGGTTAAATAATCACAATGGCACTTTCACCAATTGTATTGCCGAATCTATTCGGCATCAAAGTTATTCCAGTATGGGAACGGATGCCGCTGATATTAACAACGACGCATTAGCAGACATTGTTACCCTTGATATGCAGCCCGAATATAATGAACGAAAAAAAACTTCATTCTTTTTCATGAATTATGAAAGATACCAAACCGAACGTAATCTTGGGTATGAACCTGAATTTATGCGAAATATGCTTCAGCTAAACAATGGTAATTATTTTGCGGGCGACACAAGCATCCCTTTTTTTAGTGAGATAGGAAAACTCGCTGGTATTCATGCTACTGACTGGAGCTGGAGTGTGCTGCTTGCAGATTTTAATAATGATGGCTGGAAAGATATGCATATTACTAATGGTATTGGGAGGGATTTTATCAATGCGGATTTTCTTGAATTCAGCAATCAGATATTTGAAAGCGGCCAAACAGAAGAGGAGCAACAAAAAGCAATTAGAAAAAAATTATCATCGTTCCAGCGTGTTAATCTTTCAAACTATTTATATATCAATCATCATGATTATACTTTTTTAGATCTTTCCGAACAAGCTGGAATTAATGAACCTTCTATGTCAAATGGAGCTGCTTATGCTGACCTTGATAACGATGGAGATCTCGATTTGATAGTTAATAATATCAGCAAAGAGGCTTTTGTATTTATCAATAATGCAATTCAAAAAGATAAGCCTCTGGTGAATCATTTTTTAAAACTACATCTGAAAGGTGATAGCTTGAATAGACGAGCTATCGGGACAAAAGTTTTTGTCTATAATAATGGCAATATGCAAATGCAGGAAGAAAATCCTGTCCGGGGTTATCTTTCGTCGGTAGACCAGGATCTGCTTTTTGGATTGGGAAAAAATGATTATGTCGATTCGCTGATAGTAGTATGGCCAGATAACAAAACACAGGTATTAAAAAAATTTACTGCTGATACAACTACAACTCTTTTATGGCAGAATGCTGTCAACAGTAGTCCCTCAGTATCTTCAAAACTCTTTACACTTTTTTCAGACATTACTTCTTCTTCAGGTATTTTATACAGGCATCATGATAATACATTCAACGATTTTGCCATTCAAAGATTGTTGCCACAGAAATATTCTCAACTGGGGCCTTTCATCGCCACAGGTGATATTAACAACGACGGAAAAATAGATTTTTTTGAAGGAAATGGTTTCAATTTTTCCGGAAAGACTTTCATTCAGCAAAAAAATAGCACATTTATTTCAAAAAACCTTGTTGATAGTATTAAGATGGAGGAAGATATGGATTGTATTTTATTTGACGCAGATAATGACGGCGATTCTGACCTGTTGATAACAAGCGGCGATGTGCAATACGAGGAAACTTCGGCTTATTATAAGCCCCGGTTATATATTAATGATAGGAGTAATTTTAGATTGCAGTCGAATGCTATTCCTGACAATATAACTACTATTGCCGGTTGTATAACTGCAGGAGATTATGATGGAGACGGTGATCTTGATCTCTTCATTGGCGGGAGAGTTTCAAAGAGATATCCAATGCCCCCGAGAAGTTATATATTACAAAATAATAAGGGCGTTTTTTCAGATGCTACTACAAAAGTTTGTGCAGCGCTAAAAAGCCCCGGTATGATTACTTCAGCAGTATGGGCAGATTTTGATAATGATAAACAAATCGATCTCATTATAGCCGGTGAATGGATGCCTATGCGTTTTTTTAAAAACAATCATGCAAGTTTAGAGGAAGTAACAAATGCAACCGGCCTTAGCCAAACAAATGGCATGTGGCGAAGCCTTGTTGCAAGTGATATAGACAATGATGGTGATGTTGATTTAGTTGCAGGCAATCTTGGATTAAATTGTGAGTATCATGTCAGTGCTACAGAGCCCATGCAGTTGTTTGCTAAGGATCTTGATGGTAATGGAAGCATAGATCCGATTTTCTTTTATTACATAAAGGGTAAAGATGGTAAAAAGCATTTATATCCTGCAATAAACAGAAGTCAATTTTCAGACCAAGTGCCTGCTATTAAAAAACAATTTCTGCTTAATAAGGATTATGCCCATGCATCTTTTAATGATATTTATAAAGGCAAACTAAAAGATAGTCTTTTGAAGCTTTATTGTAACGAAACGAGAAGTTGCTGGTTTGAAAATTCGGGAAATGGAAGATTTATAAAACATCCATTACCAACTGAGGCGCAGTTTGCACCTGTGAACGCTATTATCTGCGATGACCTTGATAATGATGGTTTCAAAGACTTATTATTAGCAGGTAATGAATATCAAGCTGAAGTAATGACCGGAAGATACGATGCGTCATATGGATGTTTTCTTAAGGGCGATAGCAAAAAAACGTTTACAGCAATTTCACCTGCTAAAAGTGGATTTATTTTAAATGGTGATGTAAAAGATCTATCCCTTATCTATTTACCGGGGAATAAAAAATTATTACTCGCAGCTATCAATAATGATTTATTGCGTGTGTTTAGTATTAAAAGCCAATTAAGAAAAGATTAAGCTAAAGAAAAATTTTACCTTAATACATTGCATTTTTAAACGGAATGAAAATTTGGATGTCATGTAATAATTCTATTGAAACCATTGACAGATAAGGTTTTTTACCTCTCTTCATCAATTTGGGTATCCTGTATCATAAGTTAAGTTGATTTTTATCGTCAAACTAAGCCTCTTACTTTTACATCGGCATTCAAAATAACAACAGCACCATCTGTTGAACTGGTTGAAAAGAAGTTAACGAAGACTTAAACTCCACTTTCATTGTTTGCCCATCAATTTGCTTGCTTCACGGTTGCTAATCATTTATCTTTTTCGGAACAATTTTTTTAAACTTTTAAACTTTAAACTTTATGAAAAAAGTATCAAAAAACAAGAGCATCATTATTGCAATGGTAATCGCTGCAATATTTACAGTAGCATCAATGCCAGCAGCAATAGCAAATGACAGTACCCGGCCTATTCCTGTAGAGTTGAAATATCTTGGAGAGGCAAACAACCAGCTTCAGTTTCTTTTAAACTTTGAAGGTAATGCTGAAGAAAATGAATTCATTGTTACCATTTCAGACGAAAACGGATTCAGCCTGTACAGAGAAACGTTGAAAGGAGAAAAGATCACCAAGCGATTCCTTTTTAACTCTGACGAGTTTGGTAACAGCAAACTGAAATTCCAGGTTACCAATAAAAAGACAAATGAAACTGTTGTGTACCAGATTAACCAGGTAGCTCGTACAGTACAGGATGTTGTCGTAAATAAATTGTAATATTAATCACTCCATTTAATTTTATCCATCCCGCAACAAGCGGGGTGGATTTTTGTTTTAGTTAATCATCTTAAGATTTTCTATATTTTAGCGGAAATTAAAATCTTGAAAGAACGAATTATATTTTTAACGCTTGTCACTATCTTATCTTTTCCAATAGTATTAAAGGCGCAAAAAGATACCAGCAGTATAAAAAATATTGTATATGCCGAATCGGGCAATACTAAATTGTTGCTTGATCTTTATATGCCCGTCAAAAAAGATCCCTACCTGA
>Ga0068859_100000765_pt1 | contig 32426 bp, 13 predicted proteins | sample KBSSwiS22_FD_66585 | JGI IMG/M metagenome (GOLD analysis project Ga0068859, IMG submission 66585) | Switchgrass rhizosphere microbial communities from Kellogg Biological Station, Michigan, USA - KBS Switchgrass S2-2 | ecosystem: Host-associated > Plants > Roots > Rhizosphere > Soil ...
CAGTCTTATGCGTCTGGGATGGACGCGCGATTCCATGAAAATCGATGACGTGGTGACTGTGACGGGCAGCCTTGCGAAAGATGGCAGCAAGCTCCTCAATGCGAGGTCCATCGTTCTCGCCAGCACCGGAAAACGCCTTTTCGCGGGGTCGAGCGAACCGACGCCTCCGCCAGCCGCAAAGTAATACCCTTCAGTAGTCGCTGCAGGATTTGAAGTAGGCGCACACCGGGCACTTGAGTTCACATTTGCGCTCTTCCAGGTGTGCGCCGCAATTCGGGCAGGTTCGTTCGATCTTTTCGAGATCTCGTTCAGGCTTTACGGTCGTCGTGGGGTTTGTCATCCTGCGTCTCTTTTCCGAAGTATTCCGCCAGATGGCCAAGAATCGTGGCAGCGTCGCCCGGTCTTCCTTCAAACGTGGTGATGCAGCGTGAACGGCGCCATCCGCTGCCACGTTTCACGCCGACGATGATGTACTCGTCGAAGAAGCCACTCTCTTTCAGAAAGCGTACTGCGGATTCGGGAGTGAATTCGTTGACGCGAAACTCACACACGCTGATGAGATCGCGAAGGCGTTCGGTCTCTTCGGGCTCGGCAAACTCCAGGAAAGGATCCAGTCCGTGCACTTCGCATCGCGCGGGCGGCTCGCCATTCTGCGAGAGGGCTTCAAGTTGGGCTTTCACAAACTCGCCGAGAGCGCAGTCTTCAAATCCCTCGATAACCGGGCCGGTGCGCTGCGCGGACATGAAGAAGACACCTTTACGGGGAATGAGACGACCTACGTCGTCAACCTCACCAAGAAGCGCAGCCTCCTCTACAGATGGGCACAGCAAAGCCAACGGACGTATCGTGGATCGGCGCATGTTAGGAGCCGGTACAAACACAGTGTTCCGGATACGAAACCGTAACTCAACCATCAGTTCCCTCCTCGAAACCCGCATCATGAAGACACGGCTGACATCTTTATTAAACGTGTCTCGGACAGAAGAGGTCCTTCAGGAGCTGTAATAGCCGGTCTTGGCGCGGATCCTCACGTCACGCCCGGGAATATCGACGCGAATGGAGTGAAAGCCCGGCTTTCGGGAAGCGTAGTAGCCGATGTAGTACTGACGAGCGAGCTCTTGCCGGATACTTTCCATCGCCGGGCGGATCGGCTGGTCCTTTCGAAGATAGATCACGCGGCCTCCGCTTTCCTTCGCAAGCGAGTCGATCGTGTGTTCATCGATCAATACTCTCGATCCGATGGGAAGGAAATACAGCAGAGCTCCGGCTTTTTGCGCTTCAATCAGCACATCCTTGAAGCCGGCCTTGCTTGCGGTGTCGATACCATCGGTGAATATCAGCAGAGCTTTTCGCTGGGGTTCGCGTTCTCCCACCTTTCGCAAACCCTCAACAAGCGCATCGAACAACACCGATGTTCCCTGTACTCCGAGCGTCTTCAGAGTGTTCTGCAGCTGGGGAAGCGGCTGCCGCACATCATGGATCGTGCGGACGCGCGTTCCGAACGTCATGACGAAAAGTTCCTGAAAGCTTTTCGTATGATCCGCGAAATCCAGAATCCCCGTTTTCATCACCGGAAGGACATCGACCATGCTGAGGCTGTTGTCGAGCAGCAGACCGACTGCCGATCCGACATCCTCCTTCTCGAACACGGCGGCTTTCTGTTCGACACCGTCCTCATAGATCTTGAAGTCGCTTTCTTTCAAATCCGTTACAAATCGTCCCTCAGCGTCCTGAACTGTCATCACAACATTGACGAGGGTTACGTCAACCTTCAAAGGCTGCTGCGGCGGCACGGCCTCTGACAGCGCTGCTCTCAGTGCGGTTCCGCAAAGAACCAACACCAGCGCGCGAATTATTGAAGCGGATTTGAAGAAACGGACTGGACTCAATTATCGCTCCCCCTGCCGATCTCAGCGTATAGACGGTATAGGTTCGAATTAGTCGGGAAGATTCGCATGCCGGTCTTCAGGAGTCTCATTGCGTCTGCGGTGCGGCCTTCGGACTGATAGAGTTTGGCGAGGCGCACATAAAGTTCAGGCTCGCGATCAAATCCGTAACGGAGGGCTGTTTCATACTGCATGGTCGCCTCCTTGCTCTCCTTCCGCTCTTCATACAGCTGAGCCAGCCGATATCGCGCCCAGAATGTATAGATATCGATTTTAAGCCCGGTCTCCAGGGCTTTGAGGGCGCTCGGAACATTCTCCGCGGCGAAATAGTAATCACCAAGCGTTCCGTATTGATGACCCAGCGCGAGCGGCCTGGTCGCGATGTACCGCTCCATCCAGACGGCTCCGTTGATGAAGTCTTTTCTCATGCCATAAAGTTCCGCAAGCCGCTTCAAGGGCAGTTCACGGTCCGGTTCGACGGCTACAGATGCCTTGTAGTGCTCGATGGCGCCATCGGCATCGCCATACTTCTCCCGGATGAGACCCCGCATTTCTTCAATAGAGGCAACTAACGGATTTCCCGGTTTGGCGTTCGACGCAGCCTCAACGAGCTCCGCGTCGGACTTTGAGAGGTCACCGCTCTGATAGGCGATATGGGCAATAGCAAGGTGAAGAGAAGCATCGTCAACTCTCGGAGTCTGGCCGAGAACACCCAGTGCCTGTTGTGCAAGGTTTCGGCGTTCCATATCCAGAAAGGGTTCGATCATGCTGCTGTAGACGCGTTCCGGGTCCCTCAATTCCGTGCCTTCCGGAATGAGGCCATCCTTGTTTTCGTAGAGCAGGCTGACGTTCAGCGCGCGCGTCTCCCGAAAGAGCTGCCTTGGCGCATGGAATTCGAGAAGCGGAAGATCATCGCTGTTGCGAGCCGCATCGGCGGAGAACTTCCGCACGCTGTCGCTGCCCATCACGTAGTACGCAAGAATGCCCTCAGGACGGGGAACCTTGAAATAGTGGCGCATTTCGAGCGGAAGACGTGCATCCGTCGATGCAAGATCAACCCATCTATCGAGATTCAGGTGTTGCGGCTGGCGCGTTCCGATGACAACCAGATCCCCCGAAAAGACCCATACAGAGACGTGAGGAAACTTCTCCTGAAATTCCCGCAGCACCATGCGCATGTCTGCTGGATCAAGTTCGTACAGCTGAATCCACTGCGCGAACACCCCATCCGGCTTCAGAACCTGGGCCGCCCTTTCGTAGAACTCCGACGTGAAAAGGCTGGCAACACCAGCGATCCATGGATTCGAGGGCTCGGAGATGATCACGTCGTATTGTTTGCGCGTCACGTTCATGTAATTTCGCGCGTCGTTATACATGATGTGAACTTTTGGGTTCTCGTAGCTCTTTCTGTTGAACTCCTGAAACTCGGGCCCGGCCCCAATCACTGCCGGTTCGATCTCCAGGCAGTCGATCTCCTCAACTTCCTTGAATGCAGATGCTGCTCCAACGGTGACACCACCTCCGTAGCCGATAATCATCGTGGAACGGGGTGTGGGGTGATAGAGGATGGGAAGATAGCCGATCATCAGCTGCGTAATCATGTCGGCCTTGTTTGAAGCATCCACCTTGCCGTTGGTGCGCAACCCGACGTAGTCCTCTCCCTTTCTCACAGAGATCGTGGCATTGTTGCCATCCTTGAAATAGACCACGTCGGTGTCCTGATAGTTCTCGCTGATGGTGAGCTCAGGTCGCGCTTCAAAGGACCGCGCGTAGACCAGGATTCCGCGGTCGAGTGCGTTCTTCGACCAGAAAACGCCTCCGCGCATGGACAACGTCGCGACGAGGAGCAATGCAAGTGCGACCCATTTTGCGAGATTCGGACGCCGGAGCGCCCCTGGCGACGCGAGAATAAGCGCCGCTATAGCAGAATTCACAAACAGACCGGCAAGAATTGTCCGTTCCGTCCCGAGCAGAGGCAGCAATAGAAAACCCGCCGCCAGCGAGCCGGCTATCGCACCGAGCGTATTCACCGAGTACACGTTGCCGACGCTGCGGCCAAGGACTGTGAGCTTGTTGGAATAAATCTGGCTCGCGACCGGCATCGCCGCGCCCATGCAGACCGTGGAAAAGATCATCAGCGCCGCGCAAACCACGAACTGGCTCGTCAACACAGCGGGGAAGGTATAGGACAGTGACCTCAACATCCCAAGCAGGATGTAGGGCGCTACAAGATAACCAACCAGAAACAACAACGCACCGATGGCCACTCCCAATTGCGTGAACCCAAGGAGCCGCAGCCCGGCGGCGCGCCACTTGACCGCGATCGAACTTCCGAGAGCAATACCGACAAGAAACGTCACCAGCATTATCGAGAACGCATATGTCGAGCTTCCAATCATAGCGGTCAGGGCTCGCGTCCACGCCACTTCATAAATCATCGAAACAAATCCAGAGGTTGCGAGCGCGGCTAACACCAGCCTGTCTGTGGTGGCATCCGCGCGCGATTTCACCGGGGTCCAGGCCGGTTCCGCCTGAGTAGCAGCGGAACCCTTCGATTGCCGGGAAGCCATGAAAATAGCGCTAAGGCCAATCAGGACGTTCACAATCGCAATCAGAAGGGTGCTGCGCGTGTTGCCGAGCCTGGGAACAAAAAACAGTGCGGCCGCCAGAGTTCCGAAAGCTGCTCCAAATGTATTCAATGCATACAACAGGCCGACCTTGCGCTGAATCTCCTGGACGGCTTCCGTAAAAAATCGCGCAAGTACGGGAAGGGTTCCACCCATCAGAAATGTCGGAACGATAAGGATCAGAAAACTCGTGAGAAATCGCAGTAACCCATTACCGCCGGGAACGTTGTCCAGTGACGGCGAGAGGGCCCAGTAAACACTGTCGAGCAATCCAAATGCGACAGGAACAAGGGATGCCGATACACCAATTCCTATTTCCAGCAGCCCGTAAAACCGCAGCGGACTTGCCACGCGGTCCGCTTTTCTGCCGAGCCACCAACTGCCTAGCGCCAATCCCGCCATGAACGAGCCCAGGACCACGGAAATGGCATGCGACGTGTTACCAAATACGAGACCGGTCAGCCGAACCCAGATGACTTCGTAGACAAGTCCTGTGGCGCCGGAGAGAAAAAAGATGAGATACAGAATGCGGAACCACTGCATAGGCGCGCGATTGTACAATCTTTTTCGGCTGTCCCCGTCTAAAAGAACATGATCAAAGATCTCACCAGAACCTGTGACCTGTGCCACCGGACAATCCCGTCCGGCGAGTATGTGCAGAGAAATTCAGAGCGAAACGGGCCTGACATTCTCATGGTTTTGGTTGAGAACGAAGACCGCGATCTGCGGCTCATCGAGATGCCGGACGGCTCAATTTCCCTGGATACCTGCTTTAGTTGCTACTCCAGGATGCCGTTGAAACCCAGCACCGCGGTGAACTGAGGTCAATTCCTGACCTTCAGTAGAACTTTCCCGGTAGTCCTTCGAGCTTCAAGTTCCGTGTGTGCCTTCGCGGCTTCCGAAAGCGGAAAAACAAAGTCGTGCTTCAGTTGGAGCTCACCCGAGTCCAGCCACTTGAACAGATCTCCCGCGCGCGACTGAATCTCCTCACGCGACGCGGCATAGTGATGAAGCGTGGGACGAGTCAAAAACAGGGAGCCCTTGCTCATCAGGGCAAGAGGATCAATCGATGGAATCGGGCCACTCGCCTGGCCATACAAAACCAGATAGCCACGCGGCCTCAAACAATTGAGACTCTTTTCATACGTCGCCGCGCCAACGCCGTCATAAACGACATCCACTCCGCGACCTGAGGTAAGCCTCTTCACTTCACTTTCAAAATCCTGCGACGCGTAGAGAATCGTGTCATGAGCGCCGGCAGCGCGAGCGAGTTCCGCTTTCTGTGGTGTGCCCGCTGTCGCCAGCACCCTTGCACCGAGGCGTCGAGCAATCTGAATCAGCAACTGACCGACACCGCCGGCGCCGGCATGCACCAGCGCGATGTCGCCTGAACGCAGCGCGTACGTGCTGTAACAGAGATAGTGAGCCGTCATTCCCTGCAGCATGATCGCCGCGCCCGCATCGAAACCCAGCGAGGGCGGCAACGTGGCGAGCTTCCACGCAGGGACTGCAGCGAATTCCGCGTACGAACCGAGTGTCGTGGCATAAGCTACCCGGTCACCGACGCCAATATTCTCCACACCATCGCCGATAGCCGTCACCACTCCGGCGGCTTCTGTGCCCAGCGTGCATGGCAATGCCGGAGGCTTATACAAGCCGGCGCGATAGTAAGTGTCTACAAAGTTCACGCCGGAAACGTGAACCTGAACGATGGCTTCGCCTCGGCCAGGCGTGGGCGCTGGCGCCTCTTCGAAAACCATAGTCTCCGGACCACCATGCTTGTGGATGCGTATCGCTTTCATGACGACAGCATAAGCGCAACAGGTTAGGATTCCAATCGCGCGGCCATGAATCGAACCTCACTGTTATCCCCGTCGGTGCTGATATCCGGAGCAGCGCTTCTCTTCATGGCGGCAAACTGCGTTCTCGCTGTCCACAGAACCGGCCTGACGAGCGACGAAGTGATTCACATTCCCGCTGGTTATTACGGCCTCACCGCAGGCGAGTACAGAATGAATGCTGAACATCCGCCGCTCGCGAAGATGTGGAGCGCACTGCCCCTCATTCTGTTCCTGCCACACGACGAAGGACCGGCAGAAGCGACGGGGAATTTTTCTGAGCGTGGCGGCCGGTTCTACGGGCATTTCTGGAGCGTGTACCGGGATACTTACCAACTCATCTTCTTCTGGGCAAGAACAGTGATGGTGACGTTTACAATCGCGCTGGGGATTCTTCTGTTTCTTGCCACACGCCGGTGGTTCGGCCCCATTGCCGCGGTCTTCGCGGTTCTGCTCTACAGCTTTGAGCCAACGATTCTCGGCCACGGGCGACTGGTACACACCGACATACCGGCCGCTTTCATGTACCTGCTTTTCTTTTTTGTGCTTGATGGCTACAGACAAAATCCGTCGGCCTCACGTGCGCTTGGAATTGGGCTCGTCACCGCCCTGGCTCTTCTCACGAAGTTCTCGATGATCGTTCTGATTCCCGTGCTGGGCGTACTCGTGCTTGTCCGGTTGTGGTGGTCCCGCGAAAACCCCAAAGTATGGCGATCGGTAACCGGACACGTTTTGGTGGCCGCCGCTGTTTTCGTGCTGACCGTCCAGGTCGTGTACGCGTTCCGGAGCCCTTCGATCGATCCTGAGGTTGCGTGGATCCAGAATGTTTCGCGATACCCCTCTCTTGTTGAGCGCACAATCGAAACACTCTCTCCGGCCTTCCCGAGGGACTTCCTGTTTGGGATTTACGTCGTTGCGATGCACAACAGCGGTGGGCATTCATCTTCAATCCTTGGTCTGTATGACTATCGAGGCTGGTGGTACTACTTCCCTCTCGCATTCGCGCTGAAGACAACGATTCCGTTCCTGCTGCTGTCTCTGGCTGCGATCGGATGGTCGCTATGGCGGACGGCGCAGGGAGACCGGGCATTCTCGTACGCGATAATCCCGCTCGCCATCTACTCCCTGCTCGCGATGACAAGTGGCATCAACATCGGGATTCGTCATTTTCTTCCCGCCTATCCTTTCCTCTTCATGCTAAGCGGCGCTCTGCTTGCCTCCATTTGGAGGCACTCTCGTAAGGCTGGATTCATTCTCGCAATCGGCGTGGTTGGCCTCATGGCAGTCGAGGCCCTCGCGACTTTTCCCTACTACATTTCTTATGTGAATCAGTTCAAGGGCCAGAATCCGGGATGGCGTTACCTGTCCGACTCGAACGTGGAATGGGGAGACGCTGTTCCCGAACTGGTGGACTATCTCAAGGCGAGGGGCATCACACAGATCAGCGGTGCGCTTCTCGGCGGCAACCTCACGTTGCACCTCTACGGCATCGAATTCAAAAGTCTGTTTGGCCCACCGCCGCTGCCCGAAACCGAATATGTGGCCATTGGAGCAAGTTTTCTCAACGGGTCCACGGTAGAGTATGGTGATGCCGGCAGCGGTCGCGGAACCGAAGGGCAGCGCGTGAACTTTTTCGATGCTTATCGAGATCGGAAACCTGTTGTGGTCTTTGGAAACTCCATCTATCTGTTCAAAAACAGTTCGGCAAAGCGATAGCCACCGAATTGTGTTGAACGTTATGATCTACCGTTAGATGGCAGGTTCCTCCACGAACTTTCTCCTTCAGTTTCTGCGGAACCCGTCGCAGACAGGCGCGGTTCTGCCCAGCTCCGGCTATCTTGCAGAGGCTGTGGTGGACTGGCTCGATCTTGGGGCAGCTCGCTCGGTTCTTGAATATGGCCCGGGCACAGGTTCATTTACCCCGCACATCCTGAAACGTGTGGGAATGGATTGCAGATTCCTTGCGATCGAGCGAAATGCGACACTGGCAGAGGAATTCAGAAGAAAGCTGCCGGACGTCGAACTGATACAGGATTCGGTGGAGAACGTCAGGGCAATCTGCGACAGGGCGGGAATCGATTCCGTCGATTGCATTGTCTGCGGTTTGCCGTGGGCCGCATTTACTGAAGACCTTCAGCGACGCCTGCTGGATTCCATGATGACCGTGCTTCGCCCGGGCGGTCAGTTCGTCACGTTTGCGTATCTGCACGGGCTTCCATTGCCCGCGGGACGCCGATTCGCCAGTCGTCTTCCCGAGTATTTCAGTGAAGTCCGCAAGAGTCGGACGGTCTGGAGGAATGTGCCGCCGGCGCTGGTGTACCGTTGCCGGCGGTAGAATCTACTGCACGAATCGATAGCCCTGGCCGTGGACGGTGACGATGAACCGTGGATTCGCAGGGTCGTCTTCAAGTTTCTGCCGAAGCCAGGAGATGTGAACGTCTACAGTGCGGGTCATTGGCGCGGCCTCATAGCCCCACACTTCCTCCAGCAGCTCATCCCTGGTCACTACCTCACCGCGAGACTCGATGAGATGCTGCAACAATCGGCATTCCCGCTCGGAAAGAGTAATCTCCTCGCCCTTCTTAACCATTCGCGCCTTGGCGAAATCGACGGTGATGTCCTGAAAGTTCCAGCTGCTGACCCGCTTGCGAGTTCCAGCCTGAGCCCTGCGAAGCAGAGCTTCTACGCGAACCAGCAACTCGGGGCCCTCAAACGGTTTGGTGAGATAGTCATCGGCGCCGGATTTGAATCCCTGAACCTTGTTGTTCAGCTCGGTGCGAGCGGTGAGCATCAGAATAGGCGTCTGGATCCCGTTACGACGCAGCCCCTTCGCGACATCGAAACCGCTGCGTGAAGGGAGCATGACATCGAGCACGATCGCGTCATAGGCCTCGCGTTCCGCGCGATCCTGAGCGTCCGCTCCATCGCCTGAAGTCTCGACGGTATATCCGCTGCTGGCCAGCAGGTCCTTCAATGTCCGGCGAAGACCAGGCTCATCTTCGACAAGCAGAATCCTTCGTCGAATCATGCCGGAGTCTCAGCAACCTGCAGCGTCAGCGTAAATATTGCTCCGCCATCGGGTGCGCGTTCATAGGTGACAGACCCGTTCTGCGCTTTCATGATTCGATCCACCAGGTGCAGGCCCAGGCCATTTCCGGGAGTGTTGGTGCTGGCGTTGCCTCCGCGATGAAACGCCTCAAACAGGTGAGGCACATCACGCTCCGGCACGCCGGCGCCATGATCGGTGACGCTAAGCTGCACCGTACCGGGACGTCCGGCTTCAGCGACATGTCGCGCTTCGATCTGGACGCGCGCGAGTGCACCGTCCTGTCCGTACTTGATGGCATTGCTCAGGAGATTCTGCAGGCATCGCGTCAGAGCGGGCGCATCGGCAAGCACAGGTGGCAGCGCGGAGTCGAGATTCTTCTCGACGATCGTATTGCCCTCCTGCAGCACGGTGGACATATTGCGGATCGCAAGTTCCATGACGTCGCCGATGTCCACAGGAGAAAGATCATAGTGCTTCCGTCCGGATTGGGTCTCCGTGTAGGCCATAACCTGCTCGACCATATCGGTAAGTCGTCGCGCCTCGGCTTTCACGATTGCGGCGTACTCTTCGATATCTTCCCGATCCCGGACGACCCCGGCTCCAAGATTGTGCGCGGCTGATTGAATGACAGCGAGCGGTGTCCGAAGTTCGTGAGAAATACCGGCAGCAAATTCCATCTGAAGTCTCCCGAGACGGCGTGCCCGGCTGCTGGAGATCACAATGGACACGGCGCTGACGCCGAGCACAACAAGAACTCCAAAGCTGACAGCAAGGTTCCGTCTGCGGAAGGCCACGACAGCCGTCTCGACCGATCCGGCCCGATGCTTGACCAGCAACTGCCAGCTCTGGCCGGCCAGGGTGACACGCGGTTCAGGGCCGCGCCCCCGCTCTCCGCGCCCACCACGCTGTTGAGTCTGGGTACCCCCTGCGCCTGGAGGCGGACCGCCACCGCGGCGCACAGGTGGACCCAATGGAGCGAAGAGATCCAATGCGTAGTCCGGAGTATCGAGGTCCCTTTCGCTCCAGGCGTCGCCTGAGGTAAAGACGGTTTGTCTCGCCATGTCGGGGCGCGACTCGACAACGGCAACACGATAGTCTCTGCCCTCATAGTCGGGGAAACGCCGCGCTACGAGCCGGGGCAGCAACTGACTCACGACGACCTGGCGATCAATCTGGACAACGAGCCATGAGTTTTCATACTGGTCGCGCTCGGGTGTGCCTCCTCTTTCGCGCGGTGCCGGCGGAACCTCATTCGGTCCCCGGCCGCCTCCGCGTCCCCCGAGAGCCCTGCGATTAAGCGGCATTACCAGGAGATCTGCTTCGAGACCGCGGGGGCCGAAGCCTCGCCCAGTCCCGAAATCTGATGGTGCAGCCAGGGATTCGGGCCATGCATCGGGAACAAAGGTCTCCGTAGCCCGGTCGAGGCGCAGGACATCCGTGGGCGAACGAACGATGTAAAGAGACTTGAGAAGGCTGGGATATGCAGCGCTCGCCGCCCAGTAGTGATATCTCGTCGCAATTGAAACGGGATCGGGCGGGACAGGAGAAAAGCGAGGTTCAAAGATTCCGGCTAACTGACGCAGTTCGCTGGAAAAATCCTCCGCGAGATCGCCAGAAGCCTCCGCGACGCCACGCTGTAGACGCTGGCGCTCCGCCGCTGCGATCTGGCCGATCCAGTAGTACTGGAGCCCGGCCAGCGCCAGCAACGCCACCAGTGACAAGGCTACGGACAAGCGCAAACCCATAAGTTGATCTCGCGTGGATTATAGAGCGCGGTTGCCGTACACCCGTAAAAACTTGTTAAGCGCCAGGCTCCCAGAGCCGCGTGCTCATGTAGCGCTCACCGATGTCGTTCAGGATGGTGACGATCGTTCCCTTGCGGATCCTCTTCGCGGTCTCATAAACACCATGAAGGTACGCGCCCGAGGACTGCCCCGCAAAGATTCCAAACCGCGCCAGCAGGGCACATCGTTGCTGCGCATCAGAGCTGGACACTCGCACCTTCTGATCCACTACGGAAGAATCGAGAATCTTCGGAATGATGTCGCCGGGAGATTCGAGAGGCTTCAGCCCTTCGATGCCTGGAAAGTCTTCCGGCACAATCTGGACGATCTCGACGCCCGGAATCTCCTTCTTGAGCCGGCGCCCGACACCGGTCAGCGTTCCTCCCGTCCCGATACCGGAGACGAAGTGGGTCAGCTTCCCATCCGTTTGCGCAAGAATCTCGCCCGCCGTGTCGTGATAGTGGGCCAGCCAGTTGTTGTCATTTGCATATTGATCGCTATGAAAGAAGCGTTCCGGCTCGCGTTCATGGATGCGGTGACCTTCGCGAAGCGCTTCGTCGTAACCCTCGATCGGATCCGTCTGAACAAGCGTTGCGCCATGAGCCTGGATGCGCATCTTGCGCTCCTTGCTCGCATTGCCGGGCACAACGATCTGCACCGGCACCTTCATCATGGCGCCGAGCATCGCGTACGCGATTCCGGCGTTTCCCGAGCTTGAGTCCAGGACCACCTGCCCCTTGCCGATTTTTCCCGCAATCAGCGCTTCGAGAAGCATTCGCCGGACGGGCCGATCCTTGAGACTTCCGCCCGGGTTCGTAAACTCGGCCTTGGCATAAATCGACACTTCAGGGAACTCGTCCTTAAAGCAAAGAATCTCCACCATCCGGGTATTCCCGATAAGGTTCAGTGCAGGATAGCGTTTGTGGAATTCGCGATAGCGATCGTCGATCGGGATCGTAGCAAAAGGATTCATGTAAAACCCAGGTTGCGGCGAAGACTCCGCCAAAACCTTCGCCACGCCGAAACCTGGGGCGGAGCGATCCGAGGTTCCGCATCAGGCTGGTAACGACGGTTCTTCGCGAGCTCTTTCACAGTGTCGTGATATGCAAAAGCGTTGCAGTGAATGCAGCGCAATAACGGGATGGAAACCTCCAGAATCGGCACAAAAAGGTGATCCGTAGATTTGCAAATCGGCCGGTCACTCATAACCCGTCGATCGTTGACTATAACACGCACGGTGAGGAAATCACTTCCCTCCGTCTTTCCGCGTGAGAAAGAAGATCAGGTCCGACTTCGTGATGATGTCGAAGCCGCCCTTTTGCCTTACCAGAACTGCTGATATCTCGCGGTGCATGCTCTGCGCGACTTCCGTCACCGAGGCATCTTCGGAAACAACCGGGAATGGCTTCTCCATGTACTCGACGACGGGCTTCCCGCGCGCCGCAGCATTGGAGACAAGGATATCCAGGATCCGTGCTTCGCTGATGCTGCCGACAACTTCCCCACCCTCGATCACGGGAACCTGAGAGATGTCATGTTCACGCATGAGGTTGACGGCATCCTCAACCGTGATGCCCAACGGTACGAAAACCAGTTCCTTGGTGCGACGGGCTTTTTCGCGCACGACCTGGCCGGCCTTGACCTTGACCGTGGGCTCGAGGAACTGATTCTCCTTCATCCAGTTGTCGTTGTAGATCTTGCTGAGGTAACGCGTTCCCGAGTCGGGAATGATGACAACGACCATGTCGTTCTCGGTCAGATTCTCGCCGGTCATCAGCGCGACGTGAAGAGCCGCGCCGGCCGATCCACCGGCAAAGATCCCTTCAGTGCGGGCCAGCAGACGAGTTCGGAGAAAAGCGTCCTTGTCGGCAACTGCATGAATCTCGTCGATGACGGAAAAATCCACGTTGCCGGGCATCTCGTCCTGCCCGATTCCCTCCACCTTATAAGGTTGGGGCTGAGGCTTCTTCCCTGTCTGAAACATTTCCGCAAAGATCGAACCCAGAGGGTCGGCGCCGATGATTCGGATTGCCGGATTCTTTTCCTTGAGAAAACGGGCCACGCCAGTGATCGTTCCCCCGGTTCCGACCCCGATGACCGCGTGCGTCACGCGCCCTTCTGTCTGTTCCCAGATCTCGGGACCGGTGGACTCGTAGTGGGCGTCGGCGTTTGCCGGATTCTGATACTGGTTGGGGAACACACTATTGGGAATCTCACGGCTCAGCCGATGCGCGACCGAGTGATAGCTTCGAGGATCGTGATGATCGACCTGCGTTGGCGTGACAATCACCTCGGCGCCCAGAGCCCGCAGCGCATCGATCTTTTCCTGACTCATCTTGTCGGGCATCGTAAAAATGCACTGATAGCCCTTGATGGCGGATGCGAGCGCGAGTCCCATGCCCGTATTTCCCGAAGTTCCTTCGATCACGGTGCCCCCGGGCTTGATGCGGCCTTCCCTCTCGGCGGCTTCAAGCATGCGAATGCCGATACGGTCTTTTACGCTGCCGCCCGGATTGAGGTATTCGAGTTTTGCGAGCAGAATGGGTTTCAGTCCTCGGCCGATCCGGTTGAGACGGACCATCGGAGTGTTGCCGATGATTTCAAGAATGCTGTCGTGCCACATGGGCTAATGACGTGCGGCGGCTTTCCGGGGTTCCACTTTCCGCGCTTTTTTCCGAGGAGCTACCGTAATTTCCTTTCTGTAGTTCTCGAGGGCTCGCGAGAGTTCGCGCTCGACGCGGCCCAGCAGACGTTCAGGAGAAATAACCTGTGCCGACGGACCAAAACTGAGAATCCACGAGACCAGTTCGAACTCACCGCCAACGTGGAGCTTCATGCGAATGCGTCCGCCTTCCAGTTCCCTGCACTGCTGTGAAGGATGCCAGACGCGTGAGCGCACGTATTCCGCGACATCGGCCCCGAAGATGATTTCCACATCAAAGGGATCTTCCTTCACAAGCCCGAATGACGATTCCAGATAGGTCTCGACGGAAAAGTCGCTCGGCTTCTCAAAGCGATCATGGAGCTTGTCGATCGACTCGATCCGCTCAATCGCAAACGTGCGGATCTGCTTGTACTCGGCCACATAACCAAAGAGGTAAAGCCCGCCGCGGAAATACATCAGACGATAAGGGTCCAGCAGATATTCCTTTCGCTTTTGGCTGTGGACCGAGTAGTACCTCATCTTGACGCGATGCTGTTCGCCGACGGCTTCCATCAGTGTTCGGATGACCTGCTTGTGTTCGTCGAGATCCTTCGGCGCATCCGCACGCACCGAAATCATGGAATCCAGGCTGTCGAGAAACTGGATGTTGCGTTCCGGAAGCGCGCTTTCAATTTTCTTGAAGGCCGAGGCGATATCGCTGGAGAACGGTGGTGCCGCAAGATTCACAACGAGCTTCTTGCTGAAATACAGCGCAGCCGTCTCCGACAGGGAGAGATTTGCGAGCGTGAGTCCCTTGTACTCCTCGTTGAGCCGCCAGTAAACCTTGCCGTCATATCGTTCGTCGTAGAGAGGAAATCCAGCTTCCATCAGTGCGGCAAGATCACGCCGGATGGTCTTGGTTGAGACAATATGACTGTCCGCGAGATCGGTGATTGTGGTCCAGCGATTCGTTTCGATCTGCTTGAGAATTGCCCACTGGCGGATCAGTTGCGCGTTGCGCCCCATCGCTGGAACTCCTCTTCTTCCCGACAGTTATGGTCGTGGGGTCATGAATACAAGAAGAACGAGGTCCTGTTCTCCCGCGTTCCGTACTCCGTGCGCTTCTCCCGGACGGGCAATCACCGCCTGGCCGCTCTTCAGCTCGCGCTCTTCGCCTCCAACATGGAACAATCCTGATCCCCTCACCACAACATAGATCTTATCGGATTCTGCATGAGCGTGAACCCGCTGATCCTGGCCAGGTCTCAGGCAGTATAAGTCACAAAAGTACTTCTCGGAATCAAACAGAGGGACCTTCTGCATTTTCTCGTCAGAAAAGCGGATGAGGGCCTCGAAACTGACGATTTCCATAACCTTGAAGGCGTGATTCTAAAGGAAAGAGGATGAGATCGGAGCGGGAAAATTGATGACCAGGGGCTTGATTTGAAATCGGATAGTCCTGCATTGGAGGTTGGAGATTGGAAATCTTGAATTGAACCGAAGCTTTACGGCAGAGTGGTCCAGTTTAGCTTTCCAATCTCCAACCTCCAATACAGGACTTTCCGATTTTAAATCAAGCCCCCTCCTGTCAAAGCCTCCCTGTCCTCAATTCGCGCCCTGCTGGACCAGGCGACGCAGGATGGAAACCACTTCCTTTCCGCCGTAGGCGGTCTTACCGACGGTGACTCCAACAAACTGAAACCCTCCGCTGCCCGATTCCTGAAGTTCTTTCTGCATTGTCGATGTCTTGCTTGTCGCAAGGAGTTTGTATTCCCACTTCCTGATCGGGCTTTCCTTATCTCGTTCCAGGATGACCACGACTTCGTTAGCACCCCCGTAAGCCGTGTTGAACACCGTCTGGTCGCGATATTCAAAACCCAGGTCGCCGGCTTCCTGAAGTTCCTTCTGCATCGTGGATGTCTTGTTCGTAGCCAGCAGTTTGTACTCGTATCGGGCTCGGGGTTCGATGTTCTTGTTCCGTGACATGATCGCCACGACTTCGGCGCCACCGTAGGCGCTTTCCCCGCCCATGGCCCCTTCCAGCCGATACCCGCCCGCGGCGGCTTCATTCAGCTCTTTCATCATTGTGGATGTCTTGTTGGTGGCCAGCAGCCGATAGTCGACAAGCACACTCCTGGAGTCCTGGCCATAAACGGCACCAATCCCCATCAGGAATGCGAGCGCGAAAATAATCCGCATCTTCAACATGTTTTTGCTCCGCAAGTAAAGTCTCCGGGCAGGGTAGGGTGAGGGCACCATCGTGTCAACGTTTGGGGGAGTGAAGGAGACTTGAACCAGGCCGGTGAGGGAAGAAATTTTGAGATTGGACGAATGGGAGGTCTCAAATCGAGATTACAAGATCTTAAATTGGACCGGCATTCGTGGAGTCGGCTCGTCCGATTTAAGATCTTGTGATTTCGATTTTAAGACCTCCCATTCGTCCAATCTCAAAACTCCCCTCTTTCGCTGCAGTTTCCCCTAGGACAGCCAGCGAGTACCGGCGCGCCACAGTTTCGCGGCGATGCCTTTGCGTGGTTTGGTTGTCTGGAATGGCAGGTACGGATTCCATTCCTTCGCATCTTCATCAAAGTCGCCGGTTGATGTGTTCCAGCGAGCCGACCAGCCTGCCGGCCGAGCATCTTCCACCAACCAGTCGGCGAAGTTCGCTTCCCCGTGTCCACGTCCGGTGGCAGGAGTTGCCGTCTGGGCTGTTTGGAGTGCCTTCTTCGGCAGCGGGTCGGCCAGGGCGTTGCGGACACCAGCTTCCAGGTCTTCGGCCATGACCCTATAAGACGACGCATCGTCATGGTCGAAGCCGAGAACGTGCCCTATTTCGTGCGTCACAACGGACAACAGATCCATCCGTCCCACCGGAGTTTCGCCGCCACCAGGGGTGGAGTCCACAAACCAGCCGTACCCGGCCGCTGTTGCGTCAAGCGTGACTTCGCGCCCGGCGGTAAGCCCGAGGAACAACCCGTCCAGTTCAGCAATGGAGAAGGATACTTCGCTCAGATCCAGGGTCGGAAGCGCCGCGAGCCAAATCGCCTTCGCCTGCTCCACAACCGCATCGAGTTGCGCAGCCGTGAGGCCGGTAGCGGCATCCAATTCAGCCGCGGGCTCTGACGCAACCAACGGACTGTCATCGTCGAGGATAGTAACCGTCGCCGAACCGGTACCGAGCGTCGCCCCCGAGGGGTTCGACAGAGTCACCAGGAAGGTTTCGTTTGGTTCCTTCGTTCTATCGCCGACGATCGTGATGCTGATCGTTTGCGTGGTGATACCCGCTGCAAACGTCAACGTTCCTGTCTTGCTCTGGTAGTCCGTGGGCGCGACAGCCGTACCGTTGGCGGTGGCATAAGCTACCGTTATCGGCGTCGATTTCGCCGCGGAGAGAGTCACTGTCAGGGTGACGGTCTTCGTACCGGTATTGCCTTCAGTGACGGAGGCGCCTGCAATCGACACAGTCGGAAGATCATTATCCAGAATGGTTCCGCTCTGTGATGAGGGTGTGCCCACTGTGTAGCCGCTTCCGGAAGACAACGCGAGCGCGACCGTTTCGTTGAGCTCTGCATCGGTATCGTTTATTGGAGTGACCGTTATGGTTGCAAACGCCACGCCGGCTGCGAGCGTCAGCTGCAATCCGTTCGGGGAAAGAGTGCCGCCGTTGGCCGCCACCGTGTAATCCGCCCCGAGCGTTGCGCCACCGCTCCAGGAGAGATTGATGGTGATTGCTGAGCTGGTGTTTGCAGTGCGCGCGATGGTGAACACGATTGGATCCGTCGCCTGCTCTGCACCCTGGACGTCTGTCGCCGCCACTGTTACCACGGCCGCAACGTCATTGTCGGTGATGGAGCCTGTTGCGCTTGTTGCGCCGCCGATCGAGTAGCCTGAACCAGTGAGTAATCCCAGCGTTACAGTCTCTGCGCTTTCGACGGCCGTATCATCGATCGGGGTGGCCGTGATTGTCGCGGTTGCCACACCCGGCGCAAGAGTCAGGGTGAGCCCGTTCGCCGATAGCACGCCGCCTGTCGCAATCAGTGTGTAGTCGGAAGCCAGGGCGGCCCCGCCTGTCCACGAAAGATTGACCACGATCTGCGTTACGAGATTCACGGTCCTCGCGATCGTGAACACCATTGGATCCGACCCCTGCTCGGCTCCCTGGCCGTCCGTGAGGGTCATGGTCACAACGGCTGGAGTGTCGTTGTCAGTGATGGAGCCGGTGCCGCTGGCCGTTCCGCCCGTAACGTATCCAGAACCAGTCAGAAGGTTAAGAGTGACGCTCTCGGTAATCTCGAGCGCCGTGTCGTCGACTGGCGTCGCGGTGATGGTCGCCGATGCGATTCCGGCGGCCATCGTCAGCGTCAGGCCGTTGGCGGAAAGCACACCACCGGTTGCCGTCAGCGTGTAGTCACTTGTGAGCGAGGCTGTTCCAGTCCAGGACAGGTTCACCACGATATCGCCCACGAGATTCGCGGATCGCGTAACGACGAACGAAAGCGGATCGCGATTCTGTTCTGAACCGGCAGCGTCGTTTGCCGCCACCGATACAGACGGCGCGCTGTCGTCGTTCATAACAGTGACGATGCCCGTACTACGACCCATCGCCGCACCCACCGGGTTCGAGAGAATGACATTGAACCACTCATCGGCCTCCAGAATCCCATCACCAAGCAGCGTAATGTTGATGGCCACGGTCTTCGTTCCCGCTGCAAAGGTTGCAGTACCGGATGCGGCAACATAGTCCACGCCCGCAGTAGCAGTTCCGTTGGCTGTTGCCCAGTCAACAGTCACATCACTTGTCGCCGCATGCGAGAGCGTAAGGAAGATCGTTGCGATTCCATTGTTTCCCACACTGCCTTCGGTCGAGGAGCCATCACTGACCGAGACCGTAGCCGTTTCAAAGATCGGATCATTGGTCATGAAGCGGAAGCTGTTGAACGACGTCGTGGAAGAAGCAGCCGCGCCGCGCGACAGGACTCCAACTGCACCATCTGTGATCGAACTGTTGAAACCGTAGCTCTTCACAAGCGATCCATTGAGCGTCACACTCAGCGATGCTCCATTCATGACAAGACCAACCGAATAATCGGTTCCCGAGGCCAGCGCCTGCGTGACCGATGCATCTACGACCCAACCGCGTCGGGGATCCACATGCCCGATCAGCACCTTCTGGCTCGCCACATCGAGAGCGACGAACTTGAAGTCGTTCGGCGAATACTCGTCAAACACGACTCCGCCGATTCCCGTCGTCGAGAAGATTGTCTGAAGCTCAACGTATGACGTAGAACTGATCGGAACTCCAAGATCGAGAGTGTCGAGAGACATCGAGCCGGCCGCGGCCGTGCTCGCGTATCGCCCCGAACTCGCCATCCAGGTGCCGGCCTGGTCGCCGACGAATTGGTCCGCAAGGTTGTCGTTGAAGTCTTCGATGAGATCGATCGTCATCTGCGGCGGCAACGACTGCACCACGATGTTGTCGAACAGGCCTCGAGCATTGTCAGATCCGACACCAATGAAGCCCTTATTCAGCCCAACCGCTTCGCCATTCAGAATGCGGGGCGCGTAATTGAAACTGAATGCCTGACTGTTCTCAACCTGAACAGTGACGAGTGTTCCGTTGACAGCGACGAGCACCTGGTATCGCGTGTCCGAAACGATCTGGCCCGTGTAAGGAGCCTGAGCATCGATGATCCATCCCTGCTCTGTCCGATGTCCCACGACCATCTTGTTCGTTGAAGCGTCGATACCGGCGAACTTGAAGTCGGTCGGCGAGAAGTAGTCGAACATGACGTAGGCATTGGCCTTCCAGCCGGCGGTTGGCTTTTGGATGGTGACATCAGCCTTGAGTTCGTAATAGATCGGCAGATACGCATCGGCGTAGAAGACCGCGGCGGCATCCCTACCGAGCGACTCCGCGGCAACGCTCAACGCACCGTTCGTGACTTGCCACACGCCGCTGTCCACTGCGAAGGCGTCCAGACTGCCGTCATTGAAATCGGCATTGCCCTTAACGTCACGCCGCCCTCCGGGAATGTTGCCGGGTTGCGGGTCGGTAGGCCCTCCGGTCTGATCCTGCCAGAGACCATGATCCTTTTGAACGATGAGACCCAGCTCGCCATCGGGTTCGCCGTTGCGTACGGATGAGTTCCCGGTGTCGATATCGCGCGTGGGATCGGCGCCCTGACTCGCAGATAGCGCATACAGGAATTCGGGCAGCTGTGGATTGACCTGCCGGCTCACCGTATCGATTCCAAACGCGGAGAACGGCACGATATAGCTGTTGAATTCGCCAACCCAGTCAATCAGACGATCCGCTCCGGTGTTGCCGATGAGGATATCGAGCCCCGCACCGCCATACACACGGTCTGCGTAAAGAGGATGCGTGTCTGGAGTGTCGTTGAGGCCGTCAGGCAGTCCTAGGTTGTTGGTTAGCAGAACATCGTCGGCATTTGCCAGGTCATTGCCCCATCCGCTGTAGATGGTGTCGCGACCGGTACCGCCGACCTGCCAGTCATTGCCGAGATCACCGAAGATGACATCATCGCCGTCTGTGTTGCGGTCCGCGAACTGAGTCGGCGTGCCATTGGGAGCATAGGCAATCGGCCCGTTTTCGGCTGGCCCTTCGTTCGACGTCAGATTGAGGAAGTACTGATACGTATACTGAGCGCCGCTCTTCCACACCTGGCCCGAAGCGTTAAACAGAATCACGCGACGAGGATCGTACTCGTCATACAGGAAAAACTCGCCCAGGCGGCTTTGAACCGGCTTGGGAGCATTCCACGGATCGGTGTCGGCGCCGAAATGCAGGATATCGCCAGGATTCCAGGGCCGGCTAAAGTCTGTCCGTACCACGCCCACCACATTCCCGCCGCCATCGAACAACTGCGTGTAAGAATCGGCCAACGCTTCTCCGCCGCCGATGGCGTCATCGCCCGAAGCGCCGTGCAGGAAGTCCGCACCGAGACCGCCAAAGATCATGTCGTCGGCAAAGATCGGATCGAACAGTGGGTCGTCCGCACCCATTGTATTCGGCCGGAGGTTATAGGGCGTGATATCGACAGCCTTATTGAGGGCCTGGTTGGGATTGATCGTCGCCGTCTGCACCTGACCCGGCGTGTAGATAAACTCATCGATCACGTTGCCGTGAATAATCTGCGGATGCTGAGGATCCGGATCAGTCGCCAGCAGGTACCGGATGCCGTACAGGAACTCGCTGAATAAACTGACATCCCCTGCCGTGTTGCGGCTCGTGAAGATTCTGCCATCGTCGCCAATCACGCCGTCCTGCCCCGTGCCGCCGGAAATCCAGTCATTGCCCCAGCCGCCGATGAGATCGTCGTCATCGGCGTCACCGAAGATTCGATCCTGACCTCCACCGGTGTAGACGGTGTCGTCGCCAGTTTCGCCATGGATTTCATCGTGGCCGCCAACATCGACCCTTGCCCAGATACCGAATTCATCCCGATACGCCGGGTTCGCGCCTGGGTTCACGAGTGCGAACAGCTCAGGTTTGAAGTCGGGTCCGCCCGCCGTGTAGTCCAGCAGAGTGACTCCACGAACAATGATCTTCAAAGAACCGTAGTTGTCGTAGCTAAACGTGAGGTACTGCGGGATCGCAAGATTGCCGTTCGCGTTGACATCGGCCCCATTAGTGCCAACGATTCGGATGATGTCTGCGTTATCGCCGGCAATCGTATCGGCATCCCGTGAATGCTTGTTGGCCGCCGCCGTACCATCGGTCGGAAGGTCGTCGGTGGCATCGGAGTCGCGGTCTACCTGAGTCCCGGCGCCGCCGAAGATGTAGTCGTCGCCGTCAGGCCGTTTATTTGCAAGGTCCAGGCTGAAGAAGCTCGAACTGCCGCCAACCAGATCGTCCTGGCCCAGACCGCCGAAGATGACGTCGTTCCCGCCGCCGCCCTCAACGTAGTCTTCGCCATCGGTTGAAGCTTCGTAAGAAGAAGAGACCGTCAACGGACCAAGAGGATCTGACATGCCACCGGAAGTTCTGGACGCACCGACATGGGACGTCCCCGCGAAGGCAAGGTCAATTCCGCCGTCTCCCTGCACGATGTCGTTGCCGAGCTGGCCAAAGATTTGATCATTGTCCTGTCCGCCGGCGAGGTAATCATTGCCGAAGCTGCCCACACCGGTTGTTCCTTCATCCATGGAGAAGTTGTGCAGGCTGGCATATTCGATCGTATATTCCGCCCACCATGGCGCTCCATCGGGATCGCGATAGTTCCGTGCAATGCCGTCAGTCAGAAGCTGACCACTGGAATCCGCGTTTGGTGAAGGAGCCAGATCACTGCGGCTATAGAGCAGCGTGCCCGCCAGAGTCTGGAATCTCTTGCTCGTAATGTCGTCAACAAGATTCCCGTCGTCACCGCCACGCCGGAAGAGGAACACGTTGTCGCCGAAGAGCAGATCGTCGGCCTCATCACCATCGATCATGTCGTTGCCGGCGCCACCGATCAGGATGTCTCGACCCAGGCCACCGAAGATGACATCGTCGTTACCGTTCTGCAATTCGACCGAGTTGATCGCAAGGATCGACTTCAGCTGCGTGGTCTGAATCTTCTGAAGCGCTCCCGGGATTGACGGCGGATCCGGAACGTTCGGGTCAAACACATACTGCAGGACTTCTCCGTGGTCGCCGAAGATCACGTCATCGAATGCGCTTTCGGGACCGCTGGTGTAGGGGCCACCGTCACCATAGAGGACATCTCGCCCTGCGACCATCTCGTCGCGCACAGGTGACGGATACGGATCGATTGTCGTGCCGTTCGTCTGCAGATCATTATCGACAGTCGGCTCCGGACTGTTGTCTACGGTCGCAATGAAGAGAGCTCTCGTCAGGATGTTAACGTTGACGCCGGAGTCACCATAGATGTGATCGACGCCGCGATTGCCGTAGATGACGTCATCGCCTGAGCCGCCGGCAAGATGGTCTCCCGCCTGGCTGCCGTAGATCACGTCGTTGCCTTCACCGCCGTAAGCGGTAAAGCCGACCGTCGGCAGAAGCGCGGGATCGGTAATAGAGTCGAACAGTTGCCGCGCGTCAATAATGTCGTTGCCGGCGTAGGTGTATGGGTTGGCGAGTGGGAAGATCCATTCATCGTCCTCATTTTCCCCGTCAGAAAGCTTCGGGAACGGATCGAATGGCTTCTCACCGAATTCCATACCGAGAACGTCGTAGGGATGACCGCTGTACCACACACCGTCCTGCGATGTGTCACCGTAAACAACCAGGGGCGAGGTCGGACCTGCGCCACCAGTGACCGTGATCTGGTCACCGCCCATGCGGATACCGCCGTCCAGCTGCGAGTCGTAACCGAAGACTGTGAGCGTGACGCCGGACTGAGGCGTGAGTGCAACGATGGGAGTCGCAGGATCCGAGCCCTGGAAATTCATGACAGTCGCCGTCAGCGACGTGATCGTGAATGGACCCGCCAAGCCCGAGATCCAAATCTTCTGGCCGACGTAGAAGTGATCCGCCAGCCAGCTTCCGGCAACTCGCGTGAGACTCGATGTCGCGACATTCATGACACCCGTGGCTTCGGTCCGCAGCGGATCCGAAACATGAACAGACCGATCCGCTGTGCCAGCGGTCACAGAAGCCCCGGTGGCGCGAACACCGCGCGGCCCGAGTAGCAGAGTGCTGTGCGTGCCCCAGGTGGTAAACGTCTCGGGTGGTTTCGAAATGCCCACAGCGGATGCATTGACGATATTGATGATTTCCCGCGTTCCGACCTCACCACTGACCTGTATGAGTTGGCCGATCTGATATCGATCGCTGTCCCAGTCCAGTCCGTCGAGACGAGTGACTGCTTTCTCCACGCCCGCGATGCCCACGGGGTTACTCACGGTCATGTTTACTTCGATCACGACAGGCATGTTGCCGCCGCCGTGAATGACAGTGAGTCCGCCATGGCTGCCCTGAACGGAGAAGGTTGTCTGCACACCAGCCGCAGCCGGTAGCTGCTCTCCCTCGAGAGTCAGCGTCTTGCCATCGGATGAAATCTCGCGAACTCTCCAGTTGCCGGAGAGCTGGTTGTTATTGATGGTGATGAGGTGCCCGGCCAGGAAGCCATCGGCCTCCCAGTTGCCCGTACTGCGCGTCACGGTGCCGCCCGACAGCAAAGCCGTGAAGGTTCTGGAGACGTTGACGGCCGAGGTTAGAGCTGCGCCCCCGCTGAGGTACAGGATGCTGTTGTCATCGTTCGCAAGGACTGCATCCTTGATGGCTGCAACTTCCCATGTTCCGGCAAGACCGTCGATCTGCACTTTCTGACCGGGCGCGAACCCCGCTGCTTTCCAGTCGAATCCCACGACGCCCGTGATCAAGCCACCCTTCTCGGTCCCGGTGATGTTGAAATTGCCGGACTCCACCTTCGGCGCCGATGGCTCGAAGTTCGCGGACAGCGTTTTGATGACTTCAGGATCGATTCCGACAATTGTTTTGACTGAAGTCCCATTTGTCAGCGCAGAACCTTGCAAAACGAGAAGACTGTTGTCGTTGGGATCCTGACCGACAAAAGGAACTGTGCGATCGTTGATGGCGAGGACCTTCCATGTTCCGGCCATGCCTTCGATCGTGACAGTCTGGCCGATCAGGAAGCCCTCCGCCTTCCAGTCAAAGCCCACCCGGGAAATCGTGCCGCCGGAGAAGCCAAGGAGATTCCCGTTCCCATCCTGACCATTGATAAATTGGAAATTCTGTTGAGCCGATACGGCGGGAGCCGGATTGAGCGTGCCGGAGACGGTCAGCGCGTCGTTTCCTTCACCTCCAAGGAAGTTCAGAACCTCGACGGTGCTCTGACCTCCATCGGTCTCAAATCCAGAAGCGCCGAAGTTGATTTTCCCGAAGCTGATGCCGCCCGGGTAAATTCCCGACTCTCCAAAACCGCCGCCGACCGGCAAGCCAAAATTGAGGTTCTCCGCCATGCCGAAGCCTCGCAGTGTGGTCTGGGTCATTGTGCCGTCCCAATCCTGCTGGCTCGAGTCGTTGAAGATATTGAGGACATCGATCTGCTGCGACTCCGGCGGCTGTGCGCCGATGGCGATCAGGAAGGCATCGTTCTCGCCGGGAAGCTTCAATCCGTTGTTCAGAGAACGATCTGCTCCTGTCGGGCCGCCTTCAACGGCCAGAGGCCCGCGCAGCTTCGAGAGAAGGTGCGTGGAAACCGGGAAGACCTTCACACCATCGCGCGTCACCGGAACTTCGTAGAAACGATCCGGCGTCAGATTGATGTTCTTTTGAACATACCAGTCCAGATCCGTGAAGGTGACGACAGCAGCAATGCGCGTAGCTTTGACGGTAAGCGTGGTGCCATTCAACCACCATGCGGGCAACGGATCTTCGTTGGCGCCTGTGAGCGGATCGTCGTTGATCGTGAACTGCAGCTTGTCATCGAACGTCGCGTTGTCGCCGCGAATAATCGCGATCTTGACGTCCACGCTCTGCGCCGGATTTGCGACGTTCGTGATGCGAACCTTCTGGCCTTCCAGGAAACCATCGGCAAGCCAGCTGGAGGCATCCGTGCGCACGATTCGGCGGAAAGGTGTGCCGGCAGCGATCCCGATCTCAAACGCGATCTGCCCCTGGAAGTCACCTTCGCGCGTGAGATCGCTGAGCGCGACGCTATCCAGAACCTCGACGGGCACCGCCGGATTCCCGCCCATGAACGCCGTTGTCAGCGTGATCTTGTTGTGAGTAACGCCCTGGACATAGTAATCGCCGTTGAAGCCCGCACCCGCGCCGCCAATCCGGATCTGTTGACCTGCCTCGAAACCTTCCTCGACAAAGCTTCCAAGATCCGCACCGGTGCCTCGAGTGAGTGTTCCCAGCCCGGACTCCTTATCAAAGATCACGCTTCCCACGAACAGTTGCGAGGGCCGGAGTCCACCGATCTCCTCGATGGTCGGAGCTGCACCATCAACTTGTGTCACATCAGCGAGACCGTCAGTAAGGATCGCCACCTTCACGGCCGTTGCGCCAGGCAGTGCCCCTTCAGGCCCCTCCGGTTGTTTGGTTAGCCGGATCGTATAGTTGTCCGTCTTCGTCTCGTTCAGCGGTGTCGTGAGATCGTCAACGATCATCAGCGTGCTTCCCGCACTCTCGAGAACGACCGCACCGGCAGATTCGTTGTCGATTACTTCGACGTCAAGCAAGCCGGCGCCGGATCGCAGGTTCGGAAAAACGTAGTTGGGATTGGTCGACGACTGCATCTCAAAGAACACGACCGCGGTGCCCGGATCTTCGCGCCGCGAGTCATCCCACGCCTGAACGCCGACGCGCACCGGAATGTTCCAGTTCCCGGAGTTAAAGGTGATTGTGTAAGTCGCCGGATCGTCGATGAACTGACTGTTCAAATCCCCAGGATCAGCGATGTCGATCAGCCTGATCTGTTCATCGCTGTTCGGACTCAGAGAAAGGTGAAGGACAACTGTGCCGCCGGGATCCATCGCCAACTGGACAAGGATCTCGTCGGTGTAACCGGTGACCGCTGTACCTTCGATCGTGATCGTGCGCTGGTCCTCGGTCGTGGTTCCCGGCTCAACTTCGAGTACGTAAACGCCAGGCGTGTCGTTATCGCGTACGAGTACTTCAACATTCCTTACGTCGGCGCCGTTGAAAGGATCGACGCCGATGATACCGGACGAAAGTACAGTGTGCTGAACGACGACAACTCGGTCGCCTTCCGATCGCAGATCGTCGGGGGCATAGAGATAGACCGTTTGAGGCGCGCTCCAGTTCGTATGATCGAACCTTAGAACGATCGCGCGGTTGTTAACCTGGACCGGCGATCCATTGACGGTAACGGTCCGCTGGAAGTCGCCATCCACCGGCACACCAGGATCCAGGTTGCTGATCCAGATCGAATCGCCGGCACCGTCAGTCAGCGGGCTCGGGTTGTGGAGCGTGTTGCGTTCCTCTTCTTCGGGAGAACGCGCGGCAGAAACGGTAACGTAGACCACCTGGCCAACGAATAGCTGCTTGCCCAATTCGACGGTATACGTATCAACCTTTACAGGGCCGCCCTCACGCACGGCAGTGAACCCGTCGGACTCCTTGATCACGACGACGCCTTGATTGGCGGATGCCACGTTGTAATCGAAGCCATCGATCGGAAGGCCATCATAGAGAGGATCGCCATCGGCGGGATCGCCGGTAATCGTTCCTTCTGAGGTCAGCAGGTGGTCCACAGACCCTGTGGCGCCTTCGAGCTCGCGCGTGATGATGTCTTCGGTCACATCACCGGTAACGTTGATCGTGTCGCTTCCCAGACCGCCGATCACGCGATAGGCCACGCCAAACGCGGTGGACTGCACGAAGAACTCGTCGTCACCCTCGAGACCATCGACTTCGACCACCTCAACATTCGCGTAACGAACGTTCAGACCGGCTCCGAAGATGCCCTTCTCTGTGATTGCGAAATCGTCGGCAAACTCTGTTCCCAGAATCGCCAGCTTGTCGAAGCCGGTCCCGCCATCGACCGATACAGGCGAATTGACGTTGTAGCGGACTTCGTCTTCTCCACCACCGGCACGGATATCGGGCTCGCGAGCCACAGAGAATCCCAGGCCGATGATCGGCTGAGCCACGCCGTCTTCATCGAGCACGATCACATCGTCGCGCCAATCGTTCGGTGTCTGGTCGGCGTCCGCCTTGTTCTTCACGCCATCGCCGTTGGTATCGACAGTGACGGCGTCCAGATCGCGAGCATCGATGAACCCGTCGTTATTCCAGTCCTTCGTCGAGACCGCGGCGAGGGCGAACGCACGCACGACAAACAGATCGCTGTCGTCGTCGCCTTCCAGACGGAGTTCTGCCTGGTTGGAGTACACGGTGAAGACGTCGTTGCCGGTTCCGCCGTGAACCAGCATTGGGGCATTGCTGCCCGGGCTCAGCCAACCTCGCGTTGTTGCGACGAGCTCAGGGAAGACATCCTGCTTCAGCAGCTTGCCTTCGGGGATATCCCGCTTGTTGCCGAAGATCTGGCCAATCTGGAAGGTGTCATCGCCTTTGCCGCCGTCGAGGGTGATTGTCGTGGTGGTGTCGTCCGAGGCGAAATAGTCGTTGCCACCATAGCCGAGAACCGTAAGACGACCGTTCAACCCGCGGTCATAGTTGATGCGCTGAACCTCGTGTGAATCTTCGTTAAAGCGGATTATGTCCTGATACGTGTCGAGCGTGCCGTGGAGCATAGCCACGAAGCCGGCACCGTCTGCCGTCTCGCCGGGCAGCTCCCGTGCGGAACGCAACAGGAAGGTGTCATCCGTCGGGTACTTGTTGCCAAAACCGTCAATCCCGTTCTGATTCGAATCGAAACCGTGAATCGTCGCTTCATCGACCCCATCGTTCGGCTGGCCCGTATCCAGAATGTTGATGATGTAGTTGCGTTCATCGACACCGTTACTGCCGAGCGTGTAGATATCGTAGTAGTCGGTGTCCGCCTGGCCGTCGAGAGTAAGGGTATGCCGCGGATCGAGCGTGGGCGCACCGGTGACAGGGTCGATCGTAACCTGCACCAGCAAACCCGTCACCGGATTGATGTACTCGCCGTCGGGCGACGTCACGGTCGCCGTGTCCTGGAGGTAGTAGACCTTAAAGCGATCCTCGCCATCATTGCCGGGCGTACCGGGCGTGCCGATGCTGCCTGGAGTCTGGCCGCCGTGGGCAATTGTCCTGGAACCCAGGAAGATGTATCCCGGATCGCCGTGATTGGTGCCGCCAGCGCTACCGAACGTATCGCCGAACTGGAGCGTATCGACGTCGTTGTTGCCCCAGATTTCTGTGGTGTGCGTTGGACCGGAGGTCACTCGCGACTTCGCAACGCCGACAGGGTTACCTCCGACCTGGCTTCCCGCCGTCACCAGCACCGCATTCGCGATAATGCTGCCGCGAAGCACCATATCGGTACCGCGCCCGGGGTCCGGATCTACTGCCGACATCACGCCGTCGGCCATGTTCGCGTCGCCAAAGATATCGATGTCCAGGGCCGCGATGATCTCGCTGTGCGGATCGAGAGTGATGTCGTCACCCACAACAAGAGTGACTGAACCCTGCTCGGCGAAGATCTGACCTCGCGGAGCATTGCGCTGCGCGTCCGGATGGTTGCCGGGCTCTGTCGTGGTGTCTTCTGCAAAGCGCGCCATGCCGGTGATCAGAAGATTGAGATCGTCGTCCTCGATAGCCGGAGCGTTATCTCGAACAGTGAGGCGGATGTTGCCCACGTAGGTGTGCGCCAGCACCAGATTGAGAGTTGAGGCCGTTTCGGTGAGGTAGATGTGACGCGTGGCTTCGAGGCCAACATCGCCGGATCCGCCCACCGAAGAATTAATCTCGAGGTCATTGAACTCGGCACCGATATCGGAACTCGCGCCGTTAGCGTCAATGTCGATGGAAATGCCGATGACATCGGCGGCACCATCCATATCGGAATCCGCGCCGCCCGGCCGACCTTCAAGGATCGAACCTTCGACCGTTCGCAACGAGACATTGGCTTTCGTCTGCACCAGGTCCACGCGCATCCGGTTGAGCAGATCGCTGAGATAGATGCCCGCAGTCGATGCTGCTGCCGTGTCGGTGGCGGTGAGTACGCCGTTACTGACATTGCGATCGACGTTGATCTCCAAAAAGTTGTTGGTCAGTCCGATACCGCCAAACACCAATCCCGTACCCGCTGTCATCGTGATGTCGTCGCCGGTGACATCGATCGTCGGCTGACCGTCGGCATCGAGGATTTTCTCGGGTGAGAACAGCGTCACATCGCCCGCTGTCGAGTGAATATGGCCGACCTGCATGTCCCCCGTGATTTCGGCCGCCGTAATGTTGCCGTTCGTGGTCAGGAAAATCTGCTCGATGTCGTCTTCCGACGAGCCGGTGCTCCAGTCAACATCGGTGTAAATAACGAAGTGGACCGTCGTGTCGGGCACATCTTCGGTCACCAATGCGCCGTAAGGTGTACCTCCGATGACGGTCGTCCGGTACGGGCGCGGCTCACCGTAAAACGCAGTGGTGGTGATATGGCCGATGTCGATGTCGTCGCCTGCAAGCACCTCGAGGAACGTGTAGGTCGATTCCACTTCGTTTCCGCTGGTGCCGTAAGAACGTCGGATGAAGTTGTAAAGGCTCTCTCCGGTGACGTCCGGGCTGAAGTGGTCGAAGTATTCTCCCGTGCGCGCCTGGGGTGTGACCAGATCCGGCGGATTGAGCGTGCGGACAGTGATGCCATCGATATCAGACAGATTACTTCCTGCCTTTGAATCATTGATGACGACATCGACATCATCACGTGCAGCGATGTGGTCGATCGTGACGGCAAGCGTCGTTGCCGCGATTGCCTGGGAACGATCGTTGAGCGTGATATCGAGCACAGCATCGCCGCCGGCGTCGGCTTCGAGAGAGACCTCTCGAAGGGTCGGAATGTCAGGGAGCCGGACGGCGTGTGTGATCCGGACCAGTTCAACCATCAGCGGCTTCCGGCCGCCGGCTGCGTTCTGGTTGCCGATGTCGCCGGTTGCGTCAACGTCGAGTGTGTTCGTGCGGATCAGGCCCTCGTCGTAGATCGCGGGAGGCAAGGCGGGCTGCTCGACGACGAGATTCCGCTCGTCCACACGGATGTTGCCCCGCTGATTCTCAATCGTGGTGAACCCGATCGTGTTTTCGATGCCGCCAAGCAGGATGATGTCGCTGGAGACATTGCTGCCCGCCGTGCGGTTGCGAATCTCGACGTCGGTCTGCGGGTAGAACAGCTTTACGTCGAATTCGAAGGTGACACCAGGGACTGAGGGACTGAGTGAAACGTTGTTCGGGAACGGATCGGTAAATCTGATGTCATCGACCTGTATTTCGACAACCGGAGACCCATCGCTCGTGTCGATATGGTTGATCACCAGGTCGAACACGGAGTCGTTGATGATCTTTACGTAGTCCCAGGTGCGCTGGCTCTCGACCAGCCCATGGTTACCCCAGATGATGCTGTCCACGCCTGAGACGGCGTTCGTGACGAACGTCAGCTTACCGGCTTCGTCATAAATGATGTCGTCGAGAATAACCTGCGGGTTGCCCACATTCGCTGCGGTGAGCGTATCCCCCACATCCTTGCCGGCATTGACACCGAGGAACTCGACATTGGTCAACTGGATGATCTTGCCGGTCTGGTCGATCACCAACTCGGGATTGGGCTCACCGACGAGAATGACGTGAGACTCCCAGAAGATTTGCCTGTTCGGAGAAGTTGTTCCGGTGTTGTTCTTGCCACCTGCATAGCCAAGGAGGTTGAAATCAAGGATCTTGACATTGGCCAGGGCTTCGGAACGGTCGGCGTCGCGAGTCACTGAGGCCGAATTCTCCGAATCAACAAGAACATCGCTGGCCTGGAGGAAGGAGTCATGCCTGCCGCTGACGCGGGTCAGGCTGTCGTAATTGACATTCGCAGTGGAGTCAACAGTAACGGGAATCGGGTTGAAGATGTCTACAATCAAGTCGATGAGGCTTGCGATGAAATCGGCAACAGCATTGTCGTAATCCAGATACAGGGCATCGCTGTGTGCTTCAAGCTGAGTATTGTAGTGCGTGGCGTAGAGTTCAATATCCCCATTGGCTTCGATTGCGGACCCGCCGTCCAGAATCGTTTCAACCAGGTCCCACGTCTGCACACTTGCCGAAGAAATCGAGTTGGCAACGGGAATTGCATCGTTGTCTGAAACAACAGTTGCGTTGGCCGACCACTCGGTTACCAGTCCCGAGCCATCGGTTTCCACATCGCCCGTGGTCGCGTTTATGTTTGACTGGCTGCCGGCTCGAGAAGCAATAACGACAAGGTCCGCATTTATGTCTGAATCGTCATTGAGCACGACCTGGCTCAGTGCGCGATCACTACTGCTACCGACCAGAATCGTCCCACTCGCGTTGGCGAATCCGGCTAACGCGGTAGCGTCGGCCTTCGATGTGGTGCCCGCGTCGAGTCCAACGCGAGACTCAATGAGGACCGTCCGTCCAGCCTCAATCGTTGCATCGGAGGAAACAAGGACGTCGTAGTCGAGATCCGTGAGAGCATCCGCGTCCGCGGATGTAACCGCGGCAAAGGAGCCGTTGGTATCCGCCTTCGAGCTCACTATTTGCACGCCAGTGGCGAAGATCGCGACGTCGCCAGCGGCGAAGATGGTTCCACTGCCGATATTGGTGAGTACGTGGTTGTCGGAGTTGGCCGTCGCGTCGCTTTTCCCGATCGCAATTCCGCCAGCCGTTAAGTTCGAAGAAACAGCCCGAGCTCGAGCGATCGAAGACGCTTCTATCAGAACGTCATCGGCGCGCAGGATGTTTGCGTTGACGAGCGTCTCGACATCGGGATTGGAAGTAGCGGTAGCGTTTCCAGAGTTAATAGAAACCAATCCACCGCCGGCTCCTGTTGAGTTCGCGAGAACCTGGCTACCCTGGTGCACCGCCCTGATGGAAAGGTCGTCACCGGCCTGGATGAACCCCGTGCCGACGACCGCCTGGACTGTGGGATCCGACTTCGCATTCGTCGTCAATCCCGCAACCTGAATCAGGCCACCGCTCATTGAGTCCGCCAACGCATCAGAGTCGGTG
>Ga0068859_100000766_pt1 | contig 32424 bp, 26 predicted proteins | sample KBSSwiS22_FD_66585 | JGI IMG/M metagenome (GOLD analysis project Ga0068859, IMG submission 66585) | Switchgrass rhizosphere microbial communities from Kellogg Biological Station, Michigan, USA - KBS Switchgrass S2-2 | ecosystem: Host-associated > Plants > Roots > Rhizosphere > Soil ...
GCCCGCGCGGGCGAAGGTAGCCAGACCTGCAGCCAGGAGCGCCTGGCGCGTCGACCTCATCCCGTTGCCGTTCGGCACGTCAGAGGGGCTGAGACTGCTCTCCACGTCATCCTGTCTGGGCTGCAAGTTATCCGGCACGGGAAAGTGTAGCAAGGGTCGATAAGCAGGCGCCGGGTTCGCGCCCTCAACGAGACCGTGATTTCCGTATCAGCGGACAAAGATCGTTGGGTCGCTCGACCGGGACGCGCCCGACTCCGCTCGCGGGGACCTGGACGACGACACGCTCCCAAGGGAGCCCCGTCACAACGTCCCCGGTAGGCCCACCCTGTCGCGCTCTCTTCGACCCATGCGAGGCCGGTCAAAAGCCCGCGAGCGTCCGTCATGACGCCGTGCCATTGTTCGGATACGTCCCTGCGGGGACGTCTGGGCCGCCGAGCCGAGGTTGGTCATCGAACGTGGCGTCGAGATATCGACGCGGCCGACGTGCATGGCTCGACGTAGGCGAGCTTCCGGGGGAGGTCTTCGAAGTTGCCTGCAGTCGGGCGGTGCGCCCGTCCGGTCGACTCGGAGGAACCTCGATCGACCCCAGATGCACTGGACATGCGCTGGTGCTGGAAGCTCAGCGAGGAGCAGGCTGTGTACGACCTGCTCGAGCGGTGCGAGACACCTCGGCAGTGGGAGTTTCGTGACGTGAGCAGTCCTTCGGTGCCGGCCGGCCCGACGATCCGCGACACAAACGCGCCCTCGAGTCTGCTCCCCTTCACCCGGAGGAGCGCGGGGCGGGTCGATGCCGTCATGGACGGCGTCCTCGGGACCGACCTCGGATCGGTCGCACCGTGACCGCGGACCGCCCTACGTCGCTCTTCCAGGTACTGGACGCGCAGGCCGACGCCCTGGGTGACCGCATCTTCCTCAACGTGGACCAGGACGCCATCTCATACGCGGGGCTGCGTGAGCGCTCCGAGCGCTTCGCGGGGGGTCTGCAGCAGCTTGGTCTCGATCGAGGCGACCGGGTGGCCGTGCTGACCGAGAACTCGATCGAGTTGGTCATCACGCTGTTCGCGTGCGCTCGGCTGGGACTGGTCCTTGTCCCCCTCAACATGTACCTGCGCGGCGAGTTCCTGTGCTTTCAGCTCGCGAAGTCCGGCGCTGCCGCAGCCGTCGTGGACGCCCCGGGTCTCGAGGCCGTCCGCGCCATCGAGTGGCCGCCTTCCCTGCGCCACGTCATCGTGACCAGCGTTGCTGCGGCCGCCGGCGAACTGGTGTTCGACGCGCTCGCCCAGACACCTCCGGTGACCGACCGGGTCGCTCTCAGCTCGTCCGACCCGGCGGCCATCATGTTCACGTCAGGGACGACTGGGATGCCCAAGGGCTGCGTCCTCCCGCACGGCGTCTTCACCCGCTGGCACCCGGTACACCACGAGGCGGGATACATCCTCCCCGGCGACGTGATGATCACGCCCTCACCGATGTTCCACCAGGGCTTCCTCGGCGCGATGCTGACACCCGCGCTGTGGTCCGGCGCATCGGTCATGTGATGCGTTCACTCAGGTCGCCCTCCTGGGAATCAGAGAAGCAGGATCGGAATGACAACTGACCCGCGAGCAGGCCGAGGCGCGTCATCACCGCGGGCGGCGGACCGGGCAACGGTTGGCCGATACGACACTAAGAATTCGTAATGAAAGTGGAGATCCGGAATCGCCGTTGCGGTGCACGACGAAGTCGACGCGGCACCTGGCCCGCGAGTTGACCCGGGCAGGGCCTGTCGTCAGCGATTCCGTCGTCGCGAAGATCCTGAAGTCGGCGGGCTACAGCCTGCAGTCGACCCGCAAGACGCTGGAAGGCGCGCAGAGCCCCGACCGCGACGCCCAGTTCCGATACCTGAACACCACCGCGGCGGCGTACCTGGCCGCCGACGACCCGGTGACCAGCGTCGACACGAAGAAGAAGGAGCTGGTCGGGCGCTTCACCCAGGCCGGCCAGGAGTGGCATCCCACCGGTGGGGCGGAGCGGGTCGAGACCGACGACTTCCCGCAGCTGGCCGGCGGGAAGGCAATCCCCTACGGCGTCTACGACGTCGCCGACAACACGGCCTGGGTGTCGGTCGGCATCGACCACGACACCTCCGCGTTCGCCGTCGCCACCATCAGAAAATGGTGGGAGAAGATGGGCCGCGACAAGTACCCGGACGCCCGGCGGCTGCTCATCACCGCCGACTGCGGCGGCTCCAAAAGAAGGCCATCCCGATCAGCAGACACAACTTCCACGGCGAGTGGAACTACACCATCAAGCCGGCAGCCAACTAACCTATATCAATCCGGCTCCTAAGAATGAAGCTCCAAGAACGCCGCCACCTGGCGCGTCACCAACTCTGCAGTCGCGGACACAACGGGGTCACGCCAGAAGCCGTGTTCCGCACCGAGCCACCGGGCTGCGACGACCTGCACCCCAGCCTCCACCAGCAGCTGGACGAGTCTCTCCCCCTCGTCGCGCAGCATGTCGACCTCGGCGGTCAGGACGAGAGTCGGCGGCAGCGTGTGGAGGGCAGTCGATCGCAGGGGGGCGACGTCTGGATTGACCAGATCGGCCGCCGAAGACGTGTACTGATCCCAGAAGACGGTCGCATCCGCGGCGCTCGCCCCTGGGACCGCGTTCTGGTATGAGTCAAAACCTGCCGTAGGGTCCAGGAAGGGATAAATGAGGACGAGGGCACTGAAGCGCCCGGGGTTCCTCAGCGCTGTCACCAACGCGAGGTTGCACCCGGCACTGTCTCCCTGCAGGAAAGCGCGGCCACGGAGACCGACGCTCGGCCCACGGGCATCGAGCCAGTTCAGGACCGCAGCGACGTCGTCGAGCTGAGCAGGAAAACGGTGGTGGGGCGCCAGTCGGTAGTCGATGCTCAGAACGGGTAGGCGGCTCCGGTTGGCGAGGCGGCGTGCCGCTCGGTCGTGACCATCGGCGTCGAAGCGGGCGAATCCTCCACCGTGGACGTAGACGACGTAACCGACATCGGAACCGGCAATCGTCGGCTTGTACAACATGCAGGGCACGCCGTGGGCGTCGACAGGGGTGACCTCTTCTACTTCCTATGGAGCCCCCGGGGCTGCAGCACCCGGGCGATCCACGGTCACGGTCGACTGCGATGCCGATTCACTCAGAGTCCGGGGGTGGGTATCCATAGTGCAATCCTGCCCGCACCACTAGCTCACCGTCAATCCACTTCTTACAACGTGCCGTCAAGTGACTGACTCGCGATGAACTGAGGTCGGCGGTCTATGCCCCGAGGGCTCCACGGTATACCGAGGGCACGACGATGCGCCGGCCAGCTGTTGCCGAACGGGCGGGGGCGCGGTCGGGTCGCGCCAAGGGTTGAGGAGCCCGCCGCCCGGAGTCGCGTCAGATAACGCCGTCGCGCACCAGGTCGTCTATCTCCTCGCTGCTCATCCGGAGGATCTCCCGATACACGTAGTCGTTGTCCTCTCCGTAGTTCGGGCCGTGCCGATCCGGGAGGCCGCCCTGGTACGGCGGCGTGTGGCTGAACCGAGTCGGAGGGGTCTTCGCCCGCCAGGACCCGATCTCGGTCTGCTGGAACTCCATGAGCCACTGGAGATGACGCAACTGCGGATCCCACTCGCACCGGTCCTCCGTCGACTCGCAGATCCCCGCTGCAACTCCAGCGGACTGGAGAGCGGTCATGAGCTCCACACCGTCCCACTTCAGCGTCTCGGCGTCGATGGCTGCGTCGAGGAGATCCGCGTTGGCCATTCGCAACGGCAGAGTCGCGAATCGCTCGTCATCGGCCAGCTCGTGCGCGCCGAGGACTCGGATGACCCGGATCCAGTCGGCCTGGTCGAACGCCGCGATCGCTATCCATCGGTCGACCCCGCGCACGCGGTAGATCCCGTGTGGGGCGGCCACTTTGTACGGCGAACGATTGCCGTACCGACTCCAGCTCCGGCCGTTCACCGAATGGTCGAGAACCGCTGTACCGGAAAGGTATATGCCGGCTTCGACCTGCGACGAGTCGATCCAACACCCCCGTCCGGTCGTCTTCTGCCGGAACAATCCGGCGGTCATGGCCAAGGCGATCTGGTAGGCGCCGAACCAGTCGAGGTACGAGTACCCGATACCGGCCGGCGGTGCGGGCTCGGGGAGCCCCGACATCTCGCTGAGGCCTGACATCGCCTGAGCTGTCGGACCGAAGCTCTTGAGGCGTCCGTAGACGCCGGCCTGTCCCATGCCGGATTGCTGGACGTAGACGAGCCGCGGATTCAGCGTGCGCAGCACGTCGTACCCCAGGCCCATCCTCTCCATGGTGCCCGGCGAGTATCCCTCCACGAGGACGTCTGCCTCGACGATGAGCCTCTTGAGAATCTCCCGACCGCGTTCGCTCTTGAGGTTGAGGCTGATCGCCCGCTTGCCGGTGTTGTTCTCCATGAACCCGCCTGTGCGGTTCAGACTCGGGGTGTCCTTGGACGGCACGGGCTCGGTCGCGGCGTCTCGCTCGGCCCTCAGGCCCTCGGGGACGAATCCACCACCGATCCGTTGCATGTCGATCTTCGACGAGTGCTCGACTTTGATGACCTCGGCACCGAGCGCCGCGAGGAAACGGCCCCCTCCAGCGCTGGCCAGGATCCATCCCAGGTCCACGACTCGCACGCCGCCCAAAGCCCAAGGCTTGCCCCAGCGACTCACGTCCGAACCCCGCGCGTAGTGCTGAGTCCTGTCCACCAGGTCGGGGAACCGTGGCCGGTCGTCAGGGTGCCGTAGGACCACGTCGTTGTGTTCGCCCAGGAGGGGCGCCTGGGGTCCGCATCGCCAGGGCACGTCCGGCGAGAACCACTTGGCCCCGACGTGGGTGATCATGCGGCCCGAGTCCCGGTCCGGCAGCCGGACGAAGGTGCCTCGCTGTGACCAGTGCAGGTCGTCCGCGTTCTCCTCGGGCTTGCGCACCGGAGCCCAAGGCAGGCCCCGTTCCTGGGCCTCGAGCCACAGGTGCCTGTCGAAGGTGTAGCCCCCCACGAGTCTGCCGACGATCGCGTTCGTGCGCCGGATCCCGGCCGCTTGGCGCAAGTAGTCGGGATCTTGGAATTCCTCCCCCGCTACTTCCTCCGCATAACCGTGCTCGGCGAGCATCGTCAGCAGCCCACCCAGGGGGGAGCCGACCCCGGGGAGGTAGGACTGGTACGGAAGCACCCACCTCCCGTCCTTGGACATCACGATGCCGGGTGTCGCCGGGAGATTCTGCGCCGACGAACTGCTGTTGCTCGGGAACGAGTGCCTGCAGGTGGCCCGATAATGCGGGGCGCGCCGATAGACCCAATCCGGCAAGTCGGTCTCGGTGTTCTTGGCGACCACGTCGTGCACGGCGGTGGACAGCGCCTGCGACTGCCCCGTCTGGAGCCGGTAGCACAGTGCCGCGATGATGGACATCGCCGTCACCTCACCGGCGATGTGGTACGACTGCCACATCTGCGGCGCCACAGGAGGGAGGTCGTACTCCCCCGTGGGCGTCGGGTCGTAGCCACAGTTCATGACCACTCCCCCCAGCGCCAGATGCACCAGGTCACTGCCCCGGTAGTCCGCCCAGGGCCCGTCGTCGCCGAATGGCGTGATGCGCGCGTAGATCACGCCCGCGTTGATCTGCGACATGGCGTCGTAACCAAGCCCGCGCTCCTCGAGGTAGTGGCGGGGGCGGGTGTCCAGGACGACGTCTGCGGTCTTGATGAGGCGGGCTAGTTGGTCACGGCCATGCTCCGATTCAAGGTCGACGGTGACCCCGCGTTTACCGAAGTTGTAGTGCCAGAAGTACAGGCTCTTGTCCGGGTGCGGATCGTCGCCCGCGAACGGGCCGTATGACCGGGTGCACTCTCCACCCAAGGGCTCCACCTTGATGACATCCGCCCCCAGCCCGGCGAGGACCTTTCCGCAGTACTCGCCTAGTTCATCTGCGAGTTCCAGGACTCGGACGCCGGAGAGAAAGCCACCTGCATCGGCCTGCGCTTCCCGATTCACTTGCTGCTCCTCGTGTGTCGGACGCGCTGCCCGTCGCCCAACTCGGTGTGGACTCTCCCAGCCCCTGCGCCGAACCAGCTCGCCGCCCGAGGTTCGGACGACAGAGCCTGCGGCGACGTGTCGCTAGCGGCTCAACGCTCCCGCCCTGCCGCAACCCGGCCCCAGCACCTCGAACCACGGGACGTACACGTCGTCGCGCGTGGACGAGAAGACCGCCCGGACGGGATCTCCGACCCTGACGTCACTGCCCTCGCGGGCCAGGAGACCGACGATCTGTGTACGAACGCCCTCGTCGAGCTCCACCACACCTACCACGAAGGGGGCCCAGCTCGGATCGTCATCCGCAGGCACGTAGTGCACGCGGGTCACCGCATGGACCACGCCGGCACCGGAGGCCCTGGCCCACTCCAGGCCATGCTCCAAGCAGTTCTGGCAGGTGGCGAGTCGTGGCACGGGCCAGGCCCAGGCACCACACGACGGACAGTGGCGCAAAAGCAGTTCTGAGCGGCCGGCGGCCTCGAAGAACGGCTCCGACTCAGGATCCGGCACCGGCGAGGGCCGTGCGGACAGCTGGTCGTCACGCATGGTGGGCCACCGCCCGTCCAGACCCTTCGAGGGGACTGAGGATCACCGTGGAATGGTGGTTCAGGAAGCCCCCGCTCCCACTGACCATGACGTGATCGCAATGGGCGACTTGCCGCTCGCCAGCAGTACCGCGGGCTTGGATGATTCCTTCAGACAAGGGCGTGAAGCCCCAGGCGTAGTAGCCGGACAACTGGCCGCCTCCTGTGTTGCAGGGCAAGGAGCCGCCAACTGCGAGGCGCCCGTCTGCGACGAACGGCCCACCCTCGCCCTTCGGACAGAATCCGTAGTCCTCGAGGGTCACGAGAACCGTGTACGTGAAACTGTCGTAGATCTGCAGGACGTCGACGTCCTCGAGGCCGATCTCGGCTTGCTGCAGCGCCTGCCGGCCTGCAGCGACGGCACCGGTGTGGACCCCGTGGTCGCGACCGGGCCGACCGGGCTCGCCCGGGTGCCCCTGTCCGACCCCACGGACGAAGACGGGCGGGTGGGGACCGTCCTTAGCCGTGTCCGCAGACGTCATGATCACGGCCACAGCACCGTTGGAGGTCAGACAGCAATCCAGCAGCCGGAAAGGCTCTGCGATCATCCGCGATGACTGATGGTCCTCGATCGTGATTGGCTCCCTCTTCTGAGCCAAGGGACTGAGCGAAGCCCACTGCCGCTGAGCCACCGCAATAGCTCCCAACTGTTCGCTCGTCGTACCGAACAGATGCATGTGGCGACTGGCGGCCAAGGCGTAGCGGATCGCCGCCTGCCCTCGGTCACCATAGGTACGACCAAGTCCCTCCAGCCCCGGTGCGGGCCCCACCGGCACCCCGTATCGGGAGTTCGCGACCGAGGTCTCCCGACGCAAGGGCGCGTCCGCGAACACGAGGGCGACGACCGACGCCAGGCCGGCCTCGATGGCGAACGACGCGTACTGCACCATCGACCCAGCCGTCGCGCCTCCCGCCGACATCGTGTTGAGGAACGTGAGGTCGGCCAGCCCCAGGGCGTCCTGCAAGTTGTTCCGGACTTCCGACGACATCATGTTGCCGTTGACGAGCAGCCCGTCGATCTTCGACTTCGGCAGCTTGCAGTCCTCCAGCGCGAGCTTCACAGCTTCCGCAGCGAGGTCCAGCGCAGTGACGTCATAGCGACGCCGTGTCATGTCGGTGATTCCCAGCCCGATTATCGCCGTCCTACCGGAGACCACTGCTGTGTGCCCTCACGTGCATCACTCCTCAAGTCCACGTGCCCATCGAGCGGAGCAGTCGGCCCCGACCGTTCGTCCGTCCGTTGCGGTGCTCACGCCCGGGGGGTTCCGCCGCGCTGGCGCCTTACCGGAACTCGACGCCCTCGAACGTGCCGGCCTCGCGCCAGTCCCGCAGGATATCGAAGAACTCCGATGCGCTGCCGCCATACACCAACTGGTATCTATTGGGCCTGTCGTCGGCGACGTTTGCGTTGCTGAAGCGAGTGGGCGGGCAGGCGAGCCAGAATTCCTCATTGTAGGACGCGGCCTTCTGCATCCGCGCCTGCCACGCGATCTCGGCAGCCTCAGTCACCTCGATCTCGGACGCACCGCTGTCGAAGAAGTGGCGCACGATGTGGGTAAGGTGGTCGACCTGCTCCTGGAGCGTCTGCGAGAAGTTCACGCTCAGCGCAGTCTGCGTGTAGCCGAGCATGAAGCAGTTCGGGAAGCCATGCGTCTGCAGGCCGTGGAGGCTCGAGAGGTTGTTATTCCACTTGTCGCGCAGCCTCAAGCCGCCCGAACCGACGACTTCGAACCCCAACTTCTCCGCATACGGCGACAGGGTGTCAAACCCTGTAGCGAACACGAGGCAGTCGATGGGGTAGTCGACGCCACCCGCCACGAGCCCGCTCGGCGTGATCCGGGAGACGCCAGCGCCGTCGGTGTCGACCAGGGTGACGTTGGGCCGGTTGAACGCCGCCAAGTACTCGTCATGGAACGTCGGCCGCCTGCAGTGGAGCCGGAAGTACGGCTTCAGTGATTCCGCGACGTCCTTCTCATGGACGATCTGGTCGATCCGGTCACGAACCCGCTGCATCACGCGGAAGTCGGCGAGCTCCTGCTCCTCGGGAGTCGGCGCCTCGGCCGTCTCGCGGCTCAGGTTGCCCGAACCCGCGCCCGAGAGAGACGCGAACTCCTTCGTCCAGTTGTCCGAGACGAGGTCCACCTCCGTCGGACGCCCCGACACGACCTCCCCGAAGTTCCTGATCCGCTCCCGCTGCCATCCCGGCTTCAAGGCAGCGGCCCATTCGGGATCAGTCGGCTGATTGTCACGGGCGAAGATGGTGGTCGGCGTCCGCTGGAAGACCAGGAGCTCCTTGGCGTACTCGGCCAAGTGAGGTGTCACCTGGACAGCGGTGGCCCCTGTACCGATCAGGGCCACCCGCACGTCAGCCAACTTGGTCAAACCACCGTTGCTGTCTCCCCCGGTGTACTCGTAGTCCCAACGGCTGGTGTGGAACATCTTGCCCTGGAAGTCGTGGATGCCGGGAATACCCGGCAGCTTGGGCTGGCTGAAGTCGCCCGAGGCCAGCACTAATAGGGACGTGCGGACTTCGTCGCCTCGGTTAGTGGTGACGATCCACGCGTGCTCACTCGAGTCCCAGCGAGCCCCCGTGACGGTGGTCTGCAGCAGCGCGTGCTCGTACAGCCCGTACTTCTGAGCGAGCTTCCGCAGGAAGTAGAAGATCTCGGGTTGGTGGGCGTACTTCTCCCCCGGTACGTAACCCACTTCCTCGAGCATCGGCAGGTAGATGTACGACTCGACGTCGCACTGAGCCCCGGGGTAGCGGTTCCAGTACCAGACCCCTCCGAAGTCGGCTCCGTTGTCGATCACACGCACGCGCTCGACGCCGGCCTCCCGAAGGCGTGCGGCCGCAGTGAGCCCGCCGATTCCACCGCCGACGACGACGACATCGACGACGTCACGAACTGCGGGTCGGCTGTCCTCCGGCTCCGCGGCCTGATCTTGAGCCAACTCCGGGAACGCGTTGAGCGGAACGCTCGCCTTGTCAGCGAGGATGCTCCGAAGGCGCTTGTCGCGCTCCGCCCGGTACCGCGCCCTGACAGCGTCGAGATCAACATCGTGTCCGGACACCGATCGCCTCCTCTTCCTCAGCTCGGGACCCGCCATGGGCATCGCCACAAGATATTGCGGCGTCAAGTTCATGACAAGCGGTCTTGCCAGTCCCCCGTCGCAGGGCTGCGGCGAGGTAGCACATCGATCTCGATCGACTACGCAATGTGGTGACGTCGGTGGCTCCCTCGCGGGGCTGGGAGCCCGGCAGCGTGGTTTCGGCAATGCGCGCGGTCAGCAGCTGGCCAGGCGGACCGGAGTAGCCTTTCGCCCGCTCGTCGCTGAACACCTGGCGCGATCGGGGCAGGCGTCTTCGATGGGTTTGGGAAACGGCGAGTAATGCGATGGGAGAATTTGGTACCAGCGTTGTGAGAGGAGTGGCCTCCTGTTCGGACAATGAAAGCGCCAACCACCATTGTCCACACGGACAGAAGGCCACCACGTGTCATCATGCCAGCCTGACCCCGGCATGTCCACCGTCCCGTTCGACGTCGAGCGCTGTGACATCATAAGTCTCCTGGGACTGCTGGGAGAGATTCCCGATCCGCGGCGCAGACGGGGAAAGATCTACAGTCTTTCTTTCGTTCTGGCCGTGGTACTTGTCGCGACGCTGACCGGCGCGAAATGCCTGCGTGATCTCCACCGTCGGGCCGCCGACCTCCCACAGCCTCTTCTCGCCCGCCTGGGGGCTCCACTGGACCATTTCCACGGAAACTGCAGGGCGCCTTCGGAAAAGACGGTCCGCATGCTCCTGAGGAAGATCGATGTGGACGCTCTTGACGCGGCCTTCGGTGCGTGGCTATGCGCGCAGGCCGCCCGTGGTCAGGTTGCCCTCGCGATCGACGGCAAGGTCCTGCGCGGCGCCTGGTCCGGCGAGGACACCCAGGTCAGGCTGCTCTCCGCGATGCTCCACGGCGAGGGCGTCGTCGTCGCACAGGTCCGGGTCCCGGACGACACAAACGAGATCACCCAGGTCGAAGAACTGGTCGGGAAACTCCCGGAAATTCCTGGCAGGCCGGGTGGTGACCCTCGACGTCGTCCACGCCCAGCACGCCACCGCGGAACTTCTCGTGAAAGCCGGGATGGACTACATCTTTACCATTAAACGAAACCAGCCGACTTTGGAAAGGAAGATCTTCGAGCTGGTCATTCCGTTTCTCCAGGAAGCGCCGCACCACGAGGTCGAGCAACGCGGCCGCGGGAGGATCAAGAACTGAAGGACTTGGGCCACGGCAGCCGACGGGATCGATTTTCCACAGGCCGCCACGGCCGGCGTCATCCGCCGTGACGAGTTCGACCTCATCGGAAAACGTATCAGCTGTGAATACGCCCTCATACTCACCAGCACATCCAACGGGAATGCGACCGACGCATATCTCCACGCCCACGTCCGGGGCACTGGGGCATCGAAAACGAAATCCACTACACCCGCGATACCGCTTAGCGGGAGGATGCCAACCCAACCTACACACGGAACACCAACCATGCCCTCGCAGGTTTCCGAAACCTGGCCATCGGTGTGATCCGCCTCAATGGCACCAGGAAGATTAAAGAAACCCTCGAACACATCGCCGCCGACCGCTACAGAGCCCTCCCACTCCTCGCTACCGTCTGCAACCAATCAACACGATGAGCTACCTCGCCGAGGCCCTGCCCCCGTCGTCACACCGTTTTGGGGTTTCAACTGGCCACGCCCCTGCGGAAGCGAGCTTCTCATACCTAAGCCGTTCTCCCCCACCGCGGCCGTGTCGGGTCCGGAGCCGCTTCACCGACTTGCACGGGCTCCGGGGACGATGTTGACGTCACGTTAGCATAGGTGCGTTCCGGAGCGGAGCACCTTGCGGGCGCCGCACCGGATCGGCACTGGACAACGCCGTCATCGAGTCCTGGCACTCCACCCTCGAATTCGAGCTCCTCGCCCACAACGAGTTCACCACCCGCGCCCAGGCGAAAACCGCCGTCGCCGGCTACATCGACTGGTACAACACCAAACGCCGCCACTCCACCTGCGGCGGCCTTCCCCCGGCCGCCTACGAACACCAGGCCCGACCCGCCCGGAACCGACCCGAGGGCCACCCGGACAAAGACACCACCGGGGAGACGGCTCACGCCGCCGCTCATTCCTCAGGGCCAGGTGCCGGGCCGGGAACGCCGCGCACCATACGAGGCCGCCCCTCCAGGGCCAAGGACCGCTCCGCGGCCGCCTGACGGCGGTGGCCCTGCGGGCCATCCTGGACCCCGGAGGTCTCTACGGCCTCGTAGCCAGGCAAACAGGGCCAGGCAGGGAGCCTGGCCCATGAGACGCGCGGCGCCGACCATCTCAAGGTCGGACGGCGCGCCCGATTCCGCACAGCAACATCTGGCTGGCTGTCGGCATGAAAAGATCCCGGTCCAAAGGACGAGAGCCGACGACGACTTCGCCCCCTCCGGGCGGGGCGCACGGCCCTGCGAAGCCGACCAACGAGAAGATCATCCACACCTCGACGCATCACGCTGCGCTACCAGCCGTGGACGATCAAGTAATTCCCCAGTTGTGAAGGGCCTGACGGTCACGTAATTCCCCAGCCGGATCACGTAATTCCCCGGGGGACGGGGTGCGTGTCGGGCTCGGGGTGGTCCTCCCGTTGGAGCATGGTTGCTCCTCGTCTGCACAGGTCAGACGGGGGTGCGATGGCGAGGAGAACCTTCGAAGTGATCGACATCGTGGAGATCCTGGTCCACTGGCACGCCGGCCGGTCAAAGAACGAGATCGCGGCGAGTCTGGGGGTGGACCGCAAGACGATCCGCAAGTACGTCGCGCCGGCGGAGGTGGCTGGGCTGGTGCCGGGCGGGCCAGCGCCGGCCGAGGCGGACTGGACGGGCCGGGTGCGCGGGTGGTTCCCGGAGCTGGCGGACACGCGGTTGCGGCAGGTGACCTCGCGGCGATCGGCGCCCATCACGGTTTCATCGCGGCCCAGTTGGCGGCGGGGTGTAGGTCTCGATCCACTGATACATGTCGGCCTTCCGCCAGACACGCCCAAGTCCGGTCTCACCAGCGGGTCCGGGATCGCTCGAGGCGATCCATCAGGTACCCGACGCCCACAAGGCCGCCACGCTCACCGTTCCCGCCCTCGATGTCGAACGACAGTGAAGTTGGCTCTGTCGGTGTCGCACCACTCCCTTCGTCCGGGCTTCGTCGTCTCGGCCTGCGCCCGGTCGGCGAAGACGATGCGGACGGTGTACCAGCGGCCCGCGGATCGCGTCTCGACCGCCCACAGCGAGCAATCGTTCCATTGACGTCGCAGACAAGGTGTTCTACAGTTTGTCAACTTGTTGATGATCGCGTCGCCCACCACGCGCGCTCGGCCGCCTGGCCGCTGCGGGGTGAGGCCCCCGGTCAGCCGCAGGGTCCACGAGACTTCTAAACGGCGGCGAGTGCTCGCGCCTGAGCGACAGTCGTCGTCTCACACAAAACAGTACACCTGGAGTTGCCCATGAAGATCACAGACATTCCTCCGCTACGTGAGTCGAACGACGCCTTGAACCACCGCGATCTGCTCGACCAACGGTGGGCTGACGATGGGTACTTGTTCTTCCGGAACGTTGTTGGTTCGTCTGCGATTGCAGCGCTGCGAACCGAATACATGGCTCGACTGAAGGACCAAGACTTGGTTGCGGCCGTTGATGCATCGCCAGTGTGGACGGGCACACCGTCGGCAGGGCCGAAGCCGATCGAGCGCATGGACGAGCAGCATTGGCGGAAGCTTGTCAGCGACCCGAGCCTTTCTGCGGTCATATCGGCGGTCCTGGGCGAGCCCCCGAATTGGATTCCCATTGTCTCGTACCGCGCCAAAGTTCCGGTGACAACTTCCTCGCCTGACACCTTCCACAACCGACACCAGGACGGATACTTCAACGCAGGCATCGACTTCCGCATCTGCTGGGTGCCGCTGATGGACATCGACTCCAGTCTTGGCGGTCTCGCCATCGCCCCCGGCACGCACAAGTGGGGGCCGCTTCACAATGACGACGCGCCGCCGACCTATGACATTCCGAGCGGTGCGATTGCAGATAGTCAGTGGCGCAGATCGGACTATCGTGCCGGCGATGTGCTGATGTTCCACAATCTGGTCGCGCACGCAGCGCTCGACAACCTGTCCGACAAACTGCGGCTCTCGATCGATGTGCGTGCTGTTCCTGCCTCCTCGCCGCAGCCCATCATCGGCAAGGTAACGGCCTTTGCCGATCAGCTCGTGCACGTACAAACAACGGACGGTTCCGTGACCCGCGTTCCATTAAGCAACGAGACCTACGTCCGTGGCATCGGCAACGCCAGACTGCAGCGAGACGAGTGGGCATCGGTTCTCTATCCGGGGAACCAGATTGTCGTCGCAGTGGACGGCTCAGGAGACCCCATCGTGGTGCGGTCCGCCGTATAGGGCGCAGCTGCTTCAGGGCGGCCTCCCGGAAGCAGCTGTCAACAGCCTGCAACGTTCGTGGCGACACAGGCTTCAAACCGAGACAACTTCGTCTCAGAACTTTTCGAGGTGACTGAGTGCGATACATCGTGGCCGAGCCCCCCATGACCGAACTGGCTCCCGGGATACAACTCTCGGAGATCGCGCCGGGCGGAAAGCAAGGGCCAAACGGTGAAGTGCTCCTGCCGACTCGCGGCGGGCAAGTCTGGATCGAATCCTGGTTGCTCGGCAGCGAAGCCGACCCCTTCCGGCTGACGGTTCCCGACGTCCGCATGCCGGCGAATCAATACTGGCCTATGCATTGGCATGACTGCTGGATCGCCATCGTTGTCCTCGATGGCGAATGCCTGGTTGGCGACACCTGGCTCGAACCCGGTCACGTTCTCATCGCGCCAGCAGGCTTGGAGTACGGGCCGCTCGTCAGTGGGCCGACCGGCTGTCAGCTCTTCGAGATCTTTGCGAAGGACCATCTGTCGTTGGGCGGCTATGGCCCTGAGTACCACGATCATCCGACGCTGCAGGATACGGGGACGGATGGAACCAGCATGTTTCAGTTTCTGCCCCGCACCGCCGAGAACGAGCGCAACCGCACTAGTCAGACGCTTCCACTCGCCGCTGACGCTCGGTTGGTCCTGAATCGTCTGGGCGGAGGCGATCGCTGGACCCTAGGAGACCCGGATGATCCTGATTGCGGGCTCGTCGACGATGTGCTTCTCCAGCCCGGCGAGGAATTCGCGAGCCGCACCAGCGATGAATGGCGGGCGCTCTTCTTGCTCGAGGGCACTGCCTTATTCGGGGACCGTCCATTAGCCGAACGGAGCGTGTTGATGGTCGCCCCGGGAGCGACGCTTCCTCGGGTTCAGCCGGGCACCTCAGGCGCGCACCTGCTGGAAGTGACACGCGGCGCCACCGGCGCTGCTTAGGCGATTGTGAAGCCGGAGGCCAACATCGCGGCGCCGAGGCGTTGCTCAAAGGGCGAGTCTGCTACGAGCCGCTAACCGAAGGGGCAACGCTCCGGCCCGAGTCAGTGATCTCTGCCGTAGTCGGGTCAGTGAGTGTGGCTGATCGTGCCGTGAGCAGGGCTGGTGGCGCCACTTCCTGGGTTCCGGGCAGGTGCTGGTGCTGTGCAGGTAAGCCTTGATGATCTCCGCGAACGACTGGTCCACCCGCCGGCGCGTTGCAGCAGCCGCGTCGATCACTGCCGTCAACGCGGCCTCAGGGCCTGACAGATCGCCGTAGCTGCCTGCCCCGCTTAGCCCGGACGCACCGATCTGATTTCGGTCGCGCGCTGTTGATCTTGGGTCCTGGCTGGCTGCGTTGAGGGCGTGGCGGTGTCGCCGGTCTGTCCGGCTGTTCCATGTCGTTCCTGGTTATGGCCATTGGGCCGGGATGGTCAGGCTGCTGTTGGTGGCCCGATGGCGGCGGTGAACAAGTCGAGCCAGTGGTCGGCCCAGGGCCAGTCCGCGGGCAGCCGCAGTGTCGTTCGGCGTGCGGAGCGGACTGGTCGTGCGGGCACGTTGATCAGCTGCCGGCGGATGGCGGCGGTGGTCGCTGTCGCGTGGAAGGCCGAGGCGAGTGTCCCGGCGGCGCGTGTCAGGTTGAACGCGATGCAGGCGGCGACGAGCGAGGCGCCGTTGGCGTTGAACTTCCCCGAGGGCAGGTGCGCGAGCGGCCCGTTCTTCAGGTCGGCGATGACCCGCTCGATGATCGCGTGGCGGCGGTGGTAAGCCTCGGCCTGCACGAGCACGAGTGGTGAGTCGGTGAACACGGCGGCATCACACGGTGGCCTACAACGTCGTGGGCTCCCATGCCGTCAGCCCCCGAGGACCTACACCACGAGCAGAGATGTCACCGCCTACGGCAGCTTTCAAGGTACCCTTGACAAGTCCTCTCGGCCTTCGCGGGCCGCATCCCAGCCAGCGCGATGGTGACGGTGTCAGTTATCGGAAGCACGACGGAGCAACCTGACGATGCGGCAGCAATCATGCAACTCGTCACGGACGCCTACAGATCCAGTAGGGCGCAGATAGACAGAGTCCTCGGGCGCTTCGATCTCTCCGCGATGCAGTACGGATTGCTGATGAGGGTCGCGCAAGACCCTGACGTTAGCGGTGCTGAACTTGCTCGTCAGGTTCGCGTCAGCGCGCAGGCCGTCCAGAACCAGCTAGCACTGTTGGAGCAACGCAGCCTGATCAGACGGACACGAGACCACGGAAAGAAGATCAAGGTTCGAATAACGCCCGCTGGACGCCAAAAGCTCGCCAATGCGCAACCTCTGGTGGACGCTGTCCAGGTCAGACTCGTGGAACCACTCCACCCGAACGACCGTCAACTTCTCCGCGAGCTATTGTCAGTGTACGCGACGTCCGCCGCAAATTCTCGGGACTTTTGAGTCGCTCTCCGCAGTTGCCGGCAGCGGCCGATTTCCTCGCCAGCGAGGGCGACGACGTGAAACGGTCCATCGCGGCGACGGCTCACCGTTTCGTCCGTGCCATCGGCGAGCACCAATGGCGGCACTCCCGTTGCCGGCGTCAAGTATATCATCGTGATCATCGATTGCCTCCGGTGTGCGACGGCACCGGTCCGTCACGCCTGCTGGATATGGTCAGGGCCCGTTCCGAGAGGCGTTGAGGGACTGATACGAAGCGCATATGCCCGAGTTCCTCGCCGGCATTCGAGGGCGTCGCCGTGCACGGGCTCGCGGGCTTCAAGACCGTCACTGCCGACGAGCTGCCCTGCCGCCGATGGGAGAGCGCATCACTCGCTGAGCGACTGGCTCAGCGCCGTCACATCTATCGGTACATCTCGACGGCGCGCCCCACCGCGTCAGGAGGCAGTTCCACCGCGATCTCTGACTTGTGTGACGCAACGGCGTCGACAGTCCACGACGTAGATGCGACGCCATCGTTGGAGGTCGACCAGAGTTCCTTGATGCGGATCGGAGCAGCAGCATCAAAGCCATCCGCCGTGACACGAAAAATCCGACCGGTTAGGTGTTCTGACAGGTCCGACGCGAGATACACAACCAGCGGTACGTTGATCTCCGGAGCAAGATGGCGGATCGCCGCCTCGTCGGACGGATTCACAACTCCCGAATCGAAGAAGAAGCGTTGCGACTGTCGCGTTATCGCGAGCGGCGAAATCGCGTTTACCGTGATGCCCAGCGAGCGGCCTTCTGCAGCAGCTGTACCAGTGTAGGAGGCGACAGCGGCTTTGGCGGCGCAGTATGCCGCCATACCGCCTTCCCCGGAAGTCGCGACGCCAGCGACCGTATTGATTATGTGACCGCCGTGGCCTGCAGTGCGCATCGCGCGGAATCCTGCTCGGATCGTGCCGACCGTGCTCTTGAAATGAACGGCGAACTGCTCATCGATTCGTTGATCGTCAATGTCTTCAACAGTTGTCTCGGTCCAGGTACCGGCGTTGTTCACGATGATGTGGACGTCATCGAACGCGCGCAGCGCCGTCTCAACTACGGCGGCCGCCCCATCGATGCTGGCTACGTCGGATGCGTCAGGCGTCGCCTGACCCCCGGCTTCCCTGATCTCGTCCACGACAGCCTGGGCGACTTCGAGTACGGGCGGCCCACCTGTGAGCCCAGCGCCACCTCGACCACCCTTGAGCTCCAAACCCACATCATTGACAACTACAGAAGCACCCTCACTCGCGAGCGCCAGAGCGTAAGCTCTCCCGATGCCGCGGCCCGCTCCAGTCACCACGGCGACCTTCCCGTCCAGCAGACCCATGTGACTCCCTCCGAATCGCTGACGCCCACAACACCGGGTGGCCACGTCGAGTCGCATGCGTCCCTGTACTGGCAGATGCCTTGCCATTGGTCGTGGACGCGATAACATGATGTCAGTTTTGGTTCTGGTGCGCAAATGGCGCCCGCCGTCCACTGGATGAGTCGTCACGCACGGTTGCAGAAAGGTTCGACCCCACACGCCGCGACCGCCTCGTCCACCGCCTCGCGCGGGAACGCCATCACCAGCACCCCAACCGACACCTGGCCCGGGGACACCATCGAAGCCACGAACCGTGACCAAACCACCCAGCGGCGCCGATGCCACGCCGCCACACCGCAAGGGCCCCACAACCAGCACCAAGATCAAACAATCAAGATCCGGTTAAGCTTCACGGCATTGACCTCCGACCCGCCGTCTGACCACCGCTACCGCCGCACGCGGCCAGAACCAGCCCCACCAACCCCAGGCCAGCGACAGTCCGCAACCGCGCCCCGGCCGCCCACAACGTGATCATCCGTTACCCCAACCGTCAGACTGCCGCGGGTAGTGGCCCATTGCCGCTACCCATGAGACTGCCGGTGATCCTGGCACAGATCGCTTCACCTGTCACGAAGTAATCCGACGTCACCATACCCACCTGCAACGCCAGCGGATGCAGCTGACCTCGTCGCTCGCAACGTGTTCGCAACAGGGGTTGACAACTAGATGTCGATGCGCCAACTCTGGACCTTCATTGGTTCCTCTTCGAGAAGCGGTGACGATTTTGGCCAGCAGCGTTAGCGACATCCAGTCAGCGGCGATCGATGATCAGGTCGTCGAGGCTCTCGACCCGGTCGTGGCAGCCCACGCAATCGCCGGCGTGAACCATATCGTGTTGTACTGCAAGGACCTGGACCGCACGGTCCGCTTCTACCAGGACGTCCTGGGCATGCAACCCGTGTATACCGTCGATCATCGCGATGCCACGAGCATCGCGGGGGACTTCAAGGCGGATCTGCGGTGGACACGGACTTACTTCTTCCAGTTCCCAAGCAATCCCGCCATCGTGGCGTTCTTCGAGATTCCCTCGCTACCTGAGAACTCTGCGGCTCCCTCCCTCACTAACGATCTTTGGGGCGAGCCGGAAGCGCCGGCGCACCCGACCAAGTTGGATCACCTCGCGTTAGACGTGGACTCGCGCGAATCGCTCGTCTATTGGCAGCAACGTCTACGCGCGCATGGTGTCAGTGTGAGTGAGATTTCGGAACGCGATGAGACGCGGCTCGTCAAGTCGATCTACTTCAAAGATCCAGATGGATTGGACCTTGAACTGGCGACGTGGAATCGGCAAGATCCCAAATGGCGCGATGCAGGTCCGGAGTTCCGCTTCCTTGACAAGAACCCGGTCCCATCGTTGCGACAACCGCAACCGTCCTGACGAATTCCCGCCGAGTGCGCTGAGTTGTGTGCCTCGGCGGGAGTGCCATAACAGGCGTTGGCTCGCCCAGGCCTAGTTGTGATGTCCGGATATGGGACAGGCGGTTGATCCTGCAGCGCACCAGCACGGCGTGCATCGCCTAGGCCGAGGTACCGAGCTGGCCGGCGATCTGCACCGGCCCGAGCCGCTGGTGCCACCGCAGGTGCACGATCTGCGCGTCAACTGTTCGGCTGTCTTGGTCGGGCTGTGGTGCGGCCGCGAGGAACGATCGACCATCCCAGCGATGCCCTCGGTCCGGTAGCGGTCGGCCCACTTGACGGCCGTCCTGGGCGAGACCATAAACATCTTCGCCGCCGTCGAATACGTCCACCCGTCCTCGAGGACGAACGTGGCAAGTCGCAGACGAGCACGAGGGGTCAACTGGGCATTAGCGTGGGACACGAAGGCCTCCGGTTCGTGAAGCAGTTCCTCGACAGCTCCACTTCACAACCAGAAGCCTTCGCCTGTCTCAACGACAGGCCGAAATCAACTCAACCCAGAACAACGTCCCTGGACATCACGCTTAGTCCTTGTGCCTAGCCGCGCCGGTGGCCACCCGCTCGCTGGACAGCGGCCCGCTCGGACCTGCTGACTAGCTAGTGCAACGTTCCTCAAAGCCGGGGTAGGGCAGGTCGGTCGGGGTATCACCATGTTTTGGTGAGGAGCACGTCATGCCGACTTTCCTGTCCGCGCGGCCGGCGGGTGATCCGGTCGAGGAGACGAAGATCCGCCAGCTGGCCGGGGCGCGGCACGCCCCGGCTGACTGGGTCCTGCGCGCCCGGATCATCACGGCCAGCTGGTCAGGCCAGCACGTCCCCCAGATCGCCACCGCCCTGGGCTGCCATCCCAAGACGGTGCGCCTGTGGCTACACCGGTTCAACACCGACGGCCTGGACGGGCTCGCCGACCAGCCCATTCCCGGACGCCCACCGCGGATCGCCGAGACCGAACGATCCCAGATCATCGCCCTGGCCCGGACCACCCCACCAGGCCGGCCGACCCGCGACCCCGGCGGCGAGCCGAGCGCCGCCGACGAGACCGGCCCAGCCCAGTGGACTCTGGACACCCTCACCGAGGCCGCCCACGCCCGGGGCATCCAGATCCAGCGCAGCCAGGTGAGACGCATCCTGCTCAAAGAAAAGGTCCGCTGGCGCCACACCCGCTCCTGGATCGCCAGCACCGACCCGGAGTTCACCCCAAAAGGGCCGCGGTCGTCGGCCTCTACACCCAGCCGCCAGCGCGCACCACGGTCGTCTGCGCCGACGAGCTCGGCCCGGTAATCCCGCGCACGTTCGCGCCAGCGCCGGGCTGGTCACCCGACGGCCACCGCATCAAAGCACCCGTGACATACTCCCGCGGCGCCCAGAAGACCTAGGTCTTCGGCGCCCTGCGCATCCGCGACGGCACCGAGATCACCTGCTGCGCCCCGGCCCGCAACAGCGACGGCTGGATACGGCTGCTCACCCAGATCATCCACGCCAACCCCCGCGGCCCGATCCGGATCGTCACCGACAACCTGACCACCCACACCAGCGCGAAAGTCCGCGACTGGCTCGACCACCACCCAATGTAGTCGACGCCGGTGACACGGACGCCGACGAACCCGTCGGTCGCGGGCCGTCTGCTGACCGGCGACCGGCAGACCGTGGCAATTCAGGAGACACCCGCGTCGGGGCTAGTACAGGAGAAGGGCGTTAGGCGACGTCGAGGTCCTCCAGATGGCCACACGAGAACGTCCATCCTCCGAAGACCTCGACACGGCCAGTCGTCAGCTACCCGGGGCGCTCCCGCGGTTGCATCCCGTCGCTCTTACCTGGCTGGAGCGCCTTCCCCTCGTGTACCGGCGCCAGTCGACAAGATGACGCCTTGTTCCGCAAGCTTGTTGATGGCGTCGGCGTTGTATCCCAGATCAGAAAGAATCGCTGACGTGTGCTCACCCAGTCCAACATAGGAAAGCCCATCCGGGCATGGTGTCTCCGAGAAATTGAGCACTGGCCCGTGACGCCAATAGCGACCGCCCGGCGCATGATCGGAGAACGCCTCATGCGCGGTTTCGACCATGAATCCTGTCGAGGTGGTATGCGAGTCCTCGTACAGGAACCGCCGGTACCCATGCCGATCCGCTCGGACGCAGGCGACACCCACCTTGGTGAGCAGGTCTTCCCACTCATCTGCGGTTCGTTCCCTGAAGACCGGCTCCAGCGCTGCACCGAGATCGTCGCGGTACTCGTACCGGCCCGCCATCGTCCCCATCCGGGGATCTCGGCCCAGGTCTTCGCAGCCCGCTGTCGAGCAGAACGTAGCGAACTCTGCGTCGGTAGTGGCGGCCAGAAAAATCCAGCCGTCCTTGGTTTCGTAGAGGCGATAGGTAGCGTCCAGGCCCAGCTGATGCCTGTCCGGTTGACGCCGACCGGGCTTCCCTTCGTAAATCAGTGCGTCGTCGGAGTTGCACATGACGATGGAATTCATCATGGTGGTCTCCACGTATTGACCTTTGCCGGTGCGCCACTTCGCTGCTAAACCGAGCATGATCCCCGTGGCCACCCCGCTGCCCGCGATAGGATCTGGAGACTGGTCGCCAATGGGGTCGTTGCCCTCACCGGACTGGAAGACCGAGTTTCCGCTGAAGGCCCCCATCGTTGGATTGAACGCCGCGCGGGCTGAGTCTGGCCCTGTCGAGCCATATGAAGCCGCGTAAACGTAGACAAGATCGGGCTTTACTGCCTTGAGCGCCTCGTATCCAATACCGAGTCGCTCGGGTACACCAGGCCGGTAATTGTGCATGAGCACATCGGCGCGAGCAACCAGCGCGTGCAATATTTCTCTCCCCTCGGGCGACTTGAGATCGAGGGCAATGCTTTGTTTGCCTTGTGTCGCCCGAAGGAAGTTCTCATTCGTAATCATTTTACGAAAGGGGTCACCGCTCAGCGGCTCGACCTTAATTACTGTCGCGCCGAGATCAGCAAGCAAGGCGCCCGCGAACGGAGCGGCTAACCACGAAGCCAACTCCAACATCACGACGCCTTCCAACGGGCGGCTCGGCTTGCGGCTCGTTCGCAACGCTGTGTCGTCGCGGCGCCCACGCGGCGGCCGAGACACAATCTCGTCGGTGTGCTGGCCTGGGAACGGCGCAGGAGACTCGATGATTGCAGGCGTCTCGGACATCCTCGCGAAAGGCCCAATCATCTTGATCGCGCCGACCCGCGGGTCATGGAGGTCGATCAAGTGGCCATTGTGAATGAATTGTGGATGCCGCAGAGCCTCCTGCGTCGTCTGCATGATGTCGCCGGCGCAATCCGGATGCTGCCGGTAGACGTCAATCCACTCCTGCGCGGTTTTTTCGCTGAAGCGTGCCCGGATCGCAAGATTCAGGTCGATGCGATCCTGATCTGATTCGAAATGATTTGGCGCACCCTTGTACCGCGGATCGTCCCAGATCCAATCGAACCCGATCGCGTGAATCCATGCCCGGAACAGGTCGTACTGAATATGTGCGTGCATGATCCAACGACCGTCTTTGCACGGCAGGCACAGCATCGAGGGATTGGCCTTGTACGGGTCGGTCTCCTTGCGGTCAGGGACGAGCTCTCCTTTCAGCACGTCCGCTGCCGACTCGCCGGGATACCTATCCTCAGGAAGGCTCTGGCCTTCGAATCTGCGCCAAGGATTGTTCGGCGCACTCGTACCCCGTAGCAGGCTCGTATCGATTCTTTGACCGTCGCCCGTCGTCCACAGGACCCGCAGACCTGCAAGGATTCCTTGCACCGTGAACATTGCGGTGTGGTAGGACGTGTCGTTGACAGCGCGGTAGTTCGGACGACGCGGGTGCCAGCCGACCTGATCCCGCATTCGCCCAGACTTGGCGTTGACGATTCCGTCGCATGCCTTGAGATCCTTGTACGGTCCGTCCTGGCCAAACGCTGAGATCGAGAAGTACACCAGTCTCGGGTTTATCAGGGCGGCGTGCTTGTGTCCGAATCCCAACGCGTCCGCTTCGCCCGGACGGAAGCTCTCGACGAGCACATCGGCATCGACAATGAGTTGATCAAGATGAGCTTGACCTCGTTCGGACCTGAACTCGATCGCCACGCTCTTCTTACCGCGATTCCACAGCAGATATGCTGGATGCGACCACATCGGATCCGGTTCCGGCGGTTCGATCCGGATGACCTCGGCCCCGAAGTCGCAGAGGATCATGGTCGCCAGGGGCCCAGCCATCCCCTGCGTCAGGTCAAGGATTCGCACACCATCGAGCGCCGTCAGCACGGTCACGCTCCTTCGCTTCTCATGGGGACACCACACATTCCCCTAGTTCGTCAGCAAGAATTTCGAATGATCGGCACGCGTCGTCCACGGAGTCGCTCGGGACATTGACCGTGACCCATCCGGCGCCAGCATCTCCGAATTGCTCGAGGGTTCGCTTGAGTCTGTGGACCGGTTCACCAGGGTCGTAGTTGGCCGACACCATTACCGAGATCTGGTCGGTTCGGGCAGCCGTCTCGGCCTCTGCGTGGAGGATCACCAGCAGACGCTTGAAATCGGCAACCGTCTCCAGGGCCGCACTGCGTCGACTCACGCTGCGACCTCGGGGATTGACGAGAGCCATCCAGCCGGCACGGTACGTCACGACCCGGCGCATAGCCGAACGGCTGTTACCGCCGATCCATAGCGGCGGGTGAGGTCGTTGGACAGGCCGGGGTTGTGCGCACACGGCAACCGCATCGAACCTGTCGGTATGAAGCGTTACTGACTCTCCTGTCCATGCCGACTTCATCGCATCGATGTTGTCCTCGAAATACTGGTTGCGACGTTCGAAAGATACTCCGAGCGCAGCGAATTCTTCAGGAAGGTACCCGGCAACCATCCCGCGCTCGACGCGCCCATCCGAGACCACATCGAGCGTGGCCACCGTCTTCGCCAGGAGAAAGGGGTTTCGTATCGAGACGATCGTCGCGTAGACTACGAGGCGAATACGCCGTGTGGCTGTGGCCGCGGCGGCGAGAGCTACGAACGGATCGACTGCGTCGTGGCCATCGCCTCCGTTGCGCCAGTAGGACGGCGGGATCGGATGCTCGTCGAAGCAGACGCCTGCCCAGCCAGCATCCTCAGCGGTACGGGCCATACGTCCGATCGAGGAAGCCGATAGCAGATCGACGCGTGCGGGTACCGACCCGCCGGGCATCCTGAATACTAGGTTCATAAGCCCGCGGAACCGCCGATCTCAAGGAGCTGAGTGCGCCTGACATGTCGTCTTCGACCTTCGGGCCACTCACCGTCCCGTCGGTGATCCAACGAGCCGCGATCGCCCTCGGTCCGAACCATCGCTCGGGCGGCCGACCCTCGGAGCTCCAACCGTGACCACCTTGCGGCGCAGTAGTTCACGCGCACTTCCAGTCTCCTTATTAGCCACTGCAGCGTGGGCGGGCTGAGAAGCTGTTTTAGATCTTGCTTCGATCGGCGAGCCGCGTCCAGGCGGCTCTCGGCAAGGCCGCAGGCCGAACCGACGCCGGTCTGAGTTGTACCGGTTTGGCCGAGAATGCCGCCAGGGGCCGTCTGGGCGTGGCGAGCGGAAATGAAGATCTAAAACAGGTTCTGAGACGCGGTGAGCGTATCGCTCGACCTCTAGGGCGACAAGGCCTTGACAAGAGGTTGTCATGGGTGCCTGATGGAAGCAGCCAGATACGAGTTGGGGAGCCCGACCCGTCGGGGCCCGACAACTGAAATCACAGCGAGACAGGAGCCAGCCCCTTGAACGTCCGCATGATCGCGACAGGCCTGAACGCCCGAGGCGCTTCGACGATCGCCGTCGACGCCACCGTCTCGGAAGTGATGACGCTTCCGGACATTGCCGGGTGGGCCTTCGCGACCGTCGCCAAGACGCAGGGTGACGCTAAGTTGAGCGCCGAGGCAGACTCGACACCGGTCGATGTGGGCGTCGCTCCTGGAGAGACGCAGTTCGGGTTGTGGACGCTTCCCCCTGTCGAGCAAGGACCGAACCCAGCGGGCATGCATGCAACGAACACGATCGATTACGTCATCGTGCTCAGCGGTGGTGTTTCGATGGTCATGGCTGACGGCACCGAAGTGGATCTCGATGCGGGAGATTGCGTCGTCCAGAACGGGACTCGGCATGAGTGGATCAATCGAAGCGGGCACGACTGCACCATGGCCGTGTTCACCGTGGGTGCCCGCCGCGCATGACTCGTGTCTTGGTCGGACAACACTTCAGGCCGACGGGAGCCGCGACGGGCGCCCGGCGCCAGAACCAGGCATGTGCGAGGGGCAGAGGAACCGGGCTGCGCGCCTGATCGACCCGGCGTCAGAGCAGCGGCCAAGCCGGAGAGTTACTTCGGCAGCCAGACGGCGGTAGCGCTCCCGCACTGCATGCGGAGCCAACGACCAGAATGGATGCGAGGCATGACAACGACGGTGTTTGTCACAGGCGCAACCGGGCTGATCGGGGCCAACGTCTGTCGGCTGGCCGTCGAACAGGGCGACCGGGTCCGCGCGTTGGTCCGACATGGCAGTTATGCCCAAGCGTTTTCCCCGATCGCGGGAAGCTGCGACGGTTCCGGCGTGGTCAGCAACGTGCGGCCCAGCAGATCCAGCAGCGGGTTGAGCGCAGCGGTCACCAGCGTGCGGAAAACGCGGTAATGGCGTTGTTGATCGCGTTAGTGATCCATCCGACGATCCCGCCGCCGTCGCCGCCGGTGTCCGGCGCCGGGGGCGTCGTGTGCGGCACCGGCGGCGCCGGGACCTCCGGCGTGGCCTGGCAGTCCGGGTTGTCGGCCGGGCACGGCTCGCCGGTGCCGCCGCTGCCATCGGGCTGGGTGCCCGGAGCGCTGGGCGCCGGCGTGGCATCCCCGCCCGAGGGCGCCGGCGTGGCCGAGGGTGTGGTGGCGGTAGTGCTCGATGCGGTGGGCTGCCTCGTCCCACGCGGCGGGGTCGGTGGTCGGGCGGGGGCCGAGCAGGTCGGTCAGGTATCCGGCGGGTTCGGCGGTGGCGCGCAGGAACGCGCGGGTGGTCTGGTGGTCGAGCGCGACGTCCAGGCGGGCCCGGCGGGCTGCCGCCTCGGGATCTGTCGGCGACACAGCACCAGGTGAGACCGCGGGGCGGGGGCGGCGGTGCTGGTCGGCGAGCTGGCGCCGTTCCGTGAGCAGGTCGGCGGTGGGGCAGGTGGCGAGGTGGGTGACCTCGGCAGTGTCGAGGAGTCGGGTGGCACTGTTCCATTCCTGCTGGGCGGTGGCCGGGGCGGGCAGGTCGTAGAGGTCGGCGTCGACGCCGGCCGCGGCGGTCAGGTCGGCGACGCGCTGGGCGAGGACGGGCGCGCCGGTACGGATGCCAGTGGGCGGGTTGGCGGTTAGGGCGGTGTGGAGCTGGTCGGGGTGGTGGCCGTGCTCGAGCAGGGCATGCAGGCCCGCGACCGCGCGGCGGCGCGGGATGGCCTCCAAGGCGCTGTGGAAGCGGGCCCGGGCCTGGTCGGGGAGGGTGGCGGCCCAGGCGTCAGCGTGGCGGGTGGCCTGGTCGTGGCGAAGCAGCCAGGGGTCGCGCCGCCGGTCGTCGGCGCCAGCGCCGGGAGGTGGGCCGAGGCCGTGGGGTTCGGCGTCGGGCTGGTGACGGGCGTGGTAGATCGCCAGCGCGGTGACGGCGTCGTCCCAGGTGGCCCGGTCGGGGCCGGAGGCAGGACGGGCGCCGATGCGGGCGAGAAGGCCAGGCGGTAGATCGTGGACGGCGGTGGCGCGCAGCATGGCTTCGGCGGCGAGCTCGGCGCGCCGCAGCAGGACCTGGCGTGGCAGGCCGGCACCCTCCGATGCGCGTGGCGGCGCGGATGTCGCGTCCGGGGGCGCGCTTCGCGCCGAGGCAGCGTGCTCCGCCGGCGCGGGGTCCGGCGCGTCCGGACTGCCGGGCGGCGCGACCGGCGCGCCCGCCGCAGCAGCGACGGACGCAGGCGTACCCGGGCCCTTGTCAGCGCGCGGCGGGGTCGGCCCGGTACGGCCGGTCGCAGGTGAGGCCGGCGCACCTGGCGGCGCGTCGGCGCGGGTCGGCGCGGAGGGGTGGGCCGGTGCCCGGCTGGATCGGCTGGTGTCGTCGACGCGGGGGTCGGCCGGCTCGCTGGTCGCGGCCGTGTCGTGGCCGGGCAGGCCACCGCCGGGCGTAGCGGGCTGGTTGTCAGCGGCGAGGCGCACTGCGGCCAGGTCAGCGAGGTTGTGGGCGAGGCGCAGGCGGTGGACGGCCGCAGCCGCCGGATCGTGATCGGCGGCGAGCCGGTCGGGACGGCTGCGGGCAAGGTGGTCGGCGAGCCGGTCCAGCGGGCTGTCGGGGTCGGGGCCGGCGGGCAGCCAGGACTCGTCGTCGTCGCGATGGTCGAGGTCGGCGCGGTGTACGACGTAGGCGTGCAGGTCGGTGCGGGCGCGCGACAGCATGACATACAGACCTGGGCGGCTGGTGTCGTCGGGCACGACCGCCCAGGCGGTCTCCAGCGTGGAGCCCTGGGCCTTGGCGGCGGTCAGGGCGTAGGCATGGCCGAGGCCGCCACGGCGGCCGTCGCCGAAGTGGTGGGTCAGGTACTCCCAGGGGATCCGCACGCTGCCCCTGCTCGGGAAGTGGACGTCGAGGGCCTGGGCGTGGGGATTGTCGTCGAGGTGGACGGCGGTGACGACGCCGATGGTGCCGGTGCGGATGTAGGCCGAGGCGGGCCGGCCGGCGGGGACCAGGGTGTGGCCGGCCTGGGTCAGGGTGACGACCTCGTCGCCGGCTTGGAAGTCACGGCCGGCGGCGGAAAGGACCGGGCCGGACAGGGTCGCGTCGGCGGTCAGCAGCGTGCGGGCGGCAGCGTTGAGGGCGTCGACGTCCCGGGTCCGTTCGGCCATCAGGTGGACCAACGCCGGCCCCCGTGTCGGCGCGTATACCTGCAGGGTGTGTCCGCCTCGTCCAGGCTCGTTCCCTGGACCGCCAGCACCTGTGGGGCGGGCGGGGTCGTCCACCAACGCGTTCTCCTCCGGCACGGCGTCTTCCCCTGGGCCGAATGCCGCGCCGCCGGCGCCGGCGGGATCGGCGCGTGCTGCCGCGCCGCCGGCCGGGTTCGCGCCGTCGGCGGCCGGTAGGCGCGCCGTGGTCGGTGCGGCGCGCGGCGCGGCGCGGTCCGCGCCGTCCAGGTCGGTGTGTGTCGGCGCGTGGGTGGTCCTGGTCGCGGTGAGGTGGTGGCGGCGTTCGGTGTACCAGTCGGCGACGGCGCGTTCGAGCAGCGCGTCGGCGGTGTCGGCGAGGTGGACGTGGCCGACCTCGGCGAGCCGGTCGAGGGCGGCGCGGACCGGCGGCGCGGCCTCGGCGCGCAGCGCATCCAGCGCGGCGCGGACCGGCGCCATCTCCGCGCCGGCCTGCCGGCGGACCGTCGTCAGCGCGGGCGCGTCGGGGGTGGCGGCGGCGAGGTGTGCGAACCAGCCCCCGGCGCCGACCGACCCGAGCTGGGCAGGGTCCCCCAGCAGGATCACGACCGTCCCGGTACGGGTGGCGTAGCGCAGGAGCCGCTCGGCGTCGCGGGTGGCGACCTGGGTCGCCTCGTCCACGATCAGCACCGAACCCGCAGGCCACACCGCGGCCGCATCGTCGACGCGGTCGAGCAGCGTCAGCCAGCCGGCGACCACGCGGGCCGGGATCCCGATCCGCTCGGCGAGCTCCTCAGCCTGGCGGCCGCCGTGCGCGGTCGCCAGCACCGGCCGGCCGGCGGCGGTCAGAATCGCGGTCAGGGTCCGCATCGCCTCGGTCTTACCGGTACCGGCCGGGCCGACCGCGAGCCGGACCAGATCGCCACTGGTCAGCAGCCCGCGGACCAGGTCGGCCTGCTCGACCGACAGCACCGGCCCGGTGGCACCGGGAGCCGGGCGGGTGGCGGCGGCCAGGTGGGCGTCGAGGAGCTCACGGTCGACGAGGCGGCGGGGGGCGGCGCCCGCGGCGACCCGGCCCTGACCGACCAGCGCGAGCACCGTGTCCTCGGCGGCCAGCAGACTCTCGGTGGCGTAGAGCGGTTCGGGTTCGTGCCGGCGCCGGGCCCGGGTAGCGCTGTGCAGGACGACGACCCGCCGATCGGCCAGGAACCGGTCCGTGAGCCGCTCGATGTCCTCCGCGCCGAGCCGGTCACCAGCCCACACCGCCACCTGGCGGATCACGTCGCCGCGGGTGAAGGTCGTCGCCTGCGCGGTCAGCCCCGACGCCCCCGCCAGCCGGGCGAACAGCCCGGCGATGTCGCCCTCCCCCAGCGGATCACGTGGCACCGGCCGGTCGGCCAGGGCAGGAGCGAGCTGGCGGACCTGGCCCGGCGTCCAGCCGGCCGCGGCCGGCCGGCCGTGCTGGATCGCGGCAACCTCGGCATCGGCCAGCACCCGCTTCGGGGCCCGTGACCGCAGCTGGGCCGCGGCCACGGTCGCCCCCGACGGCTCCAGACCGGCCGCGACCAGCTGGGTGAACTCCGCCGTGACCTCGCCACGGCGGGTCGAGAACGCCGCGAGCAGGTCGGCGGGAAAGCCGGCGATCTCGGCGACGCTGCCGGCCGGTTCCCAGGCGATGTCGCGGCGGGCGGACAGCTCACGGCGCAGCACCGCCGCCCCGACATGGCCAGCCGTGCGGACCTGGGCGAGCAGCACCTCCCCGTCGACGGCCCGCCACTCCCACCCGGCCGCTCCCGGATCATCCGCCCCGGCCGGCACCACCACCGCGTTGATCACCACGTTGTGGACATGCAGATGCGCCTCGTCGCTGCGCGACACGTCATGCAGGTACGACGCCACCGCCAGGCCCAGCGCTCGCCGGTTGGGTCCCCTGCACGGTGCCGAACGCGGCGTGCCGTTCCACCGCGCCGTCAACAACCTCGCCATCCAGGCCCTCGTCGCCACCTACGCCCAGAACAAGACCATCGTCGACCACGCCGCCGCCCGCGCCGCCGTCACCGAGGTCACGACAGACTGAGCACCACCACGACAACCCGAGCACCAAGGCCCCGCCGGCAACCCGCCGACGGGGCCTTCCTCATCCAAGATCATGCCCACCGTCTACGACGCCGCCATGGACATCCAGCGCGGCGCCTAACACACGCCATCGTCACCGACCTCATCGGCACCCCCACCGAACTCCTCGCGCCCGACGGAACACTGGCCTGGCACGCACGCGCGACACTGTGGGGAGTCACGGCCCCGCCCAGCCCCGACGAACCCACCTGCCTGCTGCGCTTCCCCGGCCAATACCATGACCCCGAATCCGGCCTCAACTACAACTACCACCGCCACTACGACCCCACCACCGCACACTACGAAAGCCCCGACCCACTCGGACTCGCGCCCGCGCCCAACCCAGTCGGGTATATCAGCAATCCGCTCAAAGATTTCGACCCCCTGGGTCTGGCGCCATGCAGCCTCGCAGACGAGGCCAGATCTCTCCTGGGCAACCCGGACGACGTCGTCGTCCTGGGCCGGATACCGGACACGGCCATCGCCAGGGGCTGGGCGGGCCACGTCGTTCTCAACACACCCAACTGGTCGATCAAACTGAACGATGCGTTCATCCGTGAAGCCATCGACCAAGGAAGGCGCATGTATCTCGCGAGCCCCCTCAAGGACAACTTGATCCAAATCATAGGTCCGTTGGCCGGAAAGCCAACGGTGTACGCACGGGAGATTGAGATGCTGCTAGATGCCGGGTACAGGAAGGTAGGCGACTACATGGTGCCGCCGCGATGACGAGCGTTCTCAGGCTCCTCGAGGACATCCCGTCGGGCCCGGCAACGGGCCCGATCGATGACTGGTTCTCCGAGGTCGAGCAGTCCCTGGAACACGACCCCCAGGACTGGACATCGACAATCGCCAGAATCGGGCAGCTGAGCGACGAGCATGCCTGGAGCCTCCTGTACTGGATCGAGGTCGCTGCGAGCAAGGTGGTTCGCAGGCGTTCACAGGCGGAGCTGGTGACGGCGGCCTTCGCAATGTCGCTCGTTCTGCAGAGCGGTCTGGACCCTCGGGACTGCTCCATCGTCGGTTCTCTGCTGCGTCGCGCCAGCGTGCTGGCTGGCCTGGACTTCACGTCGTGTATCACTGAAGGTTGTAGCCGTGCCGGCACGCCCGGAGAGAAGGCGCGCACCCTTCTCCTGAATGCGCAGGCCGAGATATCGTCGACGCACAACGAATCCGGCAGCGGTGAGTCGTTCACCTTCACGCGCGTCCCAACCGACTTCGATGTCGAGGAACTTATGCGCCGGCTCGAAGGCGATGGCCCATGACGTCGAAATCCGGAGTCCGACGCTTCAAAAGATCTGGTGCAGGTGAGGACGGGAAGCGGGTGAAATCATGTTCACAACAGTGATGGCCCGTCTTCTGCGAGGCACTCGGCGGCACGCCTTGGCTTCGAGACCGATCTGGTGAACGGCGCGCCTACGCTGTCCGTGAGTCTTGATCCCACGGATGCAGGTTCACGTGCCTGGCGGCCGTCGTGGTTTACAGTCCTGGCCCGTCGACGGCTGGGGGCGGGTCGAGCTCGGATGCGCCAGCCAGCTGGCCGAGGGTGAAAATGGTGTCGCCTTGCGCTGGCAGGTGGCTGGCCAGGAGGGCTGCCAGTGTGAGGCGGCGTTCGTGGCCGGTGAGAATCACGCCGGGTGCGGTGAGGTGCAACATGCCGCGCAGGGTGTCGTCGTCGTGCTGCAGTGCCGCGACAAGATTGCCGGTCAGGCAGCGGATCATTCCTCGTTCCTCGTCGCGGATCTCGGCCCAGGTCGCCGCCGAACCGGGCGGTCCTTCCCGCGTCTGCACGGTGGACGGGGCCGCCTGCACCGAGGCGGCCAGCCCGAAGTCGGCAAGCGCCACCAGCAGGTCACGCCCGGGCCCACGGCCGGACTGGCCGAGCGCATGCACCGCCAGTCGCAGCTGCCCGAGCCGACCGCGGCATCCGTCCACAAGTCTCGACAATTGCTCACTATTCATGCTAATGTGTGATGCCCATGAGCGGGCAAACGAAACGCAGCGACTTCACCGAAGCCGACTTCGCCGGGTTTGACCTGATCGTGGTCGGTTCCGGCTTCTTCGGGCTGACCATGG